>Ga0315277_10000189_pt1 | contig 104359 bp, 92 predicted proteins | sample YL17G05_15_MG_FD_203695 | JGI IMG/M metagenome (GOLD analysis project Ga0315277, IMG submission 203695) | Sediment microbial communities from Yellowstone Lake, YNP, Wyoming, USA - YL17G05_15 | ecosystem: Environmental > Aquatic > Freshwater > Lake > Sediment | place: USA: Wyoming | collected...
CAGACCAAGAAAATTATAAATACTCAGCAGTCCATACTGACATTTGTCTGACGAAACAGCCAATATCGTCGGACATAGAAGGCGGCCATACATGGTCGAATCCGAGCGCGTAACGATACGACTGCCCAATGAGAGGATTCAAGCGCTCCAGGCGCTGATCGATCAGGGCAAGTTCTCCACAATCTCCGACGCGATCAGGGCCGCAATTGACAAATTCGTTGAGGGCGAGTTCACGCCCGAGTACATCGAGAAGATCACGGTCGAGCTCCCCAAGGGAAACGTTGTCAATCTGAAGCAACTGGTCCAGGAAGGCGACTCGGTCTCGGTTGACGACGCCATCAGGAACGCTGTGCGCGAGTACATACGCAAGCGAGTGTCAAAAGCGATGGAAGAACTGGAAAGGTGACGCTCTAAACTGCATGGGGGATGGGATGATGGTCACGCACGCATACACACACGAGCTTGGGCTCTCAAGGGAGGTGGGCTAGCATGCTCGACAAGCTCATTCGCGAAGCGCTCGAAAGCGGGTGCGAGGTTGATGCGCACCTCTCTCCGAAGATATGCGTGATTGGGTGCGGTGGCGGCGGCTCGAACAGCGTCCACAGGTTGAAGCGCACGAACCTCGAGGGCATCGACACCATCGCAATCAACACCGACAGGTTCCATCTCAGCAGGATTAATGCGGACAAGCGACTTCTGATCGGTGAGCACGCGACCAACGGCTACGGTACTGGTGGCGACCCAAGGCTCGCCGAGAAAATCGCCTACGAAGAGCTCGACAAGATCGATGCGCTCGTTCGAGACTACGATATCGTTTTCATCACTGCGGGAATGGGCGGCGGCACCGGGACGGGAACAGCTCCGGTGGTTGCCGAGACCGCCCACAAGCACGGCGCGATCGTCGTATCGCTCGTCACACTGCCATTCGACATCGAGAAGGGAAGATTGAGGACAGCGCTCTCTGGGATCGGAAAACTGAAAGAACGGGCTCATAGCACGATAATTCTCGACAATAACAAATTGCTCGAGATAGTGCCAAAACTGCCCGTCGAACAGGCGTTCATGGTGATGGACCAGCTAATTGCTGAAGTGATCACCGGCGTCACTGAAACGATCTGCCAGACAAGCATGATAAACCTGGACTTCGCGGACTTCCGGACCGTGATGCTTCACGGAGGCGCCTCGACCGTCTTGTACGGCGAGAGCGAGGACCCCGAAGAGGTAGTGCACGAAGCGCTGAACAACCCCTTGCTCGATGTCGACCTTGAGGGAGCTTCAGGCGCCCTGATACACATCACGGGCGGCCCCTCCCTCTCCCTGAGGAAGGCCTACCAGGTCTTTAACGGGATCACGAGCGAGCTGAGCGATCGCGCGAACGTGAAGCTTGGCGCGCGGATAGAGGACGGCTTCGGCGGGAACATCAAGCTGATTGGGATCGTGACTGGCATCCCGTCGATTGATGGACCAGACAAGCTCGGTGGATTTGACGTGGAGAGCGTCGCGTCCATGCCTCACCCGTCGTGCTACATCGACCAGTTAGTCTAACCAAATTCCTCCCCCACAACAACAACGGCGTCTTCCACCGTAACTTGGGAAGGCGCCTAACCCCTTTTTTCGCGTTTCTTCTTCGGTGGCAGTTTTCCCGCGGAACCCTTCTTGACCGCCCCGTCCAGCACGCCCATCAGCGTGTGGAACTCCCAGAGCGACGGCACGGACCTCGCGACCAATCGCCTGAACATCACCTTGGTCTTCTCCTTCTTGTGCGGCGGGTAGTCGATCACATCCAGAAGCATCGCGAAATACTCATTCAGCTTCTCAGTCTCCATCTTGCTGATCTGCCTCGGCTCCCATTTCTCGAAGCCTGTGGCGAAGAGCTCGTAGAACATAATGGCTGCCGCGTGGCTGATATTGAGTATCGTGTACGATGGATCCGCGGGGATCGTCACGAGATAATCGCAACGCTCGATGGTCTCCTTGTCCAGTCCGAAGTCCTCCCTGCCGAACAGGAGCGCGACCTTGCCATCCAGGGTTTTCATCTTGGCCGCAAACTCCTTGGGCGTCATGGAGATCCTCTTGAAGTTCTTCTCGTTCGCGGTATCGATGCCGGATGTCGCTGCGACGAAGTCCACGCCCTTGAGCGCTTCGTCCTCCGTGAAGACGGTCTCCGCCATCTTCAGGACGTCGATGCCGTGCATCGCGCGCTTCGTTGCCTCCTCGCCGACCCCGCACGGCCTCACCAGCACGAGTTCCGCAAGTCCGAAGTTCTTCATGCATCTCGCGATCGCCCCGATGTTGCCGTCGTTGAGCGGCTCGACGAGGACTATCCTGAATTGGGCCACGCCAGGAGCACCGATGCCTTAGATATTTAACTTTGCAGCAGATTGCACTCGCGTGCAGGAAGAGCGACGAGTCGCCCTCAAGATCGCCTACGATGGCACGGAGTTTTTCGGCTTCCAGCGACAGCCGGACAAGAGGACTGTCGAGGGTGTGCTCGTCGACGCGCTGGCGAAGGTGGGGGCGATCAACTCGTCCCGCGACTGCGGCTACAGGAGCTCGAGCAGGACCGACAGGGGCGTGAGCGCGCTTGGGAACATCGTGTCGGTCCGAAGCTCGTTCAGCCTCTCTGAGCTGTGCCCCGCTATCAACTCGGAGATGGAGGATGTCTGGGCCTACTCCGCCATCGAAGTGCCCGACGGCTTCAACCCGCGTGCGGCGAGGCAGCGCTGGTACAGGTATCATCTTCCTAAGCAGGACCAGGACCTGAAGCTCATGCGACAGATCGCGAGCAGGTTCGTGGGCGTCCACGATTTCTCTTCCTATGCGCACGTCGATGACAGGAACCCGATGAGGAAGATAGACTCCATCGACATCTCCGATTCCGACTTCTTCCACATCATCGACTTCCGCGCGGAGAGCTTCCTCTGGAACATGGTCCGCCGCATAGTCTGGATGATGAACGAGGGGAGCTCCGGACGGATACCGCACGAGACGATCGGGCCCGAGGTTACAGAGAAGCCCGTACGCCTCGGACTCTCCCCTCCAGAGTACCTCGTGCTCATGGACATCGACTGTGGGGTCGAATTCCCGCGGGACGAGCGCGCGTGGCTCTGGATACAGATGCCATTGGAGCGCAGGATCAGGGAAAGTACAATGCGTCTCGCGTTCGACAAGAGCCTGAAGGACCTGCTGACCTCATGACATATTGGTCAAGCTTGATATCCGCGCAGGCCGGTATCCCGCGTTGCATGAAGGTTGCCGTAACGGGCACCCCAGGGGTGGGAAAGACCAGCGCGTGCTCGTTGATCAAGAGCATGCCCGTTTTTCACGTCAACGATTTGGTGGAGAAGCTCGGCCTATCGACTGGCTATGACAGGAAGCGCAAGACGAAGGAGGTCGACGTCTACAAGCTCGCGAAAGTCGTCGGGAAGATGGAGGGCGATATGGTCATTGAAGGACACTTCTCGCACATGCTCGGCCCAGACCTTGCGATAGTGCTCCGCTGCTCTCCATCCGTGCTCGAGAAGCGCCTCAAGAAGAAGGGCTGGTCCAGTGCGAAGGTGAGGGAGAACGTGGAGGCGGAGGCGGTCGATGTCGTGCTCATCGAGGCTCTCGAGAACGCTCCCGAGGTCTGCGAGATGGACACCACCAGGATGACCGATCGCCAGGTGGCAAGGGCGATCGAGAGGATAATCGCCGGAGAAAGACAGAAATATCGTGTTGGCAATGTTGACTGGAGCCAGGAGGTTCTGAGCTGGTTCTAGACAACTACCGTGGAGATGCAGACAGGATTCTCTCCCCGATCGCGAAGCGCCTCAGCAACGTGAACCCGAACATGCTCTCCCTCACGTCATTAGCGTTCGCGATCCTCGCCGCGGTATTGTATGTGCTCGATTGGTCTCACTTCTTGATGATGGCGGCGATCATGGTCCTCGTGAGCGGCCTGTTCGACGCGCTCGACGGGAAGGTCGCGCGGATCTCGTCCAAAGCCTCGAAGCGCGGGGACTTCGTCGACCACGTGATAGACAGGTACTCGGACGCGATAATCCTGGGCGCGATCGCGATCAGCCCACGATGCGAGATGTCCTTCGGGCTCTTCGCGGTGATCGGGGTGCTGCTCGCGAGCTACATGGGCACGCAGGCGCAGGCGCTCGGGCTCGGGAGGGAGTACCGCGGCATCCTGGGGCGGGCGGACAGGATCGCAGTGCTGGTCGTCTTCTCGCTCATCCAATACGCGCTCGAACTCTCCGACAGCGCCTACGCCACAGACATCTTCGGCTACTCGCTCATCGCCTGGATGATGGTCTACTTCGGGCTCGCTGGAAACATCACCGCTTTGCAGCGCGCGCGCCTGATTTGGAAGAACCTTCCGAAGGCTTGAACCTCTTCCCCTTGGCTCTGTAGTACGTCAGCGGGTGCGTCATCCAATCCCTCTTGCAGAGGTCGTCCGGGTCGAAGCAGATCCCATAGCTCTTCATGGTGGAGCACTCGGGCGTCGTGTACTCCGTCCCCGAGGTCTCGCCGACGATGTGCTTGATCTGATACATCGCCTTGCTCTCGTCGAAGTCCGGGGCTGTCGAGAATATCTGCAGGATGTCGTCGGACTCCATCCCGAGTGCGTGCAGGAACGTAACAAGCGCGAACCTTCCGGTATGCGGTACGTTCTCTCCTGCCTGCATCATGGCCAGCAACTTGCGCATGCAGGGCGGGAACCTGACTATGCTCACCCTGCCGAGATCCCCGGCTTCGCGGTTCTTCCTCTCCTCCGCGAGAGTGTCCTTGATCTCGCCAACCACCGGGGAGAAGGCACTGATGATGTCCTCGTTCACTTCTAGCGGGAGCTCGGAGGATATCTTGTCGGTTATGAGCTGTTCGACCAGCCTCGTGACCTTGTACTGGTTCAGGAGCACCTTGCCTTCCTTGATCTGCTGGTTGATGAGCTTCCAGTCCTTGCTCCTCAGAGAAGAGGAGTACTTCAGGAAATCAGTGAAGTCAACTGCGAGGTTCCCGTTGTCTTTGTTTATCTGAAGCCCGAGTTCGTCAGCCACTCTCATTGTCAGGCTGAGATCAGAGCTCCTGAGGTATCTTGTCACCCTCTTCGCCTCGGCTATGGCATATCTCTTGACGAACATCGGATCCGCGACCGCTGAGACGATCATCCTGGCCACTGGATATGCGAGCAGTTCGAGAGTGGCCTCGATCTCCGATGCCATCGGATGGTCCTGGATGATGTTCCCGTCGAGGACTTCGAGGACACGGTCCCTCCCTCTCAGCCTCGCTGCTTCGTAAGCCATGCTGGAGACGAGTCTGTCTAAAGTGACGTTCTTATCCTTGAGGTACTTCGACGACTCCTTCAGAAAAGGGAACCTGGCTGCGAGTCTTACGTCCAATTCCAATCTCCTTCCGTACGCAAATCGAGCGATACCTACTAGATAGTGTCTGCTGCTGTTCAACTACGTTCTAACAGGTTAGGTGAAACTGTGCCCTCGCAAGAGCCCCCGGCTCGTCGATCAGCTTCCACAGTTCCGAGGGGTCCCTGAAAGGCCTATGACGCACGATCGCCATCGCCCTCTTCCTGCCGATGCCTGGTATCGCAACCAGCATCGACATAGTTGCCGTGTTCGCGTCGGTGGGGTAGATGACTCCCGTGATGCTCCTGAATCCTCTGCCGGTGACCGCGACATCGAACTTCTTCCCGAGTTCGACAGGATATGGTATCCCTACAAGGAGCGGGTACGTTCCGACTTGGCGTCCGAAGGTTCTCCCGCCCTCCCTGAGCTCTGCGAAGACAGCCCTCAACACCGTGCCGTCTGGGACGAGCCGGTCGAGCATCGGCGCATCGATCTCCTCCCTCACCCTTCTCTTGAACTCCAGGAAGTCCCTCTTCGAGGCCACTCCAGGGAACTCGTCCCTCGACGGGATGACCTGTCGTATGTTTATTCTCCTGAGCATGAGCCCCTCGTCGAAGACCATTTTCAGGAAGTCCATATTGAGCCGGTAGGTCTGCTTCGATTCTCCTAGCAGCCCGCACACGAAGTTGATGCCTGGCAGCACTCTCGGAAGTCCGGTCACGCCCTTAATCGCCCCAACCTTGTTCACAATCCTGATCGCCTCGAGCGTCTGCTCAGGCGACGCGTTGAGGTTGTTCGCCTTTGCCACCTTTGGGTCTGCAGACTCGAGGCCGAACGCGAGCACGTTGCCGCTCGTGCAATGCCGCGCGATGGCTTTCGTGATCTCCGTCGATTCCTCCGGGTGCTCGGCTATCACGGCAGGGTTCGCGTTGTCCAAGTGGAAGATCTCTGGCTTCGCGGCCTCAACAATCGTCTTGAGGAGCTTCTCGACCGCCTCAGGATTCGGCGTTGGAGTCTCAGACATGCCGATGTCCTTCGACATGTAGCAGTACACGCACGACTGAGCACCGAGCCTGAAGTTCCTGACCCCAGCCTTTGCCAACGCCTTCACTTCGTCGAGAATGTCCTTGGCCTTTCTGAACAGGACGTCACCGAAGAGCGGCTCGACGCAGAACCTGCACCCGCCTGAGATGTACCTCACGCAGCCGCGGTACATCTGTACCTCGGCGATGAGCGGACCCCCGTGGTCTGGATGCTGTTCGCACGCCTCCGCGCCTTTGATTAGCCAAGCGTTCCACTCCTGAAGGGTTCTTCTGCGTTGAACGAACTCTCCTCCAGCGACGAGATCGTGCAGTGCCGCATCAGAATCTGCGGCAGCGACGTAATCGTAGGCATCGACAACTGCGCTCGGAGCCATCTTTGGGTCGATTCCGAGGCTGACCGCGGTCGCGCCCTTGAACGACTGTGAAACCTCCACAAGCTCGCGGTCGCTCGCAGGCATCCCTCTGAGGTACTTGCCGGGCACGGCTATGTTCCGGATAACCGCGAGAAGGTCGTAGCGGCCGGGTCCAACCTTTCCCGACCGCCATTGGTCAATTGTCCTGTAATCGACCTCTGCCCCTGCGCTCCTGATCGCCCCGTAGGCGAGCCTGACGTACGGTGACACGAAAGGCGGGACGCCCAAGCAGGCGGGTTCGTCCACATATCCGTCAAGAACGAGGGCTTTCATTGCTGTGGGAAACCGTTTCCTCCCACAATAATGTTCCATTTTCGTTGAGCCCCGGGATGTTGGCGTCGCTGGGTATCGTCTAGTTGCACACTAAGCTATTAATCGCCGGAATCAATGCCCTTTCTGACAAATCCGCTCTCAAGTTGTTCGAAATGTGAAAACGGATTGACGACTTTCGACCAGACACGAAAAACAAAGGGTAGATTCGAATGGCAAAGAAATCCAGGCCGGCCAAGAAGGCCGTGAAGAAGGTCCCGGCGAAGAAGGCGAAGCCGATGGGCAAACCACTCGAGAAGATCTCCGTCGACCAGCTCCTGAAGAAGGCGTACGAGCCCGCCAGGCTCGCGATGATCTATCACCCGTTCTACGAGGGGAAGATCGAGGTGGTCCCGAAGTGCGCCGTGTGGGACTTCAGCGCATTCGCGATTTGGTACACTCCAGGCGTCGCGGAGCCATGCAAGGCGATCAACAAGGACAAGGAACTGTCGTACATCCACACCAACAGATGGAACACGGTCGGTGTGATATCGGACGGCACAAGAGTGCTTGGTCTTGGTGACATCGGACCTGAAGCTGGCATGCCCGTCATGGAGGGCAAGTCGCTACTGTTCAAGTACCTCGGCGGCGTGGACGCGTTCCCGCTCTGCCTGGGCACCAAGGATCCCGACAAGATCATCGAGACGGTCAAGATACTTCAACCATCATTGGGCGGAGTCAACCTTGAGGACATCTCGCAGCCGAAGTGCTTCTACGTGCTCGAGCGTCTGAGGGCCGAGTGCGAGATACCTGTCTGGCACGACGACCAGCAAGGTACCGGAACCATCGTGGCTGCAGGTGCGATCAATGCGGCGAAGGTCGTGGGCAAGAAGCCCGCCGAGATGAAGGCCACGTTCATCGGTGCGGGCGCAGCGAACATCGCCATCTCCAGGATTATGCACCTCGCGGGCTTCAAGTGGGAGAACATGGTCATGTGCGACTCCAAGGGCACGCTCAACCTCAGTAGGTGCGATGAGGTCAGGAGCGAGTACAAGGAGAAGCTCTTCATGTGCGAGCACTCTAACAAGGAGCAGGTCATCGGCGGACAGGATGCGGCGATGAAAGGCGCGGACATAGTGGTCGCTGCGTCGAAACCCGGTCCTGGCACGATTAAGCCCGAGTGGATAAAGGGCATGGCTGACGACTCCATCGTTTTCGCGACTGCCAACCCGATACCAGAGATATGGCCTTGGGAAGCGCTCGAAGCCGGTGCCAAGATTGTCGCTACGGGCAGATCCGACTTCCCGAACCAGGTCAACAACTCGCTCGGGTTCCCGGGCATATTCAGGGGAACGCTGGATGTCAAGGCGAAGACCATCTCGGACACGATGTGCGTCGCAGCGGTCATGGAGATCGCCAAGACCGCGGAGGACAACGGTCTGAACGTGAACTACATCGTCCCGACCATGGACGAGTGGGAGGTCTTCCCGAGGGAGGCCGCGGCTGTCGGTACAGCGGCTATCAACGAGGGCGTCGCTAGGGTCAAGTTTAGCAGGCAGGAATTGTACGAAAAGGCCGAGAAGATCATCAAGCGGGCCAGGGATCAGACCAAGATGCTCATGAAGACTGGTTTCATCAAGCCCAGGCCGAAGGCGTAGGTTACCTGCGAGACATCCAAGAAACCCTTTCTCATACTTCTATTCCAGTGCTCATGACAACGCACCGACATACTCTGAATAGAGTCGGCTTCTGCACAGATTCATTGCCAGGACCTTGAGAATATCATCGTCTCGTGCCGGCAGGAAACCGGAGAGCGAAATGCGCCATTGCACATAGCGATCGGTCTCGACAACCGATCTCTTCTCTTCTTCTGGAAGCATATTGAAGTCTTTTGTCTTGAGGCTAACATTCTGATTCGGACCAGGGTTTTGTCGATGTCCGGATTCAAGAATGATGGTCACGCTACCGGCTTCGGCCTCAGCCTTAACCTTCGAGTACCCGAGCAGCGAACCCTTGAAACGTAGTTCTTGACCCATTGGGTAAGAGACGATTGCGGTTCTTCCAGTCAGTCTCTCCTTCACCGCACCTACTGGATTGGGGCCCTGGAATACTTCATATCTCGCGAATCCAGACCTTCTGATTTCGAGATCGCCCCACGGAGTCGCTGCACGGTGGAATTTGTTCGGCCGGCAAGTGTGAATGACAACCGAACCCACGGTTGTTCCTTTCTCGGATATCACCTCGAATCTCCTGTTCTCAGGTCTCTTCCAACAGTTCAGTTGACGCCAACTCTGAGATTCCGAATCCTCAAAAGGGGTCCATAACGGATTGTGGAAACCCGAGTACTTGAAGCTCATAATCCATCTTCTGATGACAAGTTCAAGTCGATGACCCGAGCTCTCCACGATCGGTTGTAAGGATTCTGGTTGGATAACCTTTTGTGGGGACTGCCAAAAGCCTTCCTCAGAGTAGCCCCATCTCGACGATTTCGACGCTCTGGACTCCGGCCACGCCCGAGATCGCGGCCTCGACCTGCTCCGCTCCGCCCTTCTTGTCGTCCATGACGACGAGCACGTGCAGCGCCTTGAGCCCGAACGCGAGCGGCTTCTGCTCTGACGCCCTCAGGGTCGCTCCCGTGGGGAGCGCCTTCTTCACGTCCTCGAGCATCTTATTGAGGTCGATGTCAACTCCGTCCGGTAAGATCCGGTACTGCAGTGCCACCTCTCCCATGAAAAACACCTCAAGGTCCTGCGAATCCGCACTCAGGACACTTGTAGTGAACGCTCTGGTCTCTGCAGTTCATGCACCTTCCGATGACAACCTTGCCACAGTTGGGGCACGGGAAAGTCGTCTCGGTCTTGCGGACCAGACGGACTCCGCAGGAGCTGCAGATCTTCTCCTGGCCTATCAAGTATCTTCAACCTCGGGGCTGAGGTAATGACTCCGGATATATAATGTTAGTAGTGTGATAATGAGGACTATTGCTAATGAGCAAACTAGATACCTCTTCAGCGCGATTCGGTGAAGCTCATCGGGGGGCGGGAAAGTTGAAGGGAATAGTGGCATACGACAGTTACTACGGCAATACCAAGAAAGTGGCAGAGGCGATCCTCGAGCAGATCAGGGCGGACGGTCACGAAGGTGAGATCCGAAGCGTTAGGGAGGATTTCCCAACATCTCCTCAAGGAGACTTCCTTCTCGTGGGATCTCCCAACAGGATGGGAAGAGTGACTGGCAGGACGAAACGTTTTGTCAAGAAGCTTGATCTCGCCGCATGGAAGGACAAACCGATAGCCGTGTTCACCACTGTGGCACTCATGCCCAAGGCGGACGCCACAGAGAAGCAGAAGAAGAGCGCGGAGAGATGGGTCCTTGGAGCAGCACCCAAGCTAAGAGACATGGCAAAAGCTCGAGGACTCAACGCGGTCGACAAGATCCTCTACGTGGAGGTCAAAGACGCGAAAGGGCCGCTAGTCGACAGCGGGGTAGAGCAGACCAAGCAGTTTGCGCACGAGTTCCTTCAGTCGCTCAAGAAGTGAAGGCCAGCACGCTCATGAGAAGGCATTCCGAGGAGTGCCGTGCCTCTCCGCGACATGATATCGCAAGCGGAAGGCTCAAAGAACTTTGCCCGAAAACGATATTTATCGTCCCAATATTAATTTAAAGTCACGGAGAAAGATACGAAAAAGGACGGGCACCGACAAAAAGGTAGAAATCCGAGAAAGCATTATATAGGGCGAGCGACTACACGCCCTGCTAACGCAGCCTAGGGTATCCACGCCGCCCAGGGCCCGTAGCTCAGCTAGGTAGGAATCTCATGCATTTCTCATGTATTGGTTTCCCTAGAAAGAGCATCTGCCTTTTAAGCAGGTGGCCCGGGGTTCGAATGACTATGCCTCACAGACTAGTCTCGGAAATCCCCGCGGGCCCGCCAGGCGTCGTGCCGGTCGAGTCGGGGGAGATGGTGCGGATGAAACGCTTTGCAGAGACTGACCCCGGGCTTGCGGGGTGAACCGAGATGGCCGAAGAATTTAACGTCCTGGAGCATGAGCTCATTCCCGAGCATCATCTCCTGTCGGAAAAGGAGGCCGAGAAGGTCCTGAAAGATTTGAAGATGACGAAGGACCAGCTTCCGAAGATCCGGCTCGCGGACCCGTGCATTCGTGCACTGGATTCGATCGCGGGCCCGGTCGAAGAGGGCATGGTTGTGAAGATTGTCAGGCGCAGCGCGACGAGCGGTGCGTCGGTTTGCTACAGATTGGTGATAAGGGGGTAGACCCTTGAGGGAACTGGTTGAAACCTACTTCAGAGAGAGAAGCATCGTTAACCATCACATTGCTTCTTACAACGACTTCCTGCCGACGATAGACCATCCCAACAGCAGGATGCAGAAGATCGTGGACAACGTTCGCGCATCGCCAGACGAGGCCGAGCGCGGCATGATCAAGCTCGATCCGGACCGAACCGAGGGAAAGATCATCGAGATCCACATTGGCCGCAAGAGGGATGAGAAGACTGGCCAGATCGATTCCAATGCCAGACCAACGATTATGGTCGGCAGGCCGGTCATCAAGGAGGCCAACGGCGCGACGCACGACCTCTATCCGATGGAGGCGCGCCTGAGGAACCTGAACTACTCTGCCCCGATCAATCTGGAGTTCACACTTATCGAAGACGGCATCGAGAGGGAGCCGGAGAAGGTCCACATAGGCGACCTGCCCGTCATGGTGAAGTCCAAGAAGTGCAACCTGCACAAGGACAACGTCGAAATGGACCGCGAGCCCACGGAAGAGGAGCTGGACAAATTCCTGATCAAGATGGGCGAGGACCTTTGCGACCCAGGCGGATATTTCATCATCGGTGGTACAGAGAGGGCGTTGATCTCTCTCGAAGACCTCGCACCGAATAGGGTCATGGTCGAACTGAACGAGCGCTACGGCACCAGCCTGCATGTGGCGAAGGTCTTCTCGCAGAAGGAAGGCTATCGCGCGCTCACGCTTATGGAGAAGAAGAAGGACGGCGTGCTCGTGGTCTCCGTGCCAGCCGCTTCCGGACAGATACCGCTCATAGTTCTCATGAAGGCTCTCGGGATGGAGAGCGACGAGGCGATCTTCAAGGCGATCGTCTCCGACCCGCAGATGGCCAACATCGTCTACGCGAACATCGAGGAGTGCCAGAACAAGAAGCTGTACCCGCCGAACGGCATCTACACGACCGAGGACGCCATCCTCTTCCTCGAGCGTAAGTTCGCAACCGGCCAGGCCAAGGAGTATAGGGCGAAGAAGGTCGAGAGCATAATCGACCGCTCGCTCCTGCCGCACCTCGGGGACACCGCAGAGGCGAGGATGAAGAAGTCCATCTTCCTAGGGCGTGTCGCGAGGACGATACTGGAGCTCGAGCTCGGCCACAGGAAGGAGGACGATAAGGACCACTACGCTAACAAGAGACTGAAGCTCGCAGGCGACCTCATGGAAGACCTGTTCCGGGTCGCGTTCACGAACCTGATCAAGGACCTGAAGTACCAGCTGGAGCGCGGATACTCGCGCAAGAAGGGTTTGAAGATCTCGAGCGCAATCAGGCCGGACCTGCTCACTCACAGGCTGCTGCACGCGTTTGCCACGGGCAACTGGGTCGGCGGCCGCGCGGGCGTGTCCCAGCTGTTGGACAGGACCTCGAACATGAGCGCGCTGTCGCACCTGAGGCGCATAACGTCGCCCCTTACGAGGAGCCAGCCACACTTCGAGGCCCGTGACCTGCATCCCACCCAGTGGGGCAGGCTGTGCCCCAATGAGACTCCCGAGGGCCAGAACTGCGGCCTTGTCAAGAACGCCGCCCTGATCGTCGACGTGTCCGAAGGCTACGATGACAAGGAGGTTATCTGGCTGCTCAAGGACCTCGGCGTCAAGGAGGTCGGCGAGCAGTACACGTCCGAGACGAGGGTGTACGTCAACGGGGACCTTGTCGGCCTGCACGACAAGCCGAAGGAGCTCGTAGAGGAGGTCCGCCAGAGGAGGCGCTCCGGGCTGCTGTCGCACGAGGTGAACGTGCGCTTCGACGACAACATGAACGAGATAATTATCAACTGCGACGAGGGCCGGCTGAGGAGGCCGCTGCTCGTCGTCCGCCACGGTAAGACCCTGCTGACCAGGAAGCACGTCGACGAGATGCGCTCTGGCAAGGCCAAGTGGTCGGACCTCATCCGCGAAGGAGTTGTCGAATGGATCGACGCCGAGGAGGAAGAGGACTCATACATCGCGGTCTTCGCATTCAAGACGCCCCAGAAGTGCGAGCACTGCGGCAAGTTCCTTAGCGAGATGGATGTCGAGTGGAAGAACCCTGGAGAGGATGGCAAGATCGGCCTCGAGTGCAAGTTCTGCGGCGGCTCGATGCACGTGCCCTCGCAACTCACAGAGGACCATACCCACCTAGAGATCGACCCGATGGTCATCCTGGGCGTGTGCTCCGCACTAGTGCCGTATCCAGAGCACAACTCGAGCCCGAGGGTTACCATGGGCTCTGGCATGGCCAAGCAGTCTCTGGGCCTTAGCTCTTCCAACTACAGGATCAGGCCCGACACGAGGAGCCACTTGCTGCACTACCCGCAGGCTCCACTGACGACCACGAAGTCGATGGACTTCGTTTACTTCAACAAGAGGCCCGCAGGCCAGAACTTCGTAGTCGCAATCATATCCCACGCGGGATACAACATGGAAGATGCGGTCGTCATGAACAAGTCTTCCGTCGAGCGCGGCCTTGGCAGGTCGTCGTTCATGAGGACGTACAGGGCGGAGGAGCGCAGATACCCAGGTGGTCAGGAGGACCACTTCGAGATACCGAGCCCCGACGTGAGGGGCGCTAGGGCCGACCTGTCCTACAGCAACTTGGGCGAGGACGGGCTCATCAGCCCAGAAACCTTGGTCCAGGGCGGAGATGTCCTAATCGGCAAGACCTCGCCTCCGAGATTCCTCGAGGAGGAGGCCGACTTCCTCACGCCTCAGAAGCGGAGGGAGACTTCCGTCACCGTGCGCCCGGGCGAGAGCGGCTGGGTGGACAATGTCATGCTCACAGAGTCTGAGAACGGCTCGAGACTAGTCAAGGTCAAGGTAAGGGACGAACGCGTGCCTGAGCTTGGCGACAAGTTCGCTTCCAGGCACGGCCAGAAGGGAGTCATCGGACTGCTGGTCCCCCAGGAGGACATGCCGTTCACAGAGGACGGGCTCGTGCCCGACCTGCTGATCAACCCTCACGCGATCCCGTCGCGTATGACCGTGGCGCACGTGCTCGAGATGATCGGTGGCAAGGTCGGCTCCATGGAGGGTCGGTACATCGACGGCACGCCCTTCAGCGGCGAGCGCGAGGAGGCGCTCAGGGACGGCCTCATCAAGAACGGGTTCAAGAACAATGGCAATGAGGTCATGTACGACGGCGTCACTGGCAGGAAGGTCGAGGCCGAGATATTCATCGGCGTCATCTACTACCAGAAGCTGCATCACATGGTCTCAGGCAAGCTCCACGTGAGGAGCAGAGGCCCTGTGCAGATCCTCACCAGGCAGCCAACCGAGGGGCGCTCGAGGCAAGGCGGTCTGAGGTTCGGCGAAATGGAACGTGACTGTCTCATCGGCCACGGCGCGGCCATGGTCATAAAGGACAGGCTGCTCGACGAGTCGGACGGCACGCTGCAATACGTCTGCGGCAACTCCGCCTGCGGTCACATCGCCATACTCGACAGGCGCGGCACGCTCAGATGTCCGGTCTGCGGCAACAACTCGAAGATATACCAGGTGCAGACCTCATACGCGTTCAAGCTACTGCTGGACGAGCTGCTTTCGCTCGGGGTCGCCATGCGCCTGCAACTGGAGGACTTGAAATGAACGTCACCGGCGTGACCAAGCGCATCGCATCGATCAAGTTCGCACACCTCTCGCCTGACGAGATACGCAAGATGTCCGCGACGAAGATCATCACAGCCGACACGTACGACGACGACGGCTTCCCGATCGACATGGGCCTGATGGACCCGCACCTCGGAGTCATCGAGCCTGGCCTTCGCTGCAAGACCTGCGGCAAGAAGGTCGACGAGTGTCCTGGCCACTTCGGGCACATAGACCTCGCCATGCCAGTCATCCATGTCGGCTACGTGAAGGAGATCAAGAAGCTCCTGCAATCCACCTGCAGGTCCTGTGGCAGGCTGTTGCTCACGGGCGAGCAGGCCGAGGAGTACAGGAAGCAACGGGACCGCATGGAGGAGCTCGGCGGCGACATGCTCGACACTGGCGCGATCTCGAAGGAGACCGCCAAGGACGCCGCGTCGAGGACCACGTGCCCGCACTGCGGCACCGTGCAGCTGAAGATCACGCTCGACAAGCCCACGACCTTCAGGGAGGAGGGCCACAAGCTCACGCCCAAGGAGGTCAGGGAGAGGCTCGAGCGCATACCTGACGGGGACCTCGTATCGCTGGGCATCGACCCGTCGGTCTCGAGACCGGAGTGGATGGTGCTGACCGCATTGCCAGTCCCGCCTGTCACGGTGAGGCCGTCGATCACGCTCGACTCAGGCGACCGATCTGAGGACGACGTCACGCACAAGCTCGTCGACGTCCTGAGGATCAACCAGAGGCTGAGGGAGAACAGGGACGCAGGCGCGCCGCAGCTGATCGTCGAGGACCTTTGGGAGCTGCTTCAGTACCACGTCACAACGTACTTCGACAACCAGACCTCGGGAATACCACCCGCGAGGCACAGGTCCGGGAGACCTCTCAAGACGCTAGTCCAGAGGCTCAAGGGCAAGGAGGGCAGGTTCAGGTCGAACCTGTCCGGCAAGAGAGTCAACTTCTCTGCAAGAACGGTCATCTCGCCTGACCCAATGCTGTCGATCAACGAGGTCGGCGTGCCGGTCGAGGCTGCGAGGGAACTCACGGTGCCGATACACGTTACCGAGCGCAACCTCGAGAAGGCCAAGGAGATGTGCAAGCGCGGCCCGATTCCACCTGGGCCGGACTATAGGCCTGGCGTGAACTACGTCATCCGCTCGGACGGCAGGAGAATCAAGGTCACCGACAAGAATGCCGAGACCGTCGCTGAGACGATAGAGGCAGGGTACGTCGTCGAGAGGCACCTGCTCGATGGCGACATCGTCCTTTTCAACAGGCAGCCGTCGCTTCACAGGATGTCCATCATGGCGCACGAGGTCAGGGTCATGCCGTACAAGACCTTCAGGTTCAACCTGTGCGTCTGCCCGCCGTACAACGCGGACTTCGACGGCGACGAGATGAACCTGCATGTGCTCCAAAGCGAGGAGGCGCGCGCAGAGGCCAAGGTGCTGATGCGTGTCCAGGAGCACATCCTGTCCCCGAGGTTCGGCGGACCGGTCATAGGCGGGATACACGACCACATCACCGGTTCCTTCCTGCTGACACACAAGGATTCCAGGTTCTCGAAGGAGGAGACGCTCAAGATATTCGAGAAGATAGGCGTCGTCAGCCTGCCGAAGGCGAAGATGATCGAGGGCAAGGAGTACTGGACCGGCAAGCAGCTGTTCAGCCTTATTCTGCCGGCCGATCTACACATGACCTTCAAGTCGTCCATCTGCCAGAGGTGCGAGCCCTGCAAGAAGGAGAAGTGCGAGCACGACGCATTCGTCGTGATCAGGCACGGAAGGCTCATCACCGGCACGATCGACGAGAAGGCGGTCGGCGCGTTCAAGGGCAGGATCGTGGACAAGCTCGCCCGCGACTATGGCCCCGACATGGCCAGGCGGTTCATCGACAGCGTGACCAAGCTCGCGATCGGCGCCATCATGATTCGCGGCTTCACTACCGGGATTGACGACGAGGACATCCCGGACCAGGCGAAGCGCGAGATAGACGACGCGATGACGCAGGCGAGGATGAAGGTAGAGGAGCACGTCGAGGCTTACAGGCGTGGCGAGCTCGAGCAGATGCCCGGGCGGTCTCTCGAGGAGACGCTCGAGGTCGAGATCATGAAGGTCCTAGGCAGGGCGAGAGACACGGCGGGACAGATCGCAGGCAGGCACCTCGGTCTCGAGAACTCCGCGGTCATCATGGCCAAGTGCGGCGCTCGTGGGTCCATGCTCAACCTGTCTCAGATGGCTGGGGCGATCGGCCAGCAGGCGGTCAGGGGCGAGCGTCTGTCCAGAGGTTACTGGAACCGCACGCTGCCGCACTTCAAGAAGGGCGACCTCGGCTCCGAGGCTCGAGGATTCATCAAGAACTGCTACAAGAGCGGCCTCACGCCGACCGAGTACTTCTTCCACTCCATGGGTGGCAGGGAAGGACTGGTCGACACGGCCGTCAGGACTTCGAGGTCTGGATACATGCAGCGGAGGCTGATCAACGCGCTCGAGGACCTCAAGGTCATGCAGGACGGGTCCGTCAGGAACACTGCGGGCACGATCATACAATTCAGATACGGCGAAGACGGCATCGATCCATGCAGGAGCGTCCAGGGAGATCCGGTCGACGTTGACGACATCATCCTTAACGTGCTCGGCGACCAGGGAGAGCTGATCGCCAAGGTGCAGGAGAAGGGCGTGGTCAGCTACGGCATACAGGACAGGGACCTGCTCGAGACGCCTTCAGAGGAGGCAGAGCAGGAAGTCGAGGAGCCCGAGTTCGAGGGCGGTGGCGGCTCCGAGGAGATGTGATTGAGATGACCACGAAGAGCGCAATCGAAGTGTTCGTCCGCAAGGGCGTCGACGAGAAGACCGCCCAGAAGCTCGTCGAGAAGGAATACACATTCACCAAGGTCGCGCGCGCGAGCGACAAGGTCAAGAGGGACCTCGAGAAACTCCTGGGTGAGAAGAAGCTCAGGCAGGTTCTCGACGCGGTCAGGTCAAAGGAGCGCGGACCTAAGAGGAAGAAGGAGAAGCCTCTCAAGAAGCCGGTGTTCGCGAAGAAGCAGCTGCCGGTCAAGATAATGCCACCGACACCGCTCGAGGTGAAGTTGCACAAGATGCTCGAGAAGTCGAACAAGACGCTCTCTCACGCGGTCGTGAGTGAGATCGCGAGCAGGCTGGAGGGCGTTGAGATTCCGGACAAGCTCTTGGACAAGATCATACACCTCACTTGGGATAGGTTCCAGACGCACGCGGTCGATCCCAACGAATCGGTGGGCATCGTCGCGGCGCAGAGCATCGGCGAGCCGGGCACGCAGATGACCATGCGTACCTTCCACTACGCAGGTGTCGCCGAAATGAACGTCACGCTCGGTCTGCCCAGGCTGATCGAGATAGTCGACGCAAGGCGCGTGCCGAGCACGCCGATCATGGAGATACACCTCGACCCGTCCGTGAGGGACGACCTTGAGAAGGTCAGGGAGATCGCGTCCAACATCGAGCGGACGAACCTGATCGATATCGCGGATGTCGAGACGGACATCAACAACATGGAAGTCGTCATCAAGCTCGACAAGAAGAAGATAGAGCGCAAGTCCATCACACCTGAGGACGTTCTTAGGAAGCTGAACAAGTCGAAGGGCGTCAAAGGCTTGGCCGAGATGCGCGAGACGAACATCGTCGTCAAGTGCGACGAGCCCTCGTACAAGAAGCTCCAGCGAATATCAGAGGACACCAAGAGCTGCCCGATCAAGGGCGTAGAGGGGATTTCCAGGGCAGTCATCCGGAAAGTGGGCGGGCACTATCTGGTCTATACGGAAGGTTCGAACCTCGAGAAGGTACTCGAGATCGCCCATGTCGATAAGACCGGTACTACTACCAACAGCATCATGGAGATATTCGAGGTGCTCGGGATCGAGGCCGCGAGGAACGCCATCATCAACGAGGCCTCGAGGACGCTCGAGGAGCAAGGTCTCACGGTCGACATAAGGCACATAATGCTCGTCGCTGACCTGATGACGAACGACGGCGACGTGAAGGCGATCGGCAGGCACGGCATCTCCGGACGCAAGTCGAGCGTTCTCGCTCGTGCGGCGTTCGAGATAACTTCCACACACCTGCTCAGGGCGGGCATAACTGGGGAGGTTGACACGCTCGAGGGCGTTGTGGAAAACATTATAGTTGGCCAGCCGGTTACGGTTGGCACTGGCGCAGTCAACCTGGTCTGGGCCCCGCATCCGAGGAAGGAAGGTGAGTGAAGATGATTGACATGGCACGCGCCCTCAAAACGGCGGCGACGACAGGAGACGTGAGGTTCGGCCTCGCAGAGACGAAGAAATCGGTCAAGAAAGGTGAGGCGAGGCTGGTGGTCGTTTCGAACAACTGCCCTGAGAAGTCGATCGTGCCTTCAGGGTCCAACCCTAAGGTGATCGTTTTCGACGGTACGAACGCAGAGCTGGGTAACGCCTGCGGGAAACCCTTCCCGATCTCAGCGCTCGCGGTCATAAACCCAGGAGAGTCGAACATACTCTCCGCCTGAAGTGTGATCAAATGGGAGACATAACGTTCACCGAGGACACGCTTCGATACATCTCTCTTTTCGAGAAGGTCACGGGCACCCAGGTCAAGGACTGCATCGAGACTGAGGAGAAGCTCGTGTTCGTGGTCGAGAAGGGTCAGGGGAGCAGGGCCGTCGGGAAGAAGGGAGAGAATGTCATCCGGCTCAAGAACCTGACCGGGAAGAACATTCACGTCATCGAGTACTCGGAGGACCCCGAGACTTTCGTGCGCAACGTGTTCCACACCTACAGCGTCCAGAGCGTCACTATCGAGGACCGTGGGAACATCATTCATGCGACCGTGACGGTCGATCCCAAGGTGAAGGGCAAGGCGATTGGCAAGAACGGCAAGAACCTCAGGATCGCCCGCGACGTCGTGAACCGGCACCACAACATACAGAGCATCAGCGTCGCTTGAGCGGCCTCCGCTCCACCTCGAGCGCGTCGGCAGTCGGATACTCCTCGATGATGAAACAGGGCTGCTCCAGTTCATCCGCGATTTCTTCCAGGACCCACGGTGCAACCTCGAGCCGCTTCTTCTTGATGTTGCTCCAGATCAGCTCGCCTGGAACCTCATACTTCTTCATGATGTAGGCCGCGGTCATCGCGGGGTGGTCTGTCTCAATCACGCCCTTCAGGAACGTGCCGTCTTTCGTCAGCAATTCGTGCGGTCTCTTCACTCTCTTCGCTCGCCTCATGATCCTCCTCCTCAACTGAACACCATCCTTGAAAGAAGACGAACAGTAATGTATCGGAACATCGGCGTCGAGCCTGAGCAGGTCCAACCCCAATACCTCGCTCCCCTCGACTCCTGACGATACGTCGTCCTTCACGTCGAACCCGAGAGCGCGGAGCGAGCGCCAGTTGGTCTCTGAAAACTCCAACTCGTTCAGGTTCACAAAGTCGAGTCCGGCATTGTCGGCGAACGCTATCGCCGACACGAGCTCCTTCTCCGTGCCCGGTATCACGGGGATCTCGAGCCCTACGGACATGCCGAGGTCCTTCGCGTGCTTCACGGCCCCCGCGTAGTGAGTCTTCCTCAGGTTCGACCACATGGCCACGGGCGGATGGAACCTGATCTCGTCGAGGCCGGCCTTAGCCACGCGCGATATTCTCTTCTTGTCGGTGGAGGTCGTGTACAAGTGAATGTGATGTGACTTGCCGAATCGCTTCTTGAGGGCCTTGATCGACTCTGTTGTCCTGTCGATCGCCAAGAGTGGGTCGCCGCCCGTGATGCCAGTGCCGAGCGCGTCAATCAGGCTTGCCTCGTCGAGCGCCTCCTCGATCTGGCTTATCCGACGCTCGTTCGCGAAGAAGACGTCCTTCCCGCGCTTCTCGGCTGACAATGGACAATAGGTGCATCGTCTGTCGCACTTGCCCGTCACAAGCAGGACGAGCTCCGCGCCCTTCTCGCAGAGAACGCATCCCTTGGGCAGTCTGCCAGTATACGCCGACTTCTTGGCCATCCTCTTGATGGTCTTCACGGGGGTCGTATCTGCAACGGGGTAATTGAACCGCGCGCATTTTCGACGCCCCGACGGAAAGATTAACCAACAGCTTGCCTATGCTCTGAGCGGGGAGCGGATGCAGAAGAAGAACAGGATCATACTTGCACTCGATGTCACGTCCCGCGCGGATGCGCTGCGCGTGGTCGAGGCGGTGAAGGACTACGTAGACGCCATCAAGATCAACTGGCCGCTCATACTCGCAGCCGGCCCGGACATCATCCGGGAGATGTCAAAGGTCAAGGACGTGATTTGCGACATGAAGATCGCAGACATACCGAACACGAACAAGCTGATCGTCGAGCAGGCGATGTCCCGAGGCGCGAGCGCGGTCATCGCTCACGGTTTCACTGGGGACGATTCGGTCAAAGCATGCGTGGACGCCGCGAAGGGACAAGTCTTCGTCGTCACCGAGATGAGTCACCCTGGCGGGAAGCAGTTCACAGCGCCGATTGCCGACAAGCTCGCGGCGCTAGCCAAAGGCGCGGGCGCGCGCGGCATCGTAGCGCCCGCGACGAGGCCCGAGAGAATCGCCGACCTGAGGAAGATCATCGGGAACATGGAGATCATCAGCCCGGGCGTAGGCGCTCAGGGTGGGAAAGCCTCGGATGCCCTGAAGGCCGGTGCTGACTACATAATCGTTGGAAGGGCTATCTACGAGGCCGCCGACCCGCGGGAAGCCGCAAAGAAGTTGGCCGACGAGGTCAGGGCGAGTATTTGAAGAGTCGACAGAGACAAGCATGCGGATTCTGCGGTGACAAAAAGTGACATGCCAGTCGGTCGGTTTCCGAGGTGCATTTCCACGCCCTTGTTGCCGACAACGTATATATAGCACCCTCGGTATCGGTGGGCTACTATCACCAGGTGGCACAATCTTTGGCCGAAGCACGGGAGGTCCCTGCTAGGTCTTTTCTGTCCAAACTCAGGAGGGGGGACGGGAGGCCGAGCGAGTTCAGGCGATGGGTCAGCGCTAACTGGGCTGCCCTATTCATGCTGTTCTTCATCTTCCTCCTTGCACTCTTCGTGAGGTCATACTTCGGCTTCGCCATGGCCCAGGACAATGGATACATCGTGTCCGGAGGGTCAGACTCGTACTACTGGCGGAGAATCATAGACTATTCATCCGATACGGGAAAGCAGCTGTATTGGGACCCGCTGCCGAACTACCCGGACGGAATCAGGAACCCGCGTCCGCCGTTCTTCAGCATGTCGATAGTCGTGCCAGCTGTTCTGGCTCAGGACCTGTTCAAGTCCCTCGATGACGCGATCGGCTTCACGTTCCTCTGGTCGACTGCGTTCTGGGGAGCCCTGACTGTCATACCGACGTACTTCCTCGGGAAGGAGGTCTTCGGAAGGCGAGCGGGATTAGTGGCAGCCTTCTTCCTGGCGGTAATGCCCTCGCACGTCCAGAGGAGCGTGCTCTCGAACGCAGACCATGACTCGTTCATCCTGTTCTTCATCGTCCTCACTTTCTACTTCCTGCTCAAGGCTGTGAAGGCGCAGCAACACAGGAAATGGATCGAGAGTTGGCGCAGTCCGAGCAGCATCAGGAAGGGAATGGTGGACTACTTCACCAACAGCCGCACGGCTGTGATGTACGCGCTCATGGCGGGTACGGCCTTCGGTGGCGTCGTCATGGCCTGGGTCGGGTTCGGGTACGTTGCCGTGCTCATTCTGGCATACTACATCATCCAGGTGGTGCTCAACAAGTTCAAGGGATTCGACTCAATGAGCGTCACGATGCTCATCATGATGGCGATGGGCTTCGGGTACCTGCTCTCGTTCCCTGTCTATTACGAGCAATCGCTCATTGTCGTCCGGTTCGACGTGCCTGTCTACCTCTTCCTCGCGGCGATGTTCTTCGGCATCATATTCGTCGTGACGAGGGACATACCGTGGACCCTCGTGCTGCCAGTCGTTGCGGCCGTCGTGATCGTCGGCGTCGCGGCCATATCGGTGGTCTCACCAGAGCTTGGGCAGGCGATCATAAGCGGCCAGGGATACTTCGTCAAGAGCAAACTGTACTCCACCATCGCAGAGGCTCGTGCTCCTAAGTTCAGCGAGCTGGCGACGTCCTTCGGAATGGTCACGTTCTTCATGTCGCTCATCGGCCTCGTATGGGCTGTCATCAAGGCGCCCAAGCACGCGACGGCCGAGTACATATTCATCGTCGTCTGGCTCGGGGCGGCCATATTCATGGCCATATCTGCGGGCAGGTTCATGTTCAACGCAGCACCCGCGTTCGCCATATCAGCCGCTTGGGTGCTCGTGATAATCGTCGACAGGCTGGACTTCAACACAGTCAGAAAGTCAATCATGGGCGCGAGCGGCTCCTATTTGCAGGTGTTCAAGAAGAGCATCAAGGTCAGGCACGTCGTGGGCGCGCTCTTCCTGGCGTTCCTGATCGTGCTCCCAAACGCGTGGTACAGCGTGGATGCGGGCATACCTCAGCAGACTAAGATCGGCTTCGACAAGCAAATCTACGACAGCCTCCCGAGCTTCATGAGGCCCGGGGGATACGACAAGATCAACGGCTCGATGTGGTACCTGGGCGCGTTCGGCTACTCGCTCCCGCTCCCGAGCTACTACTTCCCATCGGCATGGAAATGGTTCGCACAAACGGATGCGGACATATTGCCCGAGACCGCTCGGCCCGCCTATGTCGCCTGGTGGGACTACGGTTTCGAGGCCATCCAGGAGGGCAAGCACCCGACCGTGGCCGACAACTTCCAAAACGGCTATCAGCTCACAGGTAACGTGTTGATGGCGCAAGGAGAGACGGACGCGATCGCCGTGTTCGCATACAAGCTCATTGAGGGAGCATATTACGACGCAGGTGCCGCGAAGGCGGAGCTGCGCGCTCTCATGGACGAGTACGGTGTCTCCGCCGAACGCATGGATGCCGTCATCCTAGGCCCAGCGCAACCCTTGATCGACGAGGTCCTCGCAGATCCAATCGTGTACGGGCCGATGGCACAGGACTTGACAGCCGCTAACGCGCGCATAGTCACCGGCAGGGTCGAGCTCGTGAAGATGGGCCTCGACAAGCTCGTCTCGTTCTACCATGAGGTCCAGGACATCACCGGCTGGTCAATCAGGTATTTCATGGCCGACTCCAGGATGTTCCCATCCTCTGGCAGGAACACGGGCATCTTCTACGCGCCAGCGAAGCTGTCGGACCGCAGGATTGTGGATGGCTCCACGCCGATCGACTTCTTCGAGATCAAGGCCGTGACCGACACGGGCGAGGAGAAGTCCTTTGATCAGCTGACAAGTCAAGACACTATCAGCGACTACAAGATCGTGTACAAGGACATGTTCTACAAGAGCATGTTCTTCAAGGCCATGTGCGGCTTCAGCGGTTCCGACATCGGCCAAGACGCGGGCATACCCGGCGAAGGGAGCTTGTACCAGGCCCAAAACATGCCCGGCTGGAACATGACGCACTTCAAGATGGTCTACAGGACCGCATACTACAACCCGTGGCCCACCGACCAGATCGCACAGCACAGGGACGCCTGGGTCGCAGTCAACATCGACGAAGCCCTCAAGCTTAGGACGATGATCGACAACAAGGAGATCGACGGGTATGTCGACGACTCGCCGAATTCGTTCTACGGCGCGGGCGCGGTCTTCTTGAAGTACTACGACGGCGCGATCGTGAACGGCACGGTCGTTACCGAGCAGGGATATCCTGCCACGGGTGTTCGCGTGACCGTACAGGACGAGTTCGGCATACCGCATCAGACGACGCTCACCGATCTCCAGGGACATTACTCCTTGATTGCGCCCTTCGGCAACGTCACTCTCGTGTTCTCGACAGGATCGATGACGAGTCAGCTGATGCAGGGCTCTAGCGTCCTGGCAAAGACCAGCTTCAATGTCACCGACGACCAAGCCACCAGGAAATCCTTGGACCTCAACAATGACGGCATACTCGACTACCTGCTCACGAAGGATATCCAGGTCAAGGGCGCCCAGGTGGGCGGGGACGTATTCTGGGACGGGGACGGTGACAAGAACCGGACCGGTCCTAATGACGAGTTCATCAAGGACGTCACAGTATTCGCAGAGAACCTGTGGAATAACCAGTTTTTCAAGATTGATGCACCAGCCGGACGCGTCGACGCTGTTCTGCCGGTCGGGCAGTACGACTTCAACGCCATCGTCGCTGGAAGAAACATCAGCATGGGGAAGCAGATCAATGTCACATCGGTGCAGGATCCGACCAACATCAAGCTGCCCATCCAGCCAGGGGGATACAAAGGTGTCGCGCTGCGTTCCGACGGCTCACCGGCGGTGGGCGTCGAGCTCACGCTCACCGACGAGCCATCAGGCTACGCGAGAACCGCGGTCACTGATTCTGACGGCAACTTCAGCTTCGACAAGCTCCTGGATGGCAGGTACGGCATCTCGACCTTCGATCAGAACAGCATTGTGTTCAGCTCTAGCGTGCTTGTCGACCCAGGAAAGGTGTCCGAGCTCAACGTGACAGTCCATCCGAGCTCGACCATAAGATACAGGATTGTCCAGAACGGCGCTGCCGCCTCAGGCGCGGCGTTCATGGTCTCGGATGTCTACGATCCTACGTCCTACGTTACGGGCGTCGCCGACCTCTATGGAAACATGGAACTGCAAGTGCCCAAGGGCATCTGGACGCTCTACGCGACCTACTTCTCGGGCACGAGGCACTACGCGAGCGCCGAGACCTTGAACACTGCGATCGACTCCGATGTGGACGGGACGCTCGTATTGGGTGCGGCGAGCGAGGTCACGGGCGGACTGAGGGACCAGAAGTCGTCCCCGGCGGTGGACGAGTACGTGACCTTCGAGGCGTCGAATGGCGCGCGCGTGTCAGTGCTGACGAACCCGTATGGAGCATTCGGCATGAAGCTTCCCTATGGCCCCTACAAGGTCACCGTCAACAGCGTCAGGGCGAAAGGATTCTACGGTGGCACTGTCAACATCCAGAATCCCATATCCAACTACCAGTTCAGGCTCGCTGCCGGCATATCGGTAAGCGGTGGGATCGTGCTGGACAAGGACAGCTCCAGCAGCCCGTCGAGCGCCAATGTCGCCTCGCTTGCCAAAGTCAGGGTGACCGACTCCAATGGCTATGTGTACACCGCGACCACCTCGATGGGGGGCGAGTTCTCGATAGTGTTCCCGCAGGGTTCCGAATCCAAGATCAGCCTCGGCGACCCTGGATACTCGGGCTGGTCACAGAGCTACGCGTTCACGTCCGATGTCGAAGACATCGGGCTGGTTGCGCGGCCGGACAAAGTACTCGTCACGGGGCGCGTGACCTACGCTGGCGAAGGCCTCAGGGGCATCCAGGTGTCCTTCCTCCCACATCTGTTCTACCTGGACCAAGTCACGGTCGTCACGGAAGCCGGAGGCTATTACTCGGCCCTCGTGCCGCCCGCGGACCTGCAGGTCGTGATCGACCAGGACACCAACCCGACGGGTGGCGAGAAGTACATGCACGAGGAAACCATGACCATCCTGCCCTCGGGTGAACCACTCGTCCTCAACATCGAACCTGTGAAGAGGGTGGAGATGAAGGGAGACATCTTCGGTGCGAGCTCGGATGTGCAGCTCAAGCTGCAAGGACCCGAGGAGAAGACCGTCACCCCAGATTCAATGAGCTATTCTACGTACGTGCTGCCAGGCATGTACAACATCCACGTGACCGGCGTGCTCGGGTCGAACCCGTGTGCGAACTTGAGTTCCGTGACGGTGAGCTTCGAGTCCCGTCAGCACGACTTCACCCTCGTGAAGTCGAAGAGGGTCTCGGGCGACGCCAAGATCGGCTCTTCATCGGTCACGAAACCAGTCGCCGTGATCGCGTCGTCCGCGTTTGGCACATCGGTGCACGCATCTTCGGATTCCGCGGGACATTACTACATTGACCTGCCGCCAGGGTCCTATTCCATCTCATACGTACTGGAAGACCTCGTCTTTGAGGGGCGGTTGGTTACCTACGTTGAGTATTTCGACGAGCAAGTGGTCACTCTCAGCACACACGATGTCACGGTCAACCCGTCGCTCGTGATGAGGCTGGACAACACGACCTTCTCAGGCGCTGTGTACGGCCCTGAGGGCGCCCCACAGCAGTCATTGGTGCGGATCGTGACAAACGGAGCCTACGGCCAGAACGCATCATTCATGACCGACGCCTCAGGCGCGTTCTCGGTCTTGGTCCAGCCCGGGGAGTACACGGTGTACGCCACAAGGCTGCAGGACAACGGCGTCTCGCTCACGACCGCGTCCATCACGAGGAACGCCCGTGTTGAGAAGCGCATCGACCTCTCGACTGGAAGGCAGCTCGCGGGCAAGGTGCTCGCTGCTGATTCCGGGGTCGAGCTTGACATCACGGTGACGAGCGGCGGCACGCGCATGCTAGTACCGACAGATGCACTGGGCATGTTCAGCACCATCCTCCCAGAAGCCAACTACTCACTCAGCGCGTCCGCGTCATTGGCCGAGCGCGGCATGACGGTCGCGTACTCCACGTCCACAAAAGTCTCCCTGGGCCACGACGGCGCGTTTGTCACGATGTCCATGGTGAGAGATACCAAGCGCACGGTCACCGCTAGCTGGGACAAGTCCTCCATGCAGTCAGCGCTGCCCAACATGACAGTCAACTATGTCGCCCCAATCACCAACACCGGCAACATTGCCGACACCTACTCCATCTCTTACACGGGCTCCACATCGGACTTCACGGTCTCAGTCTCTCCTGCGGAGCTGAGCATCGACTTCGGCAGCGACAACAAGGCATATGTCGACATCGCGGTGACTCCAGGCGAGAAAGTCCGGTCGGGCGAGGCCAGGGTGAGCATGCAGGTCAAGTCGACGACCTCTAGCTCGACAAGAGCGGACCTGATCCTGTATGTCAACATGCTGCCTACGCAGGGAGTATCCGTGACCGACCTCAACAAGTCGGACGATGTGTTTTCCAACACCGCGTACGTCACCTTCAGGCTCAACAACACGGGCAACTCGGAGGACAATTTCACCCTGCAGCTCGCAAACCAGGACACCCTCAGACAGCTCGGATGGTCCGCAGCCATCGTGGACCGCGGCAGCAGGGATGTCGTGTCCCGAGTCGAGCTCGCGGCGTTCTCCTCAAGGGAGATAGATGTAAGGTTCACGGCCATAAGGTCGAACCCGGACCCGTCCGCCAAGGCTGTGGTCGTGGCCAGCGTGGCCTCGAGCCCGGGCATCAGCTCATCGTGCGAGGTGCCAGTGCTCCTACCGGACATGAGCATAGGGCACGGGGATATTCAGCTGACCGGACCGGATGTGTCGTATGAATATGACGCAAGCAGTGTGTACGTCGACCTCGCGCTCGCAGCATCGCTCGCGTCGATGTTGGTCGGCATATTCATGCTCAGGCGTAAGAAGGGGCTCGGCAAGTCGTCATCGGGAGGTGCGAAGAAGTGAGGGCCAGCACATTTGCCAGGTTGCTCTTGGTTACAGCGCTCCTATCGTTGGTGCTGCAATGCGTTCCTCCAAATGCTCCTAGCGCTTCTCGGAACGCGGCGGCGTACGGCGGGATAGACATACAGCTCGACCGCCCAACCTTCGCTGGCACAAACGAGAAGGTTCAGGTGACGCTCAGGATCCTTGGCGGCCCGGCCGAGGAGACAGGTGGCAATTACAGCTATGTGGCAAAGATCATAGCATCCAACACGACTGGCGCGGGGGTCTCGCCAGAAAGGGGCGGTCCCACTCAGAGCGGCGTGTTCCAGTTCAATGTCACCATGCCAGGCGAGGCGAAGCAGACAATCAAGATTGAGATCAACGCGACCTCGGCACCGGACATCTCGGGCAATAGCACCCACAGAGTGGCAGACTTCGAGATGAAGGTCGTCGAGGCGGTCGTGATCGCCGCGACGGTGTACAACATCGGCTCCGTGAGCGCGGACAACGTCACAGCCAGCTTCTACGCGGACGGCACGCTCCTCGGGACGAAAACGTTCAACTTGAGCGGCCTGTCGTCAACCGTGCTCCACTACAACTGGACATTCCTGAACCTGAAGAGCGGCAAGCATGTGGTGACTATCGAGATTGACAACTCTAACAACCTAGTGGAGTTCAACGATGGCAACAACGTCTACTCGAGGACTGTCTACATCGGCAAGCAGGGAAACCCGGCGGGCGCCATCCTGACCATGGGCGTGATCATCGTCTCGGTCCTGTTCGTGCTGACATACATGCAGAAACCCGCCAAGCGCGGCAAGAAGTTCTGAGTGCTACCGGACATGCTTGGCATAATCTCTTATATCCTGCATTATTTACGGCGAGCCACAACAGGGGAACGATTCACTTGGCCGAAGACATCCTGAGAGTGAACGACGCGAACTTCGACTCGACCGTGAAATCTGCGCCAAAGCTGATCGTGGACTGCTGGGCGCCTTGGTGCGGCCCGTGCAAGATGCTCGCGCCGACCTTCGAGGGGCTGGCGAAGGACTACAAAGGCAAGGTCACCTTCGCCAAGCTGGACACCGACGAGAGCCCCAAGACGGCGATGGCGCTGAGCATACACAGCATACCGACGCTGATCTTCTTCAAGGACGGCAAGCAGGTCGAGAGGCTGACGGGCGCGCGTCCGAGAGCCGACATCGAGGCGGTCGTCAAGAAGCACTTCGCCTGAAGGCTACGACCTCTTCAGGACCTCGTCCATCTTCTTGTGCAAGTTCATCGCGCTCGTGGCCACAGCTACCTCTCCCCTCGTCTTCTCCAGGAGGCTCCGGGCCACGTCCTGCTTTCGCCTGATGGCCACGATCGCGTCAGGGTAGTCGAACCTCATCAGCGCCGTGAATATGTCCTCCATCCTCTCCAGGAAGTGATTCGCGCGTGAGATGTCACCCGCCTTAAGGCTGTCCAGGCAGAGCCGCCTCAGCTCCCCGACGCCATCTGCCAAGCCGAGCAGGTATGGGATGTTCCCGACACCGATGTCCTCCGGAGTGGGCAGGTCGTCCTTGTCCAGCAACTCGAGTAGGATGCAGGCCTCCGAGTACTCCTGCAGCGCTGACTCAACATATCCGGCGAGGGCTATGTCCGGGTGCTCGCCAACGAGGCCTGAGAGCCTGGAAACCTCGTCCCTGAGCTCCTGCAGGTCGTCTCTCACGTCCTCGCCCTTGTGAAGGCGGCGGAGTACCTTGCCCGACAGGCGCACGACCACTCGGGAGGATTTCAGTGCGACCTCCCTGATGGCGTCCTTCTCGTCCAGCTCCGACTCGATCTTCGAAACGATCTTCTCTAGGTTTCTCAAGCCCTGCCACTCCTAATCTTCTCCATGCGCCTTACCTTGGCGTCCAGCATCTCCTTCTTCGCGATGTCGTGCCTGACGTGGATCCGGCCCTTCACGTGTCGGACCGCGTTCTCCGCAATGCGCTCCGCCTCATCAATCGCCTCGGAGATTCCCACGATTCCCACAGAGCGCGAGGTGGTGGTATACACCTTCCCGTCCTTCTCGTTGACGCTCGCGTAGTACAGGACAGCCTTCTCGGCCGCGATGGCCTTCTCGTTCACAGTGATTTCCTCGCCAGCGAGCGGTTTCGTGCCGTAACCTTCGGGCACGATGTACTTGCAGACCGATGCTTCTGGGTCGAAGACCGCATCCTTTGCTGTGATGCCTCCGTTCGCCATCTTGTCGCATATCCGAAGGAAGTCGCTCCTGAGCAGGGAAAGGACGTTCATCGCTTCGGGGTCACCGAACCTCGCGTTGAACTCGATCACCTTCGGCCCGTCCCTTGTCAGCATGAACTGGCCGTATAGCGTTCCCCTGTACTCAGCCCCCTCTTTCTTCAGAGCTTGGACGACCTCTTCCATGATCTTGACCGCGGAATCATATTCGCTTCTCCTGAGGAATGGGAGCAGGCCGTCCTTCTGCGAATACGAGCCCATGCCACCCGTGTTCGGCCCCTTGTCACCCTCGTAGGCTCTCTTATGGTCCTGCACCGCAGGCATTGGCACGACACGCTTTCCGTCGCAGAACGCCTGGATAGTGAATTCCTCGCCTACCAGCTTCTCCTCGAGCACGATCCGGGCCATGCCTCCGATCCTCTTCGAGAGGACCTCCTCGCCATACGCGACTACGTCCTGCCTGGACATCAGGTGTTCTCCGAAGACCTTCACGCCCTTCCCGCCGGTGAGCCCGGTCGGCTTCACAACGATATTCGTCCCGAGCTTGTCCAGAGCGAGCTCGAGGTCCCTCACCGTGTCCACGATAGCGTACTTGACCGCGCCCTTCACCTTGTGCTTCAACAACAGCTCCCTCATGAAGCTCTTCGAAGTCTCGATCCTGGCAGCGGACTTCGTAGGGCTCGCAGTGGGTATGCCAGCCTTCACGAGGCTGTCAACGACCCCGACCTCGAGCGGTGCCTCAGGACCCACGACCGCGAGCTCCACGCTTTCCGACTTCGCGAACTCGATGACCTTAGGGACATCCGATTCGTCAGCGAGCAAGTACCCCTTGGAAGTTCTCGAGATCCCAGGGTTCTTGTTCTTCAGGCACGCAAAAACCTCAGCTCCCGAACGCGCCAAAGCCTCAACGATGGCGTGCTCTCGGGCCCCTCCCCCAACGGCCAGGACTCTCATCTTATCCGACCGCCCAGGGGATGCTGTTCGGATGATAAGAAGGTTGTCCAGCAGACGCCGCTGGCAAATTCGGGAGCCGTCCTAGCCCGTGCTGACAAATGATTTAAGACGAATAACCCTATCCACATGTTTGATGAAGTATACTGGCCTTGTCGGTAGACTCTTGGATGGGGCAGGTGCGGACATCGGCGATCTCATCGAGGTCCGGCGCGGTGACGAGGTCCAGTCCGGGATCCTGATGCCTCATCACGACTTCAGCTCGCCTTCAATTGTCACGCTCAAGCTCCCGAACGGCTACAACGTGGGCATTCGAGTGGATAAGGACACCAAGGTCAAGCTCGTCTCGAAGAAGGAGGACAAAGGCCACAAGAAGGTCTCGCTCCCGAGGAACGCGGACAAGAAGGACATCGCCGTGATAAGCACGGGAGGCACCATTGCCTCCTATGTCGACTACAGGACTGGTGCCGTGCACCCGGCGATTTCGGCGGAGGAACTGGTGTTCTCAGTGCCCGAGCTGATGGACTTATGCAATGTGCGCGCGAAGGTGCTCTACTCGATCCTTAGCGAGAACATGAAGGTGTCCCACTGGCAGGGATTGGCAAGGGCGGTCGCGCACGAGCTCAACTCCGGTGCCGTTGGAGTGATTGTCCCGCACGGCACGGACACCCTCGGCTTCACATCAGCTGCGCTGGCCTTCATGCTCAGGAACCTCACCGGGCCTGTCGTGTGCGTGGGCGCTCAACGCTCATCCGACCGCCCATCCTCGGACGCGATCATGAACCTCCTCGCGGCGACAAGGCTCTGCGTCGAGAGCGACCTCGGAGAGGTCGTGGTGCTGATGCACGGGGAGACTTCGGATTCCTTTTGCCACGCTCACCGGGGGACGAAGGTAAGGAAGATGCACTCGTCCAGGCGTGACGCGTTCAAGAGCATCAACGCGGATCCCATTGCGAAGGTCGATGGGCCTAACATCACGTTCCTTTCGGAGTACGCTAAGCGCTCGCAAGGCCCGGTGGAGCTCAAGGACAAGATAGACGGACGCGCGAGCATGTTGCACTTCTACCCTGGATTCGAGGCCGAACACTTCGACCTGATAGCCCAGAAAGTGAAGGGCATCGTCGTTGCAGGCACTGGCCTAGGACACATATCGGAGGAGATCGTCGGCTCGGTCAAGAGGGCGGTGAAGTACGGTGTCCACGTCTACATAACCACTCAGTGCTTGCACGGTTCCGTGAACCTGAACGTCTACTCTACCGGGAGGGACATGCTGACCGCGGGCGCTATCCCGCTCGGTGACATGCTCCCGGAGACTGCCTACGTGAAGCTGATGTGGGCGATGGGGCAGACAGACGATCACGATGAGATCAAGAATATCATGCTAACGAACATAGCTGGCGAGTTTTCTCCAAGGAGGCACGTCTGATTTGGACTACAAGGTTCTCGGGCTCAAGGTCGGGATTGAAATCCACCAGCAGCTCAACACGGGAAAGTTGTTCTGCGAGTGCCAGACGGAGTTTTCGGACGAGCACCACAAGGAGTTCGTGAGGCATCTCCGGCCCACCCAGAGCGAGATGGGCGAGATCGACCGGGCAGCACTGGAGGAATCCGAGAGGAAGCTGCACTTCAGGTACCAGACCGTGCCGCATTCGTGCCTGGTCGAGGCGGACGAGGAGCCTCCGCACGATGCGAACAAGCGGGCCATCGAAGCCACGCTCGAGATGTCATGCCTCTTGTGCATGACCCCTGTGGATGAGATCCACTTCATGCGGAAGATCGTGATCGATGGCTCCAACACAGGCGGGTTCCAAAGGACCGCACTGGTTTCCCTGAGAGGCCAAGTGCAGGTGGCTGGCAAGAACGTCGGTGTTGCGACTCTCTGCCTGGAGGAGGACGCCGCACGCAAGATCTCAGAGCAGGGCAGCGAGGTTACATTCCGCCTCGACAGGCTCGGCATACCGCTGATAGAGATTGCGACCGACCCTGTCATCACCACGCCTGAGGAGGCGAGGCTCGTCGCTGAACGCCTCGGGTCCCTGTTGAGAGCGACCAAGAAGGTGAGGCGCGGGATCGGCACGATCAGGGAGGACATCAACATATCCATCTCCGGCGGAGCCAGAGTCGAGATAAAGGGCGTTCAGGACCTACGGCTGCTGCATGTCTATGTCGAGGAGGAGGTCAAGAGACAACTTACGCTTCTCGACGCGAAGAAGAAGCTCAGGGACAGGGGGGCGAAGCCCGCCGACGGGAGCGTGAAGGACCTCTCCGGGCTCCTGAGGGACACCAAGTGCAAGGTGCTCAAGGCCGCGCTGGAGAACCATGGAAGAATACTCGGTACGAAGCTGCCTAAGTTCGGCGGCCTGCTAGGCCCAACGGAAGACGGCGTCAAGCGTCTGGGTCCCGAGATGGCCGCGCATGCGCGGATCACCGGTGTCAAAGGACTGTTCCATTCCGACGAACTTCCTGGCTACGGCATCTCGGTCGCCGAGGTCGAGGACATCAGATCGGCATTCGGGGTCGAGCCGGAGGACGCTTTTGTGCTGGTCGCGGACGAGGAGGAGCGTGCCCTTGCAGCCATTGCAAAAGCGGTGGAGAGAGCGAATGCCGCGATAGAGGGCGTTCCCGAAGAGACACGGGACCCGTTGCCGGACGGCCAGACAGTCTACAGCAGGCCCTTGCCCGGCAAGGAGAGGATGTACCCTGAGACGGACGTTCGCCCGATACTGATCAACGAGAAGATTCTGGAGAGCATCAGGCTGAACCTTCCGGAGCTGCCGGAGGCGAAGGCCGCGAGGTTCACTAAGGAGTTCAGCCTGAGCAAGGAGCAGGCAGAAGCGATCGTCAAGGTCGGCTACGAGGAGGAGTTCGAGTTCCTCGCGTCGGAGTTCGGCAACCCGCAGGTCGTGGCCCGGATATACCTCAACACCTTCCCCGAGCTCGAGAAGGCGGGCCTGGACCCGTCGAAGCTGACGGTAGACATCATGAAAGACCTGCTGACCAACTTCAACGGCGGCGCCTTCGCGAAGGAAGCCATCCCCAGGATACTGTCCTCCGTGCTTGAGAACGGCCACACGGTCACACGAGCGGTAGAGGCGATGGGCGTCGAGAAGATCGACCTAGACGCCGTCAGGGAGCTCTGCGGCCGGGTCGTGAAGGAGCGAGAGTCTTTCATCAGGGAGCGCGGGGAACAGAGCCTCGGGGCCGTGATGGGCATCGTTATGAAGGAGCTCAGGGGAAAAGTAGACGGGCAGATAATCAGCGAGATTTTGCGCGAGAGGATAGCACAGCTCCTGAGGTAGGTGGCTTCTCAGAGAGCAGCGCCAGGAAGCTCCTGCAGTAATCGATGGCCGCACCCGGATCTGTCTCCTTGCATTGCAGGAAGCTTCGGCACAGCTCATCCAGGTCATTCGGATTGTTGTACTTCTTGGGTCGTCTCTCTGCCACTGGCCCCCTCCGGTTGCGGTGTTTGCTGAATGAGGATTGCATTAATAATACTTCCCGCCAGATGCTCAGGTACCTTGAGGATTTGGCCGGAATCTGTATGCGAATATCGACTCGAAGAACATGTGCCGTTCCTCAATCATATCGGCCTGATAGCGCTCCTTGGCCGCCTTGAGCACGGACATCATCCCTCCGGCAGAGGAGAGGATCATGTAGATTCTTCCTTTTGGGGCGAGATGTCTCCAAGCCTCTTCCAGGAACCGCGTCGCGACCTCACTGCCCTCTGCGCCGCCGCTCCAGGCACTCTCAAGCCAGCTCGTGGACGTGCTCTCGCCCGGCAGATATGGCGGGTTGAACGCGATAACGTCGTATAGCCCACTCACCCTCTCAAAGAGATTGCTGCGGATGACCTCGACTCGCAAGTTGTTCCGTGCCGCGTTCCTCTTGATGCAGTCCAGCGCCACGGGACTTGTGTCGGTAGCCGTCACGTTTGCTCCGAGTCTCGCAGCGTGCAAGGCGACCAGGCCGCTACCCGTGCCAATTTCAAGAAGCTTCTCCCCGGGCGAGACGTCGACGATCTTGAGCAGCAGGAATGAGTCATCGCTCGGGTTGTACACCTCGGACTCAACATCTATGTCCAGGGTCTTGTCCAGCTTCACGCTCCTGATAAGGAGCGTGTCGGGCTTAAGGTTTTACTAGGTGACTGCAATCTCAGGCGGAGCCTGTCGAGGAGCAAGAGCTAGATGGACGTATGGGTCTTGGTCACGATTGCGATAATCATCGGTAGCATCGTTCTGTCGGCTTGGAAGCAGATAAGCTTCTCGATAGTCGCGAGCGTGGCATGTGTCGCGATCTTCCTGATCATGGCAGTGGCGGACACGATGGGCGAGCTCGAGTTCATGCCGAGGGATCTGGTCGATGCCTCCAGATTCTACACCGTCCTGACTTCAATGTACACCCATTTCGACTTCTTCCATCTCTTCTACAACATACTCGGTCTAGCGTTCATAGGGATCATATTCGAGCAGAGGATTGGCACAAGGCCGTTCATCCTGCTCTATCTCCTCTCCGGGTTGGCTGGAACGCTGGCATTTGCGGCAATCTATTGGAACAACATGTCCGTCGCGGTCATAGGAGCCTCGGGAGCGATAAGCGGTGTGCTCGGCGGATTTGCCCGACTGTTTCCTAACGAGAGAATGGCGATGCTCATGTTCTTCGTCCCGCTCCCACCAATGCCGATCTGGATCATCGTAGGCATATTCGTGTTCATCCAGGTCTTCTTCCTCGGCGGGACGAACATCGCAATAGAGGCGCACCTGGGAGGTTTGGCCGCTGGCGTGATTCTGGCGCCGCTCGTCGTGCGAATCCCAAGAAGCTCAGGCAAGATGAAGCGGACGATCTCTGCCCAGTCCCTCAGAAGGCTGGCCATGACGCCAGAGCTGAAGTCCATCCTGAGCAGGATCGAGAACGAGGAGGTTCCTGACGTGAGGAGCGCCTGGATCGAGCATTTCATATCCAAGGCGCAGTGCCCTCACTGCGGAGCCAAGGTTGTAGCGACAAGGGGCGGGGTGCGGTGCGAGCGAGGGCACCTTCTATGAGTGCGCCGAAGACAAGCGTCTGATCCCAGGCCACGACACCCCATTCGACGTTCGAAGAAAGAAGTAAGATGGATGAGCCCCATCATGCTGCGGTATGACCACTCCCTCTTCCGTTCTGGTCGAATGCCCGATGTGCCGCGCCGAGACGTTGCACGAAGTACTAGCCGGCAAGATTGGCGGCAAGACTCAGACCGTGATGGACTCCACGGTTCGTTGCAGAGACTGCGGGCACGTTCACCACGTAACACTGAAGTGCGACAAACCCGTGGAGCTGCCCGTTGTGATCAGCTGGCTCGAAAAGTCCACCAGGAAGAGCGTCCAATTGGGCCCCGACGAGGTCCTCTCGGTCGAAGACGAAATAATGTGCGGCGACGAGCCCGTGCTCGTGACATCCATCGAGAGCAAGGGCGCGAGGGTAAAGCGCGCCAAGGCGAAGGACATCGAGACGGTGTGGGGCAAGAGATTCGACAAAGTCAGAGTGCCATTCTCCGTGAGCCATCAAGGAAGGAGCTTCCCCGAATTCGTGTTGGCCGTGCCCGACGAGGAGTTCTTTGTCGGAGACATAATTAGTGTCGGAAATCACGAGGTAGTTATACATACCATCAAGATCGAGGAAAAAGCGCTGAGGGCAGGCGGAGCTGCAGCCCGTGACATCGTGAGGGTGTACGCGAACATCGTCAGGAAGACATCCTACTAGTTCTGAACAGACCGTCATCCTTTAGCATCCAGCAACTGATTAGGTCTTGGATGCCCGATTTCGAGGAGGAGCGTAACCGGCTCGTGGAGAGCCTGAAGCGTCGCGGCTACATTGCGAGCCCGCAAGTCGAGGTGGCGATGAGGAGGGTCCCCCGCGAGGATTTCCTCCCAAATGATATCCGGGACGAGGCATACGTCGACACCCCGCTGCCAATAGGCGAGGGACAGACGATCTCCGCCCCGCACATGGTGGCAATCATGGCCGAGCAGCTGGACCTGAAACCCGGCCAGAAGATTCTGGAGATCGGTGCCGGGTCCGGATATCACGCAGCTGTCTGTGCCGATGTTGTCGGGAGGGAGGGCCACATCTACACGATAGAGAGGATCGCCTCGCTCGCTCGCACTGCTGAGGACAACCTGAAACGGGCAGGCTACTCCGATACAGTGACAGTCATTTTCGGAGACGGAACAAAAGGCTTGCCTGAACACGCACCTTTCGACAGGATATTCGTCGCTGCCGGGGCGCCCGACATTCCAGCGCCTCTCACGGAGCAACTCGCGGACGGCGGGAAGTTGCTGGTCCCTGTCGGCGGCAGATTCTATCAGGACCTAATCCGGGTCGAACGCAAGGGCCAAGAGCTCCAGAAAGAGAACCTCGGCGGATGTGTATTCGTTCCGCTGATAGGCGAGTACGGCTACCACTGATGCGCAGGATCAGATGACCCTCAGGATGCCTGACAGGTCCTTCTCCTCGATGACAGCGTCGGCTTCCCTGCGAACCGTCTCGTCAGAAGGACAGAAAGCGATGCCCTTGCCAGATCTCTTGAACATCGATACGTCGTGACTCGAATTGCCCACGCTAACGATATCCTTCTTCGAAGCGCCCACGCGCTCGGCAGCCTCGAGGACGGCATCGCCCTTGTCCATCAGTCGAACCCTCAGGACTCCTTCTCCAGATAGTCTGCCTGAGGCATCGCTGACTAGACCATTTGCGAGATGGATGTCGATTCCGAGCTCACGGGCGATCCTGCCCGCGAGCAGATCGATCCCGGCAGAGACTATGGCTGTCTTGTAGCCTCTCCGCTTTAGCTCGGCCACTGTCTTTCCGGCACCAGGCATCACGGGGCAGGCATCCAGAACCTTCTCGATCCTGGCGCACGTGATCCCGGGGTCCTTCTGCTTCCAGAGGTTTATGTCCCTACGGATGAACTCCAGGTCGTCTATCTCCCCTCTCAGATAGGCGAATAGCGAGTGGTCGTTGTTGACCCCGAAATGCCTGTGAACATAGACCCAGGAGCTCTCGACGTCTGCTAGGACTCCGTCCATGTCGAACACTACAAGCCTGGCCACACCCATGAGGATGGCGAAAAGGTTTATCTAGATGCCGCCATGAAGGACGCCGACATGATAACACTAATCGGCGTCGGCCACGTGTTCGCCATCTCCGAGAACGTCAAGGAGCTGATTCGCTCCAGAAGGCCGGGAATCGTGTGCCTGGAGCTTGACCCAGCAAGGTTCAACGCGCTAGTGCAGAAGGACATATCGAAATCCGTGCCAATCCAGTACAAGCTCCTCGCATACTTCCAGAAGCGCATGGCGTCAAAGTTCGGCTCCGAGGTAGGCGACGAAATGATGGCGGCCGTCAGCGCCGCCCAGGAGATAGGCGCCAAGGTCGCGCTAATAGACATGGACGCCGCCGCTGTGTTCGCGCGCCTTTGGAGGCGCATGTCCTTCAGGGAGAAGCTGCACCTTTTCGGAGGCGCCTTCGTCGGGCTGTTCATGTCCAAGGAGACCGTCGAGCGGGAGATGGAGCGGTACGAGAAGCACGACGAGCAATACATCGAGAAGCTAGGCGACGGGTTCCCCGCCATCAAGGAAGTGCTGATAGACGACAGGAACAAGTTCATGGCCCAGAAGATTTCATCTCTCTCGATGCAGCACGGCAGCATAGTCGCGGTAGTCGGGGACGGTCACGTGCCAGGCCTCATCGAGGGCTTGAAGCCGCTCGAAGTCGAAGTAATCAGGCTAAAGGACGTTAGAGCCCCTCCAAAGCCACCAGAGCCGGCTGCGGAGTTCAAGACAAGCTTCTACTACAACAACCAATAGCGCGGGTGGCTCCTCACTTTCATCATGTCTGAGCAAAGGGTTTTTGCCGAGGACTCCATTCCCAACACCCAGGTGGGTACACAATTGAAAGTCGTGCTGCTCAACTACACGAAGAATCCGGACAAGATATGCGCCGCGGCGGCTCAGTCGTGCTATTCCGAGAAGGGCGCATCTGAATTGTTCGAAGGCACGACAGACGAGAAGGCCAAGAAGATGATCAAGAAGGTCGTCGGCATGGGCCATCTCTCTGTCGTTGAACACGCATACTTCACGTTCAGTATCGAGGGCGTTTCCAGGTCCCTCACGCACCAGCTCGTTAGGCACAGAATCGCTTCTTACTCTCAGCAAAGCCAGAGATACGTCACCATGGACAAGGCGGAGTATGTGCTACCCCCATCGATCGGCACCGATGCTGAGATGAAGAAGCTCTACAAGAAGGCGATGGATGACGCGTGGAGGATATACAGGGACCTCGCAAAGAAGGTCCCGAAGGAGGATGCGCGATACGTCCTGCCGAACGCGTGCAACACGAACATAACGGTCACTATGAACGCTCGCGAACTTTGGCACTTCTTTAGCTTGAGATGCTGCAGGCGGGCGCAGTGGGAGATCCGAATGATGGCCTGGAAGATGCTCGCCGAGGCCAAGAAGGCCGCGCCCATCCTCTTCGAGAACGCGGGTCCAGGATGCTTCAGAGGTCCTTGCCCAGAAGGAGAGTACACTTGCGGCAAGCCATATAGGAAGGGCGAAATCCCGTCTGAAAAGGAGCTCATGGTCGAGAGCATGAAGCCAGAACAGTAACTCTCTTTTTATGCAATTGATTGCATATAATGACTGCCAGACGTCCCGACAGCATTCGCGGAGGAGTCCGCAAATCATATATAGGCCATCCCCTTTCCCAACCACCTAACGGCTAGGTGAGCCAATGGGCAACATCAGACCGACCTACATCAAGAGGGTAGCCATCGAACTGGTCCAGAGATATCCGGAGCAGTTCTCCGGTGACTTCCAGCACAATAAGATGATGGTGTCCAAGCTCACGGATGTGCGCTCCGTCTCGATGAGAAACAAGATTGCAGGCTATGTCACGAGATACAGGACGCACTACGAAGCCTAGTCGAATCCGCGTTTGCGGCCGTATCGCATCCCACTTCTGCGCGCGAGCTTATTATCGCCTCAGACCGTTCGACCGGTGAACTATGGAGCTAGCAGTCGAGACCAAGTCCTTGACGCGGGTGTTCGAGCCCAAGAAGAAGAAGGAGGGCAAATCAGTCGTGGCCCTGGACTCGGTCGACCTCAGGATCGAGCACGGGGAACTGTTCGGACTCCTTGGCCCAAACGGCGCTGGGAAGACGACACTGCTGAAGATTTTGAGCACTCTGCTCCTGCCGACCTCAGGGAAGGCGTACGTTGCGGGCTTCGACGTGGAGAACGAGTTCCACGAGGTCAGGCGGCGGATCAACATGGTTTCCGGCGGCGAGATCTCAGGGTACGGTCTACTCACCGTCAAGGAGAACCTCTGGATGTTCTCCCAGTTCTACGGGATCAAGACGAAGGTCGCGCTCGAGAGGATAGACCAGTTGCTTGAGCTCTTCAACCTCGAAGAAAAGAAGAACGAAAAGGTCCGGACGCTCTCAACCGGCCAGCGGCAGAAGATGAACGTGATCAGGGGGTTCGTCACCGACCCGGAGATAATCTTCCTAGATGAGCCCACGCTCGGGCTCGACGTGAACGCGAGCAAGGTCATAAGGGATTACATCGTCGACTGGGTCTCCAACGGAAAGAACAGGACTGTTCTCCTGACCACGCACTACATGGCCGAGGCAGACCAGCTGTGCGACAGGATCGCTATCATCGACAACGGGAAGATCCTCGCCTGTGACACACCCGATAATCTCAAGAGGATTGTGAAGACCAACACGACATTCGCGCTGGACGTGACCATGCTCGAGAACAAGGACGCGCTCGGCGTGATCCAGGGAGTCGACAAGTTCATGTTCAGCGATGATGCGGAGAAGGGATTCACGAGACTCAAGTTCGTACTCACGGACGAGTCCGCTGTATCTGATATAGTCTCGGAGATCGTGAAGAGTGGCTCGAAGATACTCTCCTTGAAGAAGACAGAGCCGACCCTCGAAGATGTTTTCATAAAGATGGTGGGGAAGGGGTTGGATTGAACGGCACGTGGCTCATGATGAACCTGCGGGCGGTGAGGGGGAGGGCTTACCCGAGACTGATTGGCCTCACCCGGGAACCGAGCTGGATGTTCTTCGAGATCGCACTGCCGCTCCTGACTGTCTCCGCCTACGCATACATCTACAAGTTCATGGCTGCGAAGCCGGAGTTCGTCGGCTACGTCATCCTCGGAGGCGCAATGACTGCATTTTGGCTGAACGTGCTGTGGGCGATGGCCTCGCAACTGTACTGGGAGAAGGAGACAGGCAACCTCTCACTGTTCCTCGTTGCCCCGATCTCACGCATGTCCATCCTTGCCGGCATGGCGCTCGGGGGGATGGTCGGCACCACGATCAGGGCGATCTCCACCGTGTTCATCGGCGTGTTCGCGTTCAGTGTGGTATTCTCGCTCACGGACCCCGTCGCGCTAGTCATCGTCTTCTTCGTCACGCTCGTGGCACTCTATGGCATGGGCATGATGTTCGCGTCGCTCTACCTTCTCTTCGGGCGGGAGGCGTACCATCTCTCCAACCTGCTGACAGAGCCCGTGTATCTCGCTTCCGGGTTCTACTTCCCAGTGCGCTACTTGGGCTTCTGGACGGCAGCAGGCGCCTCGATTATCCCAATAACCCTAGGTCTGGACGCTCTCCGGCAGATATTCTTCCCGTCGGGCGCGCAAGACGCATTCCTGCCAATCTGGACCGAGATATTCGTGCTCGCGATCCTCAGCGTTGCGTTCCTCATACTCTCCAAGTTCTCGTTGGATTTCATGGAGAGGCTCGGAAGAACAACTGGGAGGCTGACTCTGAGATGGCAGTGAAGAACGACCTCGCCACATTCAAGAACGCTGCCTGGCTTGGCTGGCAGATGGAGGCGAACTGGGCGGACCCGTTCCTGTTCGCCACCTACTCGATCGTCAAGCCGATCACCGGCACGCTCATCCTCGTCTTCATGTTCCTCATTGTCACGGGAGGCGAGACCGACAAACCGTTCTTTTCGTACATGTTCGTCGGGAACGCGCTGTACATGTACGTCGCGGACGTGATGTTCGGCGTGACTTGGGTCATTCACGACGACCGGGAGCACTACATGACCCTGAAGAACGTGTACATCGCCCCGATCAACTTCTACGCGTACATCCTGGGCAGGGCTGCCATAAAGATCGCGATCACCTCGATCGGGGTCCTAGTCACGCTTGCGTTCGGGGTGCTGGTCCTCAATGTTGACATAGCAGTGGGCACGATCGACTGGCCTCTGCTGATCTCTTCGCTCCTGCTCGGCCTCGCATGTATCTGCATAATCGGACTCGCCCTTGGCGGAATCACTTTCCTGACGGCGAAACACAGCATGGGAATCAACGAGGGCGTGGCGGGGATATTCTACGTTCTCTCAGGCGTGATATTCCCGATCTCTATCCTTCCGACATGGGCTCAGAGCGTCTCAAAGGTGCTGCCCGTGACCTATTGGATGGAGGGCGTGCGAAGGGGCCTAATGCCCGACGCGATCTCCCAACTAAACAGCGACGCCGGCTTTGATGTCACGGCCCTCGGAGGCTTCAGCAACGCATTCCTGATGCTATTGTTGGTCCTGAGCGCGGTCCTCTTCCTCGTCCTTTCATTGTACATTTTCAGGTACGCAGACGTGCTCGCGCGCCGCAAGGGGAAGATCGACTGGACGACCACCTATTGATGATGGTAGGGTTTTTCTACCGCGGCCTGTATTGAGGGGACTGCGACCCGCACACGGTGCCCGAGTGGGGTAGCTTGGATATCCTAGAAGCCTGCGGAGCTTCGGACCTGGGTTCGAATCCCAGCTCGGGCGCCTCTACAACTTCTTTGCATTGAGCCGTGTGCATACTTGAGTGACTGGCTCTTTTCAATCAGGGGATTATTGAACCGAGCTAGACTCCTCTTTTCCCTGATGTCCTCTTACAATGAGCCGACACCAATCATCTCCACTTGCCAATCAGCTCTTCCATCTTCGCTGACTGCTCCTTGGTCACGAGGCCATGTCTCGGAGCCGAAAGGATCATGTCCGCCGCCTCCTTGGCCTTCTTCAGGAGTGTTCCTCTAGGTTCGCTCTCGCCATTTCCACGGAAGACGGCGTCCGGGTTCGAAGTCGCCATGAACTCCTGCTTGAACCGGCTCAACGTGTGGCGCTTCCCGAGGAAATTGCCATCGAGGCCCGCCTCCCTGATCGTCTCGAACGAGATGGCAGCATCATCCGTTCCGAAAGACCTGACAAACTCCCTAGCGGTGCCCCATATCCACGCATCCGCCACCAGCTGCTCGAACGACGCGCCGGCTGCTTGATCCACTCCGCCGAAGCCTGATCCCAGATCCGACGGGACGAGCGCCTGCAGCATCATGTAGGGAACACCTTCTTTCACCGACCCGAGGAGTCTTGAGGTCTGTTCAATCCCGAGACCGGAGACCATCGTTGGAAGGCCATAGAACCTGCCCATCTGCCCAGCTCCAGTGCGCACAAGGTTCGTCTCAAGCGCACCATAGTCGATCGAACCGGTTCTAAGGTCTCCGGGCGTCGAATCGCTGCCGTAGATCCAAGGCGCGCCCTTCTTCGCCGCCTGGGAGATCACGAGGCTAGCGAGGTTCTCGGCGTTCACTTGCGCCAGAGTTCCCGAGATGGTCACAGGCGAGGTCAGCCCCATCACCGTGGCGACCATCGCCACGACAGGTATGCCCGCCTTGGCAAGCTCAACCTGCCCTTCTGTCAGACCGCTTTCGAATGTGAGAGGTGAGATTGGGCACTGCACGGCAGAGACTATGGGTCGCTTTGCTAGAGCGTCCGGACCACCCGTGAGCAAGGACGCGAGTTGGACAACGCGCTTTGCCTCTTCCTCGTCTGCGGCCATCGACTGCACGTGCTTCGTGCTGGATTCGAAGCACATCTTCAGTTCGACTAAGGTCTTGACATGGATAGGTTGTTCGATCGCTCCCACCATTGGCCAGACGAAGTCCACCTGGTCGAGCGCCTCAACCAAAGCGGCGAACCTGCCGACGTCCTCGGTCGTCGAGGGACGCGACTCACCGGTCGCGAGATCCGTGATGTAGACGCCCTCGCCACCGTTCGCTGCATATGTCCTGTCCTCCGTCGGGATCTTCATGTCATGCTTTCCGTCCCTCGATGCGAGAAGAAGCGACTTCGGAGCCTTCGCTAGAGCAGACTTGATGACGCTCTCAGGCATCAACACACGTTTTTCGTCCTTGGACATTCGGCAGCCGGAATCTATGAGAAGTCTGACGACCGAAGCGCTATTGACCAGAACACCAACCTCTTCAAGAACCTTGATAGACGTGTCGTGGATCCGTCTGATCTCGGCCCCTGAAAGGAACTGCAGCCTTGTTCTGGCCATAATCCAACCAGCTCCGAGAAGCACTTCTCCCGAAAGTACTTTTTCCTCTCTCACAGCCCACGGACTGGCTCCTAAGCGTCAAATACCCCTCATCCAATCACTGATGATGCTCTGAGACGCGCTCGCAAGTCGGGGGATGCAGTCCATGGACGCCGAGATTGAGGAGATGAACAAAGTAGTCGAGATGTGCGCGTTCTGCAGGTGCGGATGCTGCAAGGACGAGTGCCCGATGTACTCCGAGATCCTGGAAGAGGCCATCTCCCCAAAGGGCAGGAACTTCATGATACGGGCGATCCTTCGAGGCGAGGTCGAGCCGGACGAAAGGGCCATCAGGATCGCGTACTCGTGCCTCCTGTGCAAGCGGGACGAGCAGTCCTGCACTGCAGGTCTGAAGAACTCCGAGGCCACGGAGGCGTTCCGCAGATTCCTCGTCGAGAACGGTTTCCCGCTGCTTCGCGAGCACGGGCTCATGGCCAAGAGTCTCGAGAACTATGGCAACCCTTGGCAGGAGTCTAAGGCCGCGAGGAAGAGATGGGCGAAGGACCTAAAGGCGAAGAAGGCCGTGACTGGCAAGACTGACACGCTCTTCTATGTCGGGTGCACGTTCGCCCTCGACCGCACCCTGCAGGATGGTCCGAGAGCGCTCGCCCGGCTGATGGACATGGCAGGCGAGAGCTACGGGCTGCTGCTTGAGGACGAGCTCTGCTGCGGCTCCACCGTCAAACGCATCGGCGACATGAAGCTTTTCGAAAAGTTGAGGAAGGAGAACGAAAAGCGATTGCTGGAGACGGGCGCGAAGAGGATTGTGACTGCCTGTGCGGGCTGCTACAAGACCCTGAAGCAAGATTACCCTGGGCTCGCCAAGAAGGTCGAGTTGCTTCATTCCAGCGAGTATCTTGAGAGGCTGGTCAAAGGCGGCAAGCTGAAACCACCAAAGACCATGCTCAAGGTCACCTACCACGACCCGTGCCACTTGGGCCGTCACACGAGCATCTACGACCCTCCGAGAAACATCCTCAGGGCGATCCCAGGCCTGAAGCTGATCGAGATGAAGAACTCCAGGGAGCTCGCGCGGTGCTGCGGAGGCGGGGCCGGAGTCAAGACAGCCTATCCAGAAATCTCGCGCAAGGCAGCCATCAAGAGGTTGAGAGAAGCCGAGAGAACGGGAGCAGCAGTCATCGTGACCTCATGTCCGTTCTGCGTCCAGACACTCACGGCGGCTGCAGAATCTGTGGGCTCCAAGACAGAAGTCGTCGAGCTGGCGGTGTTCCTAAGCCGCTCGTTGGACGCAGAGGACGGTGGCCGGCAATGATGGACAAACAGACACATGAGTTGGTTCGAAAGAAGCTGGCCGACGTTCTCGGGGAATCAAAGGTCCTCTGGAGGCGAGCAGACCTCGCGCCATACACCAAGGACACCTATCGCATCAGGTTCGAGGAGGAGTACAAGTACTTCCCGGACGTCGTCGCGCTCCCGGAATCAACATCCGATGTCCAGAGTATTGTCAAGATCGCCTCAGAGCACAATGTCCCAATCATCCCCAAAGGCGGCGGCTCGTGCAGAACCGGGATGCTAGTACCGATCCACGGCGGGATAGTGCTCGACACGATCAAGATGAACAAGGTCTTGGAGGTCAGCGTCCCGAACCTGTACGTGACGGTACAGACGGGTATCACGCTCAAGGAACTCGAGGGTCAGCTCTCGGAACACGGGCTCGCCCTCAACCAGGAGCAGGGTTCGTTCAGGATGGCAACGGTCGGAGGCTCCATATCTACCTCTGGTTTCAGCAGGAAGCATCAGAAGTACGGCACGATCGCGGACAGGGTGATGTCCCTTGAGGTTGTCCTGGCAGACGGCAGCGTGCTACGGACCGGCCCGAAAGTCCTGTACACCTCGACTGGTTATCGGCTGCACCAGCTCTTCATTGGTTCAGAAGGGACGCTCGGGGTCATCACTGAGGCCACCCTCCGGGTGGAGCCACTGCCAGAGGCAAAGGATGCTTTGCTCGCGTTCTACGACGACTTCTGGGCCGCTAACGAGACGGCCCAGCGCGTAATGGCCTCCTGCGTCACGTTCACCGGAGGAGAGGCCTTCGGGGTCGAAGATGCGACGGAGTACGGCGCACCGGCGGAAAAGAAAGGTCTCTTCTACATCGGGTTCGAGGGTACGAGAGGAGAAGTCGATGCTCAGGTCGACTATGTGAGGAGAATGGTCAAGGAGACTGGAGGTGTCCTTGCCGGACGCGATGACACGGCCAGGTTCATGGACAGGTACACCATCCAATGGTGCGGTGCCCGAGCTCTCACCGGCTACGAGGACCCGTTGACAACCTACGTCCCGATGGAACGGATGAGGGAATTCTACAACAAGCTTTACGGCGAGATCATGCCGAGGTATGATACGGGACCCCTTCCGGGGGAGAAGTACTCCCTCGACGTCGGCAGGTACCGGATCGTCGCCGGCAGGTACCACCTGCCTAAAGGCGAGAAGGCTTGGGAAAGGTACCAGATGATGTTGAGGGACATTGCGGAGCTCGCGACCAGCCTCGGGGGCTCAATCTCGAGTTGCCACGGGGTTGGCCTCGCGCACAGGGACAACCTAGACCTAGAGTACTCATCGGTGGCTCTCGACACGATGTGGGCGATAAAGAACGCTCTCGATCCAAAGAACATCATGAACCCGGGCAAGAAGCTCCCGCCCAGGCGCAAGTGACGATCCGTCTCTGGGGGCAGTAGATTAATATCCATCCCTTCTATGCCCCGGTTGAAAAGGGCGAGAGTGTTTGGAGCTCGAATGGAAGAGGGCGATTCAGAGGTTCCTGCTCAATAACCTCGGCGTGCTCACGCAGGATGACATCGAGCCGTGGCTGAACGACGAAATTGCCATCGCCCCGTCGCTCGAACCGCCTCTGAAGGCATTCTCGAACTACAGGGACATGATCTTGCGCGAACTGCACCAGATCTCCCCAGCTGAAATATTCGACAGGTTCGTGGAGGAGCACCCCGAACTCGTTTTTCCGGACAAGGACAGGGCAATCGTGAGGATAGGCAAGGAATTGGAGTCTCTGAAGCTCTTCCTGATGAGCCTCTAGACGGATTCCAAGGGCACCTAGGCGACGGCTGTTTTCGAAATGCGCCGTTCGCCGTTCGAAATCCTGAACGTGTACGTTCAAAACCGTTATTATGTGGCACTTTTATCTTATGATCGAGCCAGATGTCAGATCTACCTTCGACCCCATCCACTGAGACGGCGCAACGCGTCAAGGACCCAAACATCCTGAGCGATTGGCAGGTCCTTTACCAGGACAAGGTCAGGACCGCGGAGCAGGCCGTCGCTACGATCCGGAGGGGGGACAAGGTCTTCGTCGGGTCTGGCGCTGCGGAGCCGCAAGTGCTCGTCAAGGCCCTGATCGAATCAGCTGGAAGGCTCGCCGATACGCGGATCATGCACATCATGACCCTCGGCGTCGCGCCCTACACGGAGGAGAAGTTCACCGACCAGTTCAGGCATAACGCGTTCTTTATCGGCGCCAACACGAGGCAGGCGGTCGCGGAGGGGAGAGCCGACTACACACCAGTCTTCCTGTCCGAGATACCCGCACTGTTCAGGTCCGGTCAGGCGCCGGTAGATGTCGCCTTGATCCAAGTCTCACTGCCCGACAAGCACGGGTTCTGCAGCTACGGTGTCTCAACCGATGTCGTGAAGGCCGGCACGGAGTCTGCCACGAAGGTCATCGCGGAGATCAACCCTCAGATGCCTCGTGCTCTGGGAGACTGCTTCATCAACATGAAAGACATCGACCTCGCGATACCGGTCGACGTGCCACTTCTGTATTCTGTCAGGGAGCGCGCGGACGAGGTCGCAAGTAGGATCGGCCGCAACATCGCAACCCTAATCGAGGACGGCTCAACCCTGCAGATGGGCATAGGCATGATCCCAGACTCGGTGCTTCACTCTCTCACGGACAAGAAGGACATCGGGATTCACACCGAGATGTTTTCTGACGGGTTCATGGAGCTGGCGGAGAAAGGCATCATAAACAACTCCAAGAAGACGATCCACACGGGCAAGACGATTGCCTCCTTCTGCATGGGCAGCCGGGCACTGTACGACTACGTGGACAACAACCCAGGCATCGAGTTCCACCCGACGGAGTACACCAACGACCCGTTCATCATCGCCCAGAACGACAAGATGTGTGCGATCAACTCCGCGATCGAGATAGACCTGTCCGGACAGGTTTGCGCCGACTCGCTGGGTACGATGTTCTACTCCGGCATTGGCGGCCAGGTCGATTTCATAAGGGGAGCAGCTCGCTCCAAGGGCGGGAAGCCAATCATCGCAATGCCTTCAACCGCAAAGGACGACTCTGTATCGAGGATATCCGTTTACCTGAAGCCAGGCGCGGGCGTCGTCACGACCAGGGGCGATGTCCACTATGTCGTCACCGAGTGGGGAGTCGCATACCTTCACGGCAAGAACATACGTGAGAGAGCAATGGCCTTGATCAACATCGCCCACCCGAAGTTCCGGATGGAGCTGCTCGAGGAGGCGAAGCGCCTCAGCTACATCTACGTGGACCAGATGATCACGCCGGAGGGCGTGGTCTATCCAGAAGACCTCGAGACCATCATGAACACCAAGGACGGCTCCGAGCTTCTCGTTCGCCCTGTCAAGCCTACCGATGAGGAGATGCTGAGCGACATGTTCTACGACCTCAGCGACCAGACGATCATCAACAGGTTCTTCAGCATGCTCAAGTCGATGCCACACAGGAAGCTCCAGCAGTTCTGTTGCATTGACTACACCAACGAGATGTCCCTGGTGGCCATCGCTGGTTCAGGGCCGAAGCAGAAGATAGTCGGGCTAGGCAGCTACTACCTCAACCCGGCGACGCAGAGAGCGGAAATCGCATTCCTCGTGGCCGACGCCTGGCAGGGCAAGGGGATCGGCACATACATGATGCGCTCGCTCGTGAAGACCTCGAAGTCGAAGAACATCAAAGGCCTCACTGCCGAGGTGCTCAGGGACAACGTCGCCATGATCGCGCTCATGCATAAGAGCGGCGTGCCCGCGAAGTCAACCCCCGCTGGTGGTTCGTACATCTTCACGATGGACTTCTGACAGGGTTATTAGGCCGTTCGCGGATTACGGTCAAGGTGCGAATCACTTGTTGTTGGGAGGACACGTGTCCATATCCGGTGGCATTAGCCTCGCCCCGGGACGCGCGCGAAATGTGACGTGCGACTGTATGCAGATATTCTCGAAGAACCAGATGCAGTGGAAATCGAAGCCGGTCGACCTCGATGAGGCCGAGAGCTTCAGGAATAATTCGGAGGAGCACAGGATTGTGGAAACGGTGATCCACGATTCCTACCTGATAAACCTGGCAAGCCCGGACAAGAAGCTGCTCAAGGACTCGAGAGAGGCCTTCCTCGACGAGATGGTCCGCGCGAAGCACTTGGGCGTCAGATACCTGATATTCCATCCAGGCGCGCACATGGGTGCGGGCGAGCAGGCGGGACTGCGCAAAATCGCGGAGTCGCTCAACTGGGCGAGAGCAGAATTCGGCTCCGGCGATGTTCAGCAGATACTGGAGATCACCGCGGGCCAGGGGACCGTGCTCGGTCATTCCTTCGAACAGCTGGCGAAGATCATCGAAATGCTCGACGACCAGAAGAACGCAGGCGTGTGCTTTGACACATGTCACGCTTACGCCGCTGGCTACGATGTCAAAACAAGGAAGGGCTATGAAAACACCTTCGAGCTGTTCGACGAGGTCGTGGGCCTTGAGCATCTCAAGGCCATGCACTTGAACGACTCCAAGGGGAAGCTCGGTTCAAGGCTTGACCGTCACGAGCACATCGGCAAGGGGTTCCTCGGCCTCGATGGGTTCCGGAACCTCATGAACGACGACAGGTTCGAGAAGATACCCATGGTCCTTGAGACTCCTGAGGGCGAGAAACGGTACAAGAGCGAGCTGAAGACGCTCAGGGTACTCATCAGGAAAGAGTGATCCCCACCTGCTCAACTATTTCAACATCTCCGGGCGGCATTATGCTCTGGACCTCCTCGATGGGCACTTCGAAGATATCCGCGAGCTGCTTGGCAAGGAAGTCCTTGTCGAGGCTCCCAGGCCTCAGGATGACGAACCTCTTGCACCTCGTCCGGACCGAGTCCTCCGGCCCGCCCATCACCTTCCTGCTGCCCTCGAACTCGATCTCCCCAATGCCCAGCTTGATCTGCAGCTTGTCGGTGTAGTTCCTCTTCCCCCTGATCACGAATGCGCCCTTGGCCAGGAACTCGCCGCTCTGAGGCGTCTTGCTGACCTGTTCCGGCAATACCCAGTAGCCCGCTGCAGAACCGATCTTCGCGTTCCATGCTCTTGAGGTCGCGACCGCGAACTCGCACGCCTCGTGCAGGGTCCGCTCCGTCATTCCTTCCCGCATCTTCACGACCACGCTCGGCGCTCCGTGGACATCGGCATGAGCATACCTGTCTCCCGCTTCGAGGTGCTTCTTCACAAGGAGGTCGTTGCTCTTCGCATCCTTCCCACCGAGAACGATCGCCCCTTCGCTCGAGACGAACCATCGGAAACGCTCGAACCAGAAACGCTTCGTGGGAGCCAGCTTCTTGCGGACGCCGATTTGCGCCTTCCTCCGTCCTTCCTTGAGGGCTTCTACCTCTCTCCTCGTCTCCTCGAGCGCCGCCAATACTCCAACGAGCTTGCTTCGAGCCCTCTTCGCGTTCTCGTAGTATCTTTCCGCGCTCGACTGCACGCTGCCCTTCGCGTCCAGGTCGAGGACAACGTCCTTCACGGTGACCTTAAGGAACGAATTCTTCGCGTCGTAGGACTTGAAACCAGGGATGTTGGCCATGTCCCCGGCACCGTCAAGGACCTTCCTGGCCTTGTCGAGGATCTTCTTTACCTCGGGGTAGTTGACGAAGATGAAGTCTCCGACGATCTGCGTCTCCCGCCCTTCGTCCTGGAGCTTCATCACGGCCGCTTCCTGCTGCACGACCTTTCTCATCAGTCTCTCTGCCTCGAGTTCCTCGTCCCTGCTCTTCTCCTCCTTGGGTGCCGGCATCCTGCTGATGTAGCTCTCGACGGCCCTCGAGAATGATCCGAATTCCTCGTGAGTGCGGTCGCGGTAGGTCTGCATTCTTACCGGCACGACGTCCTCCGCACCCCCGTCCTTGCTCACGACAAAACCCTTGCCAGAAGCGTGGATTTCGTCCCTGAATACCTTGATCGAATCGAGTGTTCGACGAGCATCCGCCTCCGTCGCGTCCTTCGCCTTCAAGGATTTCTCAAGGCCGGTCCTTGCGCAGATCTCCTCGCTGTATCTCCCGCCCAAGTTGAGCTTGGTCGCGAGCGTCCTCACCATGTCCGTGTCCGAACCGTGCAGGATTGTCAGGAAATCAGATGGAGACAGATTGGTCGGGTCTGGCACTGGTGGCGGGAACGAGAACTCCTTCCTTGCCCGTACGTCCCTGTGCTTCCAGGTGTGGCTGGTGAGCGGCTGGACGATGATGCCGTCCTTCACGAGTATGATGTTCCCGTCTCCGAAGAGCTCAAGGACTAGGTCGTACCGATCCTCCTTTTCGAGCGAGAGCACCACGATGCGCTCGAACCCCTGTTGCTTAACGGCTCTGATCCTGGCATCGGCGATCCGTTTCCTCAGCATCATGGCAAAGTCCGAGGGTCTCTGCGGCATCTCCTGACTTTCCTGCGTGACGAAGAGCCAGCGTCCAACGTGGAAGTGGAGGAACGACTTGCCCTCTCCCGGCAGCTTCAGCGTAAGCACGAGGTGGTCGGTCGCGGGATGATAGATCTTGTCGACGCGCGCCCCAACAACAGCCTGTAGCTCCTTCGCAGAAGCCATGATGTCGAAGCTGCTTTCGGCCTCCTTCATCAGCCGTGCTAATCCTGCGTCCAGCTAATAAATGATGCGCATGGGTCTTCTAGCTGCTCGGTATCTTGCTGGCTCCCCGCAATCGTCCCTCGAACACCTTCGAGAAGGTATCGAGCAGCACGTAGACGGCGCCTAGCAACAACATAACCCCGATGATGGGCGGCACGATCCCCCACCATGCCCATATGGCAAAGAAATCGTGTTGGTACGCATGTTCGATCATCACGTTCCAGGAAGCCGTTCCGGTGCCGTAGACGAAGTTTGGCAACAACCCGCTGGCGAATACCGCAAGGTAGGCCATGATGGCAGTGAACTTGCCGATGAACAGCGAGCGAGCAAGGATTCGGTCGAGCGCAGTCTGCAAGTCGCTTCCTGGCATCCCCCTAACATCGGGCAGGTGCGACTTGCTCCTGCTCGTCCTCTCCATCTTGATCTCCTCACGTATCAGGAGCGCGGCTGGAGCCCACGCCCAGACTTCTATGAGCGTCCACATCTGCAAATCGCTCCAGAAGGTCGGCCCCACAACAAGCACCAGCACCGGGATTGCCAAGATGGCATATGCCACGACCGTGAGGATTCTGTCCACTAGCCAGGCCGGGGTCCCTGAGATAGATCTCATTGCAAATGCGATGACCCCTGTCAAGAAAGCTATGGACACGCACAACAGGCTGAGCGCCACGGCCCGTATCAGCTCGGGTCCAGCGGCGTAGAGCGTCAGCCCGAGCACGTCCCTGCCAAAGGAATCCGTTCCCAGCGGATGGACGAATCCCGTCCGAGGCGATTTCTCGAACGTTGGAGGCAAGGGGTTGAGGATTCCGTTCAGGAGATCGTTCGGTTCCGCGTTCAATGTCTGCATGGGATTTCCCACCGGTGACAGGACTGGGGAAAGGACGGCAATCACGGCCATGGCCAACAGTACGAGCGCCGCGATGACGCCTCGTTTCCTGCTCCAGAAATCCCTTGAGACCTCTCGGATCCATGTGGACACTGTGGTGTCTGAGGCGGGTGGCGCAGGATTCTTCCCCTGCCCGGACGCGTCTTTGGAGACATCGGGACTGGTGTTCGTCCGGCCTGGAGGGGCCCACAGCGGGTGCGTTGCGAACACCAGGAATTGAAGGACGGCGACGAGGAACGAAATCAGGACTGCGGTCGCCAGCAGCACTGAGTAGTCTCGTGTGTTTAGCGAGTTCCAAAGCAGCGTCCCAAGGCCGTGGTAGCCCATCGCCATATCGATTGGGATTGTCAAGAACACGAACCAACACACCAGAAAGAGTACCGAAGTCAGCTCGATCCTTGGTTTTCCAGGCCTGCCGAAGTCGACGGCAAGGTCATGGGTGTCATGTCCAATCCTCCCACCCGGATTCGTCAGCAAGTACCTTCTGCAATCGTTCATCAGTAGTGGTATGCTGCCGAGGGCGACGAGCACGATCGCAGCTACTGGGAGGATGAGGTGGTTTCCCACATCCTTCACCTGTTCGAACGCGCTCATGTCGGAAAATTCAGCTCCTATGAAACCTCGAAGCGGAAAGTCGGGGAGGAATCTTGCAGACAGGAAGGTGATCGAGTAGATGAGCATGAACGATGGGAACGCGAACAGGATGATCTGGGCCGCTCTCATGGACGAACCTAGGGCTTTGTAAGTTTTGCCACTGGACAGGGTATTAGCCGTGGCTCCGAGAAATGTGAGAATCAGCGCGGAACCCGCCACAAGCAGTAGAGTCCTCGTCATGTATTTGAAGATGAAATCTCCCGCTGGTACGCCCTTGTAGACTGCAGAGCTGAGGAAGAATTTCCCCGTGAAGACCTTCCACATGTAGTTCGCGTACTGCACATAGATGGGCTCGTCGAGCTTGAGGTCCTCGGTTATCGCCGACCTGAGGTCAGTATATGCTGTCTTTGGGAGAAGGGTCTGGTCAGGACCGCTCAGAACGAAGAACAACGAGAAGAACAGCGTGGCGATTAGCACGAGGACGATCAGTAAGGCTGCAAACCTCCGCAACACGAGCATGAAATAGTCGCTCACAATACTCTCCTCCAGAGACCCGAGGAACGAAATCGCCAGCCGCGTAGATAATTGTTCTCTCCTTTGGACATCTAGGAGGGCCCAGTCGGCTCGACCCCAGCGAAGATATTAATACGCCCGCCAAGATGACTTCGGCCGAGCTTCGCAAAGCCACTGTGGCTTAGAGGTATAGCGACGCCTTGGTAAGGCGTAGGTCGAGGGTTCGATTCCCTCCAGTGGCTCTTCCACAATCCTGAGAAGAAACCGAAAGGGAAGAGGTTTTGAAGAGGTGATCATATCTCTTCGTTCTTGATCTCCTTCTCGAGCGCCTCGAACTCGCGCTCCACCTCCGACTGCTCCTCATCAACCTCTTCCAAGGTCTCGGGCGCTCCTCCGGGGCCGCCACCAATCTTGCCATTCAGCATGTACCACGCGAGGCCGACCAACACGATGGCGATTGCGAACAGGATCAGGGTGAGGTACATCAGCATGCTCGCAAACGCGTCTGTGTCCTTCGCCTTGTGGTCGACATCGGATATGTCCTGCTGTGCCTGATCAAGCGCGGTCTCTATGTCGGAGATGTCGCCCTGTATGCTTGTCACATTCTGCTGTAGCGCGGTCTGCAGCGCCGTGATGTTCGCCTTGACAGCGTCCATCTGCGCTTGCAGAACAGTGACATTCTGGCCCAGGGCGTTCTCGAGCTCGTCGATCATGCCGTTCAGCGCCGTGACATTCTCGGCCAGCGATGCCTGCAGCTTAGAAACGTTCGCGTCCACAGCGTCGATCTGTCCTTGGAGGTCGCTGACATTCTCTCCAAGTGCCGCACCGAGCGCGTCAATCCGACCTTGGAGTGAGACGATGTCCGTCCGAAGGCTCGTCACATTCTCGAGGAGCGCCGCCGATAAGTCGTCGATGGCGTTCTGGAGCGTCGTCTGAACGGCTGCGAGCTCGGCCGGGATGACGTAGACAGGCGGGTCGTAGACGACCCAGATCGTCGTCGTTGCTGAGTTGCCTAGTACGTCCGTCGCCCTGACGGTCACAGAGTTGTTACCCTCCGACAGCACCACGGTCGCATTCCAGGCCGTTCCAGCGCGCGTCGCCACGAGGCCGTTCACGTGGACCGTCGCGCTCACCTCAGTCGTGCCCCAGACGCCAACGCTCGGCTCTTGCACCGTGTAGTACACGCCAGGTCCTCCGAGCGTGATTGTCGGCGGTGTCGTATCTCTGACCACGTTCACAGTCGTGCTTGCGGGATTGCCGAGCGCGTCAGTAGCCGACACTGAGATGCTGTTCAGCCCCTCCGCAGTCAGCGGGACGGTAACGCCCCATCTGCCGTTCGAGGCGACGGATGCGACCACGCCATTCGCAGTCACGTGAGCACCAGAGTCGGTCCAGCCTGTAATATCAACTGTGGACATCGCGGTCGGAGTCTCCGTGGGATCGACGGCAAGCAGGCATGTCATGTCGCTAATGACGCTCTTCATGATCGATTCGAAGACCTTCGCGTTGTTGGTCGTCTCCATGGTGACAACGTTCGTGCCCTCATTCAGTGCCAGGGCGGTCATTCCCCAGAATCCGAACGGGTCCGCGGTGACGATCGTCGTTCCTGAAGGAGCTATCACCCTCACTTCGGCGTTTGGGTCGGTCCAGCCGATTATCGCAACAGTCGAGAGCCTCACGGTCGACCCGTCAGGTATCGCGTCACCGCTCACGGGGTCCCTGAACTCCGCGGAGAACGCCTCTATCACAGAATTGATCTCGAAGCTCGATGTCACGGGTATGGCGCCGTTGCCACTCTTGTCGCTCGCGCTCACAGTCACCACATGGTAGCCCTGCGCGAGTGCATATCGCGGATTAAGCGAGACCGAGTCGCCGGCTATCATAGCCCAGTCCGCCAGTTCCTGGCCGTCGAGCACTATCGAAACGCTCGAGTGGTCCAACCCGGAGTAGAACACTGAGTCGTTCAGCTGGAATGATATCGTCGGGGTGGCAGTGTTCTGGAACGAACCATCCACGGGCAGCAGGTTCTCAATGTATGGCACACCCGCGTCGATCAACGTGATTTCCACGGGTATCCGGAACATGTCGGCCGAGCCCATGAGGCCGAAGGTGGCGGCACCGACGTACACGCCCGCCCTAGCGGGCAGGTCGTATGAGACATTGAAATCGTGCACTCCCGTTCCAGCGATCGACTCGAGGTCCGTGGCCACTATCGTCGCGTCCGGGACTCCTTGAGCCACGGTGAGCGAGAACCTGCCTGGGTTCCCGGACACCGAGTATCCTAACACCTTCACGAGGTACACGCCGGGCGTCGGGTACTCGAGGGTCAGGCTCTCTGACGAGCCACTAACTCCGACGTACCAGTACGGCTCGTACATGTCGGCCACTCCGTTGCCGTCCCAGTCATACCAGAGGCCTAGGTCAAGGTCTGGGCAGCCCGAGACTTCCTCGATTGCGACATACAACTTGTTCGTAGCACCGACGGTCACGGCTTTCGTGTATCTCGCGTTTGCGAGGGCTTGCTGGAAGCTTCCGGCAAGGGAGTCCTGCCAGACGGCCTCAGACGGCCACTTGTCACCCATCATGATGTCTATCCCGCCGCCTTTGACTTCCACATCGGCAGCGGTCGTCAGGTCGTACCACGCAGGAATCCTGTCCTCTAGGGGTATGTTGCCGGGCTGCAAAGCGTCAAAGACGATCTCCCCCGGTGCGAAATCGTTCAGGTTGACCAGCTTCGTGAAGCCGGAGACCGAATCCGAGGAGCCGTTGCCAGCCATGACCGGGCATCGGAGCAGAACCGCGAAAGGCGACAGGGATCCGCTGTATATCGCCGTGAACCATTCGTAGGCCGCCACGGAGCTGTAGTACTCGTCCATGCCCGCGATCACTTCGCTCGGTCCACCTGTGCTTGTCCAGACGCCGAAAACGCCAGCTCCGAGGTACTTCTCATTGCTGGACGCTATCGGCACCTCGAAGAAGCCGGGACCATAAGGCGGGTTGAATGCCGCGAACGTGTCGTACGGGGCCATGAAGTTGGTCGGGAACGGCGCCAGCACGTGTATGTTCACGTCCGTCGGTAGCTCGGTCCAGTTCGCGGTCACAATCATTATCTCATCCATGGTCGAAGGCAATGCCGTCGGCAGGCACCAGTACATGCGCCAGTCGCCCGTGTCGAACCTCCAGCCCTTGTCGGCTAGTCCTGTCATGTTGTTGTTGTACGGGGTCTCGAAGTATGACGCCCCTCCGAACGAGAACTCGTAGTCAGAGGCTGGGACGTTGATCAGGACAGGGATGCACTGCGCCCTCTCCGGGTCCTCGACATAGATCGCCGCTTCGTAGGTGCCTATCGGAGCGTCTCCTGGCACAGAGACATTCACTTCCCAGACCGCGGTCCCGTGGCTCGCGAGTACCGTGAACGAAAGGCTATCTTCCCAGTCGGTGTCTCCTAACATCCTCAGTTTGATCCACGGGAACGGCTGCAGCTCATAGCAGTCGATCTGGATTCCGATATCAATTCCAACGCTTCCAAGAACAGACGAGAGTTGCAGAACGAGCCCGTCGTGGATCCTCTCGATTGGGTCCTTCATGGTCACCTGCTGGTAGTTGGCGTCCTTGTAGTCCTGGTTGCATCTGAACAGCTCGGAACTGGTGATCAATCCGTTGCTGTTGATGTCGACCCAGTCGAGTAGCCTGAGATAGTACAGCACGTTCGAGCTATAGTCCAATTCAGGATCGAACTCGGACATCGGTATCCACATGGTGACCCTCAACAGGTCCGTGGTGGCAGGGACCGAGCTCGTGATGTCCAGATTGATGCTGCCTGTCCCTGTCGTAGTAATCACAGACGACTCAGTATACGTCCTGTTGAGGAACTTCGCCTGGACGTTGACAGCCTTGTCGTCGGTCGGGTTCAGGTTCCATGTCCAGACGTTGTGAGTGTCGTCCCACTCGCCAGGTCGGATGAAGTTCGGGAACGTTTCGTATCTCGTCCCGTAGACTGCACCAGGATAGAGAGCCGCCTTGATCACGAACGGCTCGTTCCCCCGGGGCGAGTCGAAGGCCGTCGACACGACTCCGTCGTCCTCGAGACAGGAGTGGACCATCCTGCTCGCATTGAGCCAGCCCGCACCTTGCTTGAGCGGGTCGTTGTGCATGTCATCGGCCGACATCATGATCCAGGTCTTGCCGTAGTCCATCTTCGGGATGAATCCAAACTTGTCAACCCAGGCCTCAAATCCGAGTGCCGCTCCTCCGGCTGCGGTGGGAGAGGCATGGCTCGTTCCGCTGCCGAGCTGGAAGTGCCTTGAACCGTTCCCCAGGCTGTAGTAGTAGTCCGGCTCGTTCAAGGGAGCGGGATTGAGGGAGTACATGCCCGATGCGACGATGTCCACGTTCAGCTTGCCGGTCCTGGACACGCCGGAGCTCGAGAAAGGCGCGACGTCTCCCCACATCTGGTACGGGTATCTCTCGGAGCCGAGCACATACCTGTAGAACCAGGTCGTGCCAGCACCTACATGGACAGCGTTGATGTCACAAGGCGTGTGTGCGGGACCGTAGCCAGGTCCAGCATTCCCCGCCGACCAGAACCAAAGCGTGTTGTTCCCGGCGAGGGATATGTTCATCAGTATCTGGTCAAGCAGCTCGTAGCCAGCATCGACCGCGGTATCGGAATATCCATAGCTGTTCGACACTATGTTCGCTTCGTCACCTGTGTTCGGCAAGCCATCGGCGCCGAGCTCTGCGAACATCCAGTCGTTGATCATGTTGCCGTTTGACGTGATCGCAATGAGGCTCGCGTTGGGGGCCATGCCACCGAGCATTCCACCCCAGCTTCTTCCGACCGCCAGCGCCGCCGAGGCCGTCATGGTGCCGTGGCTCTGACCCGCGGTGAATTCTCCCATGAACGCAACAGCGTCGCCGGAGTCGCCGGTGTAGGTCGCTCCCCAGGTCCAGTCAGATCCAGGCAGGACGTTCACGCCGTCGCTTATCCAATAAACCATTCCGCCGGATAAGTCCGCGAAGCCATCACCGAAGTCCCAGCTGCTGAAACTCAATACGCCCGATTCATTCGTGCAGTCGAAGTAGGAAATCTCGTCGCCCTTCGTGCAGGCCTTGTCGTTCGTGAAATCGTAGTCAGCCGTCACATCGACATATACGGTGTCATACTCGCCAGGAGTCGTGGAGTCCACAACAAGGACTCCAACATACATTCCCCAAATGCTCGCGAGGTTCTCATCAGTGTGATATCCTATGTGATACGTCCCGCTCTGGCTCGTCACGGGGTTCCCCGCGACATCCTCCAGACCGCTGACCTTCCATCTCATGCCGTCAAAGTAGACATAGTCCCCGAGGGCGGTCACTTCGGTGCTCGTGTTGGCAATCCAACCACCGATCTCTCCGTCGGACCAGTACATCGCACCAACGTCGTCATAGGCAATTGGCCAGCCGTAGTAGGGAGAGGCGAGGTCCTCATAGCGCGCCTGCTGCCCTTGGAGGTCCGGGTGGCCAAGGTCGAAGCCAGTGTCGACGACGGCGATCTTGATCCCTTCACCGGAATAGCCGAGGTCCCATGCATCCTTGGCCCCGTGAACAACATCCACATTGTAGTCCTCAATCTGTGGAGGGAGAGCGTTTGTGGGGACGCTCTCCTCGTCCGCGGGGAGAATGACCGGCTCCACTACTGGTTTCTCGTAGGTCATGATCCTGAAGACGCCCGGGTTCTTGGCCAAAGCCGTGATCTGCTTGGCATCGAGTTCCATCAGGCTGACAATCGGAAGTCCGGACAACTGCTTGCCATTCACAAGCGGGAGGCCATTTGCGCCGAGATAATCGTTGACAGCTTGTCTGTCACCGACCAGCACATAGACCATGTACGGTCCCCTTTCGCGTGTCACCTTCTCCGCCAGGACGGGGTCAAGCTTGCTCTGGTACCTCTGCGTGAGCTGGTCCATCATTGTGGTGCCAGATGATCCCGTAACACCAGTCTCAACAATGCCTCCATCCGCGGATGCCGTGTCGGCAGCTGCGGGAGCAGACACCATCACAACAAACGCAGTGGCGGTCATCAAAGCCATCAGAAGAAGGCTCACAAAAGTTCGCGTGCAACTGCTCATTGATTACAACCTCCAATTCTCCCCCTACTCAGCGCCTCACGGCACTGTTAATCGTCAAGTAACAGGATTGTCGATATTTAAGTATTATCGAGGGTGTCATCTTGTAGCTTGTTGAGCAGCATATCCCATACATCTGGAATAAATATATGAAACAAAAACAAAACATAATTATATAATTAAGTGAAAATTTGAAAACCGGATCACTTCCCCGCCCCTTGCCCTGCTCTCTCAACCTTGAAGTATGTCCTCTTCATTCGGATAGGCAGGAACGGCCGTGGAAGCGAAAGGAGCCTGGATTGATGCCAGGGGCAAATAGCCTCTCAGCGCAGATCGGACATATCGTCGAGAATGTACCCGGACGAATGGGGGTCTCAGTGAGGCTCATCGGGAAAGGGTCCGTGCTAGAGGTCAACTCGTCTTCAGCCTACCCGCTGGCGAGCGTGTACAAGATGCCAATGATGGCTGTGCTCTTCCACAAGGCTGCAAAAGGCGAAATCAATCTCAATCACCGGTTGACTTTGCATGGGGATGACAAGTCCATTGGCAGCGACTTGATCTTCTTTGATGCTGGCACTCGCTTGACACTAAGAGAACTCTGCCTCATGATGGTCGTCCATAGTGACAACACGGCCACCGACATGATCCACCGCTATCTAGGGATTGACGCGCCCAACAAATACATGCGCGAACTCGGCCTTGACTCGATCGACATCTATTGTCAGTGCCGGGAAGGCTTCCTCCTAACAATGGACAAGTCCAAGAGGTTCAAGGGAAAGAGCCGGGGAGAGATAGCCAGGCAATGGGCGCGCATATCGCGGGACGAGAGGATTCGGATACTGGATGAAGTGCGCGAGGAGACGAGAGACTTGAGTCCCCGGCAATTCGTGGAGGAGACTATCGAACTCTGGGGCATCTCATCCGAGAAGGAGACAAAAGGGGATAGGGAAGCTGGGCAAGCCATCGACAACTACGGGAGTCCTTCGGACATCGCTAGGCTGCTCGAGCTAGTCGCTACGAAGAAGATTGCACCGGAACGCTTGACACGACAGATGATCGAGTTCATGGTTAATTGCGACGTGAAGGACAGAATGGCATTGAGGATTCCTGGCGGAGTGCTGGTTGCGAACAAGTCCGGCGGAATGCCGGGAACGGTGAACGATTCCGGCATAATCTTCGCATCGAAGAAGAAACAGGTTTGCGTTGCCTGCCTTGCGAACGATGTGAAGTATAAGGACCGCAAAGCAGTCTCAGAGGCAATCGGTGAGGTGGGCCTCGCGGTATACAAGGCGTTCAAGGATTGAGTTCGGAAGTTGTCAACCGCTATCGAGGCCGGACTGCACGAGAAACCCCAATCAATGGGCTGGGACGATGCAGGGATCTCGAGCGCCTGCAATCTTACTTGGCGCATATGCGCGAACGCACGCGCTCGCGACGTGTGCACGCGTGGCCACAGCGCACGAATCGTAAGATGTTATATAGGTGAGCGCGCAAGTGTACGTATAGGGATGCACATGCCCGACAGTCTCATTCAGAGTGTGCTCAGCGGAGCCAAGCCCAAGGGTCCACCACCTCAAGCAGATCAGCCGATGTCTGCAGAGGACCAGGAAATCGAGAAGATCGCCGACCAGCTGAACGTATGCATCAAGCTAGTTGGCTGCGGTGGCGCAGGCTGCAACACGGTCAACAGGTGCAACGAAGAAGGCTTGTCTGGCGTTCAGATGCTGGCGCTCAACACTGATGCGAAGCACCTCCTCTCTGTCAAGTCGCCTAAGAAGATGCTAATTGGCAAGGCTGTCACGAGAGGGTTGGGCGCAGGGGCGAGACCAGAGATCGGTGAGAAGGCCGCCATGGAGAACGAGCTAGAGATAAAGGACTGGCTCAAGGACTCCCAGATAGTATTTGTCACAGCTGGTATGGGTGGCGGAACAGGAACCAGCAGCTCTGCCGTTGTCGCAAGGCTCGCAAAGGAACTGCGCGCGCTCACCGTCGGAGTTGTGACACTCCCGTTCAGGTCCGAGGGCGAGATGCGGATGGAGAACGCGATGGCCGGGCTCTCGAAGCTCTCCAAGGTTTGTGACACGACGATTGTAATCCCGAATGACACGCTCATCGAGCTCGTCCCAAACTTGCCGGTACAGGCAGCCTTCAAGGTAGCTGACGAGCTGCTGCTGCAAACGATCAAAGGTCTCACAGACATGCTCACTCGCGCGGGGCTCGTCAACGTCGACTATGCCGACCTCAAGACGATACTCAACGAGGGTGGCGTGTCCCTCATAGGAGTCGGCGAGGCAGACGGTGCCCCTGGTGACAGGGTCGAAGACGCCGTTGAAGAGGCGCTGAATTCCCCGTTGCTCGGGAAGATCGATCTGAAGGACGCGCGAGGCGCTCTCGTGCGCATCGTCGGCGGCCCAGACATGAACATCGAGGAGGCGGCCAACGCTGCCGAGATAATCACCGGAAGGATCAAGCCGGAGGCGAGGCTGATTTGGGGTTGCTCGGTCGAGCCCGAGATGAAGGGCCGGGTCAAGCTGCTGTTGATCGTCACTGGGGCGCGGTCCCAGTACGTCCTCCTGAGGGACGGTACGGAGCCCATCGTATCCCGCACCAGCGAGGATTACAGGGGCAATGTGAACGTCCCTCCTAAGATTTTCAAGGACGACGATCTGTCGATGTTCGTCCGCTGAGCGTCTAGCTCAGAGATTCAAGACGAGGTTAGCCACGGCTCCCATCGCGAGCGCTAGCGATATCGAGGCCGCAGCGACCATCGCGGTGCTCTTCACGCCGAACTCCTTCATCATCACCGCGAACGCCGCCAGACAGGGCATGAACACTGCCATCACGAGTGCGAAAACGAACATCTGGTCCGGCGACAGCTTCGTTGAAAGGCTCGCCGTGCCGAAAAGCACCATCAACATCTGAAGTGCCATCTCCTTCCTGAGAATCCCGAACACGAGCGCGATGACCGTGATGCCGGGCAATCCAAGGACTATCTCCATGAACGGCTCCACTGGTCCGACAAGGGTCTGCAAAACGTTCATTGCCATCAGCGTCTCGAGCACCACGCTTCCAGCGAGCAGCAACGGGAAGGCGATCGTAAGGAACTCCTTCAGCCTGATGTATGTCTTCGTGATGGTCTGCTTTGCGGACGGCCACCTCATGTCAGGTATCTCACAGATCAGGCCAGTCGGCTCGAACTTGATGCTCCTGTGGAGCGCGAGCCCAAGGAGCACCAGCATGGCCATCAATATCACATATATCAGGAGCGCCCACCAAACGCCCGCGAACTTCCCGACCGAGCCGATGATGATCGCCGTTTGCGCCGAACACGGGACAGCGATTGTTATCAGCGTCGCGAGGATCAACCGTTCCCTTCTCGACCCCATCGCCCGAGTCGCGAGTATGGCTGGCACGTTGCATCCGAACCCCACGACCATGGGGATCACTGCCCTGCCATGAAGCCCTAGCCTGTGCATGACGCCGTCGAGGAGTGACACGACCCGGACGAGGTAGCCTGAGTCCTCGAGCAACGAGAGCATTACGTAGAATACTAGGATGTATGGAATCACGAGTGCGAGCATCGCCTCGATGCTAAGAGAGAAGCCTTCGAGGATGCCCCTGGCGAAGTCGTTGTTCAGCTGGTTTCCAAGGTCGTGGAAGTAGGCTCGGCCAGTGTGGTCATAGGCGCCGACCAAGACCCCCTCTATGGCCCCGCCCACGAACACAAGCACGATGAACATCAGAGCTAGAACACCGGCGAGTATGGGTAGCCCGGTCGACGGCCTGAGCGTTATGTCCTTGGCAAGCCCCGTCTCCTTTCTCGCGGTGATGCCCTTGCCAATAACCTCCTTCGCTATCCGTCCTGCTTCTCCGAACCGGTCGCGTTGGATGTGGACGACTACATCCTCGCCGTGTCCTTTCTTGAAATCCTCCCTCATGGTTGCGGCTGCATACCGCGCTTCAGGCGACGCCTTGGAGACAACGTTCTCGTCTCCGGACAGCAACCTGATCGCCACCGCCCTGAGCGGGAGGTCCCAGTCCTCCTGCCTCAGCGATTGCTCGAGTCTGGAGACCATCTCCTCGATGTGAGAGTCGTACCTGACCTTGAACCGGCTCCTGCGGCGTAGCTGGATGGAGGTGTATAGCAGCGAGTCGATGCCGTCGCCCTTCGTAGCCACGGTCGGGATGACGGGCATCATCAGGATCCGTTCCAGACGAGCGACGTCGATAGTCTGCTTGTTCTTCCTGAGGACATCGTACATGTTCAGGGCGGAGACGACATTGTGTCCGGATTCGATCAGCTCGAAAAGGAAAACGAGGTTTCTTTCGAGCCTGGTCGCGTCGAGCACAGCAATGACCGTCTGGGGCTTCCTCTCGTAGAGAATCCTGGTGGCGACTCGCTCCTCGTCCGTGTTGCCCGCGAGCGAGTATGTTCCTGGGAGGTCGATGACAGTGATGGTCATCCCCATGAACCTCGCTTTGCCCTCGGCAAACTCGATAGTCGTGCCAGGGTAGTTCGCACTGACGACACCGACGCCGGTGAGCTTGCTGAAGATGATGCTCTTCCCAACGTTCGGGTTCCCTGCCAGCACGATCTCCATCGTGGCACCCCTCATGCGGCTTTCGATACGTGCAACATGAGCCCGCGTTCGCGAGCGATTGCCACCTTCGTCCCCTTAAGGCTCACGATTATCGGTCCGCCCATCGGGACCTTCTTCTCGACCGTGATTCTGGACCCTGGCACGAACCCCATCGAGAGCATTGAGCAGAGCTCGTCCCTGTCAGTCGACGTCAAGTGGGACACTATGACGCTCTTCCCTTCCTCGATCTCGGTGAGTGGTACGTCCGCGCCTGTGCACTTGTCGCAGGTTATCCCAGCATCGCACTTTGGTATCTTCTTTCCGTCAGGGCACTCTGCTGGATGATGGAGCATCCTGCACAGGCTCTGTGCTGCTTCGTCCGTCAGAGCGTGCTCCATCTTGCACGCCTGCTCGTGAGTTGACTTCCCCCTGACTCCGACAAGGTCGTTCAGGAATCTCTCGAGGAGCCGATGCTTCCTGGCTATCTTGGACGCGATTTTCCGGCCCTTGGCGCGCAGCACGACGCCCTTGTACGGTTCATGGTCGATGTACCCATGCTCTGCCAGCTTATGCAACATTTGCGTCACGCTAGCCGGGGCGATATTCATGGCTGAGGCTATGTCCGTGGTCTTTGCTGCCCCTCCTTCTTCCGTGAGGTTGTAGATGATCTTGAGGTACTGCTCTGTGATTTCCGTGGCCATCGGAGGGGAATTAGGTATACCTAAATTTAAAACCTTGCGCCTAACGACCTGAATGGTACTAGATGGCAGCCCGCTGAGGACGCGGCTAGCACTTCTTGGACTGTAGGTACTTCTTGAATGGGAAACTCTTGAGCCTTATCCCGCTCTCACCCACCGGTGGGTACTCCTCGGCGTATTCCTTCTTGGCAATCGCAAGCTCTTTCTTCGTGAGGTCCTTCGCCTTAAGTCCATATACCTGGACAAGCCAGGTCTCGAAATCCCATTTCATTGTCTCACCTTGACCGAAGGAGCCCATCGGTGCCTTAATACCTCTGCCAAAGATGCGCGGATCAGTCCGCCGGGAGCCCTCTCCTCTCGGATTCCGTGAGAGGACAGCGCGGGTCCTCTGCGAACAGATCACCTGAATGAGCAAGCGAGCGCGCCCTGCACCCCCCACACATCTCCCTCTGGGAGCAGTCGTGGCAAATGCCCTTGAGGTTCTTCCTGTCGCGGAGCGAGTTGAACAGTTCAGACCTGGTCCAGATCTCAGAAGGTGACTGCCGTCTGAGGTTCCCGCCGCTGACGGGCACGAACGCGCATGGCCAGACGTCCCCGTTCGGCTTGATGTAGAACATCCCGTTCCCGCACACACACCCCCTCAACACGTCACTCTTCCTACCGCCGTTCAGGACGTTTAGGAGCGCCCAGTACTCTGGAAGGCCAACGGGCGCTATCACAGGATGGATATCCCTCTGCATCGCCCCTGCCTCGAATATCTCCTGCCTGAACTCATCGGAAGTCAGCTCGAACTGCTGATTCTCGAGCCCTCTTCCCGAAGGGATGAACTGGTAGAGCAGGATGACATGAGCCCTCAGGTCGTCCGCGAACTGAACGATGTCCGGGATCTCTCCTTTGTTGATCTTGGACGCGGTGATGTTGATTTGGATGTACATTCCCTCGGCCGCTGCGTTTGCGATGCCCTCCTTTGCGAGCTTCAGCGCACCAGCCTTCTTCCTGAACGAGTCGTGGACCTCGTCCTTGAGCGAGTCGATGCTGGCGGCGATCCCGAGCGTGCCAGCCTTCTTCAGCCTCGCCGCCACCGCGGGCGTGATCAGCGTGGCGTTGGTGGCGATGATAGGATAGAAACCTCTCATCTTGGCGTGCGAGATCAGCTCGAACAGATCCTCACGGACCAAAGGCTCCCCGCCTGAGAAAATGAGGCTTTTGAAATCCCGCACTCCGGCCAGGGCGTCTATGACTCTGGTCTTTCCCTCTTCCGTCGTGAGCTCGTCCTTTCCGTCGGACTCGCCCCCGCGCGCGTGACAGTGCTCGCATGTGAGGTTGCATTGCGAGGTGACCTCCCAAACCGGATGGACCGGGTAGCCGAAACATCCGACTCCCTGGCATCCGGCGGCTATCTGGAATATCTTGTCCGCCTGGGTGGCCCACCAAGGCAGCTTCGTCCAGCCGGTCAGCTTTCTGATCAGGAGTGCGCTCCTGAGCTGCTTCAGGATCAGCGACGGCGGGTCGTAGAACGGCTTCACTGTCCTTTCGGTCATGTTCACATCTATGACAGATATACGGCTGGCACGAACAGCAGCGAGGCTGTAAGGTTTGCCAGTAGCGTGAGGATGGCCATCTTTTCTTGCAGTTCGGGCCTCTCGTAGGCGCCCTTGATCGTGAGCGCCACGGTTCCGGCCGAGAATGCGAGCACAGGGAGCCCGACAACGGCGATCATCGGGTCGATGCCGACGAGGATGCTCATAAGCATGATGGGGTAGATCGCCGCCATTGCTGCAGCGAACATCACAGCCCCTCTCTTCGGGCCCAGGCGCACGATCAGGTTCAGCTTGCTCACGGCCTTGTCGGCCTCGTAGTCCGGGAACTCGTTCGCGACTATGACCCCGAAGATGCCCAGCGAAGCTGGGATCGCCACGAGAACCATGTCGGGTTCAAGCACCCCGGATGCGATGTAGTAGCCGCTAACCAATGAGAGCACGCCGTAACATCCGCCGATCATGATCTCCCCGATCCCCTTGTACGCCCACTGGAACGGCGGGTGCGAGTAGAATATTCCGCAGAACGCGCCGAAGAGTGCAAGAGGCAGCAGCAACGGGTAGTCTTCGAAGAAGAAGACGAGATACGCGATGCATATCGCCACGAGTACTCCCACGGAGGACCATCCTGCGATTCTCGCAACGCTCCTGGGCACCATGTTGTCCGGCAGAGCCCTGCTCCCGCCGGATAACTTCGTGAACGTGCGATTGATGATGTCTCCCTCGTAGTCGTAGTACTCGTTGAAGTAGTATGTCGCCAACATTATGAGGGTGAGGCCGATGATCGACATCGAGATGAGTCCGAGGTCCGGGACGTAGCCTTCGCCAGTGGCAATCAGGATCCCGGTGACCAGGGCGGCCAGCCCTGGAGAGAGGAACGGCAGGCGGGAGAGCACGATGAATCCTTTGGCCGATGACCCGCCCTGTTTCGGATTCTTGGTCGCCGCTTCCATCATTCGTCCTCGCCACACGGATGTAGACGCTATGATTAATACTGCGCCCTTTCCGCTCCTATGGTTCTTCTAAAGGAATGTGGGCCCAACCGGATCTGTGCCCACGGAAATCACTGGCTCGACCTCAGTAGGTACAGAAGACCCAATCTATGGCATCTTGGGAAGGGCATCGAAAAGGAGGGGTTAGTGACCCCTCACCAAACCCTTTACCTTCATCAGCTCAACCATGCGTTCTCCAAGCTCTCTAGCACAACGAAGGCCGTACTTGTCTTCCTTGATATTCCCCCTACGATCAGCCGTGCCCATGGCGCCCAGCAACTCTACTCTGGGGTAGGCCACAATCATCCCATGGAAAGCAAATCCTGACACGATCTGGAAGATTACGAACTCCTGGCCCCCGTGAGGCGTCGCCCCGACGGCTATGGCTCCGCCAATTTTATTCTTGAAATCCTGGTTGACGCAGGCTATGACACCCCTGTCCAGCAACGCCTTGAGCTGGGCGGTGACGCCTGCGCCGTATACAGGCGACCCGACGATAAGCCCGTCTGCGTCTTTCATCATCCGGAGCAGCTTCACAGCGTCGTCCTTGATTGGGCAATGCCAGGGTTTCGTATAGCAGACTTCGCATGCGTTGCACGGCCTGATTTCGTAATCTCTGAGGGACACAACCTTCACTTGAATTCGCGCGCGTCTGAGGGGCTTTGCAGCTTCCTCAATCATCATCTGTGTGTTGCCGTTCTTTCTCGGGCTCCCATTTATCGCTAGCACCTTCATCTTGTCCACCCCACAGCTGGTTCAACCGATGCCAAGCTGAGCTAGCATGCCCAAGCGATCAAAGGACTCGTGGTACTCTACAATCTTGCCGCCTTGGATCTTGGCGATTGCAATGATCTCGACTTGAACATGCCTATTTGTCTGGGGAATAGTCTTGCCGTCTGGAGTCATGAGTGGACCTTTGTGGGTTCCCGATGCAACCATCTCGATGCAAATCCAGTCGCCCTGCCCAAAAGAACGAACCTTCTTGATTTGTTCATCCGGGAACACAGAGAGCATGGCTTGACAGCTCTTCAAGATGGCATCTCGCCCGATGTATGGTTTCACCCCCGGCTCGTTCACGAGAGCTGATTCGGCATATGCCTCCGCAAATTTGCTCCAATCCCGAGCATTTTCGCTCGCTATCATGCTGTCAATCAGCCGTAGGTTCTCTTTCACGCTCACCTCACACCACCTCCTCCAAATTCGGTATCGCCTGTCCTCCCATATGGGCTTTTCCTACTTGGATAGGATTTCAAGATGGGCCCAACCGGATTTGAACCGGTGATCTACGCCGTGTAAGGGCGTTGTCATAACCGCTAGACCATGGGCCCGGCTCCGCCCAACGCCATCTTCTGTCTTAAAACATTCTCACGCCGAACCGCGGTTTGACACGTAGTCGAAGCCCTTGGCAAAGGCAGCCAGGTTCTCGGGGACGTTTCGGGGGATGTTCATCTCGACAGCTTTCTCGAAGTGGTTCCTGTCCAACCCAGTCATGCCCGTCCCCGAGAGCGCCCCGACCATCACGATGTTTGATGACATCGGCACACCCGCCTCCTGCGCAAGCTTGGCTGACTCGATTGCGACGAAGTCCTTCGCGGACTTCGAGACCTGAATCCTGGTTTCCTCGATCGTGGGATAGTGCAGTTTCTGAGAGGAAACGCTCAATGGGACTATCTTCTCGGTAGAGGTCACGACCGTCGTCTTTTTCGAGGCCTTGCAGAGAGCCCGCAACGTCTCAAGGATTTCGAAAGACAATATGACATCCGCCTGTCCATCGGGAATCAACGGGCTATGGACGTTCCCGATCCTGGCGGTGCAGACGACCGAGCCGCCTCGCTGTGCCATGCCGTGCGTCTCGCTCATTACTATGTTCTTCCCAGAGAGGATCGCAGCATCGCCGATGATCCTCGAAGCCGTGATGATTCCTTGCCCTCCGACGCCGACGAGGTATATGTCGACCATCACTTCGCCTCCTTGATGGCGTTGTGAGGGCAAACCTGCTGGCAGACCTCGCAGCCTGCGCACAGCGCGGCGTCGATCTTCTGGACCTTGTCCATGCTCGATATCGCCGGGCACTCGAACTTGTCCACGCAAGTCCTGCACTTCTTGCACGCATCCTCGTCGATGAACTGTTTCTTCGCGATCGTGCCCTCCTCGTCGCGCTTCGCGATGAGCGCACACTCCCGGCGGGCGATTATGACCGACACACCTTGCTGCTGCAGCGCCTCTTTGACGGCCTCTGTCGTTCCTTTGACGTCATACGGGTCGACAACCTTCATCCATCTGACGCCGCAGCCTTTCACGACTTCCTCCATTGAAACTGAGGTGATATCGCAGCATGTGGGACCCCAGTCGCTGCCTGGATGGGGCTGGTGGCCCGTCATCGCGGTCGTCCTGTTGTCAAGTATCATCAGCAGGAACTTGTGGCCATTGTGCACTGCGTTTATGAGCCCGGGAATGCCCGCGTGGAAGAAGGTCGAGTCGCCTATGAACGCTATCACTGGAAGGTCGTTGACCTTCGCGAGGCCGCCCGCAGAGCCCACGCTCGAACCCATGCATACGAGGAAATCGGCAGCATTGTACGGGGGGGATACCCCGAGCGTGTAGCAGCCTATGTCGGATGCGAAGATCGCCTTTCGGTTCGTGGCCTTGTTGACAGCGAAGTAGGTCGCGCTGTGAGGACATCCAGCGCACAGCACTGGTGGACGGACGGGCAGACCATGCATATCGATGGGGCCTTCTTTGGCCGTCTGGACTTCCAGGCCGAGCGCCTTGGAGAGCCCCGAGGCAACGATCGCCTGGTCGAATTCGTGCGCGCGCGAGAAGACTCCGTCATCCTTGCCCACGATTCTCGTCCTGATTGATTCGTACTGAGCAATCGACCTCACAGCCGTCTCAAGCACCGGCTCGAGCTCCTCTATGACCACCACGGTCACGTGGCTTCTGAGAAACCCCGCAATGAGCTTTCTGGGAACGGGATATGAAAAGCCGAGTTTCATCACATCGACCGAGAGGCCGAGCGTGGTGGCCGCGTCCATTGCGTAGTTGAACGCTGCAGATGACGTGATGACGCCGATCTTCCCTCCGGATCCGGTCCTAAGGATCTTGTTGAGGGACGATGCTTCTGCGAGCTCCTCGGCCTGTCGCAACTTCTCTAACAGCACCAGATGCTGCGCTCTCGCCACAGCGGGTACCGTGACGAACCGTTTCGGATCTTTGACAAACTCCTTCTTCTTTGGCCCAGGAACGATTTCGCCTACAATAACGGGCGCGCGCACGTGCGAAACCCGGGTGGTGGTTCTCACGATGACGGGGAGCTCGAGCTTCTCCGAGATCGCGAAGGCCTCCTTGGTCATGTCGTAGCATTCCTGGGGGGAGCACGGTTCGAGGAGCGGTATCCCGCCCAGCAGAGCGTAGTACCTGTTGTCCTGCTCGTTCTGGCTCGAGTGACAGGACGGATCGTCTGCGGTCACTAACACGAACCCGCCCCTGGTGCCCGTGTAGGCGAAGGTCATCAGTGCGTCTGCAGCGACGTTCAGGCCAACGTGCTTCATGCTGACGAGCGCTCTTACGCCCGAAGCAGCTGCTCCCATGGCGATCTCAGCGGCGACCATCTCGTTGGTGGAGTACTCGAAGTAGATGCCTGCGTCCTTGGCCACGCGCGCGAGCGCGTCGCCTATCTCTGACGCCGGTGTGCCCGGGTATGTCGTGGCGATCGCCACGCCTGCTTCGAGCGCTCCGCGGGCAATCGCCTCGTTCCCTAGTAGTAGAACCTTCGTCCCTGGCGTCGCGTCGAGAATCCTGTCCATGATGCCGAAGTCATTGGAAACAGAGTTGAAATAACCTTGCGAGATAGCGGGAATTGGTGCAGTATCTCTGGTATCAACCACCGTCTTGGTTCATGCCGAAGGCCAATGATGCGAAGCCCGCGCACGGCATCTTGAAATATCCCGATTCGGTTCGAGAGCCCTGTGACTGGAAAGACGGTGTCGGAGAAGATCCTGGGCAGGGCGTCCGGGAATACTGAGGCGAAGGCGGGGAACGTGGTGGAAGCGTCTCCCGACCTCGTTATGTCCCACGAGAACACGTTCCTCGTCGAGAAATCGTTCTCCGAGTTTGGTCTGGAGCAGCCCTGGGATCCTGACAAGGTCGTCGTCGTCCTAGACCACAGGACGCCAGCGAACACAGCGCAGACTGCGGCGGTTCACGCGCGCATCAGGGAGCTAGTGAAAAAGTACCGCATCAAGAGGTTCTTTGACGCGGGCGAGGGAATCTGCCATCAGCTCCTGGTCGAGGAGAGGCTGGTCAGGCCCGGACAGCTCGTGCTGGGGGCTGACTCACATACCACGACTGCAGGAGCGATCGGGGCATTTGCCACTGGTGTCGGGGCGACCGAGATGGCCGGTGTATGGGCCACGGGCTCTCTTTGGCTGAAGGTCCCTGAGACTATCCAAGTGGACCTGTCAGGACATCTGAGCAAAGGCACATACGCAAAGGATGTCGCACTTAGTCTAGTCCGTGAATTGGGGCCATCCGGAGCGGACTACAGATGCGTCGAGTACGTCGGCCAGCTGGTGCTCGACATGCCGATACCGAGCCGCATGGTCCTCTCTAACATGGCCATGGAGTCGGGCGCCAAGGCCGCGATATTCCCCGCTGATGCCGTCACCTTCGGATGGTTCCAAGGCTCAGGAGGCCAACTGATGAGTCCCGTGGTTTCGGACAAGGATGCAATCTACGAAAGGAAGATGCGAGTCGATGTCTCGAGGATTCCACCCATGGTTTCCGGCCCTCACCGTGTCGAAGCCTCGGAGAGCGTTGAGAAGCTGAGTGGCATCAAAGTACACCAGGCATTCATTGGCACCTGCACGAACGGTCGGCTCGAGGATCTCATTGCTGCCTCTGAAGTGCTAAGGGGGCGCAAGGTCAGCCCCGGGTGCAGGCTAATCGTCGCTCCCGCTTCTAGGAGGGTCTTTGATGATGCCATCGATCGAGGAGTCGCACAGGCCATACTCTCGGCAGGCGGAACTATTCTTCCCCCTGGCTGTGGGCCTTGCTTGGGCGCTCACGGAGGAGTCCTCGGCCCAGGCGAGGTCTGCATTTCCTCGAGCAACAGGAACTTCAAGGGCCGCATGGGCTCCGACGAGGCCGAAATATACCTCGCAAGCCCGGCAACGGTCGCTGCGAGCGCCGTCGAAGGCAAGATTGCCGACCCCAGGAGGTACCTTAGATGAAGGCGAGAGGCAGGGTATGGATATTCGGGGACGATGTGAACACCGACTTGATCGTCCCTGGAAGGTACCTCGACAACTATGATCCAGCTCATCTGGCATCTCACGCCATGGAAGGCGTGCGCAAAGAGTTCGCATCGGAGGTCTCCAAAGGTGACATAGTCGTAGCGCGCGACAACTTCGGATGTGGCTCAAGCAGAGAGCAGGCCGTCACAGCGCTCAAGCATGCGGGTGTCTCGGCCGTGGTCGCGCGCTCGTTCGCCAGAATCTTCTATAGGAACGCAATAAACCTCGGACTGCCGGTGGTCATTTCTCAGAATGCGGCGGACCTGCTTAAGGATGCAGAATCAGCGACTATCGACACCGATTCTCGGGACCTCTCCTCGGAGGACCGAAAGAGAGTCGCGAAGCTCGAGGAGATACCCCCGCATGTCAAGAGGATCTTGGACGAGGGGGGGCTGGTCCCTCACATCAAGAACATGTTGGAGAAGAGAGTTTCGCATTAGCATCGGGTCATATTCGGGTCAAGTTTCTTGTCTTGAGCTGGTCTTAGTATGATCCAATGGCTGGCTTCGTTGTTGCGGACCCATTCGGATTGCTTACTCTTTCGTTCCTCGCGTTTCTGGTAGCATACTTATTGATACGAATCATTTCGCACGGGCATTGATGCTTCTGGAAAGCATATTATAGGCCAGGCCAATGACTGTCACGGGCCCGTGGGGTAGTTCGGATATCCTTTTGGCCTTCGGAGCCGACGACGTGGGTTCAAATCCCACCGGGCCCGCTCATCGTACTGGATGGAGCAGCGGTGCAACAGTCTATTGCATCTGATACTTTGAGAGAGCCGATCTCATTTCGCTCGGACTCAAGACGAGATAGCGCCTTCTCATGTCAGGACCAGCGCTTCAGGTCAATCCAAATCCCGACACGAGAACGAAAGGCCATAGCAAGGCGCATAGGAGCAGCAGGACCGCCAACGACAGTCTTGTTCGTGACACTCTCCTGTCTGCTGTAGTCCTCCTGGAAGCAACCGTCACAGCCAGAACGCCCGCCGAATGGAACGGGACGAAGGCGAAGAACAGGGCGAAAGGGGCAAAGCTTCTGGTGCCGATCGTCACCGCGAGGGGAGCCCAATACAGCAGAAGCACCGCGATGTAAGCGACATAGGCCGTTCCGCTCCTGCCAAGGTTTCTCTTCATGATGGATTCGATCAGGCCTTGGCCTTTCGGCAACGATGTCAGGTGGAGGTAGGCCATCGAACAGAGGAACATGCCAACGATGGATACCACCATCGACGCGCCCGGAAGCAGGATCGAGCCGCCGTTGACTGCCAGAAGGGCCAGGGGCGAGACCAAGAAGACTGCGACACAAAGCAGCATCTCTGGCAGCCCGATCCTGAATGCCTCCGACTGATTCTCGCCGCTCGAATTCATCCGACGACCTTCGTGGATCATGGCGGGAGCGCAGAAGGTTCCATGAAGTAGAGCGAGAACCGGCGCCCACCTGCGGCCTCCTCGGCCTTCTTCTCCACCTGCCTCTTGGAGATGCCAGAAACGACCACGTCCTGGTCAATGACCGCTATCCATTGGTTCGGGAACTCGTCGCACAGGCCGACATAGTTTTCCTTGATCCACAGGTCGTTCCTTATGTCGGCATCGTCCTCCAACTCTTCTTTCTCGCCCATGCTCCCAAGACCTCCTTGCCTGCCTAGGACCCAGAACCCGGTGACGATAAAGGTCTTTGTAGGGTCTTCAGTGTTGTGGCGCCGGACTGGTGGCAGTCCGAGTTCGTCACGAGACCCCTGTCCTTGTTCGGAGATAGTTTAATATCCGGCATGGGCTTCTTATTAACGCTGTTAAAGCAGACAGCACTGGTTGTGTGACGAGTATGAAGCTGGAGAAGCTTACAAAAGAACAGTATGTCTGGGTCGGCGTGAGGCTGGCCCTTGGCTGGACGGTATTCTGGGCGTTTCTCGACAAGACGTTTGGGCTAGGCTATGCCACGGCTTCCGAGAAATCCTGGCTGAACGGAGGGTCTCCGACTACGGGATACCTGAAGTTTGCTGCGACGGGTCCGTTGGGCGACTTATGGAACGGTCTCGCGGGGAATTCGGTCGTGGACGCCCTTTTCATGCTGGCGCTGCTGGCCGTCGGCGTGGCGGTCATACTGGGCATCGGCACGAGGATCGCGGGGATTTCAGGGGCGGCTCTCATGCTGCTGTTGTGGTCGACGGTCTTGCCGCCTGAGAACAACCCCATCATAGATGATCATATCGTCTATGCGCTGCTCTTCATCGGCATGATATTCGTGATGCCTGGGAAGTGGTGGGGCCTCGGCAAGTGGTGGTCCAACCTTGCCCTGGTGAAGAGGTTCCCGATCCTGCAGTAGGATCCCGCCGGGGAACATCGCAAACCTCTATGTTGAAGAGGCCTCGGCCTCTTCGTGAAACCCCTTTTCTTCTTCTTGCTCCTCAGCCAACGGCCTAGATAAGCCACCGTCTCGTCAAGGATAGGGTCTTCGATCCTTCTGTGATTGCGACCGAAAAGACATGGTAGGAGTCCCCGGAATGCCGGGGACTCGTGAGGACGAATGGAATGGGTTTCTGCTCAGTCCGCCCTGTTCTTGTTGACGTACTTGATGCAGTCCTCGAGTATCCCGAGGCCGGTATTGAGCTGCTCCTCCGGGATGTTCAGCGGCGGGATGTACCTGATGTTTGACTTGCCGCACGGCAGGAGCATCAGGCCCTTCTTGAAGGCCATGTCCGAGATCTTGTCCCGGCTCTTCGCGGCGTTCTTCTTCGTCTTCCTGTCCTGGACGAACTCATGAGCCAGCATCATGCCCAGGCCGCGGGTGTCGCCGATGATCTCGTACTTCTCCTGCATCTCTTGGAGGCGCTTCTTGGTCTCCTTGCCTAGCTTGGTCGCGCGGTCGAGGAGCTTCTCCTCCTCGATCACGTCGAGCGTCGCGAGCGCGGAAGCGTGCGCGAGCGAGGCGCCTCCGAAAGTGTTGGAGTGCCTTCCGTACCTGTCGAAGTTCAGCTTCGCATCGACGATCGTGGCAGCGATCGGCAAGCCGCCGCCCAAGGACTTCGCGCTGCAGATGATGTCAGGTTCGACGCCGAAGTGCTCTACCGCCCACATCTTGCCGGTCCTGCCCATGCCGGACTGGACCTCGTCATCCATGAAGAGGCACTTGTACTTCCTAGTGAGGTCGAAGACCATCTTGACGAACTCCTTCGGCGGGACGACATAGCCGCCCTCTCCCTGGATGACCTCCATGCTGATCGCGGCGAGGTCGTTCGGCGGGATCAGGGTCTCGAAGTAGACGTCCTCGATGACCCTGGCGCACCACATGTCGCACTCAGGGTACTGGAGCTTGTAGATGCACCTGTAGCAGTACGCGTATGGAACGTGGAACACGCCCGGCATCAGTGTGGCCGTGTAGCCCTCCCTCTGGACCCACTTGCTGGCCGTCAGGGTCATGGCGCCCGCGGTCCTCCCGTGGAACGCCCCAAGGAAGTCCAGGATCACCTGCTTGCCCGTGCCCCTCTTCGCTATCTTGATCCCAGCCTCGACAGACTCTGCGCCGGTGTTGGAGAAGAAGACCATCTTCTTGTTCTTGCCTGGAGCAGTCTTCGCGAGCCTCTCGGCAAGTGTGGACTGCAGCTTGCAGTAGAAGTCCGTGCCTGCGACGTGTGTGTACTTGTCTACTTGGTCCTTGATCGCAGCAACGACCTTCGGATGCCTCGCACCCACGTTCAGGACGCCGACGCCCGCGTAGAAATCGATGTATGTGTTCCCGTCGATGTCCTCTATGACCGAGCCCTCCGCCTTCTTGAAGACGAGTGGCGCCGTCTTGGTAGCCTTCACAATGTACTCGTCATCCTTGGCGACAACCTTCTTTGCCTCCGGGCCTGGAGGCTCAACCTTGATGTTCGGAACCTTCGGCATGTTGATTCCCCGTTGTTTTGGGGTAAGCAATCGCTTGATAAATGGGTTGTGGATTTACACGACTGCAGGCCGCAAAAACTTGCCGATTTCGAACAGTTGAGTACGATTACCGTATGAAATGCCTGGCTTTTCTCAGATTGCGGCGCCGAAGCATCGTCCAAAAGAGATTCGAAACTTTATATAAAATGGAACATATTCTTTCTCCGGAGAATCCGCAGGAACAACAGTCACCAAGGCCAATGGATGCCTCGGGAACCGGCATCAACGGAACCAACCACTCCCCAAATGTATATAAAGGGGTCACATTTTAGGGGATACCTCCTCAGAGAGGCGGCGAGCTTGAAGTACACCAGATTCGAGAGAGCAAGGATCATTGGTGCCCGCGCGCTGCAAATCAGCTTGGGGGCCCCGATCCTCGTCGACGTCTCCGAGGATGTCATGGACCCGATCGAGATAGCGATCAAGGAATACGACAAGGGCGTAATCCCGATGACGGTCAAGCGGGATTGAGGAATTCTGATGGACGAGGTAGTCGACACACAACCGCAAGCGGACTCTGGCACGCAGCTCCTGATTCCAGAAGATGTCTACCTCACGTCCGGAGTCCACATCGGCACTCAGCAGAAGAGCGCCGACATGAAGGAGTTCATTTTCAAGGTCAGGACGGACGGCCTGTATGTCCTTGACGTCAAGAAGACAGACGAGAGGATAAGGATTGCAGCGAAGTTCATGTCCAGGGTGGATTCCTCGCGCATTCTCATCGTCTCTGCGAGACAATACGGCCAGAAGCCCGCGAAGATGTTCGGCAAGGCGATTGGCGCGATGATCGTCGCCGGCAGGTTCGTTCCGGGCTCGCTCACGAACCCAATCCTTCCCAAGTTCGTCGAACCGGAGATGCTTTTCGTGACGGACCCGGCGGCAGACGAACAGGCGCTCAAGGAAGCCCTGAACGTCGGTATTCCGATCGTCGGCATTTGCGACGCGAACAACGAGACGAAGTACGTCGACCTCGTCATCCCATCCAACAACAAGGGCAGGCGCGCTCTAGCGACCGTATACTGGCTTCTGACGCGCGAAGTGCTCAAGGCGAAGGGGCAGCTCCAGACGGACGATGATTTCAAGATGACCGTCGAGGAGTTCGAGGCATCCCTCTAGTCGCTTGTCGCTTCAGGCCGCCACCGATTCTGCGAAAGTCTATTAGGTCGCTTCATGCCATTCGTTCTTTGGAGCGGGGAGGCATATGAGGAGACCAACAGTGGCGGGAGCTTTCTACGCAGACGGCGAGAGAGCGTTGAAAGAGCAGATCGAGAAGTGCTTCTTGGGACCACTTGGCCCTGGCCGGCTCCCCAAACTGGGCACGCCGAAGAGGAGGGTGTTGGGCGGCATCTCTCCGCACGCGGGGTACGTCTACTCCGGAATGGTCGCCGCGCACCTGTACGAAAGAATCGCGGAAGATGGGTTCCCCAAGACATTCGTGATACTCGGTCCGAACCATACTGGCAGGGGTTCCGGCTTGGCGGTGGGCACGCAGGACTTCGAGACCCCGCTGGGCGTCGCCAGGATAGATCACGAGCTCGCGAAGGCCTTGAGGAAGGACCTGGTCGACGAGGATGACGAGGCGCACAGACACGAACACTCGATCGAGGTCCAGCTGCCGTTCCTCCAGTACATCTCACCGGACTTCAGGATCGTGCCGATCTGCATGAGCTTCCAGGACTATGATGCGTCTGTCTCGGTCGGCAAGTCCATACATGACGAGACCAAGGGGCGGGACGTCGTTGTGATAGCCTCGACGGACTTCTCACACTATGTGCCTGCCGCTGTCGCGAAAAGGAAGGATGGCATGGCGCTCGACGCCATCAAGGCAATGGACCCTAAGGCGTTGTATGATGTTGTCAGGGATGAGGACATTTCTATGTGCGGCTACGGGCCCGTGATGGCCACCCTTGCGGCCTGCGCAGGGGGCAAGCCCACCGTGCTGAAGTACGCGACTTCAGGCGACGTTCACAAGATGGCCGAGGTCGTCGGCTACGCATCGGTCGTAATTGAGAAATGAGATTAAGGCGACTCGCTCTGGAGGATACGATGCGCAGACCCCGACTGACATCATCGGTTATCTTCTTCTTGTTCCTGCTTTCGACCGTGTGGACGGTGCTCGTGATCACATCGCCTTTGATGGTCCCAAAGGGAACGCTCAGGGATCTCTCTGGGACTGTCGGGGCACATGACAACGACGCTCAGATCCAGGGCCTTCCCGCATTGCCGCATGCGATGTACTGGATAGGCGACGCCGAGTGCCATCAGATAGCTGAGCGAAGCTACTTCCTGAACGGCAACGAGATGCCCTTCTGCGCCCGCGACCTGGGCCTCTTCCTCGGGTTGACGGCTGGCTTTGGCCTCGTCTCCTTCTATCGCTACAAAATACATCCCTTCTTTGCGCTTCTCGGGCTCGTGCCTATGGGGATAGACGGCACTATCCAGCTCGTGACGGACTACGAATCCAACAACCCGGTGCGCCTGGCGACGGGCATCATCGCTGGTTTGGCCTGTGCTCTATTGATCGTCCTGTTCGTGTTCGCCATCCAAGAGGACAGGCAGCGCCCAAAACCAGTGCCAGTAGAGCCACCAGCGGAGTCTCCACAGGAAACCGTGGTATAAACATAGTAATCATTTTATAATATCCAGACTAATTCGTAGGCCGTGGGACAGGGGCTCTCGCCCCTCGCCCTAGAAATGGAGGACAACTAATGTCATCTCAGACAAGGAGCTGTGTCTCGTGCGGCCGAGCGATCGCATGGGACGTGAATGTGTGTCCATACTGCGGCCATGACTTCCGTGTACAAACCTCCCCGGTGCATGTGGAGGCTATGGGGAGCGGGATGAAGATATTCCTGTATCTGCTGTCGTTCGTCATCCCGATAGTCGGCTTCATCATCGGGGCCATATACTACACCAAGCCGGAGCCTGAGTACAAGCACGTCGGCAAGATGTGCATCATACTCGGCCTGTTGAGCATCCTGCTCGTGGTGATCTGCTGGGTCGTGGTGGTCGCGGCGTTTTGGACCACGAGCACGTCATGGGGGTATTGAGGACCCCAAACCCTTCTATTCGTTTTTCGGGAGGTCTCCTCCCAGAACTTATTTTATTACCTTGTGACACCACGCGAAGCGTTTTATACGGCCGACATTAATCCTCTGGCCAAGACATCCAGGTCTATGACCTGGCCGGAGTAAGGGAGTGCGCAGGATGGAATCCACAGGGGCGGCAGGAATGAGGAACTGCGTGTCTTGCGGCAGGAGTATCGCGTGGGATGCCAACGTGTGCCCGTACTGCGGGCACGACTATCGGTTCCAGGGCATGGCCCCTCAGCAAGCTCAAGTGAGCGAGGGGATGAAGATACTGCTCTACATCGTTTCCTTCCTGATCCCATTGGCCGGGTTCATCATCGGGGCAGTCTACTACACGAAGCCAGAGCACGAGTTCAGGGAGCTTGGCAAGATGTGTATCATCCTGGCACTTGTCGCCGTGCTGCTCGGTGCGCTCTGCTGGATACCTATGTTCATACTCTGACCGGGGGCAGGCATCCCGCAACGGAGAGGAAGCAATTAATGGCAGAGTAGCTCATCCCTGCCTGCAATGGCGCTCTTCGAGGCCGTGTTCATGTTCCTCGGGGCTTCCGTCTGCCATCAGTTGCCTGAGCGCTCATATTTCCTTGGCGATGTCCAGATGCCTCTATGCGCGCGGTGCATAGGCATACATTTCGGGTTCCTGCTGTCCGTTGCTTTCCTGATGCTGGGCCCGAAGCGGTTCATGTCAGGTCTCCCAACCACGAAGCAACTGATCGTCCTTGGGGCGATCATGATGTTCTTCCTGATCGACGCGGGCCTGTCCTATTCCGGCATGAGCCCATCTGACAACCTGAGGCGGACCTTGAGCGGTCTGGCGCTCGGCATCCCGCTCCCTTTCGTCCTTATCCCGTTCGTGAATCACCTGGCTTTCCCCGACCGGAAGAGATCGAGGGTACTTGAGAGACGCTCGGACTGGGCATGGGTGGCAGTCCTCTATGCCTTGGGCGCTGCTTTGATCCTCTCAGCGGAGGAATCCGCTGCGATATTCTACGTCGTGTCCGCACTCGGCGTCGCGGGAGTGTTGTTGTTCTACTCAACCGGCATGTCTCTGATCGTGCTCTTGGCAGCGGAGAGGTCGCCACTGAGGACCAGAGACAAGGTGGCGATCGCGACGGCGCTCGCAATAGTATCGCTGCTCGCGCTGGCCATGGTCCACGATACGTACTTCCCTAGCGTATAGTTCAGGAGCTGACGGCTGAACCAACTGGCCAAAAACATAGCAAGCGTTTAGTACCATCCAGGCCAATCCAGCTATCAGAGGCCCCTAAGAGGAGCCCACTTGTCAGAAAGGAGGATGCAAAATGTCTTCGGGAGCAAGCCAACCCCAAAGCAGGAAGTGCGTGTCCTGCGGGAGGGATATAGCGTGGGACATGAACGTGTGTCCGTACTGCGGACACGACTTCAGGAAGCCTGTTGTGGCAGCTGCGGCCAAGAAGGACTCCGCCCTGCCCATGGTCGGAGGCGCGTTGATCATCTTGGGTGCGATCGTGTACTTCTACTGGGCATACCAGATGATCGTCGTCGGGGAGGCCTTCGCGGGAATCACGCTGGGCCTCAGCAACGTATTGACCGTGTGCGGAGCGATAATCGCGGTGCTGGGCGTGATCGCGCTCGTCGGCGGCGTGTTCGGCCTGATGAAGCGGCATTACATGCTGGCAGTCCTAGGCGGCGTGATGGCGATTCTGTCCCTGATCGGCCTTGTAGGCCTGATACTCATCATCGTGTCGAAGGAAGCCTTCGAGGAATGATGGCGGACCAGACTCGAGACCAAACCCTTTCCCCATGCTTTCATTCTTGAGAGATTCTGAGCCTGACGCCCTGTCTCATATCCTCTTCATCATCCCGAGCTCGGGCTCATAGACCTCTCCCTTGTCCAGCAGTCTGGCGATGATCTCCTCGAGCCGGACCTTGTCGATCTTCTTCGCCTTGACGGCCTCCTCGATCTTGTCCCACGGAACGCCCCGCGGGCCGGCTTCCAGCGACTCGATTATCTTGAGCACGGTGTCCTCCTCGTCCGTCACGACCCCCACGGCGTGCATCTCCCCCTCGCCGGCCTCGGGCTCCTTCTTCGGAGGCGCTTTGGCTTTCTTCTGGACCGGGGGCGCTTCGGGTGCCTGCCTCTCATGCCCTTCTGGTAGAAGCGACCTGAGCGCATCTCTCACGGTGTTCCTGAACCTGTTGACATCGATGTCCTTGTAGTAGTCGAGCGCGCGCACGACCCCGTCCGCGAGGTTCTCCGGATAGCCGAGCTTCATGAGCTCGATGATCGTCGGCTGGGCCATTCCGAGCGCGTCCTCCACCGCGTCTATCCTCCTTAGGGTGCTCTTCGCGGTCTCCAGCACCCAGTAGTCCCTCGTGTCGGCGTCGACCTCCCTGACCCTCTCGGGCCTGATGCTGAGGTACTTCACGCCCTCCTCGGGCGTGTACGCCCTGCTCTTGCCCACGACGGCGACGAAGGCCGGCGGTGATATCTTGGAGAGCGCGAGCGCGGCTGCGGGCTGGTACTCACCTGCTGAAACGTAGTATGTGCCCGTCGGGTCGGTCACGCGCGCGCGATATCTCGACTTGCCCTCCTCGCCCATGTCCTCGATGTCCGTCACTACTCCGACCACGAACATGCGGTTCACCTTCGCTCCGAGCGGGGTGATGATGTAGGAGACGGGCTTCTCGCCCTCGCCAGTGTGCTCCAGTATGGATGAGTTGTACTCCTCGGCGAAGAGTCTCCAGGCGACTTCGCGTTGGTTCATTCCTGCGCCTCCAGTTCGACCAGGAGCTTCTCAGCCTCCTCCTTCACATCGTGCTTCGCGGGCCCGACCTCGTAGGCTATCATCGAGAGGCCGTAGGTGTCGGACTTGACGCTGCCGGAGACCGTGAGCACCTTGAGCGTGAGCTCCTCCTCGAACATGTCCTTGACGATGTCGAAGTTCATCGATTCCTTCGCCTTGGCCATGCACTCGTCCAGCGTTGTGTCCAGAAGCTTCTCGGTCAGCTCGCGGTTCATGATCACGCTGACCGCCCCGCTCCCGTCGTCTAGGATCGCCTTGATCCGCAGGTCGGGATAGCCCTCGACCCTGGCATGGACCTTGCAGGTGCCCTTCTGGAGAGCGCGCTTGCACTCGGGGCAGCGCATGATCAGCCCCGAGCCTTCCCGGACATCTATGATCACGCCCTGGACGACCGCGTCAGGCGCCCCTCCCCTGGCCGCCAGCTCGGAGATCATCCTCGGCCCTGCCATCTGCAGTTCCTCGACGGAGGGGAACTTCTCCTTCACCTTGGTGACTTCCGCCCGCTCGTCGAAGCTGAGCTGCGGCATCCCTCTCCAAGCCTTCACAATCGCCTTCGAGATCCTCACGACCTCGCCCTGGTTGATCCTGAAATCCGACCAGGCGGTGAACTGCACCTTTCCGGTCTCGTCAGCGAGTATGCCGGAGAATATCTTCTTCACCTGCTCCTGAACGGTCACCTCGCGCGGCTCGATCAAGAGCACGCGCCCCTTGACCTCGACATATCCCATCCCCTCCCTGAGCTGACCCACGGTGGCTACCTTGGGCGGGCCCTGGGCAATCTGGATGTCCCCTATGGTAGTCGGGTCCTCCTTCTTGATGGAAACCCGGTTCCCGAAGTTGACCTGGATCCTGCCCTGGTACTCGCGGGTGTACGCACCCCTGACGGAGATGACATCGCCCTTCGCGAGCTCCATGGCCTCCCACGCGGTCCATGGGAGCGTGGTCGTGTCGTCTCCGAGGAAGCCGTACATGATGGTCTTCTTCTCGCCCTTGACGGTGACCTCCTTCGTGTTTGCGGACAGGACCTTGGCGAGAAAGTCGACGTTCGGCTCGTTCGGCCGGAGCTCCACGAGCTTCCTCTGGAAGCCGGTCGAGAAGCCGCTGGTGTCCCCGCCGTACTTCTTGACGATGGTCCTCTTGGCCATCGGTATGCTGAGCCTGTACACGTCTACGTACTTCTTCAGCTCTTCAGCGATCTGTTCCTCTGACAACTTATCCCCGAGCGCCCTGGCGATTTCTTGAACGTGGGGCGCTAGATTTTCTAGTTCCATAACAAACCCCCTATCTCTGAGCAGCCGTGTTTCTTCTGTGCTGCTAGTTTGAGAACTCGGCTGCCGGATATAAAGTGATGCGTTGCAGGCAGCCGAAAGTGGAGGGCCATCACAGCCCGCGCAGCCGGTCCGCATTCCAGACGATTATCGAGAACCGCTGCCGTTCGATGAGCTCCTCGACACCCTCGAAGCGCTCCCTGAGAAGCGCGATGGCTTGCGCGTGAATGTCCTCGGGCACCATCCACTGGTTTGAGAATGATCTGGCTGAGAACTCGTCTATCATCTCTGGCACGTCGACGGGCTCCTCGTAGGCCGTGACGAACAGTGCCTCGTCGGGCTCGATGATGTCCGGCAGCTCCCGCTCCCGTAGCCCTGGATGGCGCGGGTCGTGCCCGAGTTCCATGCATGCCTGCTCGTAGGCGTCCCGCACCTCTTGCGCAGGTGAGTCCGACTTGTCAGATGCGACGGACATGAAAGTATTCTTGGTGACGCGGCCTATCTCGTCCAGAGCACCCCTCCAATCCTCGATCAGGTGGAGCACGTGGACGCTAATCGAATGGTCGAAGGCCTTGTCCTTGAACGGCAGTTTGCCCAGGTTCCCCCTCAGAAGGTCCTGCACTCCCTTCTCCCTCGCCTTCTCGAGCATTTTCTCGGAGATGTCGACCCCGATCACCTCGAAACCACGGGCCTGCATCGGGAGCGCGTACCTGCCCGTGCCAACTCCGGCATCCAGTATGAGCGCGTCCTTCGGGAGGAGCTTTCCCATCGCCCGCATGATCTCCTCCATGACCTCCTCAGGCATGCTCCTGCTTGTGTCGTACCTGTCTGCGATCCGGTCGAAGGAGATGTCCAACTGTCGCACTTCCATGATAGGTCTTACGGAAGCAGGAGATGACAGGAGGGATAGTTATTCTCTTGTGCGGTCGAATCATCGCATCGAGCGCCGGGGCCGGTCTTTCTTATTCCGTCTGCCATCTTGAAAAGAATTCAACTGCTGGATGTTGTCATGCCATTCTATGTCAACCACAGCGCTTCGAATTCGAAACATCGCCTTAAGAGTCGGTTCTCGGGTATCGGGAAAATCGCGCGCAAGATTAATACATTGCAGCGCAATACGCTGTTGAGGACATCATCGGGGGAGTTTTCAATGGCCACTGAGTTCGAACTGTCCGTGCCTGGGACGTCGAAGGATCTGATCAATTCAGTCTCCGTTCTTGCGGACCAAGATGTGAACCTGTCCACTGTCGCGACTGCGAGGGTCGGTGACAGATACGTGATCAAGTTCCTCACCGGCAATGAGGACGAATGCCGCAGGAGTTTCATGAAGGCCGACATCGCTTTCAAAGAGCGGAAAGTCCTCGTGCTGAGCGTCGCCAACAGGCCCGGCGAATGGGTGAAGGCTGCGCGATACCTTGCGAACGGGGGCGTGGAGATAGAGACCAGCTACCTGTTGAGCCGGAACGGTGACAAACTCTGCTTCGTTTTCGCCGTGAACGACTACGACAAAGCGAAGAAGATCGTTTCGCAGATAACCGAGTGCAGCTTTGATTAGTCGCCCATCAATACCTTCTTGAGGGCGGTGGACGCATGTGCGAGTCTACGGTCTATATTGTCAGCGGGTCTGAGAAGAAGCTCGTGATGGCAGAGGTCGCAAGAGTCCTTGTGGACGGTGAGAGGGTGACTTGCGTGGACACCCTCGGGGAGCGGAGGACCGTCGATCATGCCAGGATATCCGAGGCGAACCTCGTCAAGCACGAGATAGTCCTGAGGCCGGTTCAGAGTTGATGGCTTTGGGGATCAAGGTCGCTGTGGCGGGAAAGGGCGGGGTCGGAAAGACGACCGTGGTCGGCTCGCTCGCCCGCATGTGGGCGCGCGATGGATTGAAAGTCCTGGCGGTCGACGCCGACCCTTCATCGCACCTGCACAGCATACTCGAAATCCCCCTGCGGGACCTGCCAAAGCCGATATCCTCCGAGCTGGACCTCATAGAGGAGCGGACCGGCGCGCGGCCAGGGACCGCGACGGGGCCGTTCTTCAGGCTCAACCCCAAGGTCGACGACATCCCCGAGAAGTACTCAAAGACCGGCGCCGACGGCGTCAGATTGCTTGTCCTCGGCACCATCAAGGCCGCAGGGTCCGGCTGCTTCTGTCCTGAGAACGCCATCCTTCGCAGCCTCCTTGAGCACATCGTCCTCGAGAAGGAAGAGGCGGTCCTCGTGGACATGGAAGCCGGGCTGGAACAATTCGGCAGGGCGACCTGCCGAGGAGTGGACCTGCTCCTGATCGTCGTCGAGCCCGGCTCGCGGTCCGTTGAGACTGGCGCGAGGATAGCAGAGCTCGCAAAGGAGATGGGCGTCAGGCACGTCGCGGTCGTGGCCAACAGGGTGAAGGATGAGGCTCAGGAAAGGGCGGTATCTGCGCTGCTTGCGCCCCACGGGCTGGAGTTGCTCGCCAGTCTTCCGCGTTCCGATGCGGTTGCGAAGGCGGACCTCGATGGGAAATCGCCTTTCGCCGTTTCTGGCACCGAAGAGTGGTTTTCCTCCGTCAGACAGCTGTCGAAAGAAATAGCAGAGAAAATGGCGGCTGAAGGGACCTAGAACCGCCCAATCCCCAGCAGCTTTCGGGCTCATGCCTATTCGTCAAAAGCCGTGCATTCATCAGTGAAAACGTTTTAGTAGAATCAACTGCATCCGTCAGATGTCGATGGATATTGCCGAAATCGATTGAGCGCCAGTCATCCAATGGGGGCAGAGGCTGATTGAAAGACGGCTTGATTGGACATAGCCCTAGCCGTGTCCATCCGCATCGTCATGAGCGTGCTATTGTGGCCATCGAGAGGGCACCCGGTCGGCATCTATCGTCCTGTTCGAACGGCTTCCAAGCCGGGACGGCCACGATGCTTCGGCACCTGTTTCTGAGCAATCTGATCGATAAGGCGTACGCGATCGACTAGGAGTGTTGCCCGTTTGGGTTCCGGCGTTACGGATAAGACCGACAAGGGGGCTTCCAAGGAGAAGCAAGAGGCCGCATGGAGCTGCGACTGCTGGGACAGCGGATGTTCTTCAATGTTCACTGACCTACACGAAGCAGGCGTATGCACGATCATGGATCGTGCCGAATTCCAGGGGGCACAATGCAGGTTCGGGCAGCTCGGACTGTGCTGCAGGATCTGTCTTCAGGGCCCGTGCCGCATCAGCCCGATGGGCAAGGAACCCACGACCGGCATCTGCGGCGCGAAGGACTACACCATCGTTGCGCGGTTCATCGACCGCATGATCGCCGGCGGGACCGCATCGCATTCGGGGCACGGGAAGGAGATCGCGCACATGCTCCATGCGGTCGCGAAGGGTGAGACGAAAGACTACCAGGTCCAGGACCCTGCCAAGCTCGAGGCCGTGGCCAAGAAACTGGGCATAGTCGCGAATGCGAAGAACCAGTTGGCCCTGGCAAAGATCGTCTCGGAGGCAGCTCTCGAAGACTACTCGAGGTACACGACTGACCCCCTCGCCTTCCTGAAGGCGACGGTCACCAAGGGCAGGATGCACCTGTGGGATACTCACAACGTCCTTCCATCGAACATCGAGACCGCGATATCTGAGGTGATGCATCGGACCGCGATGGGCGTCGATGCGGACCCGATCCCGATTCTCTTCGGAGGCATCAAGTGTGCACTATCAGACTACACGGGCGCCCAGATCTCCACCGACCTGAGCGATGTCCTGTTCGGCACTCCCAAGCTCGTGCTGAGCGAGGCGAACCTCTCCGTCCTGGACGCGAAATCGATTAACGTGGCGGTCCACGGCCATAACCCGATCCTCAGCGACGTCATGGTGGATGTCGCGCGCGAGATGAAGGCGGAGGCGCAGAAGGTCGGCGCCGAGAGATTCAACATTGTGGGCGTGTGTTGCACGGGCAACGAGATCTTGATGAGGAAGGGCGTGCCGCTCGCTGCCAACGTCATGGCGCAGGAGCTCGTGCTCCTCAGCGGGTTGCTGGATGCTATGGTCTTCGACTATCAGTGCATCATGCCGTCTTTGTCGGCACTCAGCAAATGCACTCACACGAAGATGATCACGACTCAGGAGATCGACAGGCTCGTGGGCGATACGCACATCGAGTTCACTCCTGACAGGGCCAAGGAATCGGCGAAGAAGATACTCCTGCTGGCCGCGGAGGCCTTCAAGCACAGGGGCAAGCTCAGGCCGCTCCCCAGCATCAGGCCGTCCGCCGTCATGGCCGGGTTCAGCATCGAGCAGGTCAAGCTCTTGCTTTCCAAGAAGAACCCGGACGATCCGTTCCAGTATCTGGTCGACAGCATAGTCAACGGGCGCATCCGCGGTGTCGCGCTCTTCGCCGGCTGCAAGAGCACGCGCGCCAAGGCGGACAGCGATGTGCTCACGATCGCTCGCGAGCTCGCGAAGAGGGACGTGCTGCTGATGGCGACGGGCTGCAACGCCATCGAGCTCGCGAAAGCAGGGTTCATGGACCCTGCGAAGGCGAAGGAGTACGCCGGTGAGGGCCTGCAGTCGTTCCTCGCGGAGCTCAGCGAGGCCTCGGGTCTGAAGGGACTGCCGTGCGTGTGGCACATAGGGTCTTGCGTCGACAACACGCGCTTCTCGAACCTCGCGACCGAGGTGGCGAATCGTCTGGGAGTGGATGTCGACAAGATACCGTTCGTCGCGATCGCCCCCGAGGCCATGCACGAGAAGGCGGTTTCGATAGGCACTTGGGCTGTCGCGATGGGTTTTCCGGTCCATGTGGGCACGATTAACTACCTCTACGGGAGCACGCTCGTCACCGAGGTGCTGGAGAACACCGCGAGGGACGTCTACGGCGGATACTTCATCTTCGAGACGGAAGCGGAGATGGCCGCGAAACGGCTCTATTCGGCGATCGAGTACAGGCGCTGGAAGATGAACATGACCGATCCAGAGGTGGAGCGGGCATCTTACTGCGTTCCCACGAGGGAGAAGGTCACGAAGGAGCAGCTGTTCAAGATGGCCATCGAGGGCTCCATCATCGCGACCGGGTATGCCGACATCCTGCTCAACAAGGCGCTCCGGAAGTACGGCCCGGACCAGAAGATCGAGTTCCCCGAAACTGGGTACCAGCTCCCAAGCTTGTTCGCGTGGCTCGGAAAGGACTGCACGCGGCTCGGCGACCTACCGGTGCTCCTAGGAGAGGCAAGGGGCAAGATCGTCGAGCAGCCCACTCTCGAAGCCGCGATAGCCTCCGGAGAAGCCACGATGATCGCGGCGGAGATAGTCGAGGCGCTGAAGTACATCGAGACGCCCACTCCGTACGAGGGCAGCCTCTATTGTGGTTTCGTTCCCGACAGGGTGCTCAGACAGCTGGGCATAGCGTTCGTGGACGACACCATCCCAGGGGCGGCCGTGTTCGTCGGGAAGGCGAGCGACCCGAAGAAGCTCGCGGCAATGATCCGCGACTGCCAGAACAAGGGTATGCTGATAATCGCCACCTACGACGTCGTCAAGCAGCTCAAGGACGAGGGCATCGCGATGGGCCTCGACAGGATGCTGTATCCCGTCGGGGAGTTCACACAGGCCATCCACGGGCTCAACTTCGCCATCCGCGCGGCGCTATCCTTCGGCGGTATCCAGAAGGGCGACAGGCAGGGTCTGTACAAATACCTCTCCAAGAGGCCGAAGGTCTTCGTGCTCCAGCTCGGTCCCCTCGACTACATAAAAGTGGCCGCCGAGTTCGCGGTCTTGTTCAACGGCTCCCCGACGATAACCGACCAGGATGTCGAGCCCATACCGGATAAGTATGTCGTCCAGAAGAACATGGACGAGATGATCGCCACGGCGATCGAGCTCAGGGGCTGCAGGATCAAGCTCGGAGCGGTCAACCTGCCGGTCGCGTACGGCCCGGCGTTCGAGGGGGAGACGATACGCAGGCCGGACATGTACGTGGAGGCCGGAGGGCCGTCGAAGACGATCGCGTTCGAGCTCCTGAAGATGCGGGGCCCGGACGAGGTGACCGACGGCAAGATCACGTTCATTGGCAAGGACGTCGACCAGCTCCCCGAGGGTTCGTCGACACACCTGGGCATTCTGGTCAATGTCTACGGAAAGAACATGCAGAAGGACTTCGAGTCCGTGCTCGAGCGGAGGATACATCAGTTCGTGAACTTCGCGGAAGGCGCATGGCACACGGGTCAGAGGAACCTGCTCTGGGTACGTCTTGGCAAGAACTCCGTCAAGGCGGGCCTGAGGCTGAAGCACATTGGCGACATCCTCGCGACCAAGATGAAGCAGGAGTTCGGTGCGATCGTGTCCAAGATAGAGATCACCATCATCACCGAAGAGGCCGAGCTCAGGAAGCACATGGACGAGGCCAAGGAAGCATACGCCGAGAGGGATGCGAGGATCGCGAACCTGATCGACGAGAACGTGGACACATTCTACACATGCACCCTGTGCCAGAGCTTCGCGCCTGGACACGTGTGCATCGTCACCCCCGAGAGACTCGGCCTGTGCGGGGCGATAAACTGGCTCGATGCGAAGGCCTCGTACCAGATCTCGGCCACGGGTCCGAACAGCCCCGTCCAGAAGAAGGAGACGATAGACGAAGTCAAGGGGAAGTGGACGGGCATCAACGAGGCGGTCGCCGAGAAGACCCACGGGAAGCTCCTCAGTTTCAGCGCGTATACCATGATGGACGATCCGATGACCTCATGCGGTTGCTTTGAGTGCATTGTCGGCGTCTCGCCCGATCTCCAGGGCGTCGTGGTGGTGAACCGGGAGCACCCGGGCATGACGCCCCTGGGCATGTCGTTCTCCACTCTTGCCGGCTCCATCGGGGGCGGGATACAGACCCCAGGGTTCATCGGAGTTGGCAGAAGGTACCTCGTGAGCAAGAAGTTCATTAGCGCGGACGGCGGCTTCCTCAGGATTGTGTGGATGCCCAAGGAGCTGAAGAACTCGATGAAGGACGACCTCAAGAAGCGGGCGGAGGAGCTCGGCGTGCCGGACTTCGTGGACAAGATCGCTGATGAGACCGTCGCGAGGACGCCTGAGGAGCTGGTCGCATGGCTGGTCAAGGTGGATCATCCGGCGCTGAAGATGCCGCCGATGATGAGCTGATATGACGTTGTTGGGGGATTGAGCGTGGGGTTCGATATTCCGAAGGAAAGGTTTCCAGGAAGGATCAAGGAAGTGTCGATCGGGGCCACCAAGGAGCAGGGCGGCACCAGAAGGGCGAGCTTGGCCGTGGGCGGGTCAAACGGACTGCAGTTCCACAAGTTCGAGAGCGAGAGCCCCCACGGGCCGCTGATCGTCATGGACGTCTTGGACACGGTTCGGGTCGTCCCGGAGCAACTCATGCACTCGATCGGCCCAGTGGTCAAGGAGCCCGTGGAGTGGGCGAAGAAGATCGAGCGCGAGTGGGGCGCTGACATCTGCGTGCTGAAGCTGCAGTCCGCGAACCCGGAGGAGGAGAACAGGTCCGTCGCGGAGTGCGAGGCGCTCGTGAAGGAGGTCCTCAAGTCCACGACCATACCGCTGATGGTCTACGGTTGCGGGTTCGAGGAGAAGGACGCGAAAGTGATGGAGGCGGTATCCAACGCCGCCAGGGGCGAGAGGCTGTTCCTCGGACTCGCGGAGGAGAAGGCGTACAAGTCCATCGCCGCCGCCACGATGGCGAACGGGCACGGCATAGTAGCGTTCTCCAACCTGGACATCAACCTCGCGAAACAGATGAACATACTGCTGCTCGATTTCGGGGTAAAGCCCGAGAACATCATCATGGACCCTCTCATGGCCGCTCTCGGCATGGGCCTCGAGTACTCGTACTCGGTCCTGGAGCGCCTCCGATTGGGCGCGCTGCTCGGAGACCCCGTCCTCCAGATGCCGATAGTCTGCGACTGCTCGTGCGCATGGGCGGCACCCGAAGCCCTCGAGGACAACCCGCAGAGGGGAAGCGTCGAGCTCCGCGGGATCTATTGGGAGACGATGACCGCTTACGCGGCCGTCATCGCCGGAGCCGACCTCGTGATCATGAGGCATCCCCAGGCCGTCGTGAAGCTGAAAGCGGCCCTTGCGGACCTCAAGGGAGGTGCCTAGATGCCGACCGCCATGGACATCTACAAGCTGCTGCCGAAGAAGAACTGCGGCGAGTGCAAGTTCCCGACATGCCTGGCGTTCGCCATGCAGCTGGCCAATCAGAAGGTCGCGCTCGAAGCGTGCCCGTACGTGAGCCCCGAGGCGAAGATCGCCCTTGAAGAGAGCGGTGCCCCCCCGATCCGGCTCGTCTCCTTCGGCTCGGGAGAGCTTGCCGTGAAGACCGGTGACGAGACCCAATTGTTCAGGCACGACAAGACGTTCTACCATCCAACGGTCCTCGGTTTCGTCGCAGACGACGCTCACGGGCTCGATTCTATGAAGTCGAAGATGTCGGCGGCGCAGGCCGCGGCCTTCGAGCGGGTCGGCCAGATGATCAGGGTCGATTCCATTGCTTTGAAGCATTCATCAGGCAAGGCCGAGGATTTCCTCGAAGCCGTGAAGATCGCGGCGGCTCAGAAGCTCCCGCTCGTCATCATGACCGAGGATCCGAAACTGATGGCCGACGCCGTAGCCTTGTGCGGTCAGAATCGTCCTCTGCTGTACCGCGCGACCCCGCAGAACTTCGATTCTATGCTCGCGCTCGCAAAAGGCTGCTGCTTCCCGCTGGTGATCGGCGGAACAGCGAATCTGGACGAGCTATCCCAGCTTGCGGACAAGGCGAAGAAAGCGGGTGTGAGCGACCTCGTCCTCGAGCCAGGCACATCATCGGCCGCGCAGATGCTGGAGAGCATGACCGCGATCCGAAGGGCTGCGATCAAGAAGAAGTTCCGGCCGCTCGGGTTCCCCACGATGACGGTCCTCGGAAAGTCAGAGAGTGACCTGATGAAGGCCGCTCTCGGAGTCATGAAGTACTCCTCGATTATCCTGTTGGAGGACGTCAAGCCCGAGTTCCTGTTTCCGCTCTTGGCGTTGCGCCAGAACATCTACACGGACCCGCAGGTCCCAATCCAGGTCAAAGGAGGGCTGTACTCGGTGGGCGAACCGAACGAGAAATCGCCTGTGCTGTTCACGACTAACTTCTCGCTCACTTACTTTACCGTGAGGGCGGACATAGAGAAGAGCAAGATACCTGCCTGGCTCCTCGTGGTGGAGACTGACGGACAATCAGTCATGACCTCATTCGCCGCGGGCAAGCTGACGCCCGAATCGGTGGCAAAGGCGATCGAGACTGAGAAGTTGAAAGAGAAGAACGGCAGGAACGAGCTGGTGATCCCGGGCATGGTCAGCAGGATGAGTGGTAAACTGAACGAGCTCACCGGCATGAAGATCGTGGTCGGTCCGCGCGAATCCTCAGGGTTGCCCAAGATGCTGAAGTCCATCGCCGGCTGAAGTCACAGGTTCTTCCGCTCTGCGTCGACCGCTTTCCTGACATCGGAGAACAAGGGATCGTTCTTTGGGAGGTCCACGAGGGACTCCTCTTTCTCCATCATGGCTTGGATCATGCCGCTCCTCCTCAGGGCGTATACGGCGTCGAACCCCGGAACTCTGCTCGTGGGCGGCCCCTCAGATGCGGGGTCGATCATGTTGAACACGAGCGCCTTTCTTCGTATCGAGAGCTTCATGTCGTCCGCGAGGGCCGAGATCCTGTTCGCAGCGTCGAGGGAAGCCTTGGACCTGTCGCAGAGCACGAAGAGCACATCGGACGAGCGGGTCGTCCGCCTGCTCAGGTGTTCCATCCCGGCCTCGTTGTCAATCACGACATAGTGGTACTTGGCCGATATGGAATCGATCAGAGTCCGGAGCAGGTTGTTCACGTAGCAGTAGCAGCCCGGTCCCTCCTGCCGGCCCATCGTGATCAGGTCGAAGGCGTGCCCCTCCTTGAGCGCGAGCCTGATCTGATAGTCGATGTATTCTTGCTTCGGCATGCCCGGCGGAGGCTCTCCCCCCCGGGACATGATCTCCTCTCTGAGGTCACCCACGGTCCTCCCTGGTTCGGTGCCCAGCTTCGCGCCGAGGTTCGCGTTGGGGTCGGCATCGACTGCGAGGACCACCTCACCAGTCGTCTCGTTGAGGTGCCGGACTGCGAGCGCTGCAAAGGTGCTCTTGCCCACGCCGCCCTTGCCGGCGACAGCGATCGTGTAAGTCAGACCTGCCCCTCCTTGCACACCCTCTCGGGCGGCGCGCTCGGGAACTTCCTGATGTCCGTGTGTGGTATGAAAAGCGAAGATGAGAACTCCGCATAGAAGTCGTTGTCGACGCTCAGCTCGAGATATGTCATCTTGTCGAATATGTCCAGCATCTCCTTCCTCCGCTTGGCAGAGAGCAGCGCGAGCCTCGCGCCGCCGAGGGAGCCGTTGCCGATGAACCTGTACCGGTCCTGTGGCGCGTCGGGGAACATCCCTATCCATATAGCCCTTCCGACGTCCAGATGGTAGCCGAAGCCGCCTGCGATGATGATGCTGGAGACGTTCTCGATGGTCTCCCCCATCTTCCTCAAGAGGGTCGAGCACGCGCCGTATATCGCCGCCTTGGTCCTCAGCAGGTTCTGCAGGTCGGCGTCCGAGACGACGAGGTCGTTGGTCGCGCCTTTCGCGAGCTCCGATCTCTTCTCGACGACGTACTCGCGCCCGGAGTCCGTGGCCCTGATCCTGTCCGAGATTATCTCCTGGATTCTGGCCTTTCTGTCGATGACGCCCCTGCAGTACATCTCGGCAACAAGGTCTATCAGTCCTGATCCGCAGACCCCCACCGGTTTCCGGTCCCCGAGGACATGATAGGAAGTGGAGAGGTCCTCGTTCACCCTTATCCTGTCGATCGCCCCCTCCATCGCCCTCATCCCGCACGATACCTCTCCGCCCTCGAATGCGGGTCCAGCCGAGCAAGCGCACGCGACCAGCCAGTCCTTCTTGCCTAGGACTATCTCGCCGTTCGTGCCCACATCTATCAGCAGCGAGAGCTTGTCCGAACGGTGCATCCCGCTCGCGAGGACGTCGGCCACGACATCGCCCCCGACATAGCCTGCGCGGGACGGGAACAGCATCACACGGGCCGAGGAATTCGTCCTCAGGTCGAGCTCTGCCGCCTTGATGTATCCGGCGTGATGGGCTACGGGCACATACGGCTCCAGCCTGAGATGTCTGGTGGGAAGGCCTGCGAAGAAGTGGAGCATGACCGTGTTGCCTGCCACGGATGCGGCCACGATATCCTCCGGCCTCACCGGGGCAGAACCCTTCTCAGATGCGGAGGTCATCAGCCTGCCGATCAGCTCATTCAGCGTGCCCCTGGCGAGAGCCGTGAGTTCCGCGCCACCTCCGTCCTCGCTGAACATCATCCTCGCGATGACGTCCTCGCCTCTGGAAATCTGCCTGTTGTAGTCCGACGCGGTCCCCAGCACCTCACCGGTCAGGAGGTCGACAAGGTCCACCACCACCGTGGTGGTGCCGATGTCCACCGCGATTCCGATGAGCTTCTTTGTAGCGTCTCCAGACTCGACCCTGGTTATCTCGTCCGATGAATCCATGTTCGAGAGTGTGACGGTCACCTTCCAATCGCCTTTCCTCAAAACGTCGGATAGCTCCCTTAGCGCTTCGAGAGGCATGGGTAGCTGGCTCCTGCCGAGCACCCTCCACAGCCTTTCGAGGTCGGCGACATTGTCCCAGATCGTCGCGGGGGGCAGCTGGTAGAACTCCTTGCGCACCCAGGGCGAGAGCGGCTTGGGGACCTCTTCGATGCTCCTCGTGAGTATCTGGTGCCGGCCGATTCTGGATCTCGGCAGGACTTCGACTGCCAGGTCTCCCAGCACGGTGGCCTCGCACGCCAGCACGATGCCCTCGCGTGTCTCTGCTTCTGTGAGAAGCTGTGACGGTGAAGCCCTGAACTTCCCCTCGGGCCTCACCTTGCACCTGCCGCACTTGCCCTCGCCGCCGCACACCGCATCGAGGCCCACCCCTGCGAGGCGGGCGGCATCCAGGATCGTCGCCCCTTCGCTGACGGCCACGCCCTTGCCGTCCGGAAGGAACGTTACGACGTGTTCTTTCTTCTGCTGTTCCCCAGCCATCGTGAACCAGCGAAGCCTCGAACGGCCTGCGTTGGTATTAACTGTTCCGTCCTGTGGACGTCCTACCAGGAGGACCGATTCAGTGCCTGTCGAACAATTGATATCCGATAAGCGCCGTACAACCCCGATAGCAGGGGGAGGAGTCTTGCTAGTCATTGGGGAAAGGATCAACGGGCAGTTCCCGCAGGTCTCCAGAGCGATCGACGCCAGGGACGCGAAGTTCATCCAGGACTTGGCTCACGAACAGGTGAATGCCGGGGCACATCTCCTGGACATCAACACCGGTCCCGGGAGGGACGATGGTCCGGCGGCGATGGCTTGGCTCGTGAAGACCGTCCAGGACGCTGTGCAGGTGAGGCTGTGCATAGACTCGCCCGGACTCAAGGTCCAGCAGGCCGGGCTGGCCGAGTGCAAGCTCGAGCCGATGATAAACTCCACGACCGCGGAGCAGAAACGGATGGAGAAGTTCCTGCCTCTCGCAAGGGACCACAATGCGGAGATCGTGTGCCTCACCATCAGCGAGAAGGGGATCCCGAACTCGACCGAGGCCCGGTCGGAGCTGGCGATGCTGATCCTTGCGAGCGCAATGGATATGGGCATCCCGCCTGAGAAGGTCTACCTCGACCCCGTCGTGCTGCCCATCTCAGCCGCCCAGGATCAGTGTGCGATACTGGGCGACTCGATCACGGCATTCCGGACCCTGAACACGCCTCCTCCGAAGACGGTCGTGGGCCTGAGCAATGTCTCGAGCGGTGCGGAGGAGAGGAGCCTGCTGAACAGGACGTACCTCGCCATGCTGCTCGGGAGGGGTCTGGACGCGGCGATAGTCGATCCCAACGATGTGGAACTGATGAAGGTCGTCAAGGCCGCCGAGGTGCTCCTGAACCAAAGACTGTATGCGCACTCGTTCTTGAAGGTGTGACGGGGAGGACGGAGCTTGGAGGAGAAATCCAAACAGCTGGAGGCGCTGACGGCAGGCTGGGAGAGAGTCCAATCCAACGTCCCAAAGACGCTGGCCGCGAACTCGGGGGCGACCCTGCTGCCTGGTGGAAAGGCGCTCAAGCTGAAGATGATGGACAGGGAGTGCGAAGTGGACCTGTCCAGCAGGAAGATCAAATACGCTGGTGAATCGCGGACGGAGGTCAGCACATACCTTCAGATCCTCGTCCTTCACTACTTGGCGGGCGCGGGCAACGCCCAGGTGTCCAACCGGCTCGCGACCTTCAGGGAATTCGAGGGCGGGGCGATATACTATCCAGCATTCAAGGCGAGGGCGATCGACATGATCGTCAAGGCCTTCGGCGCCAGCCCGGACGTGTTGAAGCACATCGGCCACGTACTCAGGGCCGAGCCTGTGAGCACGGGGGACGTCGGCTTCAGGATCCACTTCTTCCCCAAGCTGCCCATCGTGATCGTCCTGTGGCTCGGCGATGATGAGGTCTCTCCCTCGGCGAACATGCTGTTCGACGCCAACGCCGGCAAGATGCTCCCGACGGAAGATCTCTCCGTGGTCGGCGGGGCGGCCATAAGATGGCTCGTGGACATATCACGGAAGTGACCCGTTCCAAGGCCCGTTCCCCGGCTCGGAAACCATTATTTCGGGTATTGTCGTTACCGAGTCAGTATTCGTAGGGGGGAGTCGGGTTGAGATACAGAAGCTTGGAGGGTCTAGTGTGCATTCTGATAGCCGCGGCGTTCGTGATCCCGGTGGGAGTCGTCGGGGGTCCGTCCGCATCGAAGAGCGGTGCGGAGAAGCAGTGGACCATGCTGTTCTACTTCTGTGCGGACAACAGTCTAGAATGGACTACGGAGTTCTCCGTCCACATTTGGGAGACCGCACTTACTTCAAACAAGGACGTCAACATCGTTGCTCTTGTCGACATCAAGTCGATAGATGGCATATGGATCTACGAGCTAGGCGGCGGCACTAGGAAGACAGTCGCGACATGGCCAGAGATGGATACTTCGGACCCGATGGTGCTCGAGAAGTTCGTGACGTATGGTATGAAGAACTACAAGGCTGCGAAGACTATGGTTATGATGTCAGACCATGGGTATGGATGGCGCGGTATATGCAACGATGAGACGAACCGCGACACCCTGATGCAGATAGACGGCATAGCAGCGGCTCTGAACAATGTAAAGGCCGCCACAGGCAAGATCGTCGACATACTTGTTTTCGACGCCTGCAACATGGCTGCCATCGAGGTAGCGTATGAGCTGCGGGACTCCGTGCGATACGTTGTCGGTACTGAGACCACTGAACCATATGACGGGCCGGCCTACAGAATGTTCATATCTGACGTGGTTGCGAATCCTGCAATACCTCCAGTCGATCTGGCAAAGGATATGGTGCACAACTATGTGCTCTACTACAGTTCAAAGTGGGATTATGAACACCAGGTGACCTACACGCAGGACTTCGCAACATGCTCGGCAATCGACATGTCGAAGATGGATGCCTTAGGAGCCGAATTCCAGAATATGGCAACGGTCCTTGCGCCCATCATCCCTGAGCACATCAAGGAAGTCGAGAATGCGAGGGGCTATGCGCTCGTTGGCACCTGGACAAACATGGCTGGTTCCTTCTGGATGCCCGATGTCTACACGCTCGCAGAGGGACTGAGAGCAATAGAAGGCCATCCAGAGCTGGTCTCAGCAATCAATTCATTCGAGACAGCCTTCGACGCGGCAATCCTCGCGGAGGAACATAGCAAGAAGTACCATGACACGGTCCATGGCATGAATGTGTGGTTCCCGCCCTCCCATTCGCACCTGAACAGCGTATCCTGGAGCGCGGGATGGTCCTGGTACGCGCAATTCATCTATGTGGATTCGGGGCTGGACCTGATCGAGGGCATGGACTCGCCCTGGATGCAGTGTCTGATGGCATACTTCAATGCCAAGTGAGCCTGGAATCACGCAGAATGGCCTACCTCAAACCTCTTGCACTTCTCATTTCTTGCCAGCGATTCCAGTCGCAGAATGACCACTCATGACGAAATCCGGCCTTAGTGCCAATAAGCGGTACTGTGGCAGTGTTTTGTATGGTTTCCGGAGGATGCATAGGATGACGACATGATTCGAGCCGTCAATCACTGGATCGAGCAAGAATCTCCTGGATGCGGTCTCGCTGCTTGGGGAGCACAGCATAGACCTGAACACCATCGCAACGGCCCGTGTGGGCGACAGATAGGTGATCAAGTTCCTCACCGGCGCAGAGGAGGAGTGCCGAAGAACATTCATGAAGGCCGACCTGCACTTCAAGGACCGGAAAGTGCTGGTCGTGGAGTGATGGCCGGAGCTGTTCGACGAAAAGACTGACCGGAAGGGCGCTCACTGCGTGAACGTCTCGCCCTTCTCGTACTTCTCCCTGACGTGCTTCAGGATGATCTCCCTGTCGTGCCTCAGGTGTGACTCGTACCAGTTCTTGATGATGTCGGTGAGAACCTCGTGGTACTTCTTCTCGTCGAACTTCGAGACTGGCACATCCAGGAGCACGTATTGGCTGAAGATCCTCTTCCAGCCGGCGTACTTGTAGTAGTGCTCGCCCTCACAGAACTCGAAAACCAGCCTGAAGTGCGTCTGGCTGTCGATGTTGTAGTACCACGCCTTCATCGAGTCGCCCACGCGCGTCTGCGAGCGGTCCGTCAGGTATGCGTTGTCCACGATCGTGTAGTCGAAATCGGGCTTGAAGCTCCACTGCTCCGGGTACACGACGAAGTTCGCGAAGGTCGACGACTCGGGAATCATCGTGTAGTGGACGTTGATCTTGTTGAACCTTAGCCAAATGCGAAAGAGATCCTCGAGAAGAGCCTTGTTGATAACTCCCTTTTGGTTGTTCTGCTCGATGTAGTTGTCCGTGATCTGGCTCGTCTTCTTCTCCAGCTCCTGGTCGAGCTGTTCGAACCAGTCTCCTTCTTTCCCTTCGGGCTTTGCCATGTACATCCCGATTAGAGGTGATGAGGTTACACGAATATAAGCCTTTGGTATTTATTCGTATCGTCTTCTAATTTTCTGGCTCGACCGTTTTTTCGGGTCTCGCGACGCGCGCGCAGGTGGCGGCTTCCCATGGGAATCTAGATGTAAGCATAGCGGATTGCTGCATGGCGATGACGGATGTCCTGCAGCAGCTCATGGACTACCTGATGAGCCACCAGGCCGACCCGGCCACATACATCCTCATCTTCTTCCTGTTCGTCGTCGCGGCCGCGGTGTTCCTGCCAATCCCCATCGAGATCGCCCTCATCTGGAACCCCAGCGTGTTCTTCCCGGTCAAGGCGCTCGTGATGGGGCTCGGGAAGGGCACTGGCGCCATTGCAGTCTATTTCATAGGCGCCAAGGTCGAGGGAGCGGTCACTCGCTTCTCCAGATGGGGCTGGTTCAAGTGGCTGGTGGTCAAGAGCGAGGCGTTCGTCCGCAGATATGGCATATTCGCGATGTACATCATCATGTCAATACCAGGGATGATCGACACCATCCCCCTGTACCTGTTCTCGATCTTCAACAAGGAGGGCACGCTCATCAGGATGCGGGACTTCGCCCTCGCCAATTTCCTGGCCGGCATCAACCGCGCGTTCATAATCTACGCGCTCCTCGAGCTGGCCGGCATAAGGCTGTTTGGCTGATCAATCGCCTCCGGCCGAATCCAGCCGGCAAGGGGTTAAAATGGGCAACGCCAATCTTCGAATCGTTCAGAGGTCTCTCAGATGGAAGTGAGGGCTCCCGAGGCAGGCCTCCAGATCTCCAGGGACACGGCCCTGGTGCTCATCGCGAACCAGGTGCTCGTGACGGGACACGGGGCGAGGCCGATAACCGTCAAGTTCCTGGTTGACTCGCAGCGCGTGAACGGCGTCGACGGGCACTACGAGGCCGAGTACGAGCTCAATAACGGGACCTACCTGGGCCTGCACTTCAAGCAGGTCAAGGACGACATCACGATCAGGGTCCGCAGGGGCAAGAGCCAGCTCAGCTACTCCGTGCGGATTGACAAGTATGTCGACGAGGATCTGATGCCGATATCGATGAGCGACTTCACGGACCTCGTGCACCACTGGCTGACCGACTGAGCCATCACGTGATCTTCTGGATTGTCTTGAGCGAGAGGATCGAGCCGTCAGTGTCGAGCTCGATCATCCTCGACGGCACCTGGGTCATCCTCATCTTCTGGATGCTGAGACTGTATCTCACTCGTTCAGCACTCCTGTCCACCCTGATCTCGAAGATGCCGTCGAAGTCGTGCGCCATGAGGCTGAACAGCTCCTCGCGGACGCCCACGGGAAAAGTGTGAAGTGTCAGCGTCTCGAAAGCCCTGAGGTCGGCGAAGGCCTTCCTGCCCCATCTCATGACCTCGACCGCGCTCTTGGCAGTCAGCGTGGCGGGAACGCTCTCGCAGACGGCTCTCAGTCCCTTTAGGTTCGGGATGCGCTCGACGGCGCTCGCGAGGCCGTCCTGGAGCATCCTCTCGTCGTCGACCTCGGTGACGGATATGATCTTCTTCTGGACGGCCTGATCGACGCCCATGCCGGCCGTGCGCTTGTGCATCGAGTAGCAGTCGAGGAAGACTAGCTGGTCGTTCGCTACCGCCTCGAGGACGTCGTATCCCTGCTGCTTCATGCTCCTTATGACGTTCGCAACGGGCCTTGAGAGGCAGCAATAAACACTGGGGAACCCGTGCTTCAGTCCTTCCGTGATGAACTGCTGCTGGAAGTACTCCGTCGGGTTGGACGGCTCCGACCTGAGCGCGATCGTAGAGTTCGTCGGTATCCCGCCCTGGATCAGCGCGTCGAGGCCAGGGATGCCGCTCGGGACGCGGGCGATTATCATCCTGCCCTGGATTGGCCGGTCGGTATATGCTCTTTGCCTCTTTGTCTCGGAGGCTCACCGTTCGAGCAGGACTTCCTCGGGCTTCGCCTTCTTCGCGGCATCGTCCTTCATGTCCTTGAGCCTGAGCAGGATGACTCCCACGAAGACCATCACCACGCCCACGATCTGCAGTTCCCTGAGTCCGTCGGAGAGCACCAAGAAGGCGATCAACACGGCCGCGACAGGCTCGATGCTCGCCACGATGCTTGCCTTGCTGGCCTCGATGTGCCCCAGGGCCACGAGCGAGACGAGGAAGCCCACGGCGCCGGGGAAGAGGCCCAGCATGAATATGTAGGCCCATGCAGTGCCGGGCATCGATGCAGCGATGACGTCTATGGGGTTGGCGATCAGCACAAGCCCGGGGATGGACAATACGGTCATGTACAGGACGAGCGTGTTGGCCGAGTACTCGTCCAGGAACTTCTTGCCCCAGAGGTAGTAGACAGACGCCGCCAAGGCGGCGTATATCCCAAGGCCAACCCCCACCATGTCGAACGAGAGACCTTCATCGAACTCCTGGGCTCCTGCCACGAGCACGCAGCCCACGAAGGTCAGGGGAAGGGCGAACGCTTTCTGCCCGCCAAGCTTCTCGCCAAGCAGGAACACGGACGCTATCGTGACGATGCTTGGGTACGCGTACAGGAGTATTACCGCCGTGGCCACTCCTGTGAGGTCGACGCAGTAGAACCACGCCAGTGCGAAGAAAGTCCCGGTTATGAGGCTGAACAGCAGGAGCGGCAGGAAGTCCTTCCTGTGGATCCTGAGGGACTTGGGGTCCAGGAGCGCTATTAGCGGGAGCAGGATCACCGCTGAGAAGAGGGACTGGAACACAGCCACCTCCATCGTGGTGGCGCCCGCGCCGGTCGCGAGCTCCGTGAAGGTGCCGGAGGTCGCCCACATGATCGCCGCCAGGCCCATCAGTCCATAGGCCAGATTGGTGGAAATCCTCATACGGGCCGCCTCGCGAACGGGACGGATATCGGCGAGGTGTCCAAGAACCTATGCTCCGGAGACCTGCACAGATGCGGGATTCGGGTTATGCTGCTTGCTCACAATTGACATGCAGGGGAAGGAGCAAGGAACATGGGAAGAAGCACGAGAAGCCGATCTTGGAGGTTCGTGCCGACGATTCAAATCGCGACGCTGCTGGTGTTCATCATCTTCGCCCTGGCAATGCCGTTCGTGCCTTCGGCGAGTGCTGCGACCGTCGACGTGAACATCGTGAACTTCGCGTTCCAGCCGCAAACG
>Ga0315277_10000190_pt1 | contig 104225 bp, 72 predicted proteins | sample YL17G05_15_MG_FD_203695 | JGI IMG/M metagenome (GOLD analysis project Ga0315277, IMG submission 203695) | Sediment microbial communities from Yellowstone Lake, YNP, Wyoming, USA - YL17G05_15 | ecosystem: Environmental > Aquatic > Freshwater > Lake > Sediment | place: USA: Wyoming | collected...
TCGGATTGCTGACGTTGAAATTGGCCGTGAAGTTGTGAGGGTCGGTGTGGAAGTCGTCGCCGGCGATCATGGCGAACGTGAAGGGTACCGAATCTCCGGGTGCGATGACGGGTAAGGGACCGAACGAGAGAAGCAACCCCAGCCAGCTTCCACCTGCAATGCTCCTCATGTCTACGGGGTCCGGGAGCGGGTAACTCCACCCTTCAGCGCTATAATCGTGGGCACTGAAGACCTGGCCGTAGTCGATCTCACCGTTGGTCATCATACGATGACGATTGCGGTCACCCAGCGGCGACCCCAGGGAGCCGGCAAACCCGAGTTGATCCCGGAACAGACGCGGACCCCAGTCTGTGCTTCCGCTTGCGGCCCACCAGTTAAAGGAGAAGTGCCCACCGGGGGGGGGCCGGAGGACGCGAACACCCATCACCCCGCGGGGGGACGATGGCCTGAAGCCGTCTGGGCCGGGATTGCCGTCGTTGTCGGCTACCCAGGCGAGGTTCATCGTGTCCTGGATTCCAGGGACGATACCAGGGACCGCGCGTAGCAGGCCGCAGATGTCGCCCCCGCCGGCGCTGCCGTACCCGTATCCACCGTGAACCCACGGTGACAGATACAGGCCGACCGCGGCCCCTCCAATCGGCTGCCCGGAGATGTTCTTTATCCAGTTGTCGATGATGACGAAGCGGCGCGAAGCCGGGTCGGACCAAGCGTGACTGGTCTGATGAATCTCGAGACCGATCGGAGAGTGCCGACGCCTCTCGAGATAATCAAGGCCACGGACGTAACTGGCGGACGTGTCCGAATAGACAGCGTAGTACTGCTGTTCGCTGACCGCGTCGGGGCGGAAGTACCGCGATCCCGGGTTATTCGAGAACTCGCTGATGGTGTCGAAGGATGTGAGCTCCTGATCGCTTTCGCCGAAGCCCATCCCGGAGCTCACCAGGGTGTCAGTGCCGCGCACGCAACCGACTGCGAGGCATCCCCCTCCGAGATACTCAGCCCCCGATCGGGCGGGGAACTCGAAACCCAAGTCCTTTTCGAGATGAAGAGGGATTCGGTCCTTCGGCGAAAGCTGGAGCAGGTTATCCACGTCGAAGAGACAGGGGCTGCTGTTCGCCAACGCGTACCATAACTCTCCAACATAGTGAAGTCGGGCTTCATAGACCGGACCGGCGTTGGCTTGCCCCGCAAGAACCGTATGTGTGGTAGTCGGCAGGTCGACTCTGCCAACGCTGTCCCATATGGGGTTCGGTTTGATGCCGTCGGCGTCTGGGGGCTCTCCCTGGGAAGCGGCGTTCATCGACAGCCAACAGCTGAACAACAAGAGGAAGAGACGTGATATCCTCGGCGCCACGGACGCACCTTCCTTGCTGTGTCGCAGTGGATTAGAGGCTCCGACTTGCCCGTGCGCACGTGAGAGCACCCCCGTGACCTCAGCGGCACTATCCCCTACGCGACAAGAGACTACACATCACCCGCGTGATTATTTCGCCTCTAGTGAAAGAAGGCAAGAAGATCCCAATTGACGGAAACCATGCCGGGGTGATAAACGCTATGGGCCCAAGGGCTTGGGCCCAGGGCGACTCGTCCATCCCCGTTCGGAGCCTACAACTCCGAGCGCGACAGACCGTAGTCTCTGATCTTGTACAGGAGCGAGCGGTAGCTGATTTCGAGCGCTTCGGCGGCCTTGCGGCGGTTCCAGTTGGTCTTGCGCAAGACCTCGGAGATGAGGGTGCGTTCCTCGCGCTCGACGACGGCGCCCACGCGTGTCTTTGTCTCCACCGCACGTGATAAGGGTCATGGCAATCAATGCGACAACGACCTTCGTTGGGTTCAGTGACACGTCACGTGCGCTCCTTTCACACTCTCGGCAACAGGGCGCTCGTCTCAGACATCCGGGCCGTCGTCGGTCGCTTCGGTCGCTTCCTCGCGTTTGGTGACCGTGATGACCTCGTTGCGAGTCAGCAGTTCGGCGATCTGTCTACGCGCGGTCGCATCGAACAAATCGCCCTGGAGCGCCTTCGGGAGCTTGGACCGGGACAGATCGGAGACTTCATCCCACTGGCCGCTGGCGCGGACCAGAGTCTCCAGGAGCTTGCGATTGGGATCATCCTGATTGGGGATGGCCTGCTCCCAGCGGCGGCTGATACCGACACTGGCGTGGTGTCCGTGGATCCGGGTCAGGTTGTTGGCCCGGCCGAAATCAATGACCTCCTGGCGGGCATTCTGCAACTCCGTCTCGGCCTGCGCGCGCTGCCGCGCTGCGGCAATGAAGCGATCCACCAACTGAACGCCGCTGTCGGCGGCAAACTCCTGCGGGGTCAACACCGCCGTGGTGGCCAGATGCCGTTTGGCGGGGCAGATCGACTGGAATTCACACCAGTCGCACAACTGCGTTTCGTGCGGCGGGAAATCGTTGTCGACGCGGGCCGCCTCAATCGTGTCGATCAGGCCAATCGTCTCCGCGCGCAGTTCGTCCAGCGCTTCACGTGAGCGCACCGACCTGAGCGTCCGATTAGCGCGCAGATAGTGCCACACCAGACGAACCGCCGGGACATTGTCCCAGCGCTTTTCGATCCCGAGCTGGTAGAGCGCCAGTTGCCGGTTGCGGTTCACTTCGTCCTGCGACGGGAGACGGCGGTTGGTCTTGTAGTCGTGAATCTCGATCGTCCCGTCGTCGCTTTCGACCAATCGGTCGATGTACCCCTGGATCTTGTAGCGCCCGGCGGCATCGAGATCGAAGACGATACGCTCTTCCAGCCCCAGAATGCGGCCGTCGGCAAACGGGTAATGGCCGACGAAGTAGTCCTGCAGGCAGCGGCGCCCGACATTGCGGTAGTCGGCGCCGGTGAACTCGGTGCGCACAATCAGAATGTCATCCCGCCAGTTGCGCTCCCAGTAGTCCTCATAGAAGTCGCGGATCTCCTCCCACTTGGGAATCCGCTCCATCTGCACCGACTGGTAGAGCTTCTCCAGCACTTCATGGACGGCCGAGCCCATGAACGCCTCCACCGACCGGCGTTCCTCAATCGGCGGCTTCTCGATGTACTTGAAGGCGTACTTCCGGGGACAATCCTCGTACGTGCTCAACCGGGAATGTGAGAACACCATCGCGACACCTCGACCGAGACCTTCACATACAATCAATCTTGCATGGAACCGCTCTGGGCGCAATCATTTCCTCCCCCGAGACAGTCCTGAGAATCTGAAGCCGGACGGGCCGGCCTACCCTCACCCTTGATCGCTCGCCCTGAGTGAGTGTTGAAGAAGCCAGCCTCCGCAAAGGGATTGCTTCGTCGATCGTCCGCCGTGGGCGGACGACCTCCTCGCAATGACATTGTAAGTCCTCTGCGGACATGATGTCATTGCGAGGAGTCCCGATGCGACGCATCGGGAAGACGAAGCAATCCCCTTCCGTTCAGAACTCGCCTCGGATCAGGCTCTTCAACACGCCCATGAAAAGGAGAGGATTGGGGCGAGGGTGTGCGATTCATCGTGCCGGACGCTCCAAGGGGCTGGCCGGAGGCAGATTGACAAAGCCGCCTGTCTCCGTAGATTGTCGATTGGGGGCAGGAGTCCTGCTGCAGGGGTTGACATGCCAGGTCATTGTTCATCGGCGATTGGTGTCGTGCTGGCCGTGATTGCGCTCACGACATCCGTCTTGGCACGGGACGGTCACGACTATCAACCGAGGCCGAATCGCGGCCAGAGCGCAATGGCAGCGGCAGTCGATACAACCGTCAGATACCGGATCCACGGCAATCCCCAGTTTCGGGCGACGGTGACCAACTGGGGATATTTCGGCACATTCGATTTTGCGCTCGTGGACTCCGCAAGCGGCGATCCGACATCGGCGCCTTCCCCGGCACCGGCCTTCGAGTCACCGCCCCACTCGCGTGTTGAGTACCTCTACGACGCCGGACTGTGGATCGGCGGACTCGTGGATGGCGACACGCTCGTGTCTACCGGGACGGTCGGTTGGTCGCAGGCGCACGAGTTGTTCCCCTCCACGGCAATGGCGCCGCTCTATTCCGACTCCCTCGGCGACGAGGAATTCACTGCCACTTATGCCGACACGTTGACTGACCCGCTACGGGTACCGAAGGACGAGTATGACGGTACGCACCGTCCGCTGCCGGTCACGATCCGGCAAACCACCCGGCTGGTGAGTGATTCGGCGTTTAGCTATGGGCTCATTGTTGAGATTACTGCCGTCAATATCGGCCGCTCGCCGATTACCGGTCTCTGGCTGGGATGGATGGTCGACCCGGACATCGGGTACACCGAGACACCTCTGGCCTACCTCGATGATCTAACCGGATACCGGAGCACCAGCATCGTGATCGACGGACGGGCGGTCAACGTGCACGCCGCCTGGGCGGCTGACAACGACGGCGACCCCGTTTCTTCTTCCTCTGGCTTTGACGAGCATTCCGCCACGCGAGTGTTCGCATCGATGTATCTGGGCGGCACACCGCCGTTGCCGCATGAGTCGTACAACTGGTGGATCGCGGCGGTCCCGCGCGCCTACGATTGGGGCCCACAACATATCCCCGGAGACACCAACGCCGACGGCGGGCGTGGGCGTCCGCTCGGCGATGCGATGAAGTACCGTTACATGGCCGATCGCGGGATCGACTACGATCAGATGTTTGCGGCAGTCGATCAGTCGGCCAATGGCTGGGTACCGCCGCCGGCCGCTGCTATCGCCGGTGACTATGCCGATGGATACGACACCCGCTTCCTGCACACGGTCGGGCCAGTCACGCTACAGCCGGGGGACTCGGTCACGACGGCATGGGCGTGGGTCGTCGCTCCCCAATGGCACACCGATCCCCGGCATTTCCAGAGCACCTTTGACCCGCTTCATCCCGAAGGTTACCGGGCGGGGCTCAACATGGCGGCTCTGGACACCGTGCTGGCACGCATGCAGATTCTGTGGAATGAGGGCTTCGCGCCGTCGACGATCGGCCCGCCGCGGGACTTCTCGATCGCCGGATGGGACGATTCAACCGCACACCTCCGCTGGCTGCCGCGCCACACGCAGCGGCTCTCATCGTACTCCATTCTGCGCTCGCTCGATTCGTCGCACTTCGGTGATCCACCAATCACGAGTGTCGGCGCCCGTGATTCGGTCTTCACCAACACCGATCTTGAACGCCTGACCAACTACTACTACACAATTCAGTCGGTGGACCAGCGCGGGCACGCGGGGAGCCATTCCTCACCGGTCACCGTATTGCCGGACCGCCCACTCTCACCTGCCGGTGTTTCGGCACGAAGAGGGAATCGTGAAATCACGCTGACGTGGGCATCGCCCGGTGAACCCGACATTGCCGGACACCGCGTCTATCGCCTCGAGACGACGGCCGCGTGGCGGCTGATCGGCGAGACCGCCGACCCGGCGTCATTTGTCGACCGTACGGTGGACAACGCGGTTGTCTATTGGTATCACCTCGCGGCCGTGTCGGCGCTGGGGAGTGAGAGCTTCCCGACTGCCCCCACACGCGGGATCGCATTCGCGTTTGATGGCCCACCCCTAGTGATTGATCAGACGCTTTCCGGATCGGCAGGATTAACCGACAAGGATTCCGTGCAGTCTGTCTGGCAGCGGCTGCTCGCCTCACTGGGCACACAGTACCGTGACGCTGACCCGGCGCGCACTCCGGCATTTGGTCTGGACATCTTCGACCCCCACCCCGTTGTGACTGTCGTCACCGATGGGCGATTCGGACTGAGGAATGAGACTCTCGCCCAGCTTGAGCTGTACACCTATGCCGGCGGCGTCGCGATCCTCTCGGGACGCGACCTTTTCAATGCGGCGCCGATCACCGAAGGGGCAGCGGCGTTCGGTCCGGGTTCGTTTCCCTATGATGCACTCGGTATTACGGCGGCCTACTATCCCCGGGTGCTGCTGTCGCATCCCACGCGGCTGAACGCCGAGTTCATCGGTGCACATGCAGTTGATCCCCGCTTTGCGGACCTCAGCGTCGATTCCGCGCGCGCCGACTGGGGGCTGAACCCGGCGTTGCCATCGACCGAAGGTGCGGCCGGTTTTGTTGGGTACTTTGAGATTGACACGGCGCGCGCCACTGTTCTCTACACCTTCGAGTCAAGAGAAGGGCCATCCTCTGCCCTGCATGGCAAGCCCGCAGCGGTCATGTCGAAGGACCCGCGACGGTGCGCGGCCGCGTTTGCGTTTCCGCTCTCATACATCTGCGAATCGCAGGCCCAGGAGACGCTTCTGGCAACGCTGTCGGCGCTCGGCTGGGAGACCCATCGGGCGGGAGACGCGAACGGTGACGACGCGGTCACGGTGGCCGATGTACAGTTCCTGTTGCGCTACTTGTTCCGCAATGTCCCGTTGCGCCGCGCCGCCAATGCCGATGCCAACGCCGATTGCCGCGTGGACCTGCTGGATGCGGTTGTGCTGGTCAATTACGTATGGCGCGGCGGGGCGGCGCCGGTGATGGGATGCACCGATATATCACGCTGACAAAGTCGCCGAATCATGGGGCACTCAGTGGGTGTCGACAGAGACCGACCCGTGGCACACAAGACCCTCTAACAGAATGAACGTCGTTCGCAAAAGCAGACCCCTCGCTTCGCTCGGGGTGACAGTAGGATTCGGGATGCCGAAGACGCCCCTGTCGTTCCGAGCGCAGCGAGGAACCTGCTTTTGCATGGACATGGCTTGGAGGGTCATTCTGTTAGGCGCTCTAAGGAAAGACCGGAAGATCGTCGGCGATCTTCCGGTCTGACTCACCTCCGGGCGTCCCTGCCCGTTCGGATCTCGCAGTAGGCCACCTCATTCTTCCAGAGCGATCTTGACCGAGATGGCGATCCCGCCGAAGTACGGGTCAAGGTCGGTCATGGTGATGAAGGCGCTGGTGATCGACATGTTGCTCGTCGCCGTGAATTCGAATCCCGAGGCGACGCCATATTCATTGGTGTACTGCGGCGAACCGATCACGGCACCGCCGACACCGTCATCCGTAATCGTGATCAGGTGCCCACCAAGCGGGTTGCCCCAACGGTCCTTGATCGTCACTTCGATCGGCGTAGAGGTGCCGTAGGTCAGGCTGCGCTGCATGTCGATGATCGACATCTTCGAGTAGGCGCGTCCGGTTTTCAGGACAACGTGGGCATGGTCGTTGAAACCATACACACCGCCGCAGCGCGCCGTGATCGTGGCAATCGCGCCGAGGCCGTTGTCGGGCGTGGTCACGATATAGTCGCGGTCGAGTGTCCCGGCGACGTAGTCGTCAACATAGACCGACGAGTGGCACCCGTCATTGACCAGCCCATTGCTGATCTGGCCGATGTCCGCCTCCACCTCAATCGGCGTGTCTGTGTCCATGAAGACATCATTGACATCAAGGACCTGAATGACGACTTCGCCTTTGCTCTTGTTGTCCGCCAGGAGTGTATCCGGTGCTTTGAGGAAGGCCCCCGAAGCGGCGGGGCCCGATTCAAAGAAGGCGCTTGTGTCGGCAACCGTACCGCCGGCGGTCTGCGCCCAGTAGAAGACATAACCGTCATCCTTCGGCGCGCCCGAGTGCCAGTATGTCTCAGCCGTCCCCCGGAAGGTCAGAACAGGCGAGGTAATCGAGGCGCCTTCGATCAACCCCTGCTCGGTACCGAACCAGACCGCGGTTGAGTCGGGGACTTCATTTCCCCATTGGTCGACCACAAGCGCCACAACCTTGTTGGTGACGTTCACCTTCTCCCACGACGGGACATTGCAGTCGAAGGCGCCGACCGAGATGAACGCCGGCGGCCCGGAGCGGATCGTGATCTGAGTCGCGCCGGAAACGACCGACGCTGCCCGTGCGACAATACGCGCCGTTCCCGACGTATTACCGGCGTTGAACGTGACTACGGCCTGTCCGAGCGCGTCGGTGGTGACCGCGACCGGTCCGACCGGATCGCCGTTGATGGCCTCACCGCCGCCCGGCCCCGCCGTGATCAAAAACTCGATGTCGCGTCCCTCAGGCGCCGGATTACCATAGCTGTCGAAGGCCTCGGCCTTGATCCGCGCCCACTCGATGCCACCGGTTCCCTTAACTTGCACCTGCTGCCACTCGGGCGTCAGACTGATCGAGTGGATCGGCTCGTTGGAAGTCAAAGACAGCGACACTTCGGCGGCGTACTCGGATCCCGGCAGACCGGCCGTGGCCTTGATGTAGACAACGCCGGTTGTACGACCGGCCGTGTAGGTTGTGACCGCGCGACCCAGAGAGGTCGGAGCAGTGGCTTCGATTGAGCCGATCGGATCCCACATGTCGTCGGCATCGGTGTCATAAATCAGCGAGTCGACGTTCCCCGTCCAGTACCCGTCGCCATCGACGTCGAAGAACTTCTCGCCGGCGGCAAACCGGACGACGGTCGAATCGGGCACGGGATTGCCCAGACGATCAATCACCGTCGCGGTGACAGTCGCCGACGAGGCGCCATCCGCCTGCATCAACGTCGGCGTGATGGTCAGCACGATCAGGCCATCTTCCCCGCTGCCGCCGCCGGCTTCGATGGTGACATCCTTGGCAACCGAGCCGCTGCCACCTTCCACACGAGCAGAGATGCGGACTGTCCCGGTCTGCGTGGCGGTGAAAATGACGGTCGCGATCCCCTGCTCGTTGGTCTGCACCGCACCGGCGGTGAACGAGCCGCCTGTGTTGGGCTCGGCGACCAGGTAGACGGTCCTGTCCGCGACCGGATCACCGGCGCCGTTGGCCACGCTGACCTCGACGACCGCGGTCTCGCCCGGATTCAAAATCGCCGGCGTCACGGTGACCTTCTTCACCATGACCGCGGAGTCGGACTCCGTGGGTCCGGAGCAGGCGCTGATTCCCAACAGCAACAGCCCACACGCCGCTGCGCCAGCCCACCACAATGCACGCGCCCGGTTGATCGAAAGCATCTTGACGCTCCTTTATTGGTCGAAGCCGCTAAGTTCCGGACACTTCCGCGAATGTGGCTGTCTCCCCGCCCGGAGTGACCGCCATACCCGCTGTACACTACAACAGCGCAAACACACCCTACCCCTGAATGCAAGGGTTCTTAGGGATGTATCGGCCTGTCAGATCAGGAATTTAGCGCGACATGAGTGCCCGGCGGCAGGGGGGCTGCACACGACAGATATGCCACGTGGCGACGAAAGACCACCGGCCCCTGAACCCGGCCTCCCGCCGTTTCCTCGTTGAGCCGGAACCGGGCCGAAGGGTCTACTTGTCACGCGGTAAGACCAGCAAGTAGACGCTTTGCGTGCCGCGCCAGGCGCTGCGCCACAGACACAGAAGGGGCCCCATGAGAAGCGTTCCCACGACGCTGTCCCACAGCATGTTGACAGCTTTCTTCTTGCCCTGCCCCCTCACACTGGGGAAGACTTCGACCGAGTTGTCTCCAGTCCGCACGGTAACGAGGGCGCAGCACGACGCAGCTCCACCACCCAGCACACACGGCCACCCGCAGTCCCCAAGACTGCCTTCGCCCCCATAGAAAGCGATCTCCGTCCGCTATCCCCGTCTTCCGGGCTTGTGCCCGTTCCACGCAGTCCCCCAAGATCAGCACGGGCCCGTTCTTTCCGCTTGACTGACCAAACCCTTGTCGTCTTCTTCGCTTACGCAATGTAGCTTCGTAGCCCGGGAGGACCCGATGCCATCAGAGGCCAACTTCACCACGACGGTCATCCGCCTGACCGTGGATCTCGCACACATAGTCGTAATCGTACTGTGCATCTTCTTCTTCAGGTATCAGACGAGAGTCCTGGAACGCTCACGTCTCTTCCGAAACCTCACCTATTGCTGGGGCACAATGGCGCTCTACTATCTTTGCACTATCGTCAAGTCGCTATTGCTATATCTCCTCTTCGCACTTCCCACCCTCAACACCCCCTTGTCTCCGGCCGCCGCCCAGGAGGCCCTCATCTCTGTTGCCAACAACATTCAACACCTATGGGGCTCAATCGGCATCATATTATCATTTACCAGCACATATTTCCTGTGGCGTTCTGCCATCCTCCTCCGGAGCTACCCCATCACGGCGTTTCCCAAGCCGCAGTCCGCCGTCCTCCAGGGAGGTCTGGCATCTGTCCTCGCCCTGTCTATCCTGGGAATGATGGCCGCGCCCCGCGCCCCCCTCTCAGTCACAATCGGCGCTCTCGATGTGCTCCTCGCCTCTCTCGCCGCGTTCTATTTCGGATACGTGTTCCTCACGTTTCCCCGTAGACCTGCCGCGACCCTGTCACCAAGAACGGCACTGCTCTGGCGGGTCTCGACGTTCATCTGCTTCTTCCTCTGGGGTTGTCTTCAATTCCCATATCTCGCATTCGAGTTTCCTGACACGCACTGGGGCCAGCTAATGACAGCGCTGACCGCGGACCCTCTCAGCCTATATCTGGTGTTGCTAATGGCTGTGAAGTTCTTGTGTGCCATGGCCGCGGGGCTCTTCTGCATCATGTTCTTTGAGGACGAGGCAGAGTTTCGGTATCCGTTCGCTACGTTCAGTCCACCCGGCCAACAGCTCTCACGCGAGTTATGAGGCAACTCCGACTCAGTGACTGCACTTCGGAGGACCGATGCTGACAAGACGCGAGCTTCTCCAGCAGCATGCCGAATGCATAGCTCTTTATGAGGGTTTTGCCGCACTGTTGTCGGGTCTACTGTCAGACTGGCTGCAGCCACGCTGGACCGAACTGGGGCTGTTCTCCGTTACAGGAGGGGCAAAGGACGCAGGGCGTGCCTACCGTAAGATGCTGAGAGAGAATGGCAAATACGAGCGCGTGTCAGACCTACCTGATCTGGCGCGGGTTCGGGTCGTTACCTACTTTGTCGACAAGGTCGACAAAATTGTGGATGTGATCAAGTCAAGGCTCATCATGAGCGACCGCGAGGAGGGACTCGGACCTGGCGATCCTCGAGTATTCGGTTTTGGAGGGAGGAAGCTACTTGTCCGGCTTCCAGAGCACCTGATCCGGTATCCCGTGCCTGAGCAATTCAAGAGCTGTGCCGCCGAGATTCAGGTGTGTACCATCCTTCAGCACGTGTGGGCGCAAATGGAGCACCCGCATTATGAGGGACACTTCGGCGCCTCCTGGGAGCTGGGTAGAGGGTTTTATCGCATGGCTGGGCTGCTGGAAGTGGCCGATCACGAGTTTGTCCGCATTCGAACGCTATCGGAAGAGCGAATTGACGCAGTCGATGTGCGACTGAAAGCAAGGCCGGACAGCCTGCCTATCGATGTGGTAACATTGTACAAGTACTACAGGAGTGAGCGGGCAGCGGCGAGCTTGGATAGTGAGATCGCGGGAATGAGAGCGGAAACGGTGAAGGGAACGGTGAAGGGAAAGGCGGAGATCATAGCGGACATGCACTTCATGAAAATGTGCGCAAGCAAACTGGGTATTGTTGGTCTCCAAACCATCGGCGAGGTTCAGCGACAGATTGAGAAGAACAGGGTCCTCATTCTGAAAATGGCCAAAACGATGTCGCCGACCTCTATTCAGGGAGGAATAATGGAGGGCACGTGTCTGTTGTACCTAAGTTATGTCACGGCCTGCCTTCGTGGGTCGCTGAACGACGCCTGCGAGCTCTTCCGGCGAATAGACGTGTCTTCAGGCGATGTGCAGAAGAGAAGGGTGGAGCTCTTCTGTGGAGTATATCAGGAGATACACGCCAAGCAGAAGAGATGAAGGCACCTAGCGTGCGCACCGCGATGAAAGCTGACCGAAAGGGCAAGCACGCGCATGGAAACGGATGCTGTGCTACAATCCGGGGATCGTGATCTCGCATTCTAGCGGCGTCGGTCCGGCCAAGCCCACTTGTTCAGTTCGTGAGCAAAGGCCACCATCGTGGCCGGGCGAGAGCTGGCGAAGTCACCTCAGCGGAGCCGGTTTGCTCCGTTGACAGCAAGCATCTTCTTCTACGCTGTGGCAGCGGTACGCGTAATCCTGGGCACGGAGTATCGTCGGCGAATCCGCATTCTGGGGAAAAACAGGGAGCGCGTCCTGGAAACCGGGGATCGGCAATCCGCCTTCCCTACTGCCAGTCAATAGGGGATCAGCGAGATTCAAGTGCTGTTCTTTGTTCTCGCCTTCGGCTCGCGGCCCGGCGTCTTTCTTTCATTCCTGAGGGTCTATCCGCGTCTGGGGCCGCTCGCTGTCTTCTTGGGAGGGACTGCCTTTGCTCTGACTGCGGGTACGTGGAAGATGGTGAAGTGCTCAAGAAGCGGCCTCCCTGACACTGACGGATCGATGGGCAAGACTGCCGTGTGGAAAGCGGCAGTTCGCACGCGCCCGCCCCCCGACTGACGCACGATCGCCACGCAGGGGCGCTTGACGCGTTCAGCACGGGCCGGACGAACACGAGGTTTGTGCCTACTTGCCGATATCGTTCACAATCTCGGAGTCGACGGTTTCGCCGGTCCGCCCGGATGCAGGGGCGGGCGGCTCCTTGCGGAACACGAAGTCGGAGCCGTCATGGTCTACAGCCAGGGAATCCCCACCCTTGAACTCACCCTTGAGGATCGCATTAGCCAGACGATGCGCGATCTCTTTCTGCACCAGCCGGCGCAATGGGCGGGCACCATAGACCGGATCGTACCCCTGGGTGGCGAGTGCGGCTTGGGCGGCGTCGGTCAGGCGGGCGGTGATTCCCTGTTCGAGCAGACGGTCACGAAGCGCGGCGAATTGCAGTTCGGCGATTGTCTCAATAGCTGCGGGTGTGAGCGGATTGAACACGACAATCTCATCGATGCGGTTGAGGAACTCGGGACGCACCGCGCGGCGCAACGCCTCCAGCGCCCCCTCACGGACGGCGCGGCGACGCGCCGCTTCTGTAACCGCATCGGCTGCCGCGAGCGCGATCGCCTCTCCGCCGAGGTTCGAGGTCATGATCAGGATCGTGTTCTCAAAAGAAACTGTGCGCCCCTTGTTGTCGGTGAGGCGGCCATCATCGAGAACTTGGAGCAGGATATTGAACACCTCCGGATGCGCTTTCTCAAGCTCATCAAAGAGCACGACCGAATAGGGACGACGCCGTACCGCCTCGGTCAGTTGTCCCCCTTCATCGTACCCGACGTATCCGGGCGGTGCGCCGACCAGCCGCGACACCGAGTGCTTTTCGGAGTACTCCGACATGTCGATGCGCACCATTGCTTCAACTGAACCGAACAGCGTCGCCGCGAGTGTCTTAGCCAGTTCGGTCTTGCCGACACCGGTGGGACCGAGAAAGATGAACGATCCCCGTGGGTGGTGCGGCTCAGTCAGACCGGCCCGCGAGGAACGCACCACGCCCGCGACTGCCGCCACCGCTTCATCCTGCCCAATCACGCGGGCAGAGAGCTCCTTTTCCAGATCGACCAGTCGGCTGACTTCGCTGGCCGTGAGACGTTCGACCGGAATGCCGGTCCATTTGGCGACGATGCCGGCGATGTCATCAGGATCAACTTCTTCCTTCAAGAGACGGTGCGTCTTCTGGATCTCCGCCAGCGTCACATTCTCAATCTTGATCAGCCGTTCCAGGTCCGGTATGTCCTGATAGCGCAGGCGCGCCGCCGCTTCATAGTTCCCCTGACGCGTCGCCAGTTCCATCTCGGCCTTGAGGCGTTCCGTCTTCTCATTGGCGTCACGGATCTTCTGCACGGCGTCCTTCTCGGCTGCCCACTGCTGTTCGAGGACGGCGCGCTGGGCGGTCAGTTTCTCCAATTGTTCTTCAATCGGTCGCAGACGTTCGACGGCATCCGGTTCGCGCCGCACCGCCTCGCGTTCGATTTCGCACTGCGCGATCTGGTGGTCGAGACGGTCGAGTTCGGTGGGGCGCGAGTCAATCTGCATGCGCAGATCGGCCGCCGCTTCGTCGATCAGGTCAATCGCCTTGTCCGGCAACTGCCGGTCGGCGATGTAACGTTCGGACAACGTCGCAGCGGCCACGAGCGCGGCGTCCTGAATGCGCACGCCGTGATGCAATTCGTAACGCTCCTTCAGGCCACGCAGGATCGAAATCGTGTCCTGCACCGACGGCTCATGAATCAGAATCGGCTGAAATCGCCGCTCGAGCGCCGCGTCCTTCTCGATGTACTTACGGTATTCCACGAGCGTGGTAGCGCCGATACAGCGCAGCTTACCACGCGCCAATGCCGGCTTGAGCAGGTTCGACGCATCGACGCTTCCTTCGGCCGCGCCCGCGCCGACCACCGTGTGCAGCTCATCGATGAACAGGACAATGTGCCCGTCAGAGGCCTCGATCTCCGCCAGGACGCCTTTGAGCCGCTCCTCGAATTCACCGCGGAACTTCGCACCGGCGACCAAGGCACCCAGATCGAGCGCGATGACGCGGCGGTTCTTGAGCGACTCGGGAACATCACCTCTGGCGATCTTCAAAGCCAACCCCTCGGCGACCGCGGTCTTGCCGACCCCCGGCTCGCCAATCAGGACCGGGTTGTTCTTGGTGCGGCGCGACAGGACCTTCATCACGCGGCGGATCTCTTCATCGCGGCCGATGACCGGGTCGAGTTCGCCCGCCTGCGCCGCTTGCGTGAGATCGCGCCCGAAACGCTCCAGGGCCATCATGCGATTCTCGGCCCCTTCCTCACCGGCCCCCTTCTGGTTGAGCATCTCCTCGACGGCGTTGCGCATACGCCGGGCATCGATACCGGCTTTGACGAGGGCGGAACGGATTGTGTCGTCGGGCTTTTCGAAGACGGCCCAGAGAAGATGGGCCGCCGTGACGTAGGCATGCCCCGCCCGTTGCGCCCGGTTCTGTGCCGCCGAGAACACCGCTGCCAGTGCCGCTGAGGTCGATGGCTGCGCCCCGCCGTGCACGGTCGGCAGACGGTTGAGGGCAGCCGAAAGCTCCCCGGCAAGCCGATCGGGATCGGCCCCCTCCTTCTCCAAGAGAGCGCGGGCTACACCGCCGTCGCGCACAAGCGCGCTCAACAGGTGCGCTGGCGTCAGCTCCGGGTGCCCGGCAGTCTGCGCGCTTTCCAGCGTCGCCTGGAGAATCGCCTTTGCGTTATCTGTCCATTGATCCAATGATTTCATGATCCAACTCTATCCTGACGACAGTGGCGCCCCAACCAACGGGTGGGGTTGTTGACCGCAATCGGAGATCGAACCCCACGCTGCGGGTGGGGCACCAAGAGAGCTAGTCCTTTGGCGGGGTCGTCTTCGCAGGTTTGGGGCTCGCGCCCGAGGTGTCCGGCTTTACGGCCGCCTCGGACTTCGGCTTGGCTGAATCGGGGGATTCCCTCTTCGCTGCCTGCTTGTAGCTTTCCTTGCGGTAGTCGGTGATGTAGAAACCCGAGCCCTTGAAGATAAGCCCCGCACCGGGGGAAATGAGCCGCTCTACGCCGTCGCCACCGCAGTGCGGGCAGATCGTGACCGGCGGCTCCATAATCGACTGGAACGCCTCGAAGCGATGATCGCAGGTCCGGCACTTGTAGTCGTACGTCGGCATGACGCTGGCAACCTCTCCGCTGAATACGACGGAGATTGGGTAATTTGCGCTCGTCAGGGGTCGATTTCAACCGGATTCCTCGTCTCATCTCTCGCCGTCATGCCCGCCTCAGGCGTGAGAACGGCCCCGCAGCGCCGCCGCGAGGCCGTCTGGGCATCGGCGTTTGCGTCGACATCAGCCGACGGTGATCTCGATCTCCTTGGGCCGTGCTGCCTCGGTCTTAGGGACGCTGACAGTCAGCACGCCGTTCTTGTAGTCGGCAGTGACCTTGCTCCCGTCTGCCCATGCGGGCAGATTGAACGATCGGGAGAATCTTCCCATGAACCGCTCCGCACGGGTGAATCCTCTGCTCTTCTCCTCGTGCTCCTCACTGCGTTCGCCCGTGATCGTCAGCAGACCCTCATTGACTACAACCTTGATGTCCTTCTTTTCCAGGCCGGGCATGTCGGCCTTCAGGACGATCTCGTTTTCTTTCTCGACCACGTCCACGAAGGGACGAATACTGACCGTCTCCGGGTTCCACGGGTTGTTGAAGAAGCCCGGGAAGAACTCATCGAACACCCTGCTCATCGCCGGTGAGAATGGGACGACGTTGCGGCTCGGACTGCACTTGACGAGTGTCATGGCTTGCCTCCTTTTGTTTCTCTCCTATTGCTTCTGTAGCTGCCTACTTGCGGGCTCATACCAAACCGACTAGTTAGCATGAGACATGCCAGACCCATACGAGAAGTCTAAGTCGTTGTCTTACAGCGCATTCCGTGTTACTGCATCGGTTTCACCAATCGGGAACGTGCCATATTGGCACATGCCGCTGCCACAGCGGCATGTGCGGTCTGCCATCACTGCCATAATGGCGGCTTTCGGAGCCACCGCTCTTGAGAGATGCTAATGGGGAGAGCTGAACGAGCCCGCGAAGACGACGGGACTGCTTCGTCGTCCCTTGAGGGTCCCACCCCGGGAGGTGTTCTTCAACGCTCCCAATGCAGGGGGCTTAGCGCGGCTCGCGTGCGGCGACACTGTCTGTCGCTGGTCCGAAGCAGTAGAGATTGCGCTTCGCATCAGCAATGAAGACGCGTCCGTAGGCGACAACTGGCGGGGTCGCCGCGGGTGCCGACAGCGGGTGCTCGCTGATGAGGGAGCCATCCGCGGCGTTGAGCACAAGCAAGCGGCCGCGGCGGGAACCCACCAGAAGCGTCTTCCCCGCCAGCGTAGTCGACAAATTGGCGATGGCACCCGTGTCATAGCGCCACAGGAAGCGGCCTGTCGACTTGTCGAGCGCGTAGATGGCGCCATCATTGGCCCCGAAGCAGATTCGGTCCGGCCCGATGGTAGGTGTCGTGAACACGCCACCATCGGCGGCGAAGAACCAATCCATTGATCCCGATTCACGTCCGAGGGCATAGATGATCGAATCGGCCGAGCCGACATACACGCGGTCATCGACGGCGGGCGCAGCGACGACGGCCCCCGACGCTCGATGGGACCAAATTCGCCGGCCATCGCGACGGGCCAGCGCCACGACCTGCCGGCCAGAGGCGACGTAAATGATCGAGTCGACCACTGCCGGGGTGCTGACGATCGGCCCTTCGGTCTCTACTGACCAGATGGACTTGCCGCTGCGGTCCAAACACGAGACAGTTCCATTCCAGGCGGCCAGGAGAATTGTCGAGTCGTCCAGCCGCCGCGGCGCCGCCCGGCACGCCACGGTGGGGAAACTCGACTCCACTCGCAACGGATCAAAGAGATAAACGAAGTAGCGCTGCTCATCTTGATCCGTCAGAACATCAAAGCCCGTACTACTTGGTAGCGCCCCGGAGACCGGCCCATTGAAACGCGCACGGAACAGGCGACGGCCATTGGCGGCATCAAAGATCTCCAGCCGGTAGTTTAGCCCGGGGAAGTAAAGCAAACCGTCGCGGATCGTCGGCTCTCCCGCCGCTTCGCCACCGGTCTTGGACCGCCATAGGAGGCGTTCCACTATGATCGTGCCGCCCACGGTTGCCCCGCAGTTGTTGGGCGCACCGCGTACGGTTGGCCAGCCATCGGGCTGCGCCGACGGCCGCATGAACAGGTGAGCCCGCCCGCACCCGCCGGCCATCGCCAACAGAGCGATAGCAAGCAGGCCCCGGACGACGCCATTGGCGAGTCGTCGACGCTGCCGGGAACTCATCGGGGGATTCTGTTGAGTGAGCATGCCGCCGAGCGAGCTATCAGAAGTTCCATCCGAAGAAGAATTCGAACCGGGTCTTGGTGTCGATCTTGCGGAAATCGGTCCGCCGCGCCCAGTCAAAGCGCAACACCACAAAATACCCCAGCGCCAGCCGGGCGCCAACCCCCAAAGCGCCGTCGAGGCGCCCCATCTTGTCCTCCCATGCCTTCCCGGCATCGAAGAAGAGTGCGCCCCGGATCCCCTGGAATCCCAAACTCCCCATGGGCAACCCGACGAAGAGGGCGTCGATCAGCGGGAAACGCAGCTCATTGGAGAAGAGCAGGACATTGCGCGCATACTGCTCGCGGCGCGGGTATCCCCGCAAATCCCAACTGCCGCCGAGATACCGCCGCTGTGGCTCCAGACCGGAGGAAAAATGCCCCATCAGCCTCGTGGCGAAGGCGGAATATGCCCCCAGGCGAAAGTACTTCCGGGCATCGAGAATCACCAGCCGGTTGAAGGAACGGAAGTTTGTCAGATCGCCGGTGTACCCCAGAGTTAACATGAACCGCCAGCCGTCGATCGGCCCGGAGACGTCCCAGAGTGAGTTGTCGTGAACCAGCGAGACAAACTGCGTCGCCAGGATCGCGCGCCGACGCTCGCCGAGAAGGACATTGCGGTCGGAGTGTCGCAGGTATAGCGAGCCTTCCGCGCGCCGGAACTTCGAGAGCGGATACCCCACATACCCGACGGCGCCATACTGCCGCTCCTCGAGCGGCCCTTCGGCCGGGTCGTTATAGTCGTTGTACAGATGAAAGGCACCATACCCATAATTCAGACGACCCTCTCGATTGAAATAGGAGAGCGCCACGTCGAAACTCTGGAGGAACTCATCCTTAGTCTCGGCATTGTTGGCCAGGAGGAAGAAGTACTGATGGTTGCCGAGAATGTCGGTCAGCGCCGTCTGGAATCCCCCCATGGTACCATAGAATGCATCATAGGAGACGGCCGACTGGGCGATGTCGAAGGAGAACTGTCTGTGGTATTTGACGGCGCCCCGTGCCAGCCCCGCCTCCGGGCTCCTGGTCGCTGGCTGCCAGGTGGGCGTCCAGGCATCGCCACTGGCCGCGACCGATTGGGGAGCCGTTGAATCGGGCAGCGACATCTCGAAGATCTGAAAGGCTCTGTCCTGATAGGCGGCGAAGACGATCCCGCCTCCGTCGTGGCGGTAGCGCGGATCGAAGGCGCCGGTCACCAGATGGGTCAATTGGTCGAGACGACCGGTCGAGTCCAGACGATAGATGTCGGAACGCCCCTCTTGATCGGACGTAAACACCAGCGACCGGCCATCGGGAGAGTACGAAGGCGAGCGGACATTGAAGCGACCGGCGTAGACTGGCGTAATGGCGCCGCTTTCCAGATCATAGGAGTACAGATTCAGCCATCCCTCATCGCCGTGGGGACCACGATCGGAGACGAAGACGACGCGTCGCCCATCGGGAGCGAAGACCGGGTCAGTATCCAGATACCAGTCGCGTGTCAGCCGTTTCAACGTGCGGGTCTCCAGATCGTAGAGGAACAGGTCAAACCAGCCGTCCTGCCCACCGCCGGCAAAGACGACCTGCCGGCCGTCGGGCGAGAATGCCGGTGACATCGCGTTGTACAACGAATCCCAGCGGTGCTCACTGATGATGCGCCGGTGCTCGACGTCGAAGAGGTACACGGCGTCGCGTTCGTGCCGGCTCGAGGAGAACACCACGCGTCCATCACGAGACACGTCCAGCGACGATCCCAACAGATGCAGTGACTCGAAGCGCGGCGAGCGCTCGCCCTTGAACAGCGTCTCGACATGCTGGTCCCCGTCGCTGTTCGTATTTCCCTCAGGCGTCATGTACAGGCCGGCGTAGCCGAGACGGTTCCCCTTGAAGACGATCCAATCCTCAGGTTTCCCCTCTCGCGACAGACGGATGGGTACCGGCATGACGTTGTATCCCGAGCGCGTCCGCTGTTTGTAGACACGGTCGGGCAATTCGCGCGTCTGGATGGCGGGGAAGTAGCGCTTCTTGAGCCAGTACTCCCATTCCCGTCCGATCTCCGGGAGCGGCTTGCCGAGAGTGAACGCCGCGACGGCATCGAAGTCGCTGTTGCGCCAGGCGTTGTCGAGCAGATAGACGAGGCGTTCCTCGCCGTATGTCGCCGCGACGAAACGGCAGAAGGACTCACCCTCTTTGTACATCAGGTAGGTGCCGGCGATCGCGGGCAGCCGATCGATCCCATAGAAGCGGCCGGAAAGCACCAGATCGCTTAGGATCATGTCGGCATCGGGTTGCCACGGGCGTGAATAGTACTCGGCCAGTCCCTCGGTGAACCACAAGGGCGGGTTGGCGACGTTGACCTTCTTGTGCTGATGGCCGGCCACGGTCAGTTTCGAAATCGTGAACACGTGCACCAGCTCGTGCTGCAGCACGCGGCGGAACTCGGCGAACGAGCCATTGAAGGGCAACACCACCCGTCCCTTGAAGAACTCAGTGAATCCGCCGACGTTCTCCGGCAACAGCGAGGACGTTATGTTGGTCTGCGAGAAGAAGCGGGGCGAGGAATAGATGACGAGCGGGATCCGATGGTCAACCTCGTGGTTGAAGCGGTCGGCGAGGATCTTGTAGGAACGTTCGGCCGCATCCCCCGCCGCGTCCGCCAGGGCGCGCTCGGTCTCGTAGAAGTAGATGTCGAAGTGGGTGGTCGAGAGGATCAGCCAGTCGAAGTCCGTGTACTGGACCTTGTTCTTCCCGAAGTAGAACTGGCCGGACGCCGACGGCCCGTGCAGAAACAGTAGGGCCGCGACGGACACGCATGACAACGCCCGGATCAGTCTACCTGCAAGCATCACATTGCCAGCCGACCCGGAACCGGTTGCACAAGTGGTCAAGTCTTGGTGCTCCGGCACTTCAGAGCTGTTTCGGGTCTGCGTCATAGGCTGACGGGGCACGGGTCTGAAGACCCGTGGCACTTGCCGGCCTGTCTTTGAGATCATAGGACCCATTCCAACCGGCAGTCCATCACGTCATGACCGGGACTCACGCTGCAATGCACAACCTGCGGCCGCCGAGTCCCGGACCAACCTACCTCTACTCCCGACTCGCCCCGATATTCCCACTCGGAACGAGAACCCTCACGGCGGCTATTCCCGGCGTTCCCGCCCCCCACCGCCATCCTTGCCGGATGAGCGCTCGACCGACAGCACACCTTCCACCGCGCTGATGCGCCGCATGATGTCGCTTAAGTGCCGCAGGTTCTTGACCTCGATGACCAGCGTACCGTTCCCGGTCGACTGATCACCGGAGATCGAAACCGACTGGATGTTGGTCTCGGCATCGGCGATGGCATCGGTGATATCGCGCAGGAGATTCTTGCGGTTTTCCAGCGTCAATTCCAGCCTGACCAAGAATGACTGGTCAGCCGCGACGTCCCACTGGACTTCCAGCCGCCGCTCGGACTGATCGGCCAGCGCCAGGACATTGGGGCAATCGGCGCGGTGCACCGTCACGCCGCGTCCGCGCGTGATGTAACCGATGACCCGTTCCCCCGGGACCGGCTGGCAGCAGTTGGCAAACCGGAACATCATGTTGTCGAGATGCTGGATGCGGATACCGCGGGTGCGGCGCGCCCGGTCGACGAAACTGGGGGGCGCGGTTGGTTTCGGCGCTTCTTCTTCCTTCGGCTTGAGGCGGTGGATCAGCGTGCTGACCGACAGCGTTCCCGATCCCATCGCCGCCAGCATGGCGTCGGCGTCGGAGAATGACATGGACATGGCCCAGTCGGTCAACTGAGTTTCGGTTGGATGCGGCAGACGCAGCCGCTTCAATTCGCGCGCGAAAATGTCCTTGCCCAGCTCCAGCGATTGCTCAAACCCGGTCCGGTTGAAGTACTGGCGAATCTTGGCCCGGGCGCGCGTCGTGCGCACAAACGCCAACCAGTCGCGCGAGGGATGGGCCTGGGTCCCCGTGATGATCTCGACCTCGTCACCCGACGCCAACGGATGCGTCAAGGGCACCATGCGCCCGTTGACCCGCGCCCCGATGCAGTGGTGGCCAACGGCCGTGTGCACGGCATAGGCAAAGTCGACCGGCGTCGATCCCGTCGGCAAGGGCTTCAACTCCCCGCGCGGCGTAAAGACGTAGATCTCGTCCTGGAACAGGTCAGTCTTGAACAGCTCGAGAAACTCCTTGGGGTCGCGGGTGTCCTTCTGCCACTCGAGCACCTCGCGCAGCCAGCTCATCTGCTGGTCGCCGCGGGCGAACTCGCGCCGGCCCTCTTTGTAGAGCCAGTGGGCCGCGATCCCATATTCGGCAGTGTAGTGCATCGCCTGGGTGCGAATCTGGATTTCCACCATGCGGCCGCGCGGGCCGATCACCGTCGTGTGAAGCGACTGGTACATATTGGTCTTCGGCGTGGCGATGTAGTCATGGAAGCGGTCGACCACCGGCGTCCACAACGTGTGGACGACACCGAGGGCATGATAGCAGTCGCGTTCGGTACCGGTAATCACGCGGATGGCGATCAGATCATAGATGTCCTCGAATTCCTTGCGCCGCTTGACCATCTTGCGGTAGATCGAATCGAGGTGTTTGGCCCGTCCGCTGATGTCGGCCCGGATGCTCTCCCGTTCGAGCGCCGCCGTCAGGGGCATCGTGACCTCTTCAATGTACGCTTCCCGTTCCTCGCGCCGCAGTTCGACCTTCTCGGCCAGATCGCGGTACACGTCCGGATGGAGGTACTTGAGCGAGAGGTCCTCCAGTTCCCATTTGATGCGCGCCATCCCGAAGCGATGGGCCAAGGGAGCGTACACTTCACGCGTCTCCGCGGCGATGCGGCGTTGCTTGGCGCCGTCGAGGAATTCCAGCGTGCGCATGTTGTGCAGGCGGTCGGCGAGTTTGATGATGATGACGCGGATGTCGCGCGCCATCGACACCAGCATCTTGCGGAAGTACTCGACCTGTTCCTCGGCCTGGTTCTGGAATTGCACACCGGAGATCTTGGTGACGCCGTCGACCAACTCGGCGATTTCCGCGCCAAACCGCTCGCGCACCGCCTCCACGCTGTGCGGCGTGTCCTCGACCACGTCGTGAATCAGGCCGGCGACGATGGTGGCGGTATCGAGGTGTTGCCCGGCCAGGATCATCGCCACGGCGAGACAGTGGTTGATGTAGGGCTCCCCCGACTCGCGTCCCTGCCCACGGTGGGCGGCCTCAGAGAACTCATAGGCGCGCCGCAGCAGGGAAACGTCGACGTTGGCGTTCTCCGCCTCAACCCGGATGATGAACTCCGCGAGATTCATCGCGGGAGACCGGAGAATGCGAAACTTGGTCGGGGCCGCATCACTCATGAGGTCAGATCGGTCGCATGCCTGGCTTCAGCCAGTGGTTTCCGGGGCGGCCTACCGTGGCGCAGGTGAGCGTCGGTGATGACCCCGGAGGCCCGCCTCCACACAAGTATACGTCCCGGCCGGGCGGGGATGTTAGAACTCGTCGCATGACCTACCCTACCCCGACGGCACACGCTCCCAGCATCCGGCGCCGCCGGAATGAAGATATTGGACCCGATCAGGCAACAGTACTCCCACGCACACGCGCGACTGTGCGGGTCAGGATATCTTCCCACTGGTCGAGGCGTAGATCCCAGCGGCAATGTCCAAGGACATACGCGCGACCCTGCTGACCACAGATCACCCGCCGCTCGGAGACAGCGAGAAGATCAAGGATCGCCGCCGCCAGCGCCTCGGCGTTGTCCGGGGGCACGAGACGTCCGAAGTCACCGCGCGCCAACAGGTCGGGAATCCCGCCGACGTCGGTGGCAACCGCCGGGAGACCCGATGCCAGGTACTCAAGAAGCGAACGTGACAGCGATTCCGAACCGACCGAAGCGATCACGCCGACCTGGCAGTGTGCCAATAGGGCCGGGAGCTGCGGGAGAAATTGGTCGACAATTGTGACATCTCTCTCAAGGTTGGCCTCGACCAGCCAGCGACGCAGCGTCTCCGTCGAGTACGTATAGGGGTATCCGACCCAAAGGTGATGAACGTCATCGCGGCGGCGCTTGATCTTCCCCGCGGCGGAGAGCAAGACCCGGTGGCCCTTGATAGGCGCGAAGCGTGCCACCATCACCACTACCTGTTTCCCGGGGGGGAGATCGACACCATTGGCACTAAGCGCGGCATCGCTCAAGTTGTCGTAATCGGCCGGCTCCACACCGGCCTCGATGATCTTCAACCGGTCAGGCGCGATCCTCAATCGACTCTGGTAGGCCGCATAGTGGCGGCTGTTGACCGTCACAATCGCGTCGGTACGCCGGTGCAGCCAGCGCGACAACGGGTGGCGCTTGGGTGGTTTGGGGTCAAGGGCACGGACGCGGATCAGCGCCGCCTGTCGCGCCCCAGTGACCCTGGCCAGCCCCCAGAAAGCGTGGTCCTCCCCACCGTGGGCGAGGACGACGTCAGGTGCATACTCACGTGCCAGGGAGCGAAGCCGGCGGAGATTGCGGCATGCCCGCGTCGGTGATTTCTCCTCCAAGTCGACGTCTTCGATCACCGGGAGACCTGCGGTTTTCGCCTTGGCCAGTGCGCTCCGTCCCGGGCGCGAGAGATAGACCACCGCGTGGCCGCGTGCCGCCAGACGGCGCGCCGTCTCAATGGCATACCAGGTGCCAGCGCTCCCGCCGCCGAGTGTCGCCGAGACAATGATGCGCATCCTTCGCTCTCTGACTCTTGACCCGTTCTCCCTCTCGCGAGAAGACCGGACCCCACCTTCCACCCGAGGTGGCCGGGGATATTAGCCGCGACGACTGTTTGCGATCACCTGCTCGAGCAGTCGTGCGGTCCGTTCAACCATTCGTTCTTCGCTGAACTGCTCCGCGACTCGGCACCGCCCTCGTTCTCCCAGCGCGGATCTCTGGCGTGGATCGTTCAGTAGCGCGGTCAGCGCCTCGGCAATGGCCCGCGGGTCGTCTTGGGGAACCAGGAGCACGCTATCCTCTGTCGCGACTTCGGGCACGGCACCGACCCGCGTGGCCACCACCGGCTTCCCCCGGATCATCGCCTCAAGCAACACAAAACCGAATGTCTCCGATCGGGAAGCCAGCGCGAAAACGTCACACGCGTCAAAGTACGTCGACGGATCGGTCGTGTACCCGCAAAAATCCACTCGTCCAGCAACGCCAGTCTCCAATGCCAGCCGGCGAAATCGATCGCCATCGGTGCCGTCGCCGACAAGGGCGAGTCTGGCTGTGGGGAACTGAGGCACCAGGGCGGCAAACGCACGGATCAAGAGGTCTACACCCTTGACCATCAGGAGCCGTCCGGCATAGAGAATGACCCGTTCGTCCGGCTGCCAGTTCAACGCGGCCCGCGCCGCCGCAATGCGCTCTGCGGTCAGGGGATCAATCGGCGCGATGCCATTGGGGATGACAGTCGTCTTGCCACGCAGCCAGGGGAACTGCTCCAGATCATTCCTGACATATTCAGAGGGCGCAATCACGCTTCCGACCACCCATTGCCCCGTCACACGGTGAACCCACGTGTGCTTGGGTTTCAATCCCATTCGCCAAAGAACCGGGATCTTACGCCACCGCGCCACCAAGCCCACCGTACGAACGTCGCGTCCCGTCGTGATGACAACCGCATCTGGTCTATACGTGTGGAGATATCGGTTGGCGGCAACAATCGTCCTGATGTCAAAGTCCCGGCGATACGACCAGGCGACGGTCGAGACGCCCGCCAGGCGGGCGCGGTTGAGAATCTCGGCGCCCTCACGCCCGGCGATCGTTGTCTGCCAGCCCTGGGCCGCCAGTGCCCGGGCGACAACAACCATCCAGTGCTCGCCGCCCCCCCAGAACGGGAGACTGTCACAAAAGAGCACATGGCGCTTCTGCTGCTGCATCCGCGTTGGATCCCGCGATCAGATCAAGATGACGTCCGGGCAAGGACTCGTCGGAACACGCTCTCGACCCCATCCCCCATGCGTGCCAGAGTGAAACGCTCCAGGAAGCGCTTGCGTCCCGCCTCCCCCATCGTACACCTTCGTTCAAGATCATTCACGAGCCCATAGAGAGCCTCGCCGAGCGAAGACTCATCTTGAGGAGGAACAAGGAGAGCGGCGTCATGCCCGACGACCTCCGGAATGCCGCCAACGCGCGTGGCCACGATCGGCTTGGCGCGCGCCATCGCCTCCAGTAGGACATTGCCGAACGTCTCCATGTGTGACGGGAGCGCCAGGAGGTCGCAGGCATCGGAATAGGCTGCGGTATCACGCTGATAGCCGGCGAATTCGACCGCGGTGCTGATGCCGAGTGACTCTGCCATTTCGCGCAACCGCTGTTCCTCAGGTCCGGTCCCGACCAGGGCCAGCCGCAGGCGTCGTTGCCGACTCCGCCGGCAGAGTTCGGCGAACGCCGCCAGCAGGGTATCGACTCCCTTCTGCTTCTTGAAACGCCCCACCCACAGGATCACGACTTCGTCGTCATCCCACGACAGCATCCGCCGGGCTTGGGCAACGCGGCTCGGGGTGGGGACATCGACAGGCTCAAGACCGTTAGGCACGACGTCGACTTTCCCCGCCAACCAATCGAACCGTTCCAAGTGTAATCTCATGTACTGCGACGGCACAATCACGCGACTCACCGACGTCTTGCCTGTGAGCCGATGGAGCCAGCCGAGACGCGGGAAGGGAACGCCGACCCGCCAGACGATGGGAATCTCCATCCGACACGCGGCGAGCCCCATCGTGCGGATGTCACATCCGAGGGCCACGACGATGAGGTCAGGCCGCTCACGATGTAAGTATCGCCGTGCCGACCACACGGTCACCGGATCGATCACCCAGCGGAAGGGCCAGCCGACCGTCGGCAGCCCTGACGCCGCCGCACGACGGAGGAACTCCCCCCCGGATCCCCCAGCCATGGCCGCCTCCCAGCCGCGGCCGCGCAGTTCCCGGGCCGTGATGGTCATCCAGTGCTCCACCCCACCCCAGACCCGCGATGAGTTACAAAACAGGACGCGATGCGACATCGTTGTCGGCGGCGACGGGTTCTTCGGCGAATTGCATCTCATAGAGACGGCGGTATAAGCCGCCCCGCGCCAGCAGTTCATCATGACGGCCGCGCTCGATAATCCGTCCGCCGTCCACCACAGCGATCAGGTCGGCATTGCGGACGGTCGACAGCCGATGGGCAACGATCAGCGCGGTGCGGTCGCGCAGAAGATTGTCGATCGCCCGCTGCACGGCGAATTCCGATTCGGTGTCCAGCGCGCTGGTAGCTTCATCGAAAATCAGGATCGGCGGGTCCTTGAAGATCGCACGCGCAATGGCCAGACGCTGCCTTTGCCCACCGGAGAGCTTGGCGCCGCGGGGACCGATGACGGTATCGAATCCCTCCGGCATCGCGTCGATGAACTCGAGAGCAAACGCCGCCTCGGCGGCGCGGCGCAGGCGTGCAGGATCAGCGTCGGGGCAGCCATAGGCGATGTTCTTCGCGACGGTGTCATTGAACAGCACAACGTCCTGGGTCACCACACCAAGGTGCGCGCGCAGCGAACGGACAGTGAAGGCGCGCAGATCGGCACCATCGAGCCGGATCGCACCTTCGACGGGATCATAGAAACGCGCTAAGAGGTCGCAGAGCGTCGACTTCCCACCACCCGATGGCCCGACCAGCGCCACGGACTGCCCGCGCGGGATGGACAGATTGATCTGACGCAACACCCAGGCGCCGCGCCCATAGTGGAAGCCGACGTTGTCATAGACAATCCCGTGGGTGAACGAGTCCAGCGGCCGGGCGCCCGGCAGGTCTTGGACTTCGATCGGAGTATCGAGTGCGTCGAAGAACCGTTCGGCCGCCGCTTGGCCCTCGGCGATCTTGGCGTGCACGTTCGCCAGGGCTTTCACGGGTTGGATCATGGAGAACATCAGGAAGATATAGGTTAGAAACTCGCTCGGCGAGAGCCCGGAGCCGGAGAGAACCGCCCGGCCGCCGAACCAGAGGATCGCGACCCCCGCGACCGTCCCCAAAAACTCATTCACCGGCGAGCTGCCCAAACGCACACGGGCCATCTTCACCATCGCGCGATAATAGGCACGGTTGGCCTGCCCGAAGCGAGCAACTTCGTACTCTTCCATCCCGAACGCCTTGACCACGCGGACGCCGCCGACCGACTCCTCGAGGATCGAGTTCAGGTCTGCCATCCGCTCCTGCGAGCGCCGTGAATACCGCCGCATGTAGCGCCAGACAATCGCCATCGCCGCGACCGACAGCGGCAGGACCAAGAGCGCCAACAACGTCAACTGCCAACTGATGACGAACAGCGAGCCGAGAAGCGCCAGCACCAGCAGCGGATCGCGCAGAAGGTGCGAGAAACCCAGATCGAGCATGTCATTGAGAATGCGCACGTCGTGGGCCACGCGCGAGATGATCAGCCCCGTCCGCGTGCGCGTGAAGTACGCCAGCGACAGATCGTGGAAGTGCGCGAAGAGTTGATCGCGCAGAACCCGGATCAACCGCTGCTGCACCAGCGCGACGATGAAGGTCTGCGCGTACAGCACCAGGTTCTTGAGAAGCGAGATCAGCAGCACCGCCACACACAGACGGGCCAGCGTCGCCAGGGGGTCGGGGCGCACAATCAGATCGTGCATCCAACCCAGAACTGTCGTCTTCGCGTGCGCAAGGAAGCCCGCGACGCCACCGGTATTCGCCACGGGTAACGAGACCGTACTGGGCGAGAGGACGTGTGTCCCAAACAGCGTGCCGACCAGCGGACCGACCAGCCAGATCAACGCCGCCGAGAGAACGACAAAGAAGACCGTCATCAGCATCGACACCAGCAGGTGCCGCCGGTAGGGACGCGCATAAGCGAGGAAGCGCAAGAGGGGCCTCGACCCTTTGCCGCCGCGCGTCGTCGCCGGGCCGGTGGCCATCACGATGCCCTCCCGGTTTCCGCAAAAGGTAACTCACTCTGACGCACTGCCTGCTGCCGCGTGATCAGACCGAGGATCGCCTCGACGACCGCCCCCGGCTCGACGGGCTGCACGCGGCCGTCGAGTGTGACATCTCCCAGGCCGAGCGGTCGGTACTTCTCCGGGTCGCTGGCCAGAAAGATCGCCACGACTGGAGCGCCAGCGGCCGCGGCCAGGTGCATCGGGCCGCAATCACCCGACAGGAATACAGACGCCCGCCGCGCGAGCGACAGGAAATCGGCAAATGACAGAATGCCGGCCGGTCTGACATTCGTAGCGCACAGAACGGTCTGGGCGGCTTCACCGTCGGCGGGTCCCCACACCAAGGCAATGTTGACTCGCGACTGTGACTGCAACAGCTCCACGACACGAGCGAACTCCTCCGGCGGCCACTGTTTCGGGCCGCGGGCACCCGGGTGGATGACGACCAATGGCAGCGCCGGATTCCAGTCGCACTCGCCAACGAACCGCTCCGCGAAGCCACTGTCGGGATGCGGCCGCAACAGCGGACGGGGATGTGAGCGGATCGGCGTGACCGCGCGCAACAGGTCCAGATGCATTTCGGCTGCGTGACGCGTCCGGGCCGGCACGGGAACGGCAACTTCATAGAACTGCGCCGCGTCGCCGCGCGCATGACCGATCCGGAACTGCCCTCCCGAGAGCGCGGTCAGGGCGATATGAGTGAAGGAGACCTCATGATCGCCGGCAGTGTCAAACACGAGATCGAAGTCCCGGTCGCGGAGCCGGCGTACGAGCGACAGAAATCCAAACGGACGGCGTGCATAACGGGACTTCTCGAAGGCGATGAATTCGTCGGCTGAAGGAAGATGCTCGTGCAGCTCCCAGAAGCGCCGTCCCAGAAGGAGCACCAGATGTGCGCGGGAGAATCGCCCCTTCAACGCCACCAGAAGCGGTGTCACCAGGATGGCGTTGCCGATCCGTTCATCGGGCTTCACAACCAGGATACGCGCTACGCGCTCCAGATCAACCGGAGTCGGTCCGGGCCTTACCTTCGGCGCCAAACGCGACAGCACGAGAAGACCCATCCGTTTGAGTCGGTGTTCGAGTCTCTTCCTGATCATTCGCGCCATCCCTCCGGACGGAGAGATATCCGATGCATCCGGTGCGGGAGTGCATCCCGACACGGCAATTAAGGCAAAACCCCGGGTTTAAGTCAAAGGCGGGGGTCGTCAGTCGGCGGACCCGAAACTCCGTGGCTCCCGAGAGTGCGGGCGTAGGCGGGAAAACGCTCGGCCAGTTTAGCATGCACCGCGGGGGGGACGAAGCGGGAGACGTTACCGCCATGGGCGGCGACGTCCTTCATGATCGCCGAGGACAGAAACGTGTAGCGGGCGTTGGGCATCAGGAAGACTGTCTCCACGGTCGGCGCCAACGAGCGGTTGGTGAGCGCAATCTGAAACTCGTATTCGAAGTCGGATACGGCCCGCAGCCCACGAATGATCGACACGGCCCCCCGTTCCACCGCCAAATCGGCCACGAGCCCGTGGAAGTTCACGATTTCCACCCGCGCCGGAACGTCGTTCGCCTTGAGCAAACTGAGGGATTCAGCGATCATCGCCTGCCGCTCCGCCGCGCTGAATAGCGGCGTCTTGGCTGGGTTGTCGGCGACCGCGATCAACAGGTCGTCGAAGAGCGCCAGGGCGCGATCGATCAGATCGAGATGCCCATGAGTGATTGGGTCAAAACTGCCGGGATACAGCCCCAGGCGTCGGGTAGGGAGTGCATTCGTCATGATGTACTCGGCTCCGTCGACAGAGAGTGATCAGCGTCCTGGGCGGGCTCACCTTCCTTGCCAACCATCGACCAGCGCCACAACGTCATCACAGTATCGCCGAAACGGCGGCTTGTCCACAAGGAAAAGCCCGCGGGCGGCTCACCCGGCCGATCCTTCTTATGGTGCTCGATCACCAGTACGCCCTCGTCGGCGCGGCAATCCGCGACGGCGACCGCCTGAAGAATTCGGGAGGGCCAGCCTTCGCCGTAGGGCGGATCGGCAAGAATCACCGAGAAGGCCAGTTGCCCGTCTGCCAGGGCTCTCAGCGCCACCAGTGCCTTGGCGCAGTGCAGAGTGGTCTCCGACTCGACGCCCAGCCCCGCGATGTTGTCAGCCGTCCGCTTAATCGAGCGTCGCGAGGAATCGACAAACACAACGTGCGCTGCCCCCCGCGACAGCGCCTCCAGCCCCAGAGTGCCGGCTCCGCAGAACAGATCCAACACGTGCGCCCCGGGAAGCTCACCGGCCAGGATGTTGAACAGCGACTCCTTGGCACGATCAGCCGTGGACCGCACCGTGTCTCCCGGCACCGGCAAGAGCCGCCGTCCTTTGAATCGCCCGGCAATGATCCTCATTCTTCATCCGGCCGGCTGGTATCGACGGGCGCCTGTGAGAATCGCACCCAGCCGGCGAGCGCCGCCGCTTTCTTGGGACCGATCCCGCGGACGCGCTGGAAATCGGCCAGATCCGCAAACCGGCCGCGCATTTCGCGTTCCTGGATGATTCGCTGCGCCAGCACCGGCCCGATGCCGGGAAGTCGCGCCAGATCCGAGCCATTAGCGGTATTGACATCGAGGCGGGACTCGGTTCGCAGCCGGGTTGTGAGAAGGGAGTCGCCGGAAGACCGGGGAGTTTGGCCAACCGCCGGCGGCGAAGTGGATGCCTCTTCCAGCACCACGTCTTCGATCACCCACCCCGGCATCGAGGCCATCGACCGGCGCTCCCACCAATGATAGAGTCCCGCCGCACCGGCCAGGACGATGACAACGAGCAGCGCCGCGATTTCGGCGCGCGAAAACCCATAGGTGCCGGCGCGGCGCGCGTCATCGGTCCGGTCGTCCGGGGACATGGTGTATCGCTTATGCGATCGCCCACTATTCGGCTCGGCCGCGGAACCGGAGTCGGGCGATTACTCTGAGTAGAGAGTCTCAATCAGAACACGTCCCACGGCTCCCAGGGACGACGGCGCGCACTTGTCGACCGCATCATCGGCAGTGTGCCAGAATGCATAATCGATGTCAATGACATCGATGGCGGGGATACCGCGCATCAGAAACGGAATGTGATCATCGAACACCTCGGGGCCCCGCCCCTGTACGAAGGCGGTTTCACCCAATTTCGCCGCCGTCGACCAGACACGGTCAGCCAGCTTCCGTGCCAGACGCAGGGAATAGGCCTCCTGCGGCAGGCGCAGGTCTTTGTCCCCGACCATGTCGATGACAATCACCCACCCATACTGCGCCGGGAGATGGGCGGCATAGTATGATGACCCCTGACACCACAAACCCGGTGTCCGCCCATAGTCGCCGGCATCTTCCCCATCAAAAAGCACCAGATCGACGCCGATGGGCGGTGGCAGCGAGTCGAGCGCGCGTGCGATTTCAAGGGCGATCGCCACCCCGGAGGCGCCATCATTGGCGCCTGGAAACGAGTGCGTGCGCTTGACGGAGTCCGGATCCATGTCGGCGTAGGGCCGGGTGTCCCAATGCGCGCCAACGAGCACGCGCCGTTTGGCCTGCGGCACAAACCGCGCCACGATGTTGACCATAGCGACAGAATCGGCTGTCCCCGGCAGCACGCCGACGAAGGCTTGTTCCCAGACGGAATCAGCCCGAGACGCCAGTTGGGCGGCCAGCCAGCCGGCACAGCGCCTGTGCGCCTCGGTGCCGGGCACGCGTGGTCCGAATTGCGTCTGTGCGGTCAGATCGGCAAAGGCGCGATCGGCATCGAACGCCGGGCGGGGATGGGCGCAGCCACCCGCCAATAGCGCCGGGGCAGCTCCGAGAAATAGCGCGATGGTAGACAGACGGTGGCCAAACGCTCTGCGGCGCCGAGGATACATGATTAGAAAATAGACCGCCGGCCCCGCCCGGGAAAGGGACAAAGACTAGAATCGGTCTCACAACCTCATTGCTGTGCGGTCGGGTGCCCACACCCCACCGCAGCGCCGGGTGAGGGCACCCGGCGCCATGGGCAGCATTCAGTCCCCGCCAGGGTTATGAAACCGATCGCAGGGAGACCGCCGCGGTCAGAAACTGAACTCCGCCCAGATGGCCAGTGCCCGCACGTGGGACTTGTTGCGTCCGGTCGACTGCGAGTTCTCCGAACGGTCGGTCCATTCCGCGCTCATCCCGCCGGTGAGGCGGGTGGAAAAGGAGTATCGGGAGCTGACACTGACGCCGAAATCGGTGCCGCTCTGGGTGACCTGATAATTGCTGGAACCTACCGGGGCACTCAGCGACTCGCTCGTCTTCCGCGACACGGCGACCGACAGCGACATCTGCGAACGCAGACGGAGGCCGCGCAAGATCGGCAACGGGATGCCATTCGGCGAACTGAACGTGTAGCTCGACGTCAGTGACAGCTCACTCGTCGTCCGCTTGGTCTTGGCCGCCGCGAAGCGTGGTTCGCTGGTATTCGCGCCCCGATCCAGTTCCATTGTCAATTGGAGACCCTTGCGCGTGGTCCCGGTCACGCGCAGGAACGGCCGAAAAGTCTCCGTAGTGGTATTCTGATTGAGCACTTCGCCCTGGTAAGACTTCTCGCTCTTCCGCAGATAGCTGAAGCTCGCAGAGGCGGTGCTGAACACCCAGCCGATCGGCTTGAACCGCTCGATGCGTTGCAGCTGCGTTGTCAACGCCGGAAACTCCGTTCCCTCGGACCGGCTCTTGCTTCCCGCGGTGATGTTCTGCTGACTGCTGAAGGAGTAGGAGCTGCCGAAGGTGAGCGCCTTGAGAAAGCTCACCTGGTTTCTCACGCCGTAAGTCTCGCGCCGCGAGCGGGCGTCGACTTGCGCCACCGATTGGCCAATGCTATCGGCGACCGGAACCACCTCGTCGAGGCGCCATCCGATCCGGTACAGTTGTGATGGCCGAAAGACCAGACCCTGGCGCGCATCCCGGTCCGAGCGCCCATAGTTGACACTCATCGGACCAATCGGGGAGGTCAGCCAACGGAGGCCGCCAATCAGCGCCTGCCAGGCGCTCAGCCCGACAAATCCCCCCTGTCCTTTCGATTCGGTTGGCTTCTTCGGCTTCGTCGCTGACGTGTCAGTTGAGGAGGCCTCCGTGGCGGGCGGACCGACGGCTGATGACCGCTTCGCATCGCCGGAAGTCGCCGGAGGGGACGGCGCTTTCGACTTGGGCCCGCTGATCGCCGTCCAGAACTTGCCGAGATCGAAGGTGCCGCTGGCCGACCAGTTGCGATCAACGCTGACATCGTGGTCGCCCCAGGTACGATCGATGTTGTCGGCGAAATTCGCTGTATACCCGAGCGTGGGCGACAGGAACGGGAAGAGCTGCGGACGATAATTCGCCGACACCCGCTGGGTGAACACCAGCTCGGTTCCGAGGCGTAACTCCTTGGGGTTGAAGACGAGCTTGACCTTGTCCGGTTCCGACAAGTCCCGCTGCGTGGTCATGTCGTAGGCCACCGACACGGCCGGGATTGGCTGCAGATTGACCGCGGCATTGCCACGAAACGTTCGGTTATAGGTGTCGGTCGTCAACTGCTTGTTATTGCGAGTCCGCGCCTTGGAACGGCTGACCACCCCCGAGGCAGCAAAGTCGACCGGCAGCAGCGAGAACGGCGTCCCGTGCACACGGCGCGGCAGCAGCAGGAACCGGGTCCAGAACAGAGCGGGGAAGGTCAGGCGCTCTTTGAACTTCAGGCGGTAGTCTGCCGTCACACCGTACACTTCGCTGAATGAATACACGGTGGTCGGCGGAGTGCGCGACCAGGCGCGGCTGGCGTTAACCCGCGCATTGAAGGCACCAATCGTTGAGTTGATCAGCCAGTTGTTGATTTTCGGGTGCACGCTGAAGGGGAAAGAAATGCCCTCACTCTCGGCGGTGGCCCGCTCCTGCTCCTCCTGCCGACGCGTCGTCAGGACAACATCCGAATTGGCCAGCAGTCGCGGCGTGAGCACATTCTTGGACAAGCTCACCGCTACCGGCAATGAGATCCCCAACTGATCGGGGAGGAATTTGTGGAGGTTGAGTGTTCCATTCCAGCTCACATTCAAACGCGTCGACCCGGCCAGTACACTGCCGGTACGACCCTGTGTCAACTGACGGAAAGAGTAGTTCTGTCCTTCCACCGCGGCCGTGAACCCGAACAGATCGGCCATCTGGAAGGTCAACCGGCCGTTCGCGGCCAGACCGGGGTCCTTGCGGACATTCGTCAGCCGGAGTTCGTCGATCCAGACAGTCCCCGAACGCGGAGACAAGTCGGTGCTGTCCCCCAGACGGACAACGCCGAGCTCGCGGTAGGCGATGTTGGCCAGGCTGGCCTGTCCATAGACACCGACCTTGGCGACGGAGTCGAACACGGCATATCCGGTTGCCTGAGAGTACTGAATGGTATCATACTTGAGCGCCGTCAGTCGATCGAAATCGATCGTCATCTCGTTCGCGTTCCAGTCCTGGTCACCACTCTCGAAGTAGCGGAGCGTGTCCCGGTACTCATAGTAGTTAGTCGCACTCTGGCCGAAACGGAAGTAGATGGCCGTCTTCCCATCGGCAGCGCCCGAATCGGCGTGCACGTACATGCGCAGGTAGCGATACCCGGTGTAGTCTTCTTTGGCAGGGACGATGGTGGCCCGGCCGACGTCACCGACCCGGAAATTGTCGTACTTCAGCAGGAGCGACTGCTCCTTCTCCGTGAACTTCGTCTGCGGGTCACGATACGCGCTGACTCCGGGTGGGCGCCGGGACCGGTAGTCCGCGTTCTCCTCGGTATTGACGACACCGAGCTGGAAGGCCGGGGCAGGACTCGCCAACGAGTCGGCGGTGCGCAATGAGGCCTCCCAGGTGCGCTCGACGATATCGATGGCGGCGATGTAGATTCGCGTGGTGGAGTCGGCACCCGACAGCCACAGCCGCGCAAACTGGATCTTGTTGGAGTCGGGCTTGCCGCCCGCGTCCGCGAAGGCCTGATACAGACGCGAATCCCACAGGGGAATCCGATAGGTGCGCCAGACCAGTTGACTGGCGAACCCCGTGACATCATCTGACGCCTTCTCGGAGCTCGGAACCAAGGCCTGATCGAGTGGGTCATCAAGGCCAATCTTGAACTCATAGTAGCGGTTGATCTGATCGAACACCGATTCGCCGCCCAAGTCTTCGGTGTCGGGGTGTTGCCCACGCACCGGATCCCGCGCGTTCTTCTCCGTGCCGTTGATGTGATCGTAGTCATTCCGTTTTTCCGGGCTGCTGTCGTAAGCCCAATCATCACCCGCCGGGTCGGGATTGGTGACGGGATCATAACTCGTCGTGTCCTCGTCAGGATCCGCGATACCGTCGAGACCGACATCCTCATCGGGATCGAGAATCCGATTCGGGAACGGCGGGATGCCGCGTTCCTTGTCCTCGGTGTCGAGCTTGCCATTGAGGTTGACATCTTCCGAAATGCGTCCCAAGTCGAGGTGCAGTACGCCCGCCGAATTGCCCTTCGCCGCCACAGCCATGCGGAGCTCCAGGTATTCCGCACCTGACTGGATTTGCGCACTGCCCGGCAGCCCCCGCATGATCCCGCCCCAGGCGGTGCGGTTGTCGTTCGTGGCGCTCTTGGTCAGCGATTTCTGCGGACGCGACTCCAAGATCAACACGTGAATGCGACGATCCTGTGTATTGTTCCGATTCGGATCACGATCGTAGATATCGATGTCTTCGAACTGGGTGTAGGGATTGAACCAGATGAACGCCGGATCGGTCAATCCACGGGAAGGCAGCGTCATCTCCGGCTGGAGCGGATCCAGGGGCGGCGGCCCAATCGACCACGACTCACGCAGCACACCGAGACTCTGGGCGCGCTTGGCGCCCTCAAAATCATCGACGAAGACCTTGTCCTTGGTGTTCGGATTGGGGATCGAGCGCGCCACGGCCCCCTGAAAATCGATCCGGGAAGGGGCCTCCGTCTTCACCAGCGGAATTGCATCTGCCAGCCTGGTGAGGAATCCCGGCGTGGCCGACCAATTGAGGAACTGCTCGGCCACCAGATCGCGATACGGCTCCTGCCCCAGCTGCGCGGGTCGATCGGTCGCCTTCGTGCCCTTGTAGAGCACCGTTGTCCCGGTCTTGAAATTCGCCCCGGCATCATACCGCAGCGAGGCGCCGAACAGTGACCGCTTCTCCGCCGACATGAACGGCGAATACTCGAAGTCGACGGTGACGGTCGCAGTGGGATCGAGCACCTCATCACGCAGGAACGTGACCTCGCCGATGTCATAGTCGATTTCGTAGTCAGTGCCGCGATTCAAACGGGTGTTATTGTACGTCACCACCTCCGACCCATCGAGGATGTTGATCGCCCCCAGACGCAACGCGCGCGACCGCTGGCGCGTGGTGATCTTGATGTAGTATTTCGATGAATCGAGGAGTCTCTGGTTTTCGGCGGTGTTGTAGAGGATCGGCACCCCTTGGTCAAGGGCAGCCGTGTCGGCAAAGGGATAGCGTTCCGGGAAGATCAGCAAGCCGGCCGTGCGGTCCAGAATCGCCGGATCGTCGTCGATCTTGTTATCGGGCCCGCCGCGTCCCGTGGCATCCCGGCTGTCCAACTTGAGAGTGCGCAGAAGCGGCGTCCCGTCGGCAAGGGTGTTGGGATTGGCCCGGTTATCCTCATCACCGCGCTGACCCTTGTAGATGTCGAGTGTTAGATCCTGATAATCAATCTTCCGTACGCGCAGGTCATAGACGTTCTTCCACTCGGCGTCCCAGAGCCCGTCGTCAGGACTCGGATTGGCGCGTTTGAGCAACTGGAGACGCATGGGTTGTGTCGTTGTTCCTCCGGACAAGTCCCCAATGACCAGCGTAGAACCGTCACTGGCGTGAACCACCATGTAATAAGCCAGCGTTTGGTTCTGAACATTCTGCAGGCGGCTCGGGAAGTAGATGTAGAACTTGCCCGGCACGAGCATATAGTCGCCTTTCCCTTCGGCGTCTATAAGACCGAGTTGGCGGAATTGCTGGACGACTGAATCGGGCGAGCCCTCCCGATCCGTCCAGTCAGGGTAGGCAACGACCTGGGGGTTGTTGGCGTCGTTTCCGGAGCTGATGAACAGATCGAATTCTACGATGCTGTCCCCGGGATTCCAGTATGTCTTTCCGGCGATCTTGCCCAAGTCAAAGAACCGGTAGCGATCGTAGCTGTAGTCGCGAATGATGATGCTCTGTTCGTTGGCGCCTGCCGTCAGGCGGCTGCGGGTACTGTTCCCCTTCTCCTGCGAGGCGATCACTTTGAAGCCGAGCGGGCCCACCTTGCCGCCGGCCGAGACGCCGAACAGCCCCTGAATCTGCTGGCTGTAACCGATGAAACGCGCGTCCGACAGGGAGAGCGTCGTGTTCCCCAGATCCACCGACTGGATGACATCATCATCGTCGCCTTTGTAGCGCAGGATGATGCGGTTCTCCAGATCGGTCGTCCGTTTGGAGTCCTGATCGACTTTGACTGAGATCTTCGAGCCGATCGTTCCCTCGACCGTAAACCGCGCGTCCTGCTGCATGGTCAGCGAAGGGAACCGGCTCTGGCGGAGGGCCGCGACATTGGCGGCTTCGGTCCACTGCGAGCGGCCGGAGAAGAGGATGCGCCGGTACCCGGAAACCTTGAGTCCCGCCCCCCCCTGGCCCACGATGCTCTCCATCGCCGAGGGGAGGGCCAGTCCGATTCTCAACGCCCCGCGCTTTTGGGCATCGCTCTGCTTCAGCAGTGTGGTGACGCGCTTGTTCCAGCCACCTACAACCGCGTTTTGGTTGCGGAAGGCGACGTAAGTCCGAAAGTCGAGCGAGTCGGTGCCCGCCCGCTGGGCGGTGCCGAGGTTCAAGGACCAGGGTGAACGCGGCGGAACCGTGGGCCCTGTCGCCGCGATGAGCGGACCCACTACGAAGTTAGTGACACTGTCCCTTGTCGGGGGGGCCAACGAAAACTGCCACCGATCTTCCCGCACAGGCACATACGACAGACCGGGAGCAGCGTTGAGGGGAACAGGTGTGTGCCAAACCAAGAACAGCAGTGTCGTGGCCGAGGATAGCGGCCACCACCACTTGGGTACTCTTCGATTGTGGTAACTGCGGTGCAAACTCTGCACTCCACCCTCACGGGGTGATCACCAATCAATCGGTATTATCGATAGATTCTCCTTCCGTATGAGGTTCCCCAGCGAAATACGCAAGCGCGGTGCCCATTTCGACTCAAATATACGACCTCGGGGCCTTCTGGGCAATCGAACATCGCCTTTTCGGTATCTTGGGTCGCGGCTCTGCGCCGGTTGCACCGGTTCTGACCTGCCAAGCCATCTTACCCCAAAAGGGCCATGAGGCACCGCTCAATCCATCGGCTCACCGAGGAAGCGGACTTCGCTCTTCAGTACGATCCCGTATCGCTCCTGAACCCGTGTTTTCATCTGTTCAGCCAAGGCCAGCACATCGGCGGCGGTCGCGTGCCCCAGGTTCACAATCACGTTGGCATGACGTTCATAGACCGCGGCATCGCCGACCCGAAGCGCTTTGGCCCCAACCTCTTCCAGCAGCTTCCCTGCCGGGATTTTGCCGAACTCCGCCTCGGGGTCTTCGATATTCTTGAAGTATGACCCGGCCGACGGTAGATCGGTCGGGAGTTTGGTCGCCCGGATCACGAGGATCCGCTCAATCTCCACCCCGATCGTCGCACGGTCTCCCCGCGCCAGGGCAACTTTGCAGGCCAGAACGACCCATCCATGCTCGGCGCACGCGGAACGGCGATACGCGAAACCCATCTTCTCAGGGGGGTGTCGCTCCTCTACCCCCTTCGGGGCCAGTACTTCTGTCCAAGTCAGGATATCTGCCATTGATTTCCCGTAGGCACCGGCGTTACCGAAAACCGCCCCGCCGACAGTGCCGTAGATCCCGGCAGCGAATTCCAGCCCGGTGAGCGCTTCAGTACGGGAACGTTCGACCAAGTCGGACAGGAGCGCACCGGCCTCGGCGTACAAACTGTCCCCCTGGCGCTCGATCCGATTGGCACGGTTGTGAACGACCAGGCCGCGAATCCCCTGATCTGAGATAAGGACATTGGAGCCATCCCCCAGCAGGGTCAGCGGTATCTTCGCGGCGCGCGCCACACGCAGCGCCAGAACCAGCTCATCCTTCGTCTGCGCCGGGTAATACCACTCGGCCGGTCCGCCGATTTTGAGCGTTGTCATCGGCGCCAGGGGCACTCGGGCGCGCAGACGACCAGCCAGCGGGGCGACCCACGCCGGCCACGTCACGGTCGTGTCACTGTCGGCGGAGGCGGTCATGGGCAATGGTGACCAAGGACACGGCTCTCTTGTGACAATCAGGGATTCAATTCCACCGACGCGCGTATCGGGATGCAGAACCCACCCGGTGCTGATACCGACGGCCCGAGCGTCTGGTTCGCACAAAAGAACGTCAGATGCCGGACTCGGACGGAGCCTCGGCAGTACCCCTCTGGCCGTCGCCATCGCCGCCGGAGCCGGGGTCCCCGGCCGACGGTTGCGCGGCGTTTGACGCGCCGCTGCTTTCGCCCTCACCTGGCGCCGGGCGCTCCGATTCATCAAGGTAGTTCATGCGCAATTCAAACAGCACGTGTTCCAGTAACCGTTGCTCGTCGCCCGTGAGATTCCCTTTGCATTTGCGTTCGAGCATCGCCAACAGCTCGATGGTCCCCTGCGCTTGCTCCAAGTCGCGTTCGATCGTCCCAGTCAACGGATGAATGACCTTCCCCAGCTGTACCATGGCGCTCGCCTGGAACGACGCAATCAACTGGATCAAGAGAGGATCAGCGTCCGCCATCGTGCCCCCCTGTATACACGGTATTCACCGCATTCGCGTTACATCCGAAAGTGCGGGCGGCTTCGCGCCCGAGGGCGGGTTGAGCAGCCGGCACCATCACGCCGCCCCCATCTACCCCGCCGCAAGCAGCCGCTCCCGCCGCCCGTACCGCCGTCTCCACTCCGACCACAAAAGCTGCCGCGCCGGCTGATCCGCCCTGCTTTTCTCCTCGGCGGCAATCGCGAACGCCGCCTTCCGCGCCGGTTCGACCAGGGCCGCGTCGCGGATCAGATGCGCGATCCTGAACTCCGGGATCCCATGCTGCCGCGTCCCCAAGAACTCGCCGGGACCGCGCAGGCGGAGATCGGCTTCGGCAATCTCGAATCCATCGGCAGTGCGGCACATCGTTTCCAAGCGCTCCCTGGCGATCGGTCCCGCCGGACCGCCGAGCATCAAGACACAGATCGACTGCCCAGGCCCGCGGCCGATTCGTCCCCGCAACTGATGCAGTTGTGACAGGCCGAAGCGCTCGGCGTTTTCAATCACCATCAACCGCGCATCCGGAGCATCAACCCCGACTTCAATCACCGTAGTGGACACGAGAATGTCGAGCTCACCCTGGTAGAACTGCCTCATCACGGTCGCACGGTCTTTGGCGCTGGTGCGCCCGTGCACAAGGCCCACACGGCGATCGGCGAAATGGCGCCTGAGATCTTCATACCCGGCAACGGCCGCCTTCAGATCGAGCTTCTCCGACTGCTCAACCAGTGGGTAGACGATGTAGACCAGATTCCCTGCGGCCGTCGAATCGGCGATATATTGATAGATCTTCTCTCGCGCCTCTTCGGTCCGCCAGACCGTACGGGTCGTGCCCTTGCGCGGCGGCAACTCATTGAGAACGGATACATCGAGGTCGCCGTAGAGCGTCATCGCCAGTGTGCGCGGGATCGGCGTGGCGGTCATGACCAAGAGATCCGGACGTCTGCCTTTGGCGACCAGTTGTTCTCGCTGTACGACGCCGAAGCGATGCTGCTCATCGATGACGACAAGCGCCAGATCGGCGAAGGAGACGCCCCCGGACAACAGAGCGTGCGTGCCGACAACCAGGCGGGCCTCCCCCGAACGGACCTGGTCGATGACTGTCTTCTTCTCGCGCGCCAGCAGTGATCCGGTCAATAGAACCGGCTGGATGCCGGCCGGGGCGAACATGCCCGTCAGCGTGTGATGGTGCTGCTCCGCCAGAATCTCGGTCGGCACCAGCAGTGCGCCTTGGGCACCGGTCTCGATCCACAGCGCCAGCGCCAACGCCGCTACGATCGTCTTTCCCGAACCGACGTCGCCCTGCAAGAGACGCCGCATGGCGCGCTCGCTGCGCAGATCGGCCGTGATCTCGCTGACCACGCGCTTTTGCGCGCCGGTCAACGCCCAGGGGAGGTGATCGACAATCCGGCGCGCTAGTTGCCCGGTCGCCATGCAGACCCGGCCATCGTGACGGCGGTCGATTGCCGCCCGTCGCCGGGCCAGAGTCAGCTCAAGGAAGAAGAACTCGTCGAAGGCCAAACGGGCACGAGCTTGTTCGGCGTTCATCAAGCTGTCGGGGAAGTGCACTTGCGCCAGCGCCCGCGGCAGGGGTAGAAGACCATTGGTTGCCAGAATATCGTCGTTCAGATAGTCGGGGAGCTCGGCGAGCACGCCATCGACGACCGGCTTGATGATCCGCCTCAGCCCCCGCGAGTCAAGACCGGCTGACCGCCAACCCTCGCCGGAAGGGTAGAGGGGAATGACCCGCGCCGTGTGCGTGAGATCATCGACGTCTTTGTCTTCGAGGAACTCGAACTCGGGATGGACGATCTGCCGCTCCCGTCCCTGATACCAGGTCACGGTCCCCGATGCCGCCAAGACCACACCCTTCTTCAGCGACTTCACCAGATAGCGCCACCCGGCGAACCACAGGAGACTGAGTTGGCCGGTACCATCATCAATGATCGCCTCGAACCGCGACTTGCGCCCCTTAAGCACGCCGGCCGCCACCACGCGCCCCAGGACAGTGACCATCTCCTCAGCCGGCGCGGAACCGATGGCGACGACGTTGGAACGGTCGAGGTACCGGCGCGGCAGATGCAAGAGGAGATCGGCGGCGGTCTCGATCCCCTGGGTTGCGAGGAACTGCGCCCGTTGCGGCCCGACACCCTTCAGATATGTCACCGGGCTGGCCCAGAACCCCTCATGCCCGCGAGTCTGCCTAGGTGTTGAGTCGCCGCTAGTCACCGATACTCTCCCCCAACATGGGAAGGATAGGGGCTGTGCACGGCGGTGGTTATCACAAACTGCGGGCTAGGCCCTCGTAGCTGGTCCACCGCAAGCGGGGCACCAAGGCGAGAAGGACAAGGGTGGGGAGACAGTCACGCTATCCCGCCCCGCCCCCTTCGGAGCTATGATCAAGCATTATCGTCCACGGCGTGCCCCACCCGGAATTGGTCCCGCCGATGCGGGACCGATGGAGCGTGGGATTCTTGACGAACTGCACCCCACCCCGCGCCCGTCCTGACCGTTTGACGGTCAGGACGGGCTTGGGTGGGGCACTGAAGGTCCTCACGAAGCGACGGCGGGAAGAGGTCATTCCCCTCCTCCGCCTGATGAATCATTCACACGATCTACAGCACGGCTTCGTCGCTGCGCCCCGACTCCACGCGTATGAAGTGCTTCCGCACGAAGGCCGGCACCTCGAGATTGTCGGCATCATCGCTGGAGAGGCGCGGCTGTACCAGGACTTCATTACCTCCCACGGGCAGATCGGCAAGGCCGCCGCCGTTCCCGGGCTTGTCGCCAACGAAAAGGTCAATCGGCGCGCCCGAGACGCGCAGACGCATGGGGGTTCGGAGGCGCGCCGGCACCTCGGGATGGGCCAGACGCTCCGCCTCGAACGCATGCACCCGCCGGCCACCGAACCCGGTGGCGATCACGGTGACGCGGATTTCCGCGCCGAGGTGCGGGTCGATCACCGCGCCGAAGATGATATTCGCTTCATCGCCCGCCGCTTCATTGATGATCGACGATGCCTCGTTGACATCAAAGAGGGTAAGATCAGGACCGCCGGTGATGTTCACCAGAACACCGCGCGCCCCGCTGATCGAGATGTCTTCCAGGAGCGGCGAGCGAATCGCCGCCCGGGCGGCGGCCGCCGCCTTCCCCTCACCCTCGGCACGGCCGGTGCCCATGATCGCGTCGCCCATCTCGCGCATCACCGTGCGCACGTCGGCGAAATCGCAATTGATCAGTCCGGGCACAGTGATCAGATCGGCGATTCCCTTGGTCGCCTGATGCAGGATCTCATCGCAGATGCAGAAGGCATCGGTGAGACGCGTGGTCTTGTCGACAATCGCCAGCAGCCGCTGGTTGGGGATACAAATCAGCGTATCGACCTTCTGTTTCAATTCGGTGATGCCGTCGTCGGCGCGCTCCATGCGCTTCTTGCCTTCGAATTCAAACGGCCTGGTCACAATCGCCACGGTCAGCGCGCCCTGCTGCTTGGCGAGCTCGGCAATGACCGGCGCGGCGCCGGTCCCCGTGCCACCCCCCATCCCGGCGGTGACAAACACCATGTCCGCGCCGTTTAAGGCCGCACTCACCAGGTCGCGGTCCTCTTCGATGGCCCGGCGGCCGATGTCGGGATCGGCCCCGGCTCCCAGCCCGCGCGTGACCTCGGCCCCGATCTGGATGCGGCAGTCGGCACGGGAGTTGTCGAGGTCCTGGGCATCGGTGTTGATCGCCAGAAACTCCACACCCGTCAGTCCGGCGGCGATCATGCGGTTGACCGCATTGCCGCCGGCGCCGCCCACGCCGACCACCTTCAGTCTGGCCGCCGACTCGGCGTCGCTTGCGAATTCGAATGTCATGGCTGCCCCCTTGCAGACGCGTTAGTTACAATAGATAATACTAAACACACTATTGACGATAGTCATCGATCGACCGTCTCCATCAAATGAACTCCGACAGCACATTCGAGATCCGGCTGGCCAGGCGCTTGAAGACGCCGCGCGGCGGTGAACCGCCGCGGGCCGCCCGGGCCGCCAAACGGACCAGGCCGACCACCACGGCATCGGCCGGTGTCCCCACCAGATCGGTCAACCCCAACAGCCCGGCAGGCCGCCCCACCCGCACCGGCAGATCGAACACCCGCTCGGCCAGCTCCCACGCCCCGGCCAGCCCCGCGCCTCCGCCGGTCAGGACCACGCCGGAGGCCAGATGATCGTGCGAGGGCGCTTTGCGGATTTCGCCTTTGGCCAACTGGAAGATCTCCTCCAGCCGCGGGCCGACGATTGCCGCAATAACGCGCCGGGAGATCTCCCGCGGCGGCTGATCACCGACGACCGGAACCAGCACCGGGTCCTCCTCGTCGAGCGGATCAATACCAAGGGCGCCCAAGCTGACCTTCAACCGCTCGGCCTCATCGACCGGCGTGCGCAAGCCGATTGCGAGGTCATTGGTCACATGCCGCCCGCCCAGGGGGATGGCGCCGGTGTGGCGCACGGCGTCGTCCGCAATCACCACGACTTCCGTCAGGGCGGCCCCAACGTCCACGAGAGCGACGCCCATCTCTCGTTCGCGCTCAGTGAGCGCCGCCTCGGCCGCCGCCAGCGACGACAGAGTCAGCGAGCCGAGTTCATACCCCGCCTTCTGCACGCAGTGGTGGATGTTACCCACCGCCAGGGCTGAGCCGGTGACGATGTGGACTGCCACTTCCAGACGCGCCCCGGCCATCCCGATCGGGTCTTTGATCCCACCCTGATCATCGACGATGAACTCCTGCGGCAGGACGTGCAGCACCTCCCGGTCGGGCGGCACTGGGATGGCCCGCGCCGCCTGCAAAACCCGTTCGACGTCATCATGGTCGATCGCTCCACCGCGATGAGCGACGGCAATCACACCCCGGGAGTTGACGCTGCGCACGTGGTCACCGCCAATATTGACATGCAGCGCCCCGGCCGAACCACCGGCCATCAGCTCCGCATCGGCGACCGCGCGGGCGATCGCTTCGGTGGTGCGCTCCAGATCGACGATGAGGCCGCGGCGGATACCGGTGGATGGCGTCCGCCCCACACCGACGATCTTCCAGGTCTCCCCCTCCACCCACTCGGCGAGGATGACGGTGATCGCAGCTGTGCCGATGTCCAGGGCGGCAAAGGCCGGAGGTTGGTCGCTCATGCAGTTCCTTTCCTGGTGTTGCGTATGCGCACCGGACTGCGCCGGGGCGCCTGGCGGCTCGTCGCCTTTGCGGGATCAGGTTTTGGCGGTTTACCATTCTTGCTCGTGATCTGTGCTTTCCCGGAGGCGAGCGAGTCGCCCGTGGTTACGGTGGAGTCATTGGCGGGCTCGGGCAGGGGACGAACCGCCAGCAGGCCCTCGAAACGGGCGTCGATGACACACGGGCGCAGAAGCAGCGAATCGCCTTCATCCAGCAGGCGGGCGACCTCTGCCGCTCGCCGCTTCAGGCCGGTCTTCCCGATGATGATCTGGGACCGACCGTCCGCCGCCGTCATCACCCAGCCGGTGCGAGAATCACGCGTCCACTCCGAGATGGCCTGCTGGTACCGGTCATCGGCGTCAATGATCTCCGCCCACGAGCCGGCGGCGAACCTGGCCCGCTGGCTGAATGCCCCTGCCGGCGGCGCACCGGCGGCAGTGCGCCAGATGGGCAGTGCAGGTCGATCGAGTGGCTCGGTCAGCAGGGCGCCATCGGCTCCGACTGCCAACTGACCATTCGTTGCCGCGCCCTCCGCCCACAGCACCGGAGTTGTGGGTACCAGACAGATCAAGAGAGTAGAGGGAAGCTCCAGGGTCACCTGAGGCACCGCCAAATTGCCGAAGCTCGCGGCAAGACGCAGACGGGTGGCATCGGGGTCAACACGCAGGAAGTTCGAATCGGGCGGCAGGACGACCAGCGACCGCGCCTGCTCTTCCCAGACCGCCGGCCCTTCCACGCGGATGTCTTTCACTTTGACCAAAGGCCAATGCCACAGCACTGCCATACCGCCCAAGATCATGACGTCAAAACCCAGAACCCACAACCGCCACTTGCGCCATCCGAGAATGCCCGGACGCGCGCCGGGCGACGCCACCGCCGATTGTGTAGAGCTGGTCCAAGTCACTTTCATCAGGCCTTCACCAGCTCCAGCCGCAGACGCGCCAGAATCTCCGGACCAGTGCGATAGATCGATCCGGCACCGATCGTCATCACCAAGTCCCCCGGCCGAACCCGTTCCACCACAAACTCCGGAACCGCTTCCAGACGATCAGCCACCAGGCAACCGAACGGCAAGCTCTGTCCTTTGAGGTGATCCGCGATCAACTGGGATGAGACTCCCACCATCGGCTGCTCGCGCGCCGCGTAGATGGGCGCCAGAATCACGCCGTCGGCTGCCGACAGAGCCGCCGCGAATTCGCGATGGAAATGCTGCGTGCGCGAGTACAGGTGTGGCTGGAAAACAGCCAGCAGGCGCCCCTTCCCTTCCAACCACGCCCGCCCCGCCGACAGCGCCGCGCGCACTTCGGTGGGATGGTGCGCATAGTCGTCGACTATAGTCACACCTGCCGCTGACCCTTTGACTTCAAACCGCCGCCCGACACTGGTGAAGGTGGCGAGGGCATCACGGATCGCCGCAAACGGCACCTCCAATTCCAGCGCCACCGCACAAGCCGCCAGGGCGTTTTCGGCGTTGTGGCGTCCCGGGAGCGGAACGCTGACCGTCCCCAACCGCTCACCGTCGCCGAGCAGGTCGAATCGGCTGGAACGTGCCGAGACAAGCAGCGCATCAGCGACGATATCGGCGTTAACGCCGATGCCGAATGTCCGGTGGCGCCGGTCGATCCGGGATGCAATCGCCGCCAGCGCCGGTGATTGCGCGTTGGTCAGTACGGTGCCATAGAACGGCACCCGGCGGAAGAAGGCCAGGAAACTCTCCTGCAGATCGGCGAGGTCGGCGTAGCAATCGAGATGATCCTCTTCGAGGTTGGTCGCCAGCGCCACGGTTGGGTGGAGCGCCAGAAATGAATGGTCGTACTCATCCGCCTCGGCGATCAGGAACTGGCTCTGCCCCAACTGCGCATTCGCATCCAGATTGATCAAGCGGCCGCCCACGATGACGGTGGGATCAAAGCCGGCACGGGTGAGGATGTGGCCGATCATCGAGGTGGTCGTAGTCTTGCCATGCGTGCCGGCGATCCCGATGGAGAACTTCAGCCGCATCAGCTCACCCAGCATTTCGGCGCGACGGATCACGGGGATGTGCGCGGCGCGAGCGGCTTGCACTTCCGGGTTATCCTCGCCAACCGCGGAGGAGATGACAACCACATCGGCACCGGCCACGTTCTTGGGGTCATGGCCGATCGTGCACGGTATCCCCAGCAAACGGAGATGATTGGTCGTCTCCGACTCCGCGAGGTCGGAGCCGGTGACGATGAAGCCGCTGGCGGCGAGGATTTCGGCAATTCCCGACATCCCGGCGCCGCCGATGCCGACAAAATGGAGTTTCTTAACCCAACGGTCCCACATGGTCAACCAGCGCGTAGGGCGCACCGCCGTGCGCCCCTACAGTAACGTCAGCTCACTCGCACCCATCTGCTCCCGGCACCAATACCGAGACTCCTCGGAATGACAGTGCATACACAGTCGTTCGCAATATCAAACTCATGTCCCCTGACTACGCTCGGCCACTGGCGCTCCGCTGTCGCTGGGCCAACTCGATTACGAACGTTGCGATGGCATCAGCCGCCTGGGGCCGTGCCAGCGACCGGTTCGCCTGACCCATGCGGGCGGCCCGATCCCGATCGGCAAGCAAGTTCAGGGCCTCATGGAGAAGCGACACATCCGCCAACCGGTGATCTTCGATCATGACCGCCCCACCGGCATCAACCAGGGCGCGCGCGTTGTGCGTCTGATGGTCGGCGGTAGCCAACGGATACGGGATCAGAATCGCCGGTTTCCCGGCGGCGCAGATCTCGGAGACTGTCAGTGCACCGGCACGTGACACAATCAGATCGGCCGCAACGAAGGCTTCGGTCATCCGGTCGGTAAATGCAAAGGGGCGCACGGTCCATCCCGATGCGGCCTTCCCGTTCCAATTGGCACCTTGCGCCCCCGTTTGCCAGAGAACAATGACCGGCGCCCCGGAGTTGGGGACCGCCAGACCCTGCGCGACGTTCCGGTTGATTGCGCGCGCTCCGGTCGATCCGCCGGTGATCAAGATCACCACGACATCATCAGGAAGCTCCCAGGCCCGCCGTGCACCGGCACGATCAAGTTCCGCCAGGCGCGGATCGACCGGATTGCCGGCCCATTCGACGGCTCGTGCGCCGGGGAACTGTTGGCGGGTCTCTGCGAAAGCGAGGAAGGTCATGGCTGCGCGTCGGGAGAGCCATCGCGTCGTCAGGCCGGGGAGACGGTTCTGCTCTTGCAGAACGTACGGGATTCCGGCGGCGGCACAGGCGCGGATGGGGAAATACGCCGCATACCCCCCGCAGCCGACCGCCACATCGGGATGGAAATCGTACACTAGCCGCCTAGCCATGCGCGCGGCGCGCAGGTTGGCCCACATGGCGCCGATGTTCCGCCACGGGCGGCGTCGCGACAAGCCGCGCGCCGGCAGCCCGATGTAACGATATCCTCTCGACGTGACCACGCTCGCTTCAAACCCCCGATCGGAACCGGCAAAGAGAAACTCAACATCCCGCCGGCGACGGGTGATCCCCTCGGCGATCCGTATCGCTGGGATCAAGTGCCCCCCGGTCCCCCCCGCCGCCATCAAGACCCGCATCCGAGCTTACCCTACAGTTGATCTCCCTGACGTCCCGGAACACAACTCGCCCAGCATCTAGCCGCGGGCCACCTGGAAACGGGACACGTTCAACACCATCCCCCAGCCAACGGCAGTGCACAGAAGCGACGAACCACCATAGCTGACAAAGGGCAGCGGTAGCCCGGTTGCCGGCGACAACCCCGTGGCGACCGCAGCATTGAGTACGGCATTGACCAGAAGCGAGCCACCGATGCCAATGCACAACAGATATCCGAAGCGATCCGGCGCCCGCATCGCCGCCCGCCAACTGCGATAGACCAGAAGACCAAATGCGGCCCAGACAAACGTCACACCGATGAATCCCAACTCCTCGCCGATCGACGAGAGAATGAAATCGGTGTGAGGTTCCGGGAGATACGACATCTTGGCGCGTCCTTGCCCCAGCCCTTGTCCCAGCACCCCGCCGGAGCCCAGAGCGATCTTGGACTGTTTGACCTGATAGGACCCTTCGGTAGTCGTGAGCCCGGCCTGCCAGTCGTCGACACGCGACTTCTTGTAGCCGAAGCCGTAGACAACGATCAGGGCCGCTACCACCCCGACCCCAACGGCCGGGAGAACATGGCGCCAGCGCACACCGGCGGCGACGAGCAGAATCCCGGCGGTCGCCCACAAGGTTAGAACCGCCGAGAACTCCGGCTGCAGCATCAGCAGCGCCGAGCCGGCAACCATGACAGCGATCAGAAGCAGCCAGCGACGCGCCCAGATGATCTCTTCGCCGCGTTTGGCCAGAAAGGCGGCGGCGTAGACGATGAACGCCAGACGGAATCCCTCCGCCGGCTGCCAGCGCAGCGGCCCAAGAACAACCCAGCGATGCACACCCTTGACCGGGGGCAGTGCCAGAACCAGAAGCAATCCGGCAACACCCAATAGCAGGATGAGAGGAGCCCAGTCGCGGAAACGGCGATGATTGAGGCGCGAGAAGACCATCAGAGAGAACGTGGCCAGACTCCACCACAGCAATTGCCGGCTCCAGAAGAACCCTGGTGTCCCATACTTGCGATCCGCGAGCATCACCGATGACGACAGCACCATGATTGTGCCCAGGGCCATCAACGCCATCACGGCAAACCAGATCAACCGGTCCGCCGACGGCACCCGGGGACGGCGCCGCCGCCCCGGCTGCTCCGACGCCGGGCTGACCATGGCGAGAATGCCATCGGCAATGGCACCGGGACTGGTCATGATGTCCTCTCGGAATCGGCCGCCAGTTCAGCGATGAGCTGCTTGAAAACCCGTCCGCGATGCTCATAGTTGTCGAACTGATCGAAGCTGGCACACCCCGGCGAGAGAAGAACCACATCCCCCGGCTGGGCCGTTTCCACCGCGGCGGCGAACGCATCAGCGAACCGATGCGCCGTGCGATAGGGCAAGCGCGTCCCCAACTCGACTTCGAGCTTGGCTGCGGCCTTGCCGGTGAAAATCAACGCGCGCGCATGGCGTGCGAGGTCATCGGCCAGGACGCCGAAGTCGGTTCCCTTATCCAGCCCCCCCATGATCACTACCAGGGGACGATCGAACGCCACAATCGCCTTGGCGACGCTGTCAGGATTCGTGGCCTTCGAATCGTTCACATAGGTAACGCCATTGATTTCCGCCACTCGCTCCAACCGGTGCTCACAGCCTGGGAAGCTTGCCAGACCCGGCGCGATTTCCTCAGGCGAAAGGTTGTCCGCGAGTGCAACCGCGACCGCGGCGGCGGCATTGAGACGGTTGTGCATTCCCGGAGGAATCAAGTGCTCGGAGCCGGGAATCTTTCCCCTGCGGACTCCGGTATCGTACACTAGTTGATCCCCAGACAACCAGACGCCCGGAGCCGGGACGTCGCCGGCAGAAAACCACCAGCGTTGACCCTGGCCGGCGGGATTTCGCGTGTTCCAGTCGACGAGCACCGGATCATCCGCGTTCAACACCGTGTAGTCATCGGCGGTTTGGTTCTCCAGGAGGCGAAATTTGAGCCGGGTATATTCGGCAAAGGATCCGTGCCGATCGAGATGATCGGGGGTGATGTTGAGAATCGCGGCTACATGGGGACGGAACGTCTCGACTCGTTCCAACTGAAAGCTCGAGATCTCCAATATGGCGCGTGCGTGGACGTTGAGATTCGCAGCGAAATCGGCATAAGCACGTCCGATGTTGCCACCGACTTGGGCATCGTGGCCAGCTCCGGCATAGATGGCACCGAGCCAAGAAGTGGTGGTGGTCTTGCCGTTGGCACCGGTGACTGCCAACACCGGCGCCTTCGATAGCCAGAAGGCAACCTCTATTTCCGAATACACGGGAATCTTCTGCGCGGTCGCAGCGATGATCAGCGGGTTGTCGTCCTTCACGCCCGGACTGGTGACAAGATAATCAACGCCCACCAGGCGTTCGACCGAGTGGATGCCGGTCTCATAGGGTATCTTCTTCTCATTCAGAGCGTGAATCGGCCCCGCGAGCGCCGCCGCGTTTCCCGAATCCGAGACAAACACCCGCGCCCCTTTGTCCGCCAGCATCAAGGCCGCGGCCAAGCCGGAACGCGCTAGCCCGATCACCACTACGGACGCACCCGCGATGCGTCGCGGGGGCTTGGCCGTGGGGACCGTGTGTTCTTTCGCTCGCTGCGGACGGGTCATCACAATTGGCAACTACGCATCCTCTCACGCAATCGGGGGCTCAACGAATCTTTAGCGTCGACAGAGTCAACAGGGCGCAGATCGCGCCGACGATCCAAAAACGGACCACGACCTTCGGTTCCGGCCAGCCGAGAAGCTCGAAATGGTGATGCAATGGCGCCATGCGAAAGATGCGCTTCCCGGTCCACTTGAAGTAGCCGACCTGCAAGATCACCGACAGCGCCTCCACAGCGAAGACACCGCCGAGAATCAGAAGAAGAATCTCCTTCTTCGTCAGAATCGCCATCGTGCCCAACGCGCCCCCCAGCGCCAGCGCGCCGGTGTCGCCCATGAACACTTCCGCGGGATGCGCATTGAACCAGAGAAAGCCCAGACACGCCCCCAGGGTGGCGGCGCAGTAGATTGTCAGTTCCCCTGCCCCCGGCAGATAGGAGATGGCCAGGTACCGCGAGAAGTCGCTGCGCCCGGACACATAGGCAATCCCCGCAAAGGCGACAAATGCAATGCCGCACAGCCCAATCGCCAGCCCATCGAGTCCATCGGTCAGGTTGACCGCATTCGAGGTCGCCGCCACGACCAGTAGAACGAAGGGAATGAAGAGCACACCCAGATACAAGGCGAGGTTTTTGAAGAAGGGAACATCGGTGCTGGTCGTGGAGAATTCCGGTGATGGCGGCCAGGTGAACAGGATGACGCCGAGCGCCAGGCCGAGAATGAGTTGCCCCGCCAGCTTCTTCCGCGCCACCAGCCCCTTCGCTTGCTTGCGCACCGCCTTGTAGTAGTCATCGATGAAACCGATCAGTCCCATCCCAGCCGTCACAACCAGAATCAATTGGATGTAGCGGTTGGTCAGATCGGCCCACAAGAGGGTCGGGACAAGCACTGCCAACAGGACGATCAGCCCACCCATGGTCGGTGTACCCTCTTTGGCATAGTGGGTCTTCGGGCCTTCACGACGGATCTTCTCGCCGATCTGGCGTCGCTTCAATGCGGCGATGATCGCCGGTCCGAACCAGATTGAGATGACCAGCGCAGTCACCACGGCGTAGGCGGCGCGAAAGGTGATATAGCGGAACAGATTGAATCCCGAGACAAGGTCGCGCAGCGGATAGAGTAGATGGTAGAACATGGTGTTGTCCTAAGGGCCGCTAACGAAACGGGCTAGAACGCCCTCACCCGATCATGATCACTATGCCTTCGCCAGTCGATCTCGCGCGGCAATGGTCGTGCGGTGTCCCTTCAGGTGAACGCGCAACGCTTGGGCAATCTGTTCAAACGCCTCGGTGTGCGACGCCTTCAGCAGGATGACGTCGCCAACTCGGAGTTCGCGGCGCAGCGCCGTGATCGCGGCCGAGCGATCCCGGACTTCTGTCCAAGCGGCACGACCGGTCTTGACGCCGCGCTGGTACTCCTGTGCATCCTTGCCGACCGTGACGACCAGATCGAGCGACGCCGCGGCTCGCCCGACTTGCCGATGCCATTGGCGCGCGGCCTCGCCCAACTCACGCATCGCCCCGAGCACGGCGATCCGTCGACCCCTACCGGGCCAGCCGGCCAGTGACTGCAACGCCGCCAGCATCGACGTGGGATTGGCATTGTAGCAGTCTTCGATCAGCGTCACGCCCCCCAGCCGCACGATACGTGACCGATGCGCCGCCGCACGCACACGTCGCAGCGGCTCAACCATCGCGGCAAACCCAATCCCCAGGTGCCGCCCCACGGCAATCGCCGCCAGCGCGTTGGGCACATTGTATTCACCAGCCAGAGGTAACTCGAAACGGTGGCGGCCGTTCACGCGGAAGCGCACGCCGTGGGATGTCGGCGTGATCTCATCGGCAGAGTAGTCACCGCCGCGCACGACACCATAAGTGACAGTGCGCCGATCCCAATGGGCCATCCAGCGGCGCTGGTAGGGATCGTCGATGTTCAAGAACGCGACCAGATCCGCTTGGGCATGGTCAAACAGCTCGCGCTTGGCGCGCGCCACCGCGGCCAGCGATTTCATCTGCATCAGGTGCGCCGCCCCAATGCGGGTGACCACACCCCACGACGGTGACACGATCTCGGTGAGACGGGCAATCTCCCCCGGCGTCGACATGCCAAACTCCAACACGCCCAAATCAGATGAACCGCCGGCGCGGCGAGACCGCCCCAAGAGCGCAAGGGGAATCCCAATCAAGTTGTTGTAATTGCCGGGTGACTTGAACACCGGGTACTTCGACGACAAGACGGTCGCGATCAACTCCTTCGTTGTAGTCTTCCCCACCGAGCCGGTAACCGCGACAAAGCGCGTGGGAAAGCCGCGCCGATACGCCGCTGCCAGATCGCCCAGCGCGGTCAGGGGATCATCGACCCCGATGACCGGCAGCGGCCACGGTCGCCAGCGGTTCATTGCCTTCCGTTCTGCGACAATGGCACCGGCGCCCTCTTCCGCCGCAGTCGGCGCGAAGCGGTGGCCGTCGGTCGTCTCACCCCGCAGGCAGAAGAAGGCATTCCCGCGACGCAGGGTGCGCGTGTCCACCGACACACCCCGCCACCGGCGGCCAGCGAGCGCGGGATTGGCGAGCGTACCTCCCATGATCTGACAGGCCGTCTCGGCACTCATGGTAATCACGTTGGCTCGGCTTTGTGTCGACGCGACGGGCGCGGTGTTCTTCGTGTCGGCGATGGGTCCCCCCCTGGACCCACCGCCGCACGGGTTACCTCCCACCCCCCCCGGGGGGAGAGACCGGCGGCGATTACCCTGTCGCCGCCAGCGCCTGTGCCGCCTTGTCCCGGTCGGAAAACCGGTGCAATACGCCGCCGATGTCCTGCGTTTCCTCATGGCCTTTCCCGCATAGAAAGACCGCATCGCCGGCGCGTGCATCGGCCACTACACGGGCGATGGCACGGGCGCGATCGGGGTCGCACCAAACACGAGAACTCCAAGTCTCCGGTGAAAACCCCGCTTTGACTTCTGCGATAATGGTCTCCGGATCCTCGGAACGAGGATTGTCGGAGGTGAGGTAGATATGATCGGCCCACTGCTCGACGGCGCGCGCCATCTCGGGGCGCTTGCCGCGGTCACGATCACCGCCGCATCCAAAGAGAACGAGAAGCCGTCCCTGCACGAGCGGCCGGGCCGCCGACAGAACGGCGTCGAGCGCATCTGGCGTGTGGGCATAGTCAACAAAGACCGGAAAGGGCACGCCGGATGGTACCCGCTCGGCACGTCCGGGAATCCCGTTGAACCGGCAGATTCCCTGGACAATCGTGGCGCCATCGACACCGGAGCCGTACGCCGCCGCGGCCATCGCCGCCAGATTGGCGTGGTTGAATCGTCCCCACAGGGGGGATTGGAACGGCCACGAATGATCGCCGATAACCAACCGTCCCTGCGTGCCATTCAGATCGTGGGTCACGACTGCCAGACCGACATCGACGCCCTCACGGCTGCCGGCATAACGGATCACGCGTGTCTGTGACGCGGCCGCCGCGAAGACCGATGATGCCGGATCCGCGGCATTGATGGCCGCAAACGATCCGGGCATCGTGAGCCGTTCGAAAAACAGCTTCTTCGTGTCGCGGTAGTTCTCGAACGTCTTGTGAAAATCGAGGTGATCGCGTGTCAGGTTTGTGAAGACACCGCCGCGGAAACGCAGCCCCCACACCCGGTCGAGCGCCAACGCGTGTGACGACACTTCGAGCACCGCTTTCTGGACGCCGTCGGCGCGCATCTGCGCGAAGAAGCGGTCAAGGTCGGGCGCTTCCGGCGTAGTGCGTGTTGCCGGGAATGACCGTTTGCCCCAGCGATAAGTCACGGTCCCCAGGAGCCCGGCCCGCACTCCCGCGAATTCCCAAATGGTCTGCAGCCCGGCGGCGACCGTCGACTTGCCGTTGGTGCCGACCACGCCAACCAGGTCGAGGATGCGATCGGGATGACCATAGAACCGGTGCGAGACCTCCGCCATCAAGCGCCGGGGATTGTCGACGACAATCGTCGGCACACCCAGGTCGAGGTGCGACGCCGCGATCACGGCGACGGCGCCGGCCTTCACCGCTGCGTGGGCGAACTGGGAGCCGTCGGCGCGTGATCCGGGGAGAGCGAAGAAGAGGTCCCCCGGCTTCACGACCCGCGAGTCATAGGCGATCCCGCTGACGCGGACGTGGGCATACTCGCCGGCAAAGTCAAACAGCAGGTCCGATAGCGAGCGCGTGATAGCAAGCTCGTTCATCGCAATATCAACCGGCATCTGCGGTCTTCTCCGATGACGCTGTCAGGGGCGGGTTCCTGGGCCGCGACCAATCCGCTTCCCGCGATCTCGACAGACGCGTTCAGATCACGCAACACCGCCAGCGCCTGCCGCAGGGGCACACCCCTCAAGTCGGGCCACACCGGCCCGAGGGAGTCGGGCGAACGCCGCGACGCCGTAGGCAGCGGTGAACAGGAACGGGAGGCAAACGCCATCAGGTAGTCCCATCCGTTTGGACCCCCGGCAGGATGCGATGGTTCCACTTCGTCGGGCAACGCGGCAGTGTCGGCGCCGCCGGCGGCCTCGTTGTGAGCTTCTGCTGTCGCGATCAGCGGTCCGACCGCTTCCACCAGCCGCCGCGACCAGTCCGACCGAACCTGACTGGCCGTATCTGTGGCACTCATGCAGAATGACCGCAGATCATTGACCGGCACGTCACCGGCACTCGCGCCGCGACGGATCGTGTTCAACAGCACCGGCGCGGCGGTGAAACCACCATAGTGAATCGGTTCCGGCTCATCGAGAACCACCAGACCAAGCAACTGGGGCCGGTCGGCGGGGTAGAAGCCTACAAATGAGGCCATGAACTTGTTCTTGTCGTAGGTGCCGGTGATCGGATTCGGCTTCTCCGCGGTGCCGGTCTTGCCGGCGATCGGATAGAGCGAATCGGCGATTGTTTTGGCTGTCCCTTCGCGCACCACGCCGCGCATGAAATCCGCGAGCAGGCAGGCGACCTCGGGACGCAGGACGCGCCGCCCTTCGATCGGCGTCGGCCGGACGTCGCCATCAGCCGACTCGGTGGCCGCGACCAGATGGGGACGCACCAGGTATCCCCCGTTGGCCGCTGCCGCGTAAGCGGCGGCCAGCTGCAGCGGCGTGACGGCGATCCCGTGGCCGATCGAACGCGTGGCCACATTGAACTCGGAGTGCTTTTGCAGGGCGATCCGCCCCTGCGACTCGGCGGGAAGATCGATTCCGGTCTTCTCGCCGAAGCCGAGACGTCGCGCCCAAAAATCCAGCCGGCCCGGTTCGAGACGATTGGCGATGCGTCCGGTGACGACGTTCGAGGAGACCATGAACGCCTCGGCCACCGTGATCACGCCATGCCGTTTGTCGTCGCGGATTTGGCGCCCGGAGAAAGCACCGATGCCATTGCCGCCGTCGAAGTATCTCCCCGGTTGGACGACGCCATCGGCGAGTGCGGCGGCGTAGGGAACGACTTTGAAGGTCGAACCTGGCTCGAATACATCCGAAACCAGCCGGTTCTTCAGAATGCGATTCCCCACGGGACGCAGGGGATCGACGTCAGCCATGGCCAGGATGGCGCCGCTGTAGGGGTCCATCAAGAGCGCCATGCCTGATTTGGCACGCCACTTCTCCACTGCGCCGGCGAGTTCCTCCGCGAGAATCGATTGCCAGCGCGCGTCGAGTGTCAGGTGCAGCTTCGTGCCGGGGACCGGCGGGCGCCCGGCAACCGGATCAACGACGAAACGTCGGCCGGTGGCATCAGCGACGAAGTATCCTTCCCCGTCCTGGCCGGTGAGGACATCATCGTAGAACGCCTCCACGCCGGCCGCGCCGGCCAGACTGTCATTGACAAAGCCCAGCGGTCCGCCGATACCAGGGAGGGCAACCGGATAGACACGTTCGTATTCCCAAGTGGGGTAAACACCCGGCAGTTTCCAGCCTTCGACTCGTGATGCGGCCTCGGCGTTACACCGCCGCGCCATCCAGGTGAAACGGTCAGAGCGCCCTGCCCATTCGCGGGCCAGCACTCGATAGCTGCACGAGCGCACCGGCGCGAAGCGGCGCGCAAGTGTTTCGAGCGGCGTCTCGCGGTCGGGGTACGCGAAATAGGAGCGGGTGGCAACACTGATCGCCAGCAGGCGTCCCTGCCGGTCAACGATCTCGCCGCGCGGCGCGGACAAGCGGACGCGACGATCACTCTGCTCGAGCGCCAACGCCGACAGCTCATCATGGCGCAACACCTGTAACTGCAAGGCGCGGGCCCAAACCACGACCCAGACACACAGCCCGACTGCGAGCAACAGGCGACGGCGACGGGCGAATGTCGCCGCCAGGCTCGCTTTTCTTATGCCCCCCACTCTGTGCATACCGTCCATGGTGTCTGGCTGCTCTCGGGCGTCGGCGCATTTGGGCCCCGCGCCTGCTCTATTCTCTTCGTTTCAGCGGTCGTCTTGCTGGGCGAGGCGACGTGCGTCCTGATCCACAGTGCCCGTGTCGTTGACGACCAGATATCGACTCTGCCTTCGCGTCGTCGGCTGCAGACCGAGTCGATCGACGGCAATCGCTTCAATCCGCTCGCGGCGGGCCAAGGCCGCGTTTTCGGCCAGCAGACGATCCCGCAGCCGTACCGTGGCCGTGATCCGGCCCTGCGCCCGCTCAACCTCTTCCCCCAGGCGGACGACCGCATAACGCTGCCAAACCCACGCAGTGGCAATCGCCACTGCTAGCATCCACCACGCCGGTCGCAGCAGGCGCAGAGCCCGGATCAAGCGATTGTTCATGGCCGGTCTCCCGGCCGCACAGGCAAACGTTCTATGACCCGCAGCCGCGCCGCTTTCGCGCGCGGATTGCGCGCGACTTCCGCCGCGGTCGGACGCAGGACACGACGATGCACCAGACGGGCCCGCGGGTTGGCCCCGCAGACACAACGCCCCAACGCCGTCGGGCAACGACACTCACGCGCCGCCTCGCGGAACAGGGACTTGACGAGGCGATCCTCAAGCGAGTGGTAGGCGATAACGACGAATCGACCTCCGGGAACCAGCCGGGCGAGCGCCGCCTCGAGACCGACGGGGATCGCCGCGAGCTCATCGTTGGTCACGATGCGCAGGGCCTGAAAGACGCGGGCAGCAGTGCGGCCGAAGTTGACGCCGCGCGCCCCGACCACACGAGCAATCAGTTCGGCCAGTTGAGAAGTCGTGGTGATTGATTCGTCATGCCGATCGCGGGCGGCGATGATCACGCGCGCCAGACGGGCGGCGTGCCGCTCTTCACCAAACTCGCGCAACGCGTCCGCGAGCTCCGATTCGGAGGCGTCCGCAAGCCACGAAGCGGCCGTCGACCCCTGCGAGGTGTCGAATCGCAGATCGAGCGGGCCATCCAGCCGGTAGGCGAATCCCCGCGCGGGATCATCAAGTTGACGGGAGGACAATCCGAGGTCGAAGAGCGCTCCTGAGATCAGGCCGACACCCAGCTCTTCGCAGACGGCTGCCAGCGCGCGAAAGTCAGCGTGGCGCAGGATGACGCGGTCTCCAAAGCGCTCCAGTCGCCGCGCCGTGTGGCTGATGGCGTCTGGATCACGGTCGACACCGACGAGGCGCCCAGTTTCATGCAGACGATCGAGAATCAACTCGGCGTGCCCTCCACCGCCAATCGTTGCATCGAGGTAGATCCCGGAAGGATCGGTGATCAACTCGCGGATGACCTCGCCGGCCATCACCGGCCGATGCCCGGCGGGCGCGACGACATCATCCTCATAGCCGTTCACAACAGCAATTTCCTGGCGACCTCCTCGTAGGTCTGGCCAAACCCTTCGATATAGGTCTCGAACCGCCCGACTTCCCAGATCTCGATGCGGCGGTTCATACCCAGAACGATCACATCGCGTTTCTCGTCCGTGATCCCCGCCAGAGTCGCAAGCTTGGGCGGGATGATGATGCGGTTCTGCTTGTCCGGTGAGACCTCGGCCGTGTTGGCCATCAGCTTACGCATGAAGAAATTCGCGTTCTCATCAGCGAGTCCGTAGTTGTCGAACTTCGCCATCACCTGCTGCCACTCCGAGCGGGACAGGAGGAAGAGACAGCCGTTCAACCCCAGAGCCAGATAGCAGACATCGAGCGAATCCTCCGATGCCTGCCGCAGCTTCACCGGCAGGTTGAGTCGATTCTTCGGATCGACCTTTGCGCTGAATGGCCCGACGAATGGTGACATAGTGGACAGTCGTGACTAATTGACTATTTCGAAGGAGGTTACAGGGAACTTCGCAAGTTCGACTCTAAATCCTTCGCCCTCTCGAAGAGCTCGCCAGCGAGTCTCGAGGAACTGTGCTCGATGTTGTTGTCCGGTTACTCCGGTGGCGCCTCAGCAAGTGGCTCTCACCCACTTGGCCCCACTGGCCCCCACTTTAGGGGAGGCATAGTGCATAGGCAAGCGAATTCTCATTCTGGAAGGAAAAAAGCTGCCGGGCGCACATGTCGACTGTACTGCAGCAAGACAGATTCGACCAAGCCCTGTCAGTCTCGAGGGAGAAGCAGCACGGCGACCACATCCCTCCTGGACGTGAGACGCGGATATGGCCTTCAGCCAATACCTTGGCCTGCCTCGATGAATAACACGAGCCGGCCATCTCACGTGTTGGTTGATCAAGCGAGCCCAACTCACCGTTATAGAATTGGTTACAAGGCGGACAAATGGACTCCTCCAGAAAGCGTGCGCGGTCACTCCCAAGCCATTTCAGCCCCCGAGCAATCGGACCGACTTACAGAGGTAGGTACTTCGGAGGGGGATATGGTCTGCGGGAGATCTGCGGGATGGGGTCTGCTTGCGTTTTTTCTGAGTGCCGGGGCACCCTCATTTGCAGTCGACAGGATCTATGAGATCAGGTGCTCCGATCCGGTCGCTCTGAGTGCGGCAGGTGGCTTCTGGCGACTGGTAGACGACGGGGATTTGGCTGGTCCGATCGGTGCCCCGGCATTGCCATGGCGGATCGTGACTCTGCCGGTGGCCGTGCCCCCGGAGTGTGCACCGAAGTTGGTCATCCTGGCAGCGGATACGGTTCTGCTGCCGGGCACTCTGGCTCCGCGGCAATTGGACATGGTGACGAGCGACACCGCTACCCCGCCACCACCGGTCGCACCCGACACCACGATCTACAATCACGACTGTTGGTTTCCGAAACAGAACCTCCGGGCTGAGATCTCGGGGCAGTTCGGCGATCAGGCAGTCGCCAGCCTGCATTGGTGCCCGTATCGCTACAACCCGGTCCGCAATCAACTGATCGTGATCCGCCGCGCTGTACTCAGCATGGCGGCACCGGTGCAGTCGGCACCGCCGTCTGGAAACGACACGGCCGCGGTCACTGATGTCCTCGCACAGAGTGTGGTCACCCGATCGCAGGAGTCCGCTGTCGGTCGTCTTACCTTCGCCCCGAAGGGATGGATGGCGCCCGACTGGGTTTGGCCTGATGATCCGCCCACCGGCATTACCTATGTCGTGGTCACAAACGCCGCATTAGCGCCCTACATGCGGCCCCTGGTGGAATGGAAAGCGCGACGGGGCATCCGTGCCGGGCTGGCTACTATCGAGGCGATCGTGGCGCGATATCCCGCTGTCGACGCGGCGGCTTCGATCCGCGAGTACTTCAAGGCGGCATATGCCAGTGGGTTGGAATGGGCTTTGTTGGCGGGGGATGAGACCATCGTGCCGATTCGTTACGCTTACCCCGAGCTGGACCCCTACACCGGCGACCCACACCAGAATCAGATCTGTGATCTCTACTTCGGCGAGCTCGATGGGAATTGGGACGCTGACGGCGATGGTATCTATGGGGAGTACTTCGACGACCAGGCGCAGCTCTATCCGGAACTCTATGTCGGCCGCCTTCCCTTCTCCGAGGCCGCCGGGGCGACCGCGATCATCGACAAGCTGATCGCCTATGAACGCGGGCCGGATGACGGTGACTACCTGACGCGCGCCTTGAGTGTTTCCGCCGATCAGATGCGAGACTGGTCGAATGGCCAGGGGCAGCACGCGTTGGTTGCCGCCGCGATGCCGTCGTCATGGGCCAACGACATGGTCGCGATGGTCGAGAGTCCCTCCGGCAGCGACCCGGCGCCACAGAACCCAGATGGCCCGACGTTCCCAGCGCTGCTGTCCAGTGGCTTCGGTTGGGTCAACTACTTCGTCCACGGACGCGCCGATGGGTTTGTCGTACGCTCGGCGGGAATTCTCGGGTCGCCCTTGACGTACGTGTATACGCACGGTGATGACGGCGACGGCAATGGGCATCTGAATCTGACGGCGCCATCGCCCCGGCCCGGCATCCATGTGTCGGCCGCCTGTGATCAGGGCGCCTTCGACTTGGATGCGCCGCCGTTCAACGGGACGGTGGGACAATCGGTCGCCGAACGGTTGCTGCTTCTCCCGCAGGGGGGAGCGGTGGCATTCATTGGCCAGTCGCGCTGGGGCTGGGTGTCGACGTCGTACAAGCTGGTCAAGAAGCTCTATGAGTATGTTGGCAACGACAGCATCCCGAACCACATCGGCGTGTACCAGACGCTTGCAAAGCTGGCGTTCCCCAGCTATCGCGACCTCGTCTACGGCAACAACCTGTACGGCGATCCGGAAATGCCGGTGTGGAAGACGACCCCCATGCCCCTGGAAGTGAGCGCGCCGCCCACATTCACTCCCGGCCCGGGGATCTGGGCGGTCGAAGCACATGAAGGCGCTAGCCCCGTTTCGGGCGCACTCGTGACGCTGGCGATTGCCGACAGCGTCTGGGCCATTGGCCAGACCGATGCGGATGGGCGCGCGGTGATTGATCTCCCCCTGCCGGTCGTACCCCAGGTGATCCTGACCATCGGCAAGAGCGGGCATCGCATCTGGACGGACACATTGCCGGTCTCGATCATTGCCGACGTCGGCGATGATCATGGCCTTGTTCCCAACACGTTCAATCTGGCGCCGAACTACCCAAACCCATTCAATCCCTCGACCATTCTACGGTTCTCTCTGGTCGAGGCCGGGCCGACCACGTTGTCAGTCTATGATGTTCTCGGACGCCGGGTCAGACGGCTATTGGAGGGCACGCTTGCGACCGGGATTCATACTTGTGAATTCGCCGGCACCGGCGACGATGGTCATCCACTTGCCAGTGGGATCTACTTCGCACGGCTGGAAGCCGGCCGGCACGCGAAGATCCAGAAGATGGTGCTGTTGCGCTAAGATCGTCTGATGGAATGAAGCAGTAGACACCCTCACCCGCCCGCGATGAACACGCGGCGAATTGCACCCCACCACGCACTCCGGACCACGGCCGCCAGGAAGAGCGGCGGCACCGACAACCAGACCAGCGCATGTTTCATCGCGCTCCGCGCGTACAGACGGCGCAGATACGCCCAGTAGGCATAGTGCCCCATCCAGATCATGGCGACCTTGCGGCGGTTGATCGCGGCGCCGCCGACGTGGCATACCGACACGTCGGGCGTGTAGTAGATCTTGTATCCCGACTGCCTGACCCGCCGACACCAGTCGACGTCATTGAAGAACATCGGGTACCTCTCATCAAACACCCCGACATCGTCCAAGACAGTCCGCCGGACCAAGAGGCAGCTTGCCATCGGCTGATCGACCATCTGAACCGTCCCCCCATCGAAGTACCCCATCCGCCAGCGCCCGAAGGTCGGCGAACGAGGGAAAAGCAGCGAGAGGCCGGTCAAGTCGTACCACAATGTGTCCAAGCCGGGCAATTCGCGCACCGAGCGCTGCCTGCGGCCATCCGGACCGATCAGCCGCGGCGCGACGGCGGCGGCATCGGGGTGAGCATCCAGGAACTGCCGCAAGGCATCGATTCCGCCCGCCGGCAGGACGGCGTCGGGGTTCAGCAGCAGCAAGTGGTGGGTATAAACGGCGGCGATCCCCTGATTCGACGCGGCGGCATAATATCGATTCTCACTATTGCATATCAGTGTGACGTGGGGAAACGATTCGCGAATGATCAATGCCGTCCGATCCTGTGAGGCATTGTCGACAACCACAATCTGCACCGGCTGCCGGGACGCGGCCGCCGCAGCGTTGAGGCAGGTCGCAATCTCCCCCGCTGAATTGTAGGTGACGATGACGACCCCGACGCCGGTGTCGACGTTGCTCACGGCGGCATCTCCGAAGACCGTTCGGCTCTCACTGTATCACAGAGCGCGGCGAGGCGGCGGGCCTGCTCGCGACGGTCAAACATCCGAATCGAGTCGATGCTCCTTGCCGGTATGTCTCGCGGAAGCTGCATGATCTCCTCGATGATGGCAGCCGCTTCACGGGAATCGGATGGCGGAACAACCCGGCATCCCGGCAGCCGGCCAACCAGCGCGCCCACGGCGGCATCCTGCGGGCCAAATAGGACCAGCGGACGCAACGAACGCAACGCCTCGTAGAGGCGCCCCGGAATATTCGTGGCAAACCCCGGCAGTTCGCTGACGGAAATCGCAATTGCATCGGCGCCAAGCAGTGCACGAATACTGGTGCGGTGCTCAAGATACCCCAGATCGACGAAGATTGACGCCAAGCCATATTCGCCGGCCAGTGCGGCGGGATTGATCCTCAGTGCTGTTCCCACGTGCACTACGCGGAGGTTCAAACCGGGCTTAGCGTTCAGAAGTGCGCGCACCGCGGCGAGAATAGGGCGCGGGTCCGAGTGCGGACTGAACGTTCCCGGACACAAGATCGTGAATGGGTCATCCGGGGAGCGAAGTCGCGGACCGGCCGGGAAGTCCGCTTCGTCATAGCCATTGTGAATGACCTCGGTCGCGTGCCGCGGTCCTTCGGCATCGAGCGCTGCCGCCATCGGTTCACTGACTGCGATGAGACGATCGGCCGTGCGGACAATCCGTTGACGCAGGCGGCGGGCATGCCGCACATGCCACCGCGTCGGCCCCCAGTCATCATCGCGCGCCAGCCACGGGTCGCGGAAGTCCGCGATCCAGGGGATGCGCTTGTGCAGCCCGAGACCGACGCGATGGACCGAAGGCGGCGGGGATGTGGTCCATACGGCATCGAACGGCTGCTCACGGAGCAGGCGCTGCGCCCGTCGCCGCGCATTCATCGCAAACACCACTTTGTCATCCGGCCAGCGGAGCCACTCACGCAGAGATCGCACCCAGGGTGCGGGCGCGCGTTCGCCCCGGACGCCTCCGGAACCGTGCCGGCGCTGTCCGCGGAGCCAGACGGCCAGATCGAGCGTCGCGACACGCTCTATGCGCACAGTCTCGGGAATGTCCGCCAGAAGAGAACGATCCGTCTGATAGTACCGGCTGAAGTGCGGCGCAATCACGGTCACATCCCAGCCGAATTCGGGCAGATACTTGGCGAATTTCAGCGCCCGTTGCACGCCTCCCATTCCCCACGGCGGGAAGTAGTAGGACACAATCAGGAGGGATGGACGCCTGGACGCAGCCATGATTCCCGGCCCGTGTCAACCGCGGCGGCACTCTTCGATGACATTGGCCATCACCGCTTCCACCTGCTCCATGTTGTCATGCCAGCGCGCCCGTGAAGTGATGATCTGCCGGTTTCGTGCGCGTGCGTTCTCCCGCAAGACCGCATCGCCCGCCGCGCGTTCTATCTGTTGCGCCAATGCCCCGGCGTCGCCGACAGGAAACAGCAGGCCATTGCCACCCGGCTCGATCCACTCGCAATTGGCCGGCAGATCGGTAGCGATGGGGAAACACCCCGCCGCCATCGCTTCCAGAAGGGACACCGACGTGCCGTCAGATGCCGCCGTCGAGATATAGAGGTCAGCGTCGGCGAGTCGCTGCCGTAGGTCGGAGCTGGGCAGCCAGGGGACAAATTGCAGGCAGGTGCCAAGATGCAGCCGGTCAGCGAGTCGCCCGAGACGCGCGCGCTGCGATCCCTCGCCGATGACCACGAACCGGTACTGTCCTGATGCCGACTTCTCGATCTGCGCCGCGGCTTCAAGGAGAGTCTCAACACGGTAGAGTGGCTCCAAGCGACGGTTCTGGATGACCGTCACAGTCGGCCGTGGCTCCTCCTGACGGTTTTCACCGACGGCCAGCCAGCTATCCTCGACGCCCAGCGGCGCGACCGTGATCTTCGCCGACGGCGCGCCCAACTGTCGCATCCGCCGGGCCAGGACATCAGCATCGGTGAACAGATGGTCGGCACGGGACAACACATGGCGGACGCGGCGACGATGCAGGGGCGACTTTTCAGGTTGGATCAGCACATCGGAACCCCAAGCGGAAACCACAAGCGGGCGGGCACCCACCAGAGCACCCAGCCAGCCATAATCAGGCACAAACAGGGAGCTAACGATGTCAGGGGCGAATTCCCTCACGATCCGGCGGACGCGCCTCACGGCAAGCACGATCGCCGCCGCGCGTGAGAGATATGTCCCGCCGATCGCTTCGGCTTCAACTCCCGGTGGAACCGGCGCGAACGAAAGCCAGCGAACAATCCAGCCACGCTCGCGGAAATACCGCGCCCAGCGTTGCGCATGCACAACACGGGCTTCTCCCAAAATGAGAATCTTGGCCGGATGCTCGGCGGGCGACATATCACACAGTATGTTCACGGTGGCTCAGAGCCGCCAGGTGAAATCCCAGTTCAGCGTCCGCCGCGCAGAAGCGATCGCACGGTGTGATACCAGGGGCGACGGTAGACAGCGGTTGTTCGCTCAACCGACATAGCCCCCCATCCCCGCTTGAACTGCGCCAAACCCCCGGCAGTTGCGCCGGCCGGCCCACCTCCCAGATCGACGGTCCGCACGCCTTCAGCTCTCAGGCGATTCAGTGTCTCGGCAAAGAGGAAATGACCGACCCCCTGAGACGCACGCTCGCGGTCAAAGGCGCCGTCGACGTAGACCGCAACGTCGCCATGCACGAGGAAGATTACCGCCGCCACAGGCTTCAAGTCCATCCAGGCAGTATGGAACCGCAGTGCTCCGGTCGGACCGAACAAGCGAACCAAGGCGTGTGCATAGGTTCTGTTCAGGACGAAGCGCGACGGACGCGAGCGGCCGCCCCACGCCGTCAGAAAGTGCGACACATCGTCCTCCCTTTCCAGAGGCGCGAGCCGGGGGTTCAACCTCTGCCCCTTGTCGATGTTGCGCCGATGCGACTCCGAGTACCTACGGCGATTGTCATTAACAGCCGGATCTAGACGGAGAATCCATGCCTCGCTGCGCAGGTCCTGTCTTTGCCAGCGGTCCAGATTGCCGCCGACCAACAAGTCGGGGTGAACCGCGAATTCTATTGTTCGTGGGCCAATCGCGGCAGACATGAAGTCGCCGACGGATATGTCGTCGCTGGACCGGCCACGGGAACGAAACGGCCCACAGGGCGTGCCCATCGGCTGCGCATAGCACATCTCCCATCCGATACGCCGCCGTCTGACCAGAGGAATCCCCGCCAGCATGTTGCCGTCGGCATCAGCCAGGATCCAGAGTTCCGCCCGACTGCGTGGCCAGACTGATTCCCAGAACAGTCCCCACTCCGGCAGCAGATACGGTGAGGGAACGGCGATCTCAGTCAACCACCCCAGCCACTGCGCGCGCGGAGTCTCGGTCGGGTGATGGCACTGCCAGGGCATGGAGGAAGCGCCTACCATTTACGAGCGGCGTCGGACTGCGATCTTGCCATGTCCGTAGCCGCCATCGGGGCTGTGCACTACGAACAGATAGATGCCGGATGCAACCGGCTGCCCGTCAGAGTCGCGCCCGTTCCACCCGGTCGCGGCATCCAGCTCAACTACCGACTGGCCAGCCACGGTGAAGATGAACACGCGGCTGCCAAACCGGGCGTCGAAGTGCACGCGGTCTTCGCCCGTGGAGGAGACCTCGAAGGGATTGGGATAGGCGACCACGTTCTCGACCGCCTGAGCGGGCGGAAGTGCCCCCACCGTCTGTGACAGTCCCGATTCGGTGGCGATCCACACCATCCCGGTCCTCTCGTCGACCGCGATTTCCGAGACCGCGTCGCCGACCAGGCCGGAATTAGTGGAGTTGTAGTATTCCATCGTACCATCGGGGGCGATGATAACCAGGCCAAGTGATGTCCCGACCCAGATGGAATTCGCCGCATCGGCTGCCAGAGCGTTGATGGTCAGACCTGCCTCAGGGGGCAGCGACACGTCAAAGAACCGACGACGATCAGCGGCGTAGCGAGACAAGCCAACATTGGTGCCGACCCAGATGGAATCCGCCCGATCGACCAGAACCGCACGCACCTCGTTGGCCGGCAGATGGTCCCCGGTGTCCCACGCGCGCACATGACCACGCTGCGCCACCGGCTCACCGCCCGCGCATAGGGGCTCTCCATAGGTCAGCTCCGTCAAGCCGGCATCACTTGCCCCAACCAGAATTGTGTCCGCCTGTGCCCAGAGAACCGCGGGCAACCTCGACGTGAGGCCATCGGAGGAATCAAACACTCCCCAGCAGCCGTGATCATAGAAAGCCAATACGCGTCCCGAGTCGGCAAAGGCATTGGCGAACCAAACGCGCCCATACGGGTCGACCGCGACATCGCGCACGACGATGTAGTTGTTCGGCGTTCGCCCCGCGTTCTGGTGCCACATCAGGGTGCTGTTGGCGGTGTCGTAGCGTGTCCAGCCGGTGTCGGCCAATGGAGTCTTCGGATTGACGCTGTATGCCCCCGCACCCCATGCCCCCAGCCAGACGTCACCATCAGGCGCGACGGCAACCGACGTCCCGGGGTTGCTGGGGCCCGCATTGAAGTAGGGGAGCTTCGTCCAATGGTCGGCATCGAGGAAATCAGCGCCGTAGTTGGCGTGGACGCACCAGAGCTTGCCGTCAGCACCGACCGCGACATCGGCGAATGCGTTGTCCAGCGGGCCATTGAATTCACGCGGTGACCACTCGTCACTCCGCTGCCAGACCCCCATCCCCTGCTGTCCCACCCAGAGCGAGCTATCAGTTGCCTTCACGGCGCTGGTCAGAGCACCGGCAACGGCGCCGGGGATGACTGTTATGGCGCATTGCGACACGCGGCACCACGCCAGTCCCTTCGACGAGACAATCCAGAGTGTATCAGCGTCACTGAACAGGTCGCGAATCGCGGCGGCGCCGAGCCCCGACTCGAGACGCACCCACGTGGAATCACCGGAGCCCCCCGCGCCGAACGCGTAGGAATAGAAATAGAGCCCGCCATCGCCTCCGGCGTAGGCAAGACCGCGCACTTGCTCGATCGCCGTTAAGCCCTTGATGTCGGTCCACGTCTGCCAATGCGATCGATCCAACAGGAAGGGATCATCGACCCGCGCCCGCGCAACACCGGCATCACCGGCGACCCAAAGGTAACCATCGTGCACAAGCAGATCGCGCACGGCCGCACCATCGGGCCAATCGCCGATGCGCAGGTAGCTCTCTTTGATCTCCCCTCCATGGCGGCGGGTATCGAACTTGTGGACGCCGGCATCCGAGCCGACCCAAAGAAAACCGTCCGGCCCCGGCGTTGCTGCATTCAACGCGATGGGAAGCCCATTGTCGTTCTCAAAGCGATAGACATCCCAACGCGAGTCACCGCGCCGGTGCGAGAGCCGTCCATTCGTGCCGCCGGTCCAGAGGGTCTGCTGTGAATCTAGAGTCACGAATCGCAGGTCGTTTCCCCCCAACCCATCGGCATTGGTGAAGCGCTGTTCCTTCAGGGTATCACCGGTCACAACCCGCACGAGCCCGCCTCGTGTTGCCACCCAAAGCGTGTCGTCGGAAGCGGCCAGCGCGGTCACCTCACGGACGTTCGTGTGATTCTTCCAGGAGGTGATGCGCTCAGCCCATACGGGGCGGGACAGGCAAACGATGATGGCCACCGCCAGCGCCAAGAACGGTGCGAGGCCCGCAATTAGTGGGTGCGGCGCGCTTTCCCTCGGCTTCCCTCGACGACACTCGGAACAGGTGGTTAGAGGCAAGCTGCTCGCCACGAGCAGAGCACCCATCCTATGACTTCCTGCGACGGGAGAGGACGGCGGCGGCCAAGAGAGTCGCCAGTATCGCGCCCGCACAAAGCTGGCCCCAGAACATCCCATGCCGGACAAAGAACGTCACCTCCTCGGCCGGGCCAAGTCCCAAATCATAAACGCGGACATCGGGTACATACTGAAACGAGGCCTCGCGGAACACGCCGCCGCGGTCGATGAAGCCGGAGATCCCCGTGTTGGCCGCCCGTGCAATCGGGCGACGCGTCTCGATGGCGCGATAGACGGCAATCGCCGCGTGTTGGGCCGGGCCCGACGAGAAGCCATACCACCCATCGTTGGTGATCGTAACAAGGAATCGGGCGCCATCTTGCGCGAAGCGGCGGATGATCGCCGGAAAAGCCGATTCGTAGCAGATCGCGGCGGCGTAGGGACCCTTCGGATGATCGAACAGGATGTAGCGATCACCGGCGGTGAAATGCGCCCCGCCCACTTCCAACTTGTCGAGTACCTTGATCCGATCTGAGAAGGGAATCCACTCGCCGAAGGGTACCAAGTGCAGCTTGGCATGGAAGTCAGCACCGTAACTCCCATTGGTGATGGCGACGGCGGCGTTGTAGCGCAGATACCCGTCGGGCTGGGTGCGACGGAACTCCAGCGTGCCCACCAACAGGGAAGCCGATAGCTCCCGGGACAGCAATTGCAGCGAGCGGTGGTAGTGCTCATCGGCGCGCAGATAGATCGGGGCGGCGGTCTCCGGCCAGACGATCAATTCGGCGCCATGAGCGGCGGCGGCACGGGTCTGCGTCTCGTAGACCGCCATCGACTGATCGGTGAATCCCTCCTCCCACTTGTGAAATGAATCGATGTCCCCCTGCAGTACGGCGATTCGTGCCGTCGCGACCGTCTGCAGATGTGACAGTGCCGCACGACCGTAGACATACGGCACCGCCAAGCCCAGAACAAGAACGGCCAGGTGCAGCGCCGACGCGCGTGTCCGTCCGGCTACGGAATGGTGAATCAGTCTCAGCAGAGTGACACTCAGCAACGCGACGACGAACGAGACCCCCAGATCCCCCGTGATGTCGGCATACTGGATCAGCGCCGTGTAGCCCGTCTGTGACAGTGAGAGATTGGTCCACGGGAAAGCCAGGGCGCCCAGTTCACGCCAGTACTCATGCGCCGTCCAGGCAACGGGGAACAGCCAGACTGCCCGCGCCCCAAAGGCACGCTGCAGGTAGCCGCAGGCAGCGAAAACCGCGGCGACATACAGAGCCAGGATGATCACCATGGCGAGCATCCCGGGGATCGACACCCACCCCGTCCAGTAGAGCGTGCCGAAATGAAAGACAAACCCGAATACCCAGCCGCGCCAGGCGACCGTGCGGATCGGCGTCGTGGCCTCGCCGCCGGTGAACCCCGCAGCCCACAGGGCCAACGCGAGGGCACCATACGCCAGAAGACCGAAGGGAAACGGAGGAAAAGCCAGGGCCAGAATCCCGCCCGCCAAGGCCGCAACGGCAGTCGGGGAAAGGTGGGTCCGTGCGCGGGTCATGTGAGATAGCGCTTCTTACGCGGCGCTCATCTGTGTCCGGGCGCACCCTATTGGGGGTGGTTCAACCGGACCTGGCGCGGGCCCGCAGTAAGATTGCCGATCACGTATGCCGTTTCGCCTGCCGCCGCCAACTGATCGAGCGCACCCTTCAGATGATCACTGTCCACCGCGAGGATGTAGCCGATCCCCATATTGAACACGCGGAACATCTCATCGCGGTCGACATTGCCGGCGCGCTGCAGGAAGGCGAAGATCGGCGGGAGCGGCCAGCGGGTCGTGTCGATGACCGCCTGCACCCCTTCCGGCAGGATGCGGACGAGATTCCCGGGGATTCCACCACCGGTGATGTGCGCCATCCCCAGAGCCAGATGTGCATCCAGCAGCCGCCGAACTGGGGCCGCGTAGGAGCGATGCACCGCCATGATCGCCTCACCGAGCGTGCTGCCCAGCTCCTCCGGACGATCATCGAGTTCAAAGTGGTTCTGATCGAAGAGGATCTTGCGAATCAGTGAGAATCCATTGGTGTGCGGCCCGGAGGACACCAGTCCAACCAGAACGTTACCCGGGGCCAAACGCGCGCCATCGACGATCTCACTACGCTCGACAATCCCCGTGATGAAGCCCGCCAGGTCATAGTCGCCACGTTTGTAGATCCCCGGCATCTCAGCAGTCTCGCCGCCGATTAGGGCCACGCTGTTTTCCCGACAGGCCATCGCGATGCCGCTGACGACATCAGCGACCACGCCCGGATCGACCCGCGCCACAGCGAGATAATCCAGGAATGCCAACGGTCGCGCGCCGCAGGTGAGGATGTCGTTGACACAATGGTTGACCAGATCCGCGCCGATCGTCTTGTGGAACCCTGAACGGATCGCCACCTTCAGCTTCGTGCCAACACCATCGCAGCTCGACACGAGGACCGGCTCCCGATACGCCGCGACATCAAGCCGCAGCAACCCGGAGAACGGCCCCACACCGGCCAGGACCGCCTCGGTGTAGGTGCTTTTCGCCAGATCACCGATCCGGGCGACCGCCTCATCGGCGGCCGTCAGATTGACCCCGGCAGAGGCGTAGGTCAGTCTGTGTGCCATTCCGTCATCCGACCCCATTGACTGCCAATGGATTACCGCATGGCCACAATCACCGGCCCCTCCCAGGTGAACGAGCAGGCCGGGGCGGCACCAGCAGTCGTCCTCCCCGTAAGCGGTCTTGAGGACGACAGCAGACCATTAAGCCCTGAAGGAGCGCCCAAGTCAATACACGGTTGCGCGCGTCGGCCACAGCACGAGGGATCCGGACAATGGCCGGATCGGGGTGCCCGTAGTCGGATACCCACATCCGGCGCCACGTGAGCGCTGCGACCAGCACCAAAGATCGACGACAGCACCCGGCGGCTAATGCCCTATATTCCGGGTGGGTGGGCTTTCTCGAGGAGGTGTACTCCCAGTGGATATCACAAAGAGGTTACGGGCGGCCATCCTGGCGGCGGCCCTGACGGCTCTAATCCTCGGTCCGTCGACCGTTCAGTCAGAAAACAAAACCAGCGGCGGCATCGCCTTTCTCACTGTCCTGCTGACGCATGACAGTGTCCAACTGACCGGCTGGACGATCACCAAGGGCACGCTGCGTCAGCCACGGACACCGACGGACAGAGGCAATCTGGAGTACGAGGCCCTGAGCTTGTCGGGGGACGTCGTGTGGAAGGGAAGTCTCTCCGACCCCCTCGTCCGACGGCTCGAGTACGAGGATCCGGACAATCCGGGCCAATTGAAAGCGAAGATCATCAAGGCCGATACCGCCAGGTTTGTCGTGCGCATCCCTGCCGACGCGGTGATCGACCGCATCACGTTCTACCGAGTTGAGAGGAGAAGCGAGGCCGGCGAGAAGAGTGCGGCTGTGCGCCGGTTGCTCGGGAGCGTGTCCTGCCCCTGGCGGGAGGTGAAGAAATGAGCACCCGACGCCACATCGGAGCCGTCTGCGGGCTGTGCCTGGCCGCCATGACCGCGTCGGCGGCGCGCGCCGAGGGAACGTTGCACACGTTGCGCGTCAATGGCCCGAATTCTCTTCGGATCAACATCGTGGTGCTGTCGGAAGGGTATGTGGCCGCGGAAGAGGCGCAGTTTCTGGCCGACGCCACCAACGCGCTCGCCAGCTTCGACGTCACCTCACCATGGGACGAGTATCAGAGTTACTTCAATGAATATGCGATCTTCGTCGCCTCGAATGAGTCGGGCTCCGATCACCATTCCGGGGAGGTACCCATCCTCCGCGACACGTACTTCAACAGCACCTATGACTCATATGGGGTCCCACGGGCGCTGACGATTCCGCCGAACGATTGGGATCCCGAGTGGTCACACGGAGATGGCAAGGTCTACACCCTCTTGGCGGAGCATGTCCCCGACTACGATCTCGCCCTCGTCCTGGTCAACGATCCGACATATGGCGGCACCGGCGGCGCGTTCGCGGTTGTCTCGGTCCATCCCGCCGTTCCGGAGATTGTCATGCACGAATTCGGACACGCATACGCCGGACTGGGTGACGAGTACGAGTACTGGCAGGGGTGCGGTCTTGACGCCGACCAGGACAGGTACGAGGGTGATGAACCTCCCGAGCCGAATCTGACAATCGAAACCAACCGGGCGCTGGTGAAGTGGACCTGGCTGATTTTGGGGTCTACTCCCCTGCCGACGACCACGAATGCGAATTGCGCCATCTGCGATCCTCAACCGAATCCCATGCCTGCTGGAACGGTGGGGCTCTACGAGGGGGGGTATTACTATCATTGTGGCGCGTACCGGCCGGTGTATTCCTGCAAGATGCGGTGGCTGGGAGTCGATTTCTGCCCCGTCTGCCGTGAGGCGATCGTTCGGTCACATTATGAACGCGTCTCACCGATTGATTCAATGATCCCCGTGACTCCTTCAGACACGATCGGTCTATCGGAAGCGGAAACGTTGCGCGTTGTGACCAAGACGCCCATGACACATGCTCTGCGCATTGCCTGGTATACGGATGGCTCGCCCTTCACGCCGCCGATTCCTGCAACGGCGATCATCCCCGGCAGCGCGCTCGGAGCGGGAACGCACACGGTCAAATGCGTGGTCGATGATACGACGGGTCTGGTCCGCAACGACCCCGGAGCACTTCTGCGTGACTCCGCGATGTGGTCGGTTTCCGTGCAGTGCACTTGTCCCTGCCATGGGGACCCCTTGTGTGATGGAATGGCCAACATCCAGGATGTGGTGAAGACAGTCGAGGTCGCTTTCCGCGGCATCGCGCCGGTGGCTGATCCGGCGTGCCCCAAGCAGCGCACCGACGTAAGTTGCGATGGCGTCACGACGGTCATCGATGTCGTGAAGGTGGTTAACGTGGCGTTCCGTGGTGCGCATCCGGCGACGGAATACTGCGATCCGTGTGGGCCGTAGGGCTGTATTGCAGTGCGTCCCGATGGGCGAACACAGGGGTTCGCGCCTCCATATGTTGTTCTCGCAACCGAGGCACGGACCAAAGTCCGTGGCACACGCTGTTGTGACAGACTCGTGCCACTGACGTTCGTCAGTGGATGCTCGGTGATGACCTTCGATGTCGGTCAACACGGACCAAGGTCCGTGGCACACAGCCCCTACGAGCGAACACGGAGTTCACGGCTACAGGAAATCAACCGGGTCGACGTCAATCGTCATCGTGACGTGCGCGCGGCGTAGCAAGGTGGCGTGATCCTGCCGGAATTGTTCAAGCAGGACCCCGGTTCGCCGCACGGACGATGTCTTGATGAGCGCGTGGACTAGACACCGGCCGGCGCGCCGGGGAATCGCCGCGGGAGCGGGACCCAGCAGCCGCCCGGCGGTGCGCCGCTGGGGCTCGGGAATCGCGCGCCAGAATGGCGCGAGATCCAGCGCAGCAGCCCGGGCGGCGGTCGCCGTGGGTGCAGCAAACGTTGCGAGAATCAGCCGCGTGAAGGGGGGGTAGTGCAGTTGCTTGCGGCGCGGCAACTCGCGGGCGAAGAAAAGCTCCGCATTCTGTGACGCCGCCAGTTCGATGAGCTCGTGCTCGGGATGGAACGTCTGCACCAGAACTTCGCCCCCGCCGTGCCGTTTGTCTCCCCGTCCCGCCCGCCCTGCCACCTGAGTGAGCAGTTGGAACGTCTTCTCTTCGGCGCGGAAATCGGGAAAGGCCATTTGCTGGTCAGCCCAGATGACCCCGACGACACCCACGTCAGCGACGTCGAGCCCTTTAGCCACCATCTGTGTGCCGACCAGAAGATTGTACTGGTCACCCGCGAAGCCGCCGAGGATTCGCTCGGCGGCGCCCCGTCGCGCGGCCACGTCGGCATCCAGACGCGCCAGCCGCACCACCGGATCAAGCTCCGCCAGCGCCGCTTCGACCTTCTGCGTGCCGACACCGTGAAAAAGAAAATCCGTCCCACCGCAGGCCGGACAAGCATCGCGGGCCGGCTGGCCGCGCGCGCAGAAGTGGCAGCGGAACGTGCGGTCGACCGCGTGATAGGTCAGCGTCAGTCCGCAGTCGGGGCACCGCTCGCTGTGTCCACACCGGCGACACGAGACCATGGTCGAATGCCCCCGGCGGTTGATGAAGACAATCGCCTTGCGGCCGGCGCGCAGGGTAGCCAACAGAGCGGCTCGCAGCTCGGGAGTAATCCAGGAATCGGCGTCCATCCCCCCGCGGTGCCGCAGGTCAACGAGGCGCACAATCGGCAGAGCCCGTGACTGCACCCGCCGCGTCAGGCGCAACATGTGGTATTTCCCGGTGACCGCGTTTTGGTAGGACTCGCATGACGGTGTCGCCGATCCCAGAAGACAGAGCGCTCGGTTCAGACGCGCCCGGATCACCGCGACGTCGCGGGCATGGTAGCGCGGCGCCGGATCGGACTGCTTGTATGATTCGGCATGCTCTTCATCGACGATGATAAGGCCGAGATCGGGGATCGGCGTGAAGACGGCTGAGCGCGCCCCGACAACCAACGGATAGCGGCCGTGCGCGATCAGCCGCGCCATCCAGTAGCGCTCGGCCGCGGAAAGACCGCTATGCCAGACCGCGATCGGCACTCCCAGCGAGACCCGCAGCCGGCGGATCATCTGGGACGCCAGCCCGATCTCGGAGACGAGAAAGAGCGCGCGTAAACCGCGCGCCCATGTCTGGCGGATGGCCTCGCAGTACACCGCGGTCTTCCCCGATCCGGTCGGTCCCCAGAGGAGGGCGGTGGCATACTGCCCCGCGCTCTGCAGTGCCTCAATCTGGTTTGCGGCCTCTGTCTGTTCCGGATCGAGATTGTCCCGGCCCGGTTCTGGTGTAACGGCCGCGGTCGTTTCATCGGATCCCCCAGCACCGAGCGGATCCCAGAGGAGGGAGCCAGTAAGCAGCAGTGATCTGAGGGCCGGCATCCCGCCGGGAAAACGGGGTGCAATCTGCGAGATTGCCGTTCCTTCGACCGCCCACCTGGGGTCGGCGAAGAAATCGCGCACGAGGTCGGGAATGCGGCCAGATGCAACGCCGGCGATTCCCTGCAATGTCGCACTCCGGGGCAGCGATGGCACGGGAGCGCGCCATTCGGCAACAACCAGCCCGCACTCACGCAAATGGTCGAGCAATCGCTTCAGAGATTGGCGAGTCAGCCCCAAGCGGCGGCGCAGGGATTCCTCAGTAACCGGTCGGTCGACTGTCAACGCACGCAGGAGGTCACGCTGCTTCGCGGTCAAGCGGATCTGGGAACCGCTCCCGTCAACATCCTGACGCTTCAGTCGGTAAACAGGTCTCTGAGCGCCTGCGGCCGCGCCGGACGGGGTCACGGCAGCCAGAACCTCGCCCCAAGCACACAGATAGTAGTCCGCCACCCAACGCGTGAGTTCAAGCAACTGCGCGGGAATGCGCCAACCCACGTCGATCGGCCGTTGCAGCGGTCTTGTTCCTTCCGGGAGAGAATCTGTTGCCCTCACGGCGACAACGACACCGGCAGAGTCGCGCCCTGCCAGCGGCGCGAGCACCCGGTCACCCGGCTGCAGGTCGATGGACCAATCACTCGGGACCTCATAGGTGAACTCGCGCCGAACCGGCCGCGGGAAAGCGACGTCGGCAAGACGGAAAACAGCGGCACTCGAGGATTCTGCGCGCGACATATGGGCTAATAGGCGGGATGCCTTCGGGAAATGCCGCCTTCTTCGTCGAGTTCCTGTTGCGGTGCGGGTCAGCCCTTGCGGCGTGTTGAAGAACCTGCTCCGAGGTGGATTCTACACGGGAGCGGATGGTTCGACTTCGCTCACCACAGGTTGCTTCGTCGCTTGTCCCGCTCTGCGAGCGGGGCTTCGCTCCTCGCAATGACATCCAGTCTGCGAAGGACTTACAGTGTCTTTGCGAGGAGGTCGTCCGCCCAAGGCGGACGGCCGACGAAGCAATCTCCCTCCGTGGGCTTGGCTTTTTCAACGAGCCCCAACGACTGACCTACACAGAAGGCGGCTCACCGGGAGGTCCGCCCTCCCGAAATACAAGAGAACAGAGGTCAAAAGAAAAGGGCGATCCTCCGAACGGGATCGCCCTTCTGATGGATTCGGCAACCGATCACGGGCACTTGGACTGCCAGGTCTTCAGTTCGTCGGCGCGGCCCAACTGCGCGAGCGCTATTTTCATCATTTTGCAGATGACCGCATTCTCCGGGAAGAAGCCAGCCGCTTTCTCCAGAGTCGTCCGCGCCGAATCCCAGAGCTCCGGCTGACTGAAGGGCGACTCGGCACCGTGGGTGATGCTCGACGCGTCCTGCAGATAGCGGGCACGCTCGCCGGCATCCTCGATCACACGGTCGTCAGAGGCCAATGTGGCGGCGGAGTAGTAGCAGATGGCCAGGAGGCGCCAGGTCTCCTGGTCCTTAGGGTCAATCTCCACCACCTTGCTGAAGCGCGGGATCGCCTTGGCGAAATTGTCGAGGGATTTCTCCCAGAAACCCCGGCGCGCCGCCTTCGCATTGGTATCCTTATCGTTGTTGGCCAAGGCGCGCTCGGCTTGCGCCATCGAGTCCTGGAAACGGATCGCCGTGTTGTAGTAGAAGATCCCCATGTTATACCAGGTATCTTTCGAACTGGGATCCTCCCGGACAACCGACTCCTGCCACTTGTAGGCCTCCCGGTCATTTCCGGTGCGCGAGAAGATGTCCGCCAAGGTCACGATCGTGTTGATGTCCTTCGGAAACATCGCGTGGTAGCGTCGGTTAACGGCGATCGCCTCCGGCCACTTCTGCAGGTCATAGTAGGTGGCACCGAGAGAACGCATCAGGTTGGTGTAGCGGGTGCGTTTCTCCTCCGACAGCTTCTTGTACTTCGCCTCAAAGGCATTGAAGGCCGGCGTCTTCTCTCCCTGCGGGCCGGCGAAGAAGACAGTCGTATCGTACCAGTTCGTGGTCGAATCGCCAAACTCGACCTCGTGGAACAGCCGCTCGGACATGACGAAGTCATCCAGTGCCGATTCCTGCTGGCCGCGCCGCTGCCCGACCAGCCCGCGAGTCGCATAGGAGCGGAAGTCCCGCGGCCGCAGCAGCGTGCACTGCCGCAGCGCGTCGGCAGACATGACCCGAATCTCGTCCACGACACGACGGAGACTGTCGGCCTTGGTGGAGTCGGCCTCCTGTCCCGCGAGATCGGCCAATGAATCCGATTGCCCCAGGAGACTGACGCCACGGTTGAAGCGGTCCAGCCACTTTCCGTCGATCACCTTGTCGAGGTTCTTCGCCTTCTTTTCCCACTCCTCTTTCGTGGCGTATTTCCGCGCCAGGTCGTACTCGGCAACCATGCTGTCGATTTCGTCCTTGTCGGCCCAGACTGTTCCCAGCACGAGGTGTACTTCGTAGTTCTCCGGGTAGTGCTTGCGGGCCAATTCCAGATTGCGCATGGCGCGGGCATACTCCGGGGGATTGGTCTGCAGGGCGATGCGGGCCGAGCGCAGGTAGACGTCCACCGGCTGTACCAACTCACTCTGGTCCGCCTGCCCATACGCTGAAGCGGCACAGAACAGGACGATGATTCCCAAACCGACCTTCGCCCATTGGCCGACCATGATCCGCTCCTTCCTGTCTTGTCCCACCGAATCGCCGGGGTTCCTCTCCCCGGTCAAAACCCCAAGATTATGGGCCCCAGGGCAATCGGGGCAAGGGCTATTTCGCCGCCGGTGTCAATCCTTTTCCTGATCCCTGCCACAGTCTGCCTGATAGACTTCACATCGTATCTCGCCGGGACCGACAGACCCCCGCGCCCAGGGAGCATCAGCTCTGGTGACGCACCGTGAACTTCAATACCGATTCGCCATCGGAGGGCACTGGGACACGCCATTCGGCCGTGTGCGCATCCTTCTTGATTGACGGCTGACTGCTGCCGGTGAGGGTCCAATCCCCCCAGAAATGCTCCACGACCACGATTGTCACGGCCGTGGTCTTGTGGTTGCGCAGTTTGATCTCGAAGCTCTCATCATAGACACGGGGTGATATCTGCTGCTGATCGGTCTGCGTGCGCTCCCCCACAATGTCGAACGCATTCCCCAGCAGAGCACGCACCTTCTCATCCTTGGGAGTGTGGTCGATCTGGTCCTCACCGACAAACTCCAGTGAGCCATCCGTATCGGCCTTCATCACGCGGATCTTCCCCTTCGGCAGTGGGATTCCCAGACCAGCAGCCTCAGAGTTGACGAATTCCATGGTCACACGCACGTTGTTACCCTCGCGCGCGCCATCGTAGGTGTAGACCTTCTCCGTCTGCACATGGGCGGGCTCAAAGAGCGACAATTGCTTGGTTTCATTGTCGCGCAGCGTGGCGGGGCGCTGGAGCGTGTACAGGTGGTACTCAAAGAACGCGCGTTCAGCAAATGCAGGAGCGGCCTTGGGGGCGTACGTCGTGGACGCCATATCCATGCCCATTGCCCGCGGCGGCTCGGCTCGGTGCACATCGCCGGCAATCAGCTTGACCGCCGCGTCCGAGTAGGTGGCGCCGCTTCGGTTATCGATCGACACCCATCCCGTTAGATCGAGACCGTTTTCCGCAGCGCTCACGGTGGCAATGTACTGTGCCTGCCAGCCGATCTGCCCAGTGAGATAACGCACCTCCGAGCGCGCCGGGCCGGCGACGTCCGACTGCAGCTTCCAAACCAGCGTCGGACGCGTGATCAGCCCTTCGGGGAGCGAGGCCAAAGACAGGTCGGCGATCTCCGCGCGGTTGACGATCGTCAAGCCGCCGTCGGCCTTCTTCAGCGTCAGCGCCGCGCCATCGGCCGCCAGCAGCGTCCCTTCATGCACTTTGTCCTGTTTAGTGAGGACCTGGATGGCACGATCGATATACTTCTCCAACAGCTTGTCCGAGGAGACCAGGTCATAGCGGTAATTCTGTTCGAGCAGGGTGACTGCCGCGGGATTGTCCAGGACCGTGAAGGTCACCGACGTGGGGTCAATCGCAGAGGCCACATCGGTGAAGGGGAGCTCGAATGTCCCCTTCTGAAACTCAAGCGAGCGGGTGTCTTTGACCAGCGCCAGGTTGTCATTGTAGATCGTGAGCTGAACTCCGGCGTGCGCGACCGAAATTGTCGACAGCAGGAGTATTGTGACTGATGTGATCCACTTTCCCATGACCCCTCCCCGCCTCTATTACTCGCGACACAGCGCCCTATTCCCGTCGCCGACCACGCGACCGTGGCGCCCCTTCCCGTCCCATGACATTCTACCCTGAATTCCGACCGGCCGCCGCAGGAAATCGACGGTCGGGGCCATCGGTGTCGAGGCGGGCGGCCGTTCACCAGCCCAGCAGTTGTTCGAGGTTGGCATTCAGCCGGGCGACGATCTTCTCGGTGTCCTCGCGCTTGGACTGCTCCTTAGCCACAACCTCGACGGGGGCATTGGCAAGAAAATCGACATTGCTGAGCTTGCGGTTGACCTTCTCCAATTGCCCGGCATAATGACGCAGGTCCTTCTCCAGACGGCGGCGCTCGGTTTCCAGATCAATCACCCCGGCCAGCGGGATGATGATCTCCGCGTCGCGGATCACCGCGGTGGCGGCCGGAATCGGCTTTTTCACCTGCGGGTCGATCACCAGGCCCTTGATCCGTCCCAGAATACGGATGCTGTCGGCCAGATCGAGCAGATGCTTCTCCAGAGATGGCCGGTCGGGTCGGATCAGGCAGTCGATCTCGCGGCCGGCGGGGATCTTCATCTCAGCGCGCACGCTGCGGATGGCGACAATCACATCGAAGACCTGCTGCATCGCTTCATCCAGTTCGGCATCGATCCGCGCCGTGTCGGCCGCCGGCCAGGGCGCCACTGCCACGTGCTCGGGCGCCCCCTCGACCAACGGCGACAGATGCGACCACAACTCCTCGGTGACAAACGGCGCCAGCGGATGCAGGAGGCGAACGATGTTGTGGAGAACGTGTAGCGACACCCGGCGGGCGGCGTCCTTTTCCGCCGGCGTTCCCCCGGCGAAGCGGGGCTTGACCAGTTCCAGATACCAGTCACAGAAGTCACCCCAGATGAAATCATAGAGCGACTTCGACGCTGAGTTGAAACGGAAGGAGTCCAGTTGCTCGGAGACCGTCGTGACGGCAGTCGCCAGCCGGCTTAAGATCCAGCGGTCGGACAGATGCAGCCGATCCGATGGAATCGATAGCGTCAGTGGATGCTGCGCGGCGTCATCGCCCTGATGGCCGAGCACCAGCCGCGCCGCATTCCACAGTTTGTTGGCGAAGTTGCGACCCAATTCAAAGGCGTTCGGCCCGATGCACGGGTCCTGCCCCTCCGGAGCCGCCAGGACCAGAGACAGACGCAAAGCGTCAGCCCCATGCTGATCAATGACTTCAAGCGGATCGATCCCATTCCCCAGCGACTTCGACATGCGGCGGCCGATCGCATCGCGCACGGTGCCGTGGATGTAGACGTCGGTGAAGGGAATCTCGCCCAAGAACTCGCACCCCGCCATCACCATCCGCGCCACCCACAGGAAGATGATCTCCGAGGCCGTGAACAGGGCCTTGGTCGGGTAGAAGGCTTGCAGCTCCGGCGCCTTCTCCGGCCAGCCGAAGGTGGAGAAGGGCCACAGCCACGAGGAGAACCAGGTGTCGAGGACGTCCTCTTCCTGACGGTACTCGCCGTTGCCGGGCGGAGTCACGCCGACGTAGATCGACTTGTCCCGCGTGTGGTAGTACACCGGTATCCGGTGGCCCCACCACAACTGCCGCGAAATACACCAGTCGTGGATGTTCTCCATCCAGTGGAGATACACCTTCTCCCAGTGGGCGGGATGAAAACGGATCCGCCCGTCCTTCACCGCGGCCACGGCCGGCGGCGCCAACACCGACATCTTCACGAACCATTGCTCGGAGAGAAACGGCTCGACGATCGTCCCGCAACGGTAGCAGACCGCTGCGCCCAGGCGGTATGGCTCGGTTTTCTCCAGCAGTGACTTCTTCTTCAGATCAGCGACGATCCGCTTCCGGGCTTCATCGCGGTCCAACCCGGCGTAGGGGCCGCCCGCGGCGGTGATCGCGCCGTCTTCGCCGATCACCTTGATGACCTCGAGGTTGTGCCTTCGCCCGATCTCGAAATCATTGACGTCGTGAGCCGGGGTGACCTTGAGCACACCGGTCCCAAACCCCCGGTCGATGTAGTCGTCGGCGATGACAGGCAGCAGACGTCCCAGAAGCGGCAACGTCACCCGCTGGCCGACGTAGTCGCGATAGCGCTCGTCCTTGGGATTGACCGCGACTGCCGTGTCGCCGAGCATCGATTCCGGCCGCGTCGTCGCCACGGTCAGGTACCCGGTCTGTCCCGCGAGCGGATAGCGGATGTAGTAGAGCGAGCCCTCGCGGTCTTCACGCTCCAGCTCATCATCGGAGAGCGTAGTGCGGCAGCGCGGGCACCAGTTGACGATGTAGGTCCCCTTGTAGATCAGACCCTTCTTGTAGAGGCTCACGAACACTTCGAGGACCGCACGCGACAACCCCTCATCCATGGTGAAGCGCGTGCGCGGCCAGTCGCAGGAACACCCCATGCGGCGCAGCTGCTCAAGGATCGTGTTGCCGTTCTTGTTCTTCCACTCCCACACCCGCTTGAGGAACGCCTCGCGTCCCAAAGCCTCACGCGTGGTCCCCTCGGCGATGACCTGCTTTTCAACCACAACCTGAGTCGCAATCCCGGCATGGTCGATCCCCGGCAGCCACTCGGTCTCGAAGCCGGACATCCGCTTGTAGCGGATCATGATGTCCTGCATCGTGTTGTTGAGGGCGTGACCGAGGTGTAGGACACCGGTGACATTGGGCGGAGGGATGACGATCGAGTACTTCGGCCGTGACGAATGCGGGTCGGCGTGGAAGTACCCCTTTTCATCCCATATCCGAAGCCATTTCTCTTCGGCGGCCTGCGGTTCATGATTCTTCGGTAACTGAAAGGTGTTCATGCGCGTTCACCAACCTTCCCGTGACAGACAGGCAAGTTATCGTCACAAGCCGGCCTAAGTCAATGACGGCCGCAGGAGGGTAGAATCGCGGCGGTCGATCTCAGGTCAACCCGTCACGGGCAGGATTGAGACTGCCCCCACAAGTGCGTTTGCATCGTGGGGGCGGGGCGTGCAGGGGCAAGGCGTCGCTCCGTGCCCCACCCGGAATGCGCCCCGCTCGGGCGGGGCCAATGAAGGGTTGTTTTCTCAATGGGTCCGATCCCTCCCTGGGCTAGTCCTAACCGTGCACGGTTAGGACGATCTTGGGTGGGGCACCAAGAGGGGTCAACCCTACGGCGCGCAGGGCGCGCAGAATGTCGCCGCGGCGGAGGCACCGCGGAAGGCGACATTGCCCATCAACACGACGTCGATTACATCGGTTCCGCCGCTGCAATTGACGTCGGTATCCTGCCGGGGACAGTTCTCGCTCTGCACCGGCGGCCAGCCGCGAAAGGCGACCTCCAACGTGCGCACGACGTCGAAGACGTCCCACTTGATGCCGTCGCACTTGGTGTCGGTGAAGCAGGGGCAGGCACAGGCGGCGGGGTCGATCGTGATCACGCCCATCGTGAAGCTGAACAGTACCAAGTTGGTGTTCAAATCCGTTCCGGATAAATGGTTGTTGGGCAGCGAGCAACAGGAATCGACCTCAAAGGTGCCCGGGACGGCGTTGATGCTGAATGTCAGCGTGAATGACGGCCCTGCCTCATAATCTGTCGACCAGTCTTCTTCCGGCCAGTTCGGAAAGATGCCAGCCACATGATCATCCCCCGGCGGCAGCCAATAGATCTGCGCCCCGTGCGGGGCACCCTGAGAGACCATCGCCAACAGCAGACCATCCGGGCTGATGTAGTCGACATGAGCAGACGGGGCCGGATACGTCTGAGACAGAGGACCGCTGCATGTGTTGGCAGTCGGTGACGCGTACTTGTACTTGATCACCGATCCCGTCAGCGGGCTGGACCCGAGGCGGTGCCCCGCTACGACCTTAAATCCAGAAAACGAGGAGTTCGGCCCGGTGATGTACGATCCGTTGCCATCGGTGTCGCGGAACTCCAGCGGCAGAACGAATCCCGTCAACTCGACGCTGTTGGCGACCCAGATACCCACCGTCACAGGGGGCCTGCCGGGGTACGGGTAGACGGTCTTGGATTCGACGACGACGGAGTTCTCCGCTTGGGCGGTCGGCGAGAGCGCCAGACAGGCGGCAATCATCGCACCAATGGCCTTCATCACACACCTCGGGAGGCATTCCCGGCGCACAGGGCGCCGACAATGACACATGGAGATCGGGAGAGGTGTCATTCGACCCCTCGTTGTTTCGCGCGGGATGTCCTGCCGCTTGTAAGCTAACTCCTGCCTGTTTGGTGTCAAGCGGCATGTGAGCGGAGAAACGAGCATTCTCCGGACCGATTTCTCGTAGGGGCGCCATTCATGGCGCCCGGATGGCGGGTGTGATGAATCACGCCCCTACGGCGGGAACACGGATTGCCAGGCCCGGAGGGTGGGGTTCCTGTCTTGGACAACGATCCTCCCACGGCTCACGCCGTGGGCTATCATCTGTCGCCCCTCCGGGGCTTGCTTTGGTCGGCATCAACAGCCGGGGCTTGGCGGGAGCGGGCGGTGGGGCGATATTGCCGTCATGGCCACAAAACGCGTGAAAACACGAGGTGGGGAGCGGCGGTACACATTCGACGATCTGGTCGCGATCATGGCGCGCCTGCGCGCGCCGGGGGGATGCCCCTGGGACCGCAAACAGAATCACCAGACACTTCTCCCCTACCTGATCGAGGAGACATACGAGGTTGTGGACAGCATTCACCGGCGCGACATCGGCGCGCTGCGCGAAGAACTGGGCGATCTGCTGTTGCAGATCGTGTTCCATGCGCAACTGGCGGGGGAACGCAAACGCTTCACCATCGACGACGTCAGCGACCACATCTGCCGCAAGTTGATTGCCCGGCACCCGCATGTCTTCGCCCGGAGGCGCCGCCTGTCGGCTAAGCAGGTCTTGGGCAACTGGGAACGGATCAAGCTGGCGGAAGGCAATGACACCGGAAATGCGCGCGGCGTCCTCGACGGCCTCCCCAAGGCGCTACCCGCCCTCTTGCAGGCGTTTCGGATTCAGGAGAAGACCGCGCGCTTCGGGTTCGACTGGGATGATCCCCTGCCGGTGCTGGACAAGGTGGATGAAGAAGTCGGCGAGTTGCGTCGCTCGCTTCGGCAGCGGACGAAGCCCAGACGGCGGAAACAGGAGACCGAACACGAGCTGGGAGATCTGCTGTTTGCACTGGTGAATCTGGCCCGGCACCTGAAGATCGATCCTGAGTCGGCGCTGGCCAAGACCAACCGCCGTTTCATTCGCCGTTTCCGCTACATCGAGAAGCACCTGCCGAAGACCGGCAAGAAGCTCGGCGAGGCCACTTTGGAGGAACTCGACCGTCTGTGGGAGAAGGCCAAGAAGATCGTGGGCTAGAGCGGCTTGCGACGGTCCGGCGCCGGGAGACTGGCCGCCGGATCACCGTCGGCGACACGGCATAACTTGACCGAATAAGGAGACATTCCCGCCAGCTCGACGCGAAAACCACTTGACCCCCGCATCGACATCACTCTAAATGGGGACTGTTCGGGGGCGAAACCGAACATTTATTGTGAATGATTTCACTCGCCGCGTGTACAATCCGGCGAGGAGCAGCCAGTGAGAATGGCATTCAACTGATGATCAGGGAGGGAAACAGGATGAAACGACTCATCATCATTGCGCTGGCGGTCGGCGTGGCTCTGTCGTTCTCCAGCGGTGTCCGGGCGGCCGACTCCACGAAGGTTGCTGCCAAAGCCCCGGGCAAGGCGGACACGCTGAAGTGGGCTGAGGCGCACTTCAAGTATGTCGGCGAAACGAAGTGCAAGATGTGCCACAAGCAGCAGTACGACTCCTGGGCAACGACCAAGCACGCCAAGGCGTGGGCATCGTTGAAACCGGAAGAGCAGAAGAAGGCGGAGTGCGTCGAGTGCCACGTCACGGGCAAGACGGCATCCGACTCGCTGCTGGTCAATGTGGCGTGCGAGGCGTGCCACGGCCCGGGCTCCGACTACAAGGCGTCAGCCAAGATGAAGGATGTCAAGCTGGCCGCCGCCGCCGGGCTGCTCGCCGTGAACGAGGCGACCTGCGTGCGCTGCCACAACGCCAAGAGCCCGACCTTCAAGAGCTTCGAGTTCGCCAAAGCCAAAGAGACCGGCGTGCACAAGCACTTCCCGAAGGTACCGCCGACGACGGCGCCGACGAAGTAGGAGTCGATCGTGATCGACGCCCAAGATTCATCCCCCGGCGGTTCCGCCATGAGCCGCCGGGGTTTTCTCGACATCCTGCTGGGCGGCGGTGCCGTCGCGCTGCTCGGTGCGATCGCGTATCCGTTGATCCGCTTCGTCATTCCACCAAAGAACCCCGAAGCCGCCGCCACGCAGGTGGTCGCGGGCACAGTGGGTGAGTTGGCCCCCAACACGGGGAAGATATTCCGCTTCGGCAAGGACCCGGCCATTCTGATCCTGACGTCCACGGGGCAATACCGCGCCTTCACGGCAATCTGCACCCATCTGGACTGCACCGTACAATACCGCGGCGATTTGGAACAGATCTGGTGTGCCTGCCACAATGGGCATTATGATCTCAACGGCAAGAACGTCTCCGGCCCGCCGCCGGCGCCACTGGCGCCGTACACCGTCACCGTCCGCGGCGACCAGATCATCGTCAGCAAAGCATGACTGGAGAGTCCTTCAGAATATCGTTGAGCGCTTGGCTCGACCGGCGCATCGGCCTGTCGACGATCAAGTCGCTGGCCGCGCACAAGCAGGTGCCGATCCACCGCCATTCGGTCTGGTACTATCTTGGCGGCATGACCCTGTTCTGCTTCCTGGTGCAGATCGTCACCGGCATTTTCCTGTTGCTGTATTACCGGCCCACGGCCGAGGCCGCTTTCGAATCGGTCGAGTTCATCATGACCGAGGTGCGCTTCGGGTGGCTGGTGCGCTCGATCCATTCGTGGTCGGCCAACCTGATGCTCTTCTTTGCCTTCGTGCACATGTTCTCGGTCTTTTTCCTGCGCGCCTATCGCAAACCCCGCGAACTGACCTGGGTGTCGGGAGCACTCCTTCTGTTCCTCGCCCTGGGATTTGGTTTCTCCGGATACCTGTTGCCGTGGAATCAACTGGCCCTGTTCGCGACGAAGGTCGGCACCGACATCCTGGGCCAGATCCCGCTCATCGGGCATTGGCTGCTGACTGTGGCGCGCGGCGGCGATGATGTCACCGGTGCCACGCTGACGCGGTTCTTCGGCATACACGTCGCAGTCCTGCCGATGATCGCCACCTTCTTCCTTTTCAGTCATCTGGCCCTGGTCCAGAAGGAGGGAATGAGCCTCCCAATCGGCGAGGAATTCCAGAATGCCCGGACGATGCCGTTTGTCCCCAACTTCGCGTTGCGCGACCTAGTCGGGTGGACACTGGCGTTGGGGACTCTCGTCCTTCTGGCCTCGCTGTTCCCTTGGGAACTGGGGGTGAAGGCCGATCCGATGGCGTCAGCGCCGGCGGGGATTCGTCCCGAGTGGTATTTCTGCTTCATGTTTCAAACGCTCAAGTACATTCCCGGCCGGGTGTTCTTCATCCCCGGCGAACTCCTGGGGATCATTGGCTTCTCACTGGGGGGGCTGGCGCTGATCTTGGTGCCGTTCCTCGACCGCCGCGCCGCCCGTGAGGAGCGCAACAAGCTCTTCACCGCCATCGGCTGGGTCGTGCTCGCGTATATGGCCGTCTTCACGGTGCTGGCGTATGTGGCATAGACCGCCTGACGACATAGCCAGAGAGTGCCCTTCGAGAGGGCGAGGCTCCTGCCGAGCCGGTGTCATCATCCGGGACGATAGACGGCTCCGCAGGAGCCTCGCCCTCCCGCGCTTGGTGACCAAGAACCTTCAGGGGGGACTCAGCCGGATCGCCATGTCAACCTGTCTGATCCGATGCGCCGTCGCGCTCTCGATGACGCTGGCGTGGTTTCTCGTTCTAGCGGACGCATCGCCCGCAGCAGACAAGGTCAACAGTTGTATCGAATGCCATCAGTCGATGGCCGGCCGTCGGCTTGCCGAGCTGGTGAAGGCTTACGCCGATGACATCCACGCCGCCAAGGGCTTCGGCTGTCAGGACTGCCACGGCGGCGACCCGACGCGCGGTGCAGCAGAAGGTGACCCTGATCTGGCGCACAACCCTGCGAAGGGATTTGTCGGCACCCCGAGCCCAGCGCAGATACCCGAATTCTGCGCCCGCTGCCACTCCGACGTCGAATTCATGAAGAAGTACAATCCCAAGTTGCGGGTCGATCAACTCCTCGAATACCGTTCGAGCCGTCACGGCAAGTCGCTGGCCTCGGGAGACACCAAAGTCGCCACGTGCGTCTCCTGCCATGGCGTGCACGGTATCCTCGCGGTCAGTGATACCCGTTCCCCGGTCTACAAAACCAATGTCGCCAATACCTGTGCCCGCTGCCATGCCAATGCCACCTACATGCGACCCTATGGCATCCCTACTGACCAACTGGAACTCTACAAGTCATCGGTGCACGGGCAGAGACTCCTGGAGAAGGACGACCTGGCGGCGCCGACCTGCAACAACTGCCACGGCAATCACGGGGCGACACCACCGGGTTTGACCTCCATCGCCAATGCCTGCGGCGAGTGCCACGCCAACAACCGTGACTTCTTCAACGAGAGCCCGCACAAGGCCGCTTTTGCCGACATGGGCTTGGGCGAGTGCACCGCCTGCCACCGGCATCACGACATCGCCAAGCCGAACGACGCCATGCTCGGCACCGGCCAGGGCTCACTGTGCACGACGTGCCACTCCGACGGCGATCCCGGTTTTGCGGCCGCCGCCGAAATGACCAAGACAATCGACTCACTGAAGGTGACGCTGACGGCGGCGCATGATCTGCTGGATCGTGCGGCGCGGGGTGGTATCGATGTCGCGCTCGGGAAATTCGATCTGCACGCCGCCGACGATGCTCTGATCAAAACCCGCACAGCGGTGCACTACTTCGATACGACGAAGTTCGCCGAGGTCGTCGCTCCCGGCGTCGCCGCCGCCGGGCACGTGATTTTGCTGGGTAACCAAGCACTGGCTGATCTGCGCATGCGCTATGTTGGCTTGGGATTCTCGATCCCCCTGGTGCTTCTGGTGGCTTTGCTCCTCTACTTGAAGATCCGCCGCATGGAACGCAGCAAGCCGCTTGTTTAGTCGATCCTTAAGCCGATGATGTTGAGCCATGCGGGCAGCTCAGGGGGCTGGAAGCCCCCTGTCCGCGAACGACATCGCGTAGCCCGTCCCCGCGTTCAACGGGAGAGGACTTCCTCAAAGAAATCCAGCGCGCGCGAATCCTGCGATTCCCCCAGCCAAAAGATGGCCTGCTCCCGCACCTTGGGATTGCGATTGGTGCGCGCGACCTGAATCAGACGCGGCACGCCCTCATCCGGTGGGAGTTGGCTGAGAGCAAAGACCGCCTGCTCTTTCACATCGGTGTCGGGGTCATCGACCGCCATGTCGGCAATGGTCGCGGCGGCCTTCTCCCCCGCTTTGTCGCCAAGCCAGAAGAGGGCTTTGCCGCGAATCTCCGGGTCGGCATTGGTCCGCGCCGCGTGGATGAGCGCCTCCAACGCCTCGGGTGTGTCGGGCAGCGTGAGGGCGAAGACGGCCTGCTCGCGCACATCCCGGCTGGGATCGTCGCGCAGGATGCGATCGATCAGGTCCACTCCCTTGCGTCCCCCGGTCTCGCCGATCCAGAAGACCGCCTGCTCCCGGAGCTTCTCCGGCCGGGCCGGCTCGACGAAGCGCACCAGCATGTCGAACGCCGCGGGATCATCGTGGTACGCAATCGCACTCACCACGCGGTCGGCAAGGTCTTCGCCCCAGCGGGATTGGCCTGACTGTCCGATGACGAATGATGCCAGCCAGGCGACACTCTGATCAGGCGCGACATCGGTCAGCCAGACAAACGGCAACCCACCGGCGTCGAGCTCGCATTCCTCGGAGTAGCTGCGGATGCGCTGCACTTCCCCCTTCGCTACCCGAAACAGAACCAGCAGATGCCGCTTCACCGTGAGGTCGAGCGACTCGGAACCATCGGACTGCTGAGAGATACTCTCCTCTCGTTCGAGGGGGCAACGGCAGCCTGAGCCGCGTCCTGAGCAGCAGATGCGGTGGCCCGGACGGAGCGGGACAGCATAGCCGATCCACGCGGGCTTATTCTGGCTGCCGATGATCTCCCGGATCACCGGCTCCAGCCCCGTCGCCGCGGAGCGACTCTCGATCGTGGCGTTCTGGATGGACGGCGTCATCGTCGCCGTAACGGCCGGAACGGCGAGCAGACACACGGCCGGGACCAACAGGGCAGTGAAGACTCTCATGTCACACCTCACTCTATTTCTCCAGTAGTTCCATCAGAAAGTCAGTAGCGGCATCGGAATCCAACAGCGCCAGTTTCTCAACCGCCTGACGGCGGAGGTCGTGGTCCTTCTCGGTACGGGCGATGGCAATCAGACCGTCGACGTCCCCATGGATGAACAGGGCATCGATGATTGATGACTTGAGATCGGGTGATGATTCCCTCGCGTAGAGCTCATGGAGCGGCTCGGTGTCCCCCATGATACCCAATTGCTCAATTGCCTTGCGGCGCAAGTCGAGGTCATCCTCTCTGCGGGCGACCTCCAGTAGCCGGTCATTGGCGCCGGCGATCATGAAACTCTCCACGATCTTCGCGCGCAGGTCCGGATCGGATTCCTGCTGGTAGAGCTCCCAAAGGGCGTCGGTCTCGCCCATCACACTCAATTGCTCAATGGCGGAGTGGCGCAGGTCCGGGTCTTTCTCCCGCTTGGCAATCGCCAGAAGGCGTTCCGGGTCCCCGGCGATCATGAAACTCTCAATCAGTATCCGTCGCAGGTCGGGCTCCGGTTCCTGCTGGTACAACTGCCACAACGCCTCGGTCTGCCCCATCACGCCGAGTTGCTCGATCGCGCCGCGCCGCAAGTCGGGGTCCTTCTCCTTCTTCGCAATCGCAAGCAATCGTTCCTCGTCCCCGGCGATCATGTAACTCTCGAGGATCTTGCGCTTGACGTCGGTGCCGGCGGCCGAGGCGTAGACATCCTCCAGGAGTCGTCGATTCTCCTCGCCACCGAAGAGCCCCAGGTATTCGACCGCGCGCATCTGCAAGTCGGGATCAGATTCGCCGCGGGCATACCGGGCAAGGACCTGCTGCGCTTCTGGTGTGCCGCTCTGGCTCAACACAAACAGGGCCTGCTCTTTCACCTTAAGCGAGCTGTTGCCCTTCAGCACTTTCTCCAAGAGCGGCACCGCCCGGTCCGGCTCGGTATTCATTAGATTCGAGAGAATCAGGAGTTTCAGGTCCTCATCATTGTCCTTTTCTTCGACGTCGACGAACATTCGCCCCGAGGTCTGCCGAATCTCCAGCTCGAGTGCCTTGGCTTCTCTCTCCCAACGACTCTCAGGATAGGCGGCACGCAGCGCGGCCAGCGTCTCCAGCGCCGCGGCGCGCCTCGCGCTCTTGTACTGCGCGTAGGCCTTCCAGTACGTCGCGCCGGGAGCATAGCGACCCTTGAGACGGATCACGTCCTCATAGTGCCGGATCGCCTGATCCCATTGCTCGTCATCGAGGGCGTCTGTCGCTGTTTCATAGAGAGCCGATTCCCGTTCGACCTCGACCGAATCGACCACGGCCCGTTTGACCTTTACCCGGACCGAATCAGCCACTCTGACCTTGACCGAATCGGCTATCTTGACCTTAACCGGATCGTCGACGGCGGCCAGGAGCAACCGCCCGCTGCGGGGCACGAGCCAGGCACCATCGTCCGAGCCGCGCGACGGCGTGGCGGCGACGGCGACTATGAATAGAACAGGCAATGTAGCTCGTATAGTCATTGTTCCTCCTTCAAATCACCGGACGGAGCGAGTCGCCGGCCGCGGCCTGCTCCCGTTTGCGGACATCCGCGCCGATCACCCGGACTTTGAACAGGATGCCGTTCTTTTCGATCCCCCGGCGGAATAGCTCAAACTCGGCAGCGGGCAGAGGCGTCGGCCGGTTGGCGACGTCCGCCAAGACGCGCTCCAATTCCCCGAGGAAGGTTGCCATGGGGCGATCGCCGTCGCGCAGCGCCGCCTGGCGATAGAGGCGGTTGTCCGCCAACAGGTCCCCCGCCCGTACCTGCTCCCGGGCCAGGTCGAACGTGTCGTTGGGCTGGGCGTTGACGAGCTCGACCAGCATCATCTGCGACCGCTCCAGGTGGTCACCCACCGCAACCAGCAGAATCCGTTCGCGGACATTCGCGGCGGATGGCTCCGAGGTGAGTGTCTGCGGACGAGGCCAGAAACGACCGATCATGAACGCCAAGATCACAGTCGCCGCCATCGCCCCCGCCCAGACCCAGCGCCGTAAAGGGAACACCACCGCGCGATGCGGCGCCGGACTCGCGACCAACCGCGGACGCAGTCGGGCCCACACCGCCTGCGCGTAGTCATCCGCCCGTTCCGGAACCGGGGCCTCATCGACCACTGCCAGAACACGCTGCAACTGCTCATAGGCGTCGCGGCAAGCGGCGCACGCGGCGAGGTGCGCCTGCGTCTGGTCGCGCTCGGCGTCTTCACCATAGTGAAAGAGAATCAACTGTTCTTCGGTCACGTGCATCATCGCAACTCACCCATCAAGGGCTCAAGCGCGCCCCGGAGCTTCTGCACGGCGCGGAAAATCGTGTTCTTGGTCGCATTCTCCCGCAGACCCATGACACGACTGATCTCCGCAATCGGCATCTGCTGGAAGTGCCGCAGCACGAACGCCGCCCGCTCGGCCGCGCTCAATCCATCCAGGGCGGCGGCGACCCGTTGCCGAATCTCGCCGTTGCAGATGGCCTGGTCGGGGGCGGGATCACCGGCGGGCAGCGATTCGAGAAGATCGTCCTGCCCGTCCTCGGCGGGGCTTTCTGAGATCGCACTGCGCCGGCGGGAACGCAGGAGATCGAGAGCGCAGTTGGTGCCGATACGATACAGCCAGGTGCCGACGCCGGAGCGCGCCTCGAATCGCCCCATGTCTCGGTGGGCCTTCATAAAGGTTTCCTGCACAACGTCTTCCGCGTCCTGCTCATTGCCGGTCATTCGGTAGGCCAACCGAAAGAGCGCGTGGCTGTGTCGTTCAACCAAAAGCCGGAAGGCCTCGACATTCCCGGCGCGAATCTCCCCCACGATGGCCGCATCGTCCACCTCCATCTTTTGGTTAGACGCATTCATGGCGCGAAGGTTAGGTCAGGCGGGCACGGTCCCTCTCTTCGATCGGGATCTTCGACACGCCGTGCCCCTACAGGACCGAATCAGCAATGAGAAGGGTGGGCACCGTCCACCAAATCACCCCATCGTCGACGCCAGCCCAAGGGCTGGCGGGCACAAGCATCCTTGTCAGGAGCGCGGTTCGACCCGCCACGGCGGGCTCACCACAGGCAGGGCTCCTGACCTACGTGTACTGGTCGGCGCGTGGCCATCGCGGTATTATAGCGGCAACGCCTGAATGGCGCGACCAACGAGTGCAGAGAGGCAAGACATGGCGTGGGCGATTCATCCAGTGACGGTAGCGGACAAAGGTTGGCTTGGGGACCTCGTCGCCCGCAACTGGGGTGCGGAGTTCGTGGTCACACGGGGACGGAAGGTCTATCCCACGGAGATCGAAGGGCTTTGCGCGGTCGATGACCGGGGGGACCGGGTCGGGCTGGTGACATTCGAGGTCATTGGGGATCAGTGTGAGATCGTGACTCTCGATGCGCTCCGCCAGTTCGCCGGAATCGGCACGGCGTTGGTCGAGGGTGTGCGACGGGTGGCGAATGAGCGCGGTTGCCGCCGTTTATGGTTGATCACGACGAACGACAACCTCGACGCCATCCGCTTCTACCAGCGCCGGGGCTTCGTCATCGCCGCCGTGCATGTGAACGCGCTGGCCGAGTCACGCCTTCTCAAGCCGAGCATCCCTGAGATCGGTTTACACGGCATACCGCTGCGGGATGAGATTGAGTTTGAGATGGCGGTGCGGTGACCGGCGGGCAGAGCCCGCCCTATGAAGGCTGGGCTCCTGACCTGCGTCCCTTGGTCACTGCGACATTCATTTGTGGACGCCGCCCGCCCTTCAGGGTTCATCCTTCAGGATGAACCCTCGGGTGGCGAATGTATCACCGGTTTGCGCCACGCGAGGGCGCGTGGCGTGCACGGCCCAAATGGGCGGTGCCGGGCTTTCCAATGGGCCCTTTGGTCTCCGCTGCCATTGTGAGCCCTTCCCGGAAGGGTCGCGAGGCCGGGTGGCGTCACTGCCCCCGCTGGAAGGAGATCTCCAGCCGGCGGTTGGTGCGGCGGCCGAGGGCGGTGGCGTTGTCGGCGATCGGGGAGGTCTCGCCTTTACCGATGGCGGTGATGCGGTTGGCGGCGATGCGGCGCGAGACGAGATATGCCTTCGCCTTGTCGGCGCGCTTCTGCGAGAGCTTCAGATTGGCGTCGGCCTCGCCGATGTCGTCGGTGAACCCTTCGATGGTGGCTTGCACATCGGGGGCGGCGCGCAGACGAATGGCCAGGTCCTTCATAACGCGCGCGCTGGTCGGATCAAACTCGGTGCCGCCCGAGATGTAGGCGACGTGGAGTATCAGGCGCCGATCCAACTGGGTGATCGTCAGGCACCCGGCCGAATCGACTTCCATCCCCTTGGGTGTGTCGGGACAACGGTCGAGCGAATCGGCAACACCGTCGCTGTCGGCATCGGCGACCGCGGGAGCGGCGGCTACGGGCGGCAGCAAGGGCGCCGGTGACAGCTCCCGTGTCAGGGTATCAGCCACCGGCACAGCGGGACGGGTTGTATCGGGGATGGGAGGGACACACCCAGTGGAATCGACGCGCCCGCGGTCGGCGACCGTAGTACCGGGGCACCGGTCGATCCCATCGTAGACGCCATCGCTGTCGGCGTCGAGCGGACAGCCATAACGGTCGACCACGGCCCCGACCGGCGTGTCGGGACATTTGTCGTGAGCATCGAGAATGCCGTCGCCGTCGGCATCCCCCGGCCGACCCACTGCGAGCAGACTGCCGGGCGGTGAACCCGAACTTCCCGCTGTCCCGACTGACTGTCCCGGCAAGCGAGATTCACGGCGCGATCGACTGCTCCCGCCCTGCAAGGGGAAGCTCAGACCGATGACAAGGGTGAGTTGTGCCCGGGATCGTTCCTTGTTGACCTCACGGGCAAAGTCGGCACCGAGGCCGGTAAAGAAATCGGCGCCAACTTGCACCCGCAGCCGCGTGGAGCCGAGGAGCGCCGGTTCAATCCCGCACAGGACGGAGCCGATCAGTTCATCCGCTCGATAGTCCTTCAAGTTGCCATCACCATCGTCCACCGCGATCGGCCGGTAGCCGGGGTATTGCTCGATTTTCCAGGTGGACCAACCGAGACCGGCGCCGAGATACGGCGCCCAGCGGGGACCGCCTACGGTGCGCAACGCCTGCAATGACAGTGAGGCCTGTGTCCAAGCGCGCGTGGCCTTGCCGTCAGGGTGGGGGAGCTTCACTGACCCGGCACTCTTGGCGTCATCCCACAGACGCCGCCAAGTAACGCCCAATCGCAGCGACCACCTCTCCCCTGCCGCCATCCGTGCCGCCACCCCGATATCCGGCCCGATGGCCCACGGCTGCCCGAGCGAGGCGAGGGCCGCCTGGGTGGCACCGAGGTCGACATCGACGTCCATCTTCGCCTGGGCCGACGGCATGATTAGAAGAACAAGCCACAGCGCCGACAGCAGCCCTGGGAGGCGCGGTCGCGAATTGCCGAATGTGCACTCTCTGGTCATCGGCGGGGAATCTACGTCAGACCGGCCGGGCGGCAAGGGTTTTGTGGCAGGAATGCGACGCCGCACAATCACCGGTGCCGGGCCGCGCCCTTAAGGCCTCTGACAGAACGAGTGAAACGCGACAACACCCTCACCCCGACCCTCTCCCTGAAAGGGAGAGGGGGCAGTCTCTCCTCCCCTTTCCCCTCTGGGGAGAGGGGAGGGTGGGGGTTACCTGGTTCAACCTCGAACCTCAGGAAGTCTCAACGTGCGTCATTCTTCTCGGTCTGTTAGAAGCGCTTAATAGAGCCGTTCGACCATCGCTCCCGGGTAGTAGGTCGCCAGGATCGAGAGGTAAGACTGCCCCGCGCGTGCCCGTCCGATCATCCCACACTGGCACATCCCGACTCCGTGTCCATACCCCGAACCCTGCGCAGTCGCGCCGGTGACATGGCCGCGCTTGTCACGTCGCAAGGTCAGGGTGAAGCGGCTGGAAGGGAGAATCGTGCCCGGGCGCGACGGCCGTCCCAGAGCCCAGCGAATCTCATCGGCGAGAATCGTCCACCGTCCCGACGGTGTGACCACGGTCATCACCTTCAGGCGCCCTCCCGGCGTGGACGGCAATAGCTCGATGTCATTGATCTTGTGGAAATCGCCGATCGGCGGTTGCGAAAGCCGGCGACGGTGGGCGCGCAGATTTGCCAGCAGCGCACGACCGCTGAATTCCTCGGTCCAGGTGGTGTATTTCGACCAATGACAGAAGGTGTCATCATCCACGGAGACCAGATACGGCCGCGGCATCTTGGGCCAGATGTCCTCGATCGCATCGGTGTGGCCGCCGCAGGTGGAATGATAGTAGGCATCGATGAGCTGCCCGGCATAGGTGATCACCTCACCCCGTGTCGCGGCGACCGCCGAGTCAACCCAGACGCGCGGCTGGGATGCACCGACGTATATCTGGTCGGCGACGTCGGCCCGCAGATCATGGAAAGCGGCGCCATACTGGCCGAGGTGTCCCAGGGCGTAGGTACGCGACGCAACTGCCTGGGCTTCGACTGCCTCGAATTCATCCGGGCGGCGCTCCCCGAGTTCCGGGGTCAGCACGCCCTCAAGGTAGGTATCGAGATTCAGTCGGTTGACAACCTGCAGTCGGGAATGGTCATTCTGGCCGATGATCAGACAACCGTGGTAAGGCGTATCGCCGAGCCAGATGCGGTGATCGGCCTCCTCGCAGTGGATCGACAAACCGATCACGCCGCGCGCCAGCACCACACGGTTTTCGCCAACAACGTCCAGGCCATGGGACGTCCGTCGAATGGTCAGCCGCTCCTCCGTCGAAAAGACGCCCGGCGCCGATGTCTCCGGACTATTGACAGTGCAAACGACATAGCGCCCCTCGCCGCGCACCGTGATGCGCGCTTTTTCAACCGGCAACAGGACGCGCACCACCGGTGGCTGCACGGGATCGGTGGCAAACAGCGCCCCGTTGCGCAAACGGGAAGGAATGCAGCCGCTCGCACTGACCAGAAGGATACTCACTATGACGATTAGTGTTCTGTGCAATAGCGCACGCCGGGTTGATATCATGATCGCTCCGGCAAAGGCAGAGCGATAAGGCCGAGAACTACCGGTTCGCGGGCGCCGGTGCCGCCACCCACATTGCCGGCACAGGCGCGAAGGGTTTCATGGGCCAGGACGGCGAAGCCAACCGGCTCGACGAAACGCGAAGGGATACCCCAATCCTCAGCGCCACACAGTCGCCATTGCGGCAGGCGGGACTCCAGATGCTCGAGTAGGGTCAGATTTCGGGTGCCACCGCCCGTGACAACCAGTGTCCGGGACTCGGTGAATGGCGCCACCCATCGCGTGATCGCATGGGCCACCGCGCGGGCCGTGATTTCGACGGCACTGGCCAGCAGGTCAGCGGCCGAGGCCAACGGCACTCCCCTTTTGAAGAACAGACGTTTGACGACCGGCAGGCCGAACTCCTCGCGCCCGCAGGTCTTGGGCGGCCTCCGGGAGAAGTATGGCTCCTTCAGCGCCGTGGCGATGATGTCGGCATGCGGCTGCCCGGAACGCGCCACGCAGCCATCCGAGTCGTAAGGACGATCCAGAAGAATCCTCGCCAGAGCGTCGAGCAGCATGTTGCCGGGGCCAACGTCAAAAGCGAGGATCTCGACGCGCCCCCGGCGGCAGCGGGAGACCGAGATATTGGCAATGCCACCGAGATTGAGGACCGGGATACCAAGACCGAATAGTATATGATGATAATATCCCGACAATGGCGCTCCCATCCCGCCGGCAGCAACGTCGGCGGCACGGAAATCGCCGATGGTGACGACTCCGGTCCGCTGGGCGATCGCATTGAGAGCGCCGATCTGCCAGGTTGCGCTCCCGGCGGCGCCGCGGCGCCGCGCCGGAAAGTGGCCGATCGTCTGCCCGTGCGAGCCGATCAAATCGACGCGGGTGCCGCCGCTGAGCGGGGGGCGCGCGCGCGCCGCTTCCCGACTCAGGCCATGCCGCATCACCGTTTCCGCGATGAACTCCCCCAGAGCGAAATGGGTACGCGCCGCGGATTCCTTGCTGATCGTTTCGCTCGCGGCCAAGTTCGCTAGCGCTTCACGCAGACGGCGCGGATAAGCGAAGTGCTCGGCCCGGATACAATGCACAGACGGGGACGGGGTGTCATCACGGATCTCAACCAACGCCAGATCGAGTCCATCGATCGAGGTGCCGCTGTTGATTCCCAGGACATGGAGACGCCGCCGGGCCAGCAACCGGGTGAGCGGATGGGTGATCGCCATGGGGATTCTCGCCGACAACCGGATCACAGCACCGACGGCTGTGCCCTTGACGCCGCCCATTCGTGGTATGCCGACACGGCGCGGCGTTGCCGGACCCGATCATTGCACACCAGCGCGAGGTTGCACCCCGCGTCGAGAGCGCCGGCCACCGCGACCTCGATCGGGTACTGCCGTGCAATCGCTCCCATCGCCAGATCATCGGTGACGACCAGCCCAATGAATCCCAGCCGCTGCCGTAGGAGCACACTGATGACGACCGGGGACAGACAGGCGGGACGCGTCGCGTCAAATCCGAGAAGACGCTGATGTCCCACCATCACGAGATCGACCCCGGCAACGATGGCCGCACGAAACGGGACGGCGTTGGTCGCGTCCCACGTAGATGGCGGCGTGGGATCATCGGCCGGGCCGCCGTGAGGATCGATCGTAACCGTTCGCGTCCCGGGGAAGTGTTTGGCGCAGCAGGAGACGCCGCGCCGCTGCACGGCGCTGATAGCCAGCCGAGCCATCGCGGCGACTTCGTCGGCATTATCGGAAAACGTCCGCGGGCGCAACCATTCACTCTGGGGATGCCCGATGTCGACCACCGGCGCCAGCAACGTGTCGATCCCGAGCGAGTGAAGATGATCCGCCACGGCCGTGTAGGCCAGCGCGGCCGCCTCGGGTCCCTCGTCGCGATAGGCACGCAGGTCGCGCATCGATCCCGGGCCATCGGGGAGGCGGCGTACTCTTCCCCCCTCCTCATCGATCATCACCCGGAATGGTCCGGGTGCTTGCTGCCGCAGGGTCGCGATCGCGCCGCGCAAGCGAGACACATCCGCGGCGTTGTCCTTGAATAGCACCACGCCACCGACCGAGCCGGCGCTGACCCAACTCAGCAACTCGTCGTCCGGTGTCAGACCCGCATACGAAAAGACCAATCGTGACTGAATCGACATTCCTCTCCCATCGCCGGCCATCCGCGCCCGATGTTAGTTAGCGCTCAAAGCCCGACGAAGCAACCGCACTTTTCGCGTTCCATCGGATGGCTGAAGAAGCCGCGCCCCCCGCGATCTGAGTCACCCCGCCCACTGCGACGGACTCCGCATGACGGTCCATGATTCTGGGTGGAACGGGGTGTTGTCAGCAGCCGGCGATGACCGCCGCGACGCCGGTTCAGGAGCGAAGTGAGTCTGCGGCCCGGCGCGTGACCCGCGTCAGCCTGCGGAGACGGAGATCGAGTTCTTCCCGGCACCCTTGGCACGGTAGAGGGCCTGGTCGACTGATTCGACCAGCTCGTCCTCGGGCAGGCCATTTTCCGGATAGCAGGAGATCCCGACGGAGACGGTCAGGTGAATCGGGCGCCCCGTTGTGTCGGGGCCGAACTCGCTGCTCTCAACCTGATGGCGGATCCGCTCGCCGATCGCCTGGGCCTCACGGACGCCGGTCTGGGGCAGGATGATCATGAATTCCTCGCCGCCATACCGGGTCAGGATGTCGACGTCGCGGATGCAGGCGCCGATGACGCGCACCAATTGCCGCAGCGCAACGTTTCCCACCTGATGCCCATAGCGGTCATTAAGCCCTTTGAACCAATCGATGTCGACCATGATCAGCGAGAGCGGCTGTCCATACCGCGCCGCCCGTCGTTTCTCGTCCTCGAGGCGCGTGCGGAAGTAGCGGTAGTTGAATACGCCCGTGAGCTCGTCGATGATGATGAGCTTCTCCATCTGCTGATGCAGATCGGCGTTGACCAGCGCCATCGCGGTCGAGGCGGCCAGAACCGAGAGCACGCGCTGGTCGCGTTCGCCGAAGGCATTGACCCGCGGGGATTCGGCATTCAGAAGCCCCACCACCTTGCCCTCGGAGACCATCGGCACGGCCAGTTGCGACCGCTGTGGGTTGCCGTCGACCACAGCACGCCCGAGGTGGCGGTCGACAATGCGGACGGTCTCGCCATCACGGAGTACACGCCGAAAGACGTCGATGGGCTCTACCTGTTGCGGATGCTCGAACCGCTGGCTCTCGGCACCCGAAACCCGTCCCTGGAGCCACAGCTTCTGGCGGACCGAGTCCCAGATGTAGATCTCGCACACCGGGTAGTTGAGCACACCGCTGGCAATTGAAAGGACGCGGTCGACTACGTTGTCAACCGACATCAACTCGGCCAGCGACCGGGAAGTCTCATAGATCGTCTCCAGCTGCGCGTGGGTGCGTTCCAGCTCCGAAGTGCGTTCATTGAGCTTGTCCATCGCGTTGAGGAGCCGTTCCGCGAACAAGTGCACGAACCGCCCCACCAGCCCCAACGCCGTCGTCAAGACCCACAGCATGATCGCGCGAAAAACGAAGCTCGATAGCCCCTCGAGACCGGCGCTGGCAACACAGGCCGCCGCATAGATGGCGGTCACCAGACCGGCGGCGGCCAGGCCGAGAGTGAGACCCACGTGGTAGGCCGCGAACGGGACCAGCGCATAGTACAGAACGAAGAAATCGCTGTCGGCTCCGCCTGTGGCATGGATCAAGACCGCGATCGAGACCGCATCGAGCAGGAAGAGCGGCCAGAATACCTGGACGAAGTGCCAGCGTTGCCATCGGACCAACAGGACCGGCACGCCCAGCACGGCGGCGTAGATCGATACCAGGCCCCACGCGCTCAGCCCCCAGAGCGCCGGCGCGCCGCCGACTGCCAGATAGAACAGCAATCCAAAGAACCCAAGGGCGCGCAGTCCCCAGTACAGCTGCTCGACGCGGGGGAGAACCGACAGGTATGGGTATACCGCAGCACGCATGGCAATCCGCGCCAGGAATCACAACCGCCGCAAGACAGCTAAGTGTCTTGGCACTAACTCCTTATATCGGCAGGCGGGCGGGGCTTCTGGAGTGAGGGCGCTGCTGCGGGTGACGATGACGCGGCTCATATGCGAGACACGCTCTCACGGGCGGTCGGGTCGAGGCCGGAACGAAATGTCTTGGCCGCAAGGTCGGGGAGGGCTACTCTTTCAACCGCGAAACCCGCCGGTCGCCTGTCCGTAACAGGTGGGGCGCTCGCGAGTACTGAATTGCTGATCCGGAGGAGGTGGGACCATGAGGCTGAGAAACCGTTGGCGAACAATCGGTCTGGGATGGGTTCTGGTGGCGCTTGGCGTCCCGGGCGGTTCGTCCGCACTGGCGACCGAGTTCCGTTCCGGGGACGCCATCCACTTGGTGCATGGCGAGATCCTCGATGATCTGATCGCAACGGGCGGCAACATCAACCTCGAGTCACACGTCAACGGCGACGTTTTCGCGCTGGCGCGGACCGTGACGCTGGGTGATTCGGGCCGCGTCGACAACTCGTTTATGGCCGCCGGGCAGAGAGTCGACGTGAACGGTCTCGTCAGCAACTCCGCGCGCCTGTTCGCCCAGGACATCACGGTTCGCGGCCACATCGAACGCAACCTCATCGCGTTCGCTCAGAATGTCATTCTCGATACACGCAGTTGGGTCGAGAAGGACGTAAACGTCGGCGCCTCAGAAGCGATCATTCGGGGGCGCATCGGCGGGGATCTCCGCGGCGAAGCGGGGACAGTCACGATCTACGGCCAGATCGACGGCGACGTCAAGATCACGACCGACCACTTGATTGTCATGCCGACGGCGATTATCGGCGGCGCCCTGAAGTATCAATCGGAGAAGGATCCGAAGATCGAAGAAGGCGCGCAGATCCTGGGCGGGATCGAACGACTGCAACCCGATACTAAAGTGAAGGAGGGGTACACGCTCGGTTGCTTCTTCTGGGACGCCTGGTGGTTTCTCGGTCTGCTGGTGGTCGGCATTGTACTGCTGATCCTGTTTAGACCATTCATGGGAGACCTGAGGACGGTCATCCTCGAATCATCCTGGAAGAGTATGGGCGTGGGTTTTCTGTTTCTGATCTGTCTGCCGATCGTGGCGGTCGCTTTGGCACTGACCCTTGTCGGCATACCGGTCGCCGTGGCCCTCGTCCTCGGCTGGGCCGTCTTGCTCTACCTGTCCATCATTTTCGTGGGCCTGCCTTTGGGTGAATGGGTCCTGGCGCGGTTGCGGTCCGGGCGGCGGGCAGCAAGCATCCTGTCGTTGTTCGTCGGTCTGGTGATCCTCACCCTGGCCACCAGGATCCCGTATGTCGGCTTCCTGGCCAAACTGATGATCTTCAGTCTCGCCCTAGGCGGATTCTTCCTGACTGCTTATAAGTATCGTACCCGCGCGGCGGGATAGGTTGGGCGCCGAACCATTGCAGCCGGTCCTGCGCAGCAAGGCGCGGGGGCTTCCTGCTTGCCCCTTCCCCAAATTGTGTTATTCTGTTCTTCGTAGGGTCAGGAGCGCCGTGGCCGGAAGGAGATGCGTGTGGGACCCCGACAAGCCGGCCGCGGGCGATCGGTCGGTTCCCGACGGAAACGGCGACCCTATCTCTGATGTGGAGATGCAGACCTGTGCGGATTATCTCAAGCAAACCTACTGACCGGGGTGATATCCACGAGGGGGACACGATGACCGGCTGGGGAGTTTTGGGCAGGCGCTGTCTATCTATTCTCGTCGGCATCCTTGTTGCGATGGTCGCGACCGCACGAAAAGGAGGTTGTAGCCCCTGCAGTCTCACGTTTGATGCGGCTGTGATCAAGGACACGACCTTGGTGCACGAGCCGATCCTGGTGAAGCTGACGTTGACGAACACGGGCCAGAGCGCGAGCTATCGTGGACCCATGATGTTCGCGTGGGGGTTCCTCCATGCCCGCATCACG
>Ga0315277_10000191_pt1 | contig 103373 bp, 99 predicted proteins | sample YL17G05_15_MG_FD_203695 | JGI IMG/M metagenome (GOLD analysis project Ga0315277, IMG submission 203695) | Sediment microbial communities from Yellowstone Lake, YNP, Wyoming, USA - YL17G05_15 | ecosystem: Environmental > Aquatic > Freshwater > Lake > Sediment | place: USA: Wyoming | collected...
AGGAGCTTGCAAATTTTCTGCTAGTTCCTTGACCATGATTGCAGGTCCTACACCAGGGCCTAGAACAATCGGGTTCCTAAGGTTCTTCGTCCTAAGGTATTCGGCGAACATCTCCGAGGGACTGATGTCATGGATTTTTATTTGCTTGAAATAATCTTGAAGCGGGTTTTCTTTGCCGTACAAATGAGAATTAACAGTGAATATGTTCTTGATTCCCAAACTCTCATAAAGGTTAGCGATGTCATAAAGCGACTCTGGCTCCCCTGGAAAAAATTTCTTATCCTGTCTCGAATAGAACATGTAGGGTAGGAACAGGTTTATTTCCTCGGCCCTCTTCTGTAAGGTTCTGCAGATGAAATATAATTTCATTAGGGAATCGTTTATGGAAGGTCTGAACCTATTGGTCCTCAGCACAAGCAAGACTTTACCCTTTATCTTGTCCTCATTTTCAATCATCGGCTTTATCTCGCTGTCAGGAAAAACAGAATTATTGAATCTTATAAACGCCAGGTTCAATCCGTCTGCTATCTGTTTCGCAAAATCGTCTTCCCCTATCAGAATTTCCATATAATATAAATACCTTAGCTTTAATTAAGTTTATATGAAAATTGCGATTGCTTCTGACCATGCTGGCTTTGAAATGAAGGAGATTATAAAGCCGTTCTTGAAAGGCTTGAAGCACGAGGTTAAAGACCTTGGAACAGAAGACACAAAACCGGTCGACTATCCTGATTTTGCTCTAAAGGTTGCTAACGCAGTTGCCAAGAACCAGTATGAAAGGGGGATACTGTTCTGCGGGACTGGTCTGGGAATGTCCATAGCAGCTAACAAGGTCGATGGCATAAGAGCTGTCCTGTGCTATGATATTGAGACAGCAAGACTGAGCAGAGAACACAATGACGCGAACATACTAACAATAGGGGCAAGAGTGATAAACGTAGAAAACGTAAAGGAAATAATTAAAGTTTGGTTGAAGACTGATTTTCTAGGCGAAAGACAACTGAGAAGGGTTGAGAAGATAAGAGATATCGAGAAGAACTTTTAATGATGATTTCATGATTTTAGCCATACTGGGTTTTTTGGACATTCTGGTCGGAGCGTCACTGCTTTTCCCGAATTTCTTGGCCTTTTACATAGGGGTCATAATATTGCTAAAGGGCATTTCTTCTATTGCTAGCAGCTTTGCAATAAGATATTTCTTCGACGTTATGGGCTTCATTGACGTGATAGCAGGAGTGATTTTGGTGTTTAACTTTTCTATCCCATGGTTCTGGCTGTTGCCGATGATAAAGGGAATCTATTCTTTGATTGTTGGCTTTGCTCATTAAGTATTTAAAATTTAGTTTTTAAGAAAAGTATAGATATCAATGGTTAACTATCTAAGAGCCGAAGAAATGGGAATGACCGACCAATTAGCTGTGTTAAGCACTAGCGATAGAAAGCTTTTTAGAGTGCAAACAATGGATCACTTGAAAGACCTTCAATCCATTTACGATAACACTCCAAACGTATACAACCAGTTCTTATCATGCATCAGGGATATGGGAAAAAGAAGAATAACTAAACAATATATAGTGAAAAATAAGAACTCAGATGAAGTGCTCAGGAGCTTCATTGAACATGTAGCAAATATAGAACTAGACGACAATACGAAGATAGAAAATGCTTTTGTTCCTTGCACGCTACCTCAAACTATAATGTATGGGGGAGAAGTGATGATGAGTGAGGATGTCATTTCTTCAGAAGAAAATTTTAAGAACGGTAAAGAAAAATTAAACGCCGTGTCAAAAGATATGTTAGAAATAATTCAAAGACCTATAGAAACTGCTGAAGATACTTATAATTTTATTAATGCTGTCAGATTAAAATGTAATGTTGATACGTTTTCAGAGGTTATTTCTGAGGCAGCCTCCGGCTTTAAGAAGGTCAGGGATGACACAAGATTCAAGAAATTAGAGCATATGAAATATAATCAGAAGTGCGAGAATGTCACTATTGATGATAATGATTACACTAAACTTGGAGTTAGCGGCTTTGGTGCTGAAGGCGTTATAAGAGCTTTTTCTTTAGAGCCTTCCTATTTTGCTATTCTGGAAGGTAACGTCAAAGGCAGCATATACAAAGTCAAAGTAACCGGAGAAAGAGCCTTGAAGAACATATCAAGAAACATTGGAGAAAATGAGGTTCTAGAAGGGGTTCTAGATTTTATTAGACAGGCAAACGTAAGAGATTGCTGCGATTTCACTCCATCTTTGTTGGAAAAAAGTGATGTAAGTATTGAAAGTGTCCACTCTATTGCAGAGGCAAAGGAAACTCAGACCATCTGTTTGGGCAGCAGAAAAGTCAGGACATTTGACTTGATACCCAAAAAATCTTTTGTGACATTGTACAATGGCTTGGAAAGAAGAACTGTAGCACTTCCGACTTATATGGGTGTGGGTTTCAATCTTTCGATGTCAGACTCGTTAAATGTCAAGATTGAAGAACCAATAGAAATTCCTATTTCTTAGGTTTTTTCCAGTCTGCCTTGGTAGGACAGTCTGTTGCCAAGCACATGTTGAAGGGTCTTCTGCCCCTCCTGATAACTTTTATAATCGGTGTCTTACATTTGTCACATATTTTATTTAGAGGTTGGAAAGAAGCCCCATGCGGTAAAGGATAGCTGGTCCTACAACCATCCTTGTATCCAGTGCAACCCACGAAATACTTTTTAGTTTTCGGTGAGAACATCACTTTCAAATCCTTTCCGCAACTCGGGCACTTGCCTAAAACAGATTTTTCGTCCTGCATCTGCATTATCGCTTCTCCCAATTCCTTTCCAATCTCATCCTCATGCTGTTTGAACTCGTCGCATATTTTGGTGACAGCCTTCTTTGCTTCGTCTAGAACTTTTTCCTTTTTCTCCTTGCCTGTCGCTATCTCTTCCAAATCTATTTCAAATTTCCTAGTCAGCTTCTCGTCTGCAAAGTCGGGAACATATTCCTTGATGACTGAAGCGATCTTCAAACCCAAGTCTGTAACGCATATGTTTCTATCCACTATGTAATTCCTGTCGTACAAGGTTTGGAGGATAGAGGACCTGGTTGCTCTGGTTCCTAGGTTTCTTTTCTCCAGTTCCTTTATTATCGAAGCCTGGGAATATCTTGGTGGTGGAGCAGTCTCCTTGTCTAGCATTTCCAAATCCTTAACATCCAGTCTGTCTCCTTTTTTCAAATCAGGAAGTATTAGCTCATCGAACTTTGCATAAGGTCCGTAGAATTCCATCCATCCTTTATCCAACGTCCTCCTTCCGTTTGCCAAGAACCTGTTGCTGTCAACATCGATGACAACATCTACGCTCTCTCTTACCGCGTTCTTTGCAAACAAAGCAAGGAACCTTCTGCATATCAAGTCGTAAATCTTTTGAGCATGTTGAGAAAGATAATTTATGTCTCTAGGAGGTTCTACTGTCGGGTGTATTGCCTCGTGAGCAGGATCGATCTTAGTTCCTTCAACAGGTTTTAACGATGACAAAGACAACAGTTCCTTGCACATCGATCCGTATTTCTTTATCTTTGACAATGCATTCAATATTTCTCTGTAACCAATCTGAGGAGGCAGTTTCTCTGATGATGTTCTGGGATATGAAATATAGGCGTTCGTATACAACTTCTGAGCAATGCTCATTGTGTATTGAGGAGAAAAACCGAAAAGTCTGTAAGCCTCTGTCTGCAAAGATGTTATGTTGAATGGTGGTGGAGGTAGTTGAGAATACTTTCTCTTCTTTACCTCGTCAACAACAGCAGGTTTGCCTTTACACCTTTCAAATATTTTTTCTGCTCCCCCTTTATCCCATATCTTGTCCTTTTCGTACAAGGCGATGAATTCGTTGCCATCGAATGATAGAACTAATTGCAATTGCCAATAAGGTTGTGGGACAAAGTTTCTTATTTCCATCTCCCTGTCTGCCAACAAGACTAGGGTTGGTGCCTGGACTCTTCCTGCTGAAAGAATTGCAAACCTTTTAGATGCCTTCTTGATTGCAGACATGAATGCCCTTGAAGTTGAAATGCCGTAAAAATAGTCGAGATAATGGCGTGTTTCGCCTGCCAGTATATTACCCCAGTCCAGATGAGGCATCATGTTTTCATAAGCAGCTATCAGATCAGACCTTACTAATGTAGAGAACTTCATTCTCTTGGCATCGCCTTTCCTGAAAATAAGTCTTATAATCCTCTCTGCGATGAGGCTGCCTTCGTTATCAAAGTCACATGCTGAGATTAAATCATATTCTCCGCTGCTCTTGGCCACTTCTTTTATTGTGTTAAAGTATCTTGCTGAGAACGAAGACTTCTTAGAACTCTCGAAGGAAGGGACCCACTCGGCATCAAAGATAGGATAATCAGAGTCTCTTTCCACCTGCTTTAGGCTGAACAGATGCCCAACGGCTGACACAGCTATGTGCTTTTTTCCATCTCTTAGAAATTCATAATAATTGACACCGTATCTGCTTCTTTTTGTCTTCAAGTTACTTTCTGCCAGAGCATTAGCTATACGAGCACAAGAATCAGGTTTTTCGCAAATTATAATGATGTCTTCCAAATAATCACATTCTATTATGAAATATAATTGTATTTAAACTTTTTTTACCTTTGCGGTGAGTTATTATTTAGAAGCTTTATCAAGAACATTTAACATGTTAATCATTATTTTTTCCTTAATAATTCAACCATAACTTTAAACGAACAATCCTTTGATTTACTATCCCATAGCTTACAATATTCCTTTATACACTGAAGATGAACCCATGTGTATTCTTCTATATTACCGCCAGTAAAGACTGCTGTAGCTACATGTGTGCCGCCAACCTGTGCTAAAACAAATGGACACATTTCTCCTTTAAAATATCCTTCTTTAGCCATTAACAATTCAGACGCTTTTTCTTGAATCCCTTTGAACTCTTCTTGTAGACTTTTTCCACAGCTTTTACAAAATTTGCTATTATCTTTATTCTCAAAACCACATTTTTTACATTTTAACATTTATATCCCCTTACCACATTTAGAACAGAAATTTGCATCCTTTTTATTTTTAGTGCCACAATTAGGGCAAAAAATATTTTTAATTTCTACACCTTTTATTTTCTGAATATTTTCTATTTCCTTCACTTTTTTCATTTTTCTTTTTTCAGAATCACTTACAATGAAATAACAATCAAATGCACAAAAAAGTATCACTATAATGTATGGTAAACTCATAACTTCGCTCATTGAACCAATAAAAATAATCGAGAAAAATAAAGCAACAATAAATCTTTTAATTCTTCCAACATATAGGTAGCCAAAAGGACCTAAAAACAAACCTAATATTGCAGCAAGAAACTTGTTTTTATCAGGCATCTTATTCTATTAAATTTTAATATCTTTAATTTAAATCCTTATTGCCGCCCTCCATGAACGGTGAAGAACATCAGATGTGCGGAGGGCAGGATTTGAACCAGCGCACACGGTTTTTCACAAATAACCACGATATAAAAGAATCATATAGAGCTTATTTTTATTATTCTTTTTATTTAGGGGAACAAATAATAATATGTGACTGTATGAGGATGAAACTTGTCTTCCCGTTGGTAGCAGTTTTTGCGGTCATAGCTTTAGTCATCTTCAGTTACATGGGCGAGATATTCCTGGGGGCAATAATCGCCGTTGTGATGTTCGCATGGCCGATATTGTTCTTTATTGTAGCAAAGTTCATTGAGAATCGCGGCTCTAAGTCGAAGGAAGACAATAAAGATATTAAACAGGACGTTATCGACGGAAAAGATGGTGAAGCTCCGAAGGAGGTTAATAAAGAAAATAAGGGAGAAGAGTTTGTCATACCGCCAAAAAAAGACGCTAGCGTGGCAAACGCAAAAGAAGAACTGGAGAATCTGAAAAAAGCTTCAGAAGTGCTTGACGAGGAAAAGAAAGATGGAATATTATCCGACGACACTTACAACGAGTTGAAAAAACAGAACAAAGAAGCAATAGAAAAACTGGAGCAGGAGATAGCCAAGGCCTCCGGGGAAGAGGATGACAAGAAGGTTTACTGCAAAAAGGGCAAGCATTACATTTCTGTGAGGGACTGCCTGCCTTCGAAAATAGACGGTTACGTCATTTGCCAAGAGCATAACGAGGAGATAAGAGCAGAATAAACCTTATTTTAATGCCACCAATAATTAATATGCTAATAGAAATCTTATCATCCATATTTCTAGCGGCATCCTTGTCCAGTCTTTTCTATGCACTCATCATGAAAAGGCCCGACCAATCGAAAGAACCGAAAGTTCTACCGAAGGTCAGCGTCATGACCTATGCCTACATCAACGACTGGGCTGGGAACGTGATAAAGAGGAAGATCGAGAACTTCCTTAGCCTGAATTATCCGAAAAACAAGTATGAGATAATAGTCTATGACAACGGTTCTACTGGAAAGACCCAAAGGATACTTGATGAATACGCTAAAAAGGGTTTGATAAAGCACTACAGAAGCAAAAAAGGTTACAACAGAAAGGGTTTGGTTCTCGATGACGTAATAAGGGACGTTGCCAAAGGAGATATAGTCGCTCTTACTGATCCTGACGGGATATGCGAAAGGGATTGGCTGATGAAGCACGTCTGCAACCTGATGAGCAGCAAAAAAATCGGAGCTTCCATGGGAATGATATTCTGCGGCAACTGGTACAAAAACTTTTTCACCAGGATGAGAGCGATCGAAGACGTGTGGATGATAGATATCGCATCGCTGGGAAGAGCAAGAATAAGCGACGTGCAGTTCATCTGCGGCGCCAACTATTCTTTTAAGAGAAAGGCATGGAAGGATGCAGGCGGTCATGGCAAAACTCTCATCGAGGACGCAGAAATAGCTAACAGACTGCAAAAAGGAGGATGGAGGATAGCTGTTACTGACGCTGCTGTATGGCAAGAGGAGGTCGAGGATGTCTATGATTTTTTAATACAAAGATTGAGATGGTACAGCACTCCTATGAGCCTCATCTTCCACAAGAAGAAGATTATTTCAACAGTCTTGTCAATCAGTCCTTGGTCTATACAGGCTATAAGTCTGTTCTCACTGGTTGCCTTTATTTTTGCAGATAACTTAGCGTTGCGCATCTTCTCTCTGGTTCCATTTTTAATCTCAATCCTAGCTCTTACCATAGGATTGATTAGAATGAAAGAGAAAAAATTCATTCCATTCATACTGCCCTACTTGACTTTTGATGCTGCAGTGTCTTTTATCTGTTTGATAGCGGCAAAAGTTCTAAACGCCCTAAAGAAAGAGGTCAGATGGGAAAGACTATCAAAGTGCAAATACTATCACAACGGAACCAAAATAAGAATTAACAGCGATTATTAGAAATTCAACCTATGGTGGCGCCGAGCACCAGACCTATCAAGTAGCCGACTATCGCTGCCAGCATTCCAATTATGGCCATCTCTATGCCAGACTTTAACAAGTTTCCCACTGCAAGCTTAGACTTTACAACACCTATCAAGAACAAAACTATCGACGATGTTATCAACGAGTATATGACAGCGGTTTTAACATCAAATAACATGAAAGGAATTAGTGGAATGATTGAGCCTACCAATGCAGACAATCCTACAATTAATGCCTCTTGTCTAGGAGTCATCTTCTCTGGAAAGAGCCTCAACTCCTCCTCCATCATAACATCCACCCATATTTTTTTATTAGAGGTTATCTTCTTCATTATATCGTCCAAGAGCTTTCCTCGAAAACCTTTTTTGAAGTAAATTTCCCTTATCTCTTCCTTTTCCTTATTCGGCACAGTTTTTACTTCGTTGATCTCGCGTCGTTTCTCGCAGTTATAGAATTCACTGCTTGTCTTCATGGAAGTGAAGGCAACAGCTGCCATCGATATGGATTCCGCAAAAGTCGCGGCCAGCCCGGATATCAAGACTATCTTGGTGGATGCCGTGGCGGCTACTATACCGAGAACGATGCCGAGAACATTAACAAGTCCGTCCTGACAGCCAAGAATAAAGTCTCTGAATTTGGATCCTATATTCAAATGATGCTCTTTATTTCTATTCATCTGTCTCATATTAAATTTATTATTTTTTATATAAAAATGTATGGAACAGTATTTGAACGAACATTTCAGTAATCAGAAATTTAAAGATTAGAACTAACCTTTATCTCATGGAACATCTTATGAAATCTTACAAACATAATAATACTTTAGTTGTTACTATAGACAGGCTTTTAATAGAAAGAATAGGAAATAAAGTTTTGGATGAATTTGAAAGACAAGGAATTTTTAATGGCAATAATGTTTTTCGTATGCTTCAGTACAGTGATGTTCAAACAATATTAAAATACGGGACTGATAGGACAGAAGAAAGGAACTTTGATTATTGGTTAAGGGATAGAAGACAAAAGTCAAAGCCAGAAAATAATGCGGACGAGGCTGATAAGGCATGTCTATCTTGTAAAGAAGCATATAGCTTTGACGATGTAGTCAAGATATCTAAAACTTATGATGGGAAAAGAGAACTTTTAGTAGATTGTCCCTTTCCGGAAAAGACTCATTTAACCAAACACGGTTTTAAAACAGATTGTCCGACATACATGACTGTTGCTGGTAATCCTCGTGTTATTTGGGGTCATCCAAGCAAAAGCATAGAAGATGATAGAAAATGGACAATGCTTTTTATTGAAACTGTAGACAAACTAAGATTTGTTGGCAGTAAACCTCTCTACACTATTAATTTAGTCTATAATGCAAACGACTTGGAAGAGTTTGATGAAAGAATGTTCAGGTTTAGAGATAATGTGAAACCGACTGAAGCTCTAAAGTGTGTTATGAAAGCAGAATTTCTAAAATATTCTCCTTCTGATGTCGAATCTGTAATAGAAGCTTAATGCCGCCCTCTAGGTCAGCAGTAACGAACGTCAGTGATGCTGTGTATGATATTCAAACCAACATTAGAACCGTTGATTACTAATGCTAGAATTTATTTAATTTTGAGTTGTTTGTCCAAGGGTGGGTTTGAAAAGTACGCTCTTATATTAAATTTGGGGTCTGTTAGTTCAATCATCTCAAAGTTTTTGCGGACTATTAACTTAAATCCTTTTTGTGGTAAATATTTATTCTTGAATTTGGGATAATTCAAAACCGTAAAATCAGCATCACCCAGCTCAGGTCTTGTTGCATCTGGTTTTCGGATTTTTAACAGCTGAAGATTTCCCGCGATTGTATCTAATGGTTGAATATGAAATAATGGACCAGTTGGCGTTTCCTCAATCACCTTGCCAATTTCTTGTGCAAGAGCCACTAAACTATCATATTGCTCATCGTTTTGACAAAAAACACAGGCATAATTAACAGGGGCATTTTTTTCAGAAGTATGTTTATCCTTCAGAATATTTGCTCTCTTTACGATCTCTTGTACAGATTTTATCAGGTTCTTCACATTCATAATACAACCTTATTTTCTCTCATCATAATTATTATTTAGAGAATCTTGATTTATTAATGCCGCCCTCCATGAAGAAAATGCGGAGGGCATGCTTGATTCACGGTTCAAATCCGACTACTTACCAAAATATTCTTTACCTTCGTCTACTTCATTTTTACTCATCATCTTTTGATATTGCGGGTCGTATATCTTCACTATTTTGAATTTTCCTGAGGTTGTTTTTCTATCAGCGTGTATGGTCTGTTCTATTATGTGAACATGGCCCCAGTATAACCATTTACCATTTATATTATGAACAAGAAAGACTCTTGTGGGAGCTGAATGGTATAATCTTATTCCTTCTTTATTTTTGAACTCGAATATACGATTTTTAAAATCTTCTACTCTGAAAGGTTTTTTCTGATGTTCTTCAAGATTAAGTTCTTTAGGAAAGCCTTGTTCTATTGTTATTTGTAATGTATCATTCAATTCTATAAAACTGCCCATGCTAATCAATAATATCTTTATTTTTTATAGGATATATTTTCATGTTTTCTAAGTCGGATGTGAATCAAAGTTGATGCGGAGGGCAGGATTTGAACCAGCGAACATCAACCTAGGGCTACAAGAATCGCACCCACAACCATAAGAGCAGTTCCAACAGCTATCTTAAAATTTATTTCTTCACCCAGCACGAGGTAAGCCAAGATTGCAACAAAGACCAAACTCAGCCTGTCTATCGGAGCAACCTGGGATGCCTTTCCTATCTGTAGGGCTAGGAAATAGAACAGAAGGGACAAGGCACCTGCTATACCGCTCAAGAATATGTAGGTCATAGTTCTTGAGTTTGAAAATATTGTCGTGAAGTTCTCCATCTTTCCTGTAATTGCCACAACCAAGACAAGAAATGCAAACATTATGCCTGCCCTTATCATTGTCGCTGTGTTGGCATCAACCCCTTCCAGACCCATCTTGCCGAATATGGCAACAAGGGCAGCCGTGACTGCTGACAGCAAAGCAAATATCAACCAAGTGTAATCCATAATAGATTTAAATTGTTTTGCATATTAATAGGTTTTTTACATTAACCAAAGGGTTTAAATTATTTTGCTTCATTATACTTTATAGACTGATAAAAAAAATAGATAACTAAATTCAGTTTTTAGTAGGCTTTAATTATGACAGGTCGTCGAGGATCAGTTGACATAATATTTGATATTCTTAATGAAATTAGTAAATTAGAAAATCAAAAAAATAAGGCAGAAAGAAAACCAATTAAAATTGGTAAAACAGCGGTTATGTATTTAGGTAATCTGTCCTACTCTCAAGCAAATGAATACTATTCATTATGTTTAGATCAAGAACTTCTTCAACTAAAAGAAAATGGCAACCTTAGCGTAACTCCAAAAGGTTACGATTTAATGAATCATTATAAAAGTATGAGAGAACTTTTTAATGGTGATACGTCACAATTAAGTTTAAGCAGAATAGATACACAGACAGTTACTATAAAAAAACATTAAGGTAAGTTTAATCATTCTAGTTTTTTGATGCCGTTCATGTAGGGCCAGAGCGCTTTCGGTATCAGCACGGTCCCGTCTTTCTGCTGGCACTGTTCTATCAATGCTACCATTGTTCTTGACGTCGCTATAGCAGTGTTATTCAATGTGTGGACAAATCCTTTTGGAGCCTGACCTTCCTTGTCCCTGTATCGCAGGTTCAACCTTCTGGCCTGATAGTCTATGCAGTTGGAGTTCGAGCCGACCTCGCGATAAATGCCATCAGACATCCACAACTCAACATCATAAGTCTTCGATGATACGACGCCAGTCTCGCCTGAGCATAAAACTATTGTTCTGAAGTGCAGGCCTAGATTCTTGTATAGCTCCTCGGAATTCTTTTGCAGCTCCTCATGATAGTCCCAAGAGTCCTCGGGCAAACAGAAGATGAACTGCTCGACCTTGTTGAACTGGTGCATTCTGAACAATCCCTTGGTGTATTTGCCATGAGCCCCGACCTCTTTCCTGAAATTAGTCGAGAAACCGACAATCTTCAGAGGCAAATCCTTTTTATTCAAGACCTCGTCCTTGAGCATGGCTCCTATGGGATGCTCTGCTGTTGCAACCAGGTATGCGTCCTCGTTCTCAATCTTGTACATCACGTTCTCAAAGTCAGACAAGTCGACCATGCCGCTATAAGGCTCTCTTCTGAGCATGTGCGGAGGATAGATGAGCAGGTAACCCTTCTTCATCAGAAGTTCTATCGCATAGCTTTGCAGAGCCCTGTCTAACAAGGCCAACGGTCCTTTGAGATAAAAGAAGCCTCTGCCTATGACCTTTTCTGCCCTCTCGTCGTCTATCAATCCAAGATTCTTTAGAATGTCCAAATGGTTCTTTGGCTCGAAGCTAAACTTTGGTGGCTTGCCATACTTTCTTATCTCTACGTTTCCCGCTTCTCCCTTTGCAATCGGAACAGACTCGTGAAGTAAATTAGGTAATCTCATCAAAGAAACATCAATATCATCCTTTAGTTTTAAAACATCTTCTTCCAATGTCTTGATCTTGTTGGGAATTTCCGAAGCTTCCTTTATTTTATGGGAGGCGTCCTTACCGCCTTTCTTTAACTTTGCTATCTCCTCTGACACTATATTCCTGTCATGCTTTAGCTTTTCCAACTCCTGCAAGTCCTCTCTATACTTCTTATCATTGACAATCAAATCTTTTAGAAGCTTTAACTTATCCTCGTCTCCCCTCTTCCTAAGATTATCCTCTACGACCTTTGGGTTTTCCCTTATCAGTTTTATATCCAACATGTTTATCCTTTTATATTTTAGATATCTAACATTTTAAATTAACACTTTTAAGAATTATCTACCCCTATGCAGTTAATTTTTTTGTCGTAGTACCTAATAAGTTTTTTAAACTTCGGGGAAATAGTCTTAATTAATGCCTAGGAAAAGTAATGCTGAATTAATTGAAAGCTCCCGATTATAGAGATTACAGTTGGAAACAAAATTAAAGAGACCCCAACAGAGATATCCTTTAGTTCAGATAGTCTAGTTTATGGAATAGAGGGAGAGATTGAACTATTGCTGGAGAGGGGAGGTTATGACAGCAATAAGCTTAGGCTTACACATGGGGAAATTAAAACTCAGGTTGTAGGACATCGCAAGGATGGAATATGGATATATGAAGAAGAAAAATGGAAGATTCCTTATTCTTTAAAATATGATGGTCAGCTTGATGAGAAAACAAAAAACGGAATAGTGAAGATCTTGAAGAGCGTCCCTAACGTAAAGATTTAAAGTTTAGTTTCCGTCTTAATCTTATGAAAAAAGCAGAAGTCAAATGGGACAATGTGCTGTCTCCATATGAGATGCGAGCGATATTCAAAGTTGTAAGACCGTATATAGATGATGGAACAGAAATTTTTATAAACTCGGATTATTTTGCGCAACAACTGCTAAAGCATTCACATGAAGGCTTAAGCAGTAGGATAATCATTAGGCATATTCCTTATGTTTATAGAAGGATAATTGAAGAAGCGAAAAATGAAGAAAGGCCGTCTATTTTGGATGTTGTTTTAGAGAGGAGATTAGAAAATTCATCTAGTAACCACTGAGTTCTTAACAGTCTCGTAAAGTTCCTTGGCTTTCTTGTTCTTCTCAAAATATTCTCTGATTGGTTCTAATAATTCGTCTAGAGCTTCTATGGTTTCCTTCTTCAAGTCCAAGGGATGTAGTTCTCCTTCCCTGTAAGTCTTTTCCAGTTCTTCATAGCTCTGGACTTCCAAATCTGTTTTGTTCTTCCTCTTGATGACCCTTGATTTGAACTTTCTAAGAATAATGTATTTCCAAATCTCCAGTATCGGGTTGCCTTCAACCTCTTTTGGCTGGCAGAAAGCACCATTTATTTTGTCGGTTATCTGCTCTTTGGTATCATGAATAAATATAGCGCTACCAGCAATCGACTTGCTCATCTTGGCTTCCGCAGGCCCCATTCTCTGGCCGCCTTGCAGGCCTACCAACAGATGATGCATTGCAGCGATCCTTATACTACCGTCAACCTTGGGCGCAACCTCTCTCGTCAGTATCATCGCCTTGCGTTGGTCCATTCCCAACTGCATTATGTCCGCTCCTAGATAGAAAGGATCATAGGCCTGCATCATAGGATACAGAGCTTGAGCGACGTATTGCATGTCAGCATCCTCCCTGCCCATTATTGTTCCTGCCCTTATCGCTCTCTGTATGGTCGTTAACTTAGAAATGCTCATGACATTCTTCCAGTAATTCGGATCTTTAACCAAATCAGAGGCCCACATAATCTTGACTTTTTTCGTGTCAAGCCCGCAAGCCTTATAGCCCTCAACGAAATACTCACCCACTTTCTTGATCAGCTCCAGGTCTCCGCCCATCTTGTTGTTTATCCAGGCATACCAATCAGCCAAAAGAATTATGAAATTGACATTGGCCTCCAAAAGGTCGTTGATCTTAATGGTCCTCAATATTCCTGTGGCTATGTGCATTGTCCCTGACGGTTCAAAGCCGTCGTAAGCCGATATCTTTGTCTTTGTTTCTAACAGCTTTCTCAGGTCCTCTACTGTGACGACCTCTTCTATCGGCGCCCTTGTTATCAGACTTATCCTCGTTTCTATGTCCATGTTAACACCTAATCATATTAACTAAAAAGAATATTTATAACCTAACTGATTATTGTCCCATGATGCTTTCCTTCCACAGCTCTTATAATTTCTTCCGTATCCCTACCGTCTATGAATATGGTTTTTATTCTAGCTTTTTTTATCAGCTTGGTCGCCTTCAAATCAAAGAACCTGTATTCTCCAGGAACCTGCGGATTTTTCATTATTATCCTCTCGAACTCTTCATAACTCAGCCTATCGAACCTCTTGGCGTCAGAATCCTTCTTGGGGTCGCCAGAGTATACGCCATCAACGTTGGTAGCATTTATCAGCAAATCGGCCTTGATGGCTTCTGCGAATAGGACAGCGTCGTAATCAGTGGAACAGCCCGGCAGGTTACCGCCACAGACCAATATTTTGTTCTTAAAATTCTTCTTTACCTCTGCGACGGTCCTGAGAGAAATACCAAAAGCATATTCACCTAGAGCAGCTATCAAGGTCAAAGAATTCATGTGAGTGGCCTGAATGCCTATCCAATCCAACAGTTCGTTGCTTGGTTTGAACTCCTTTGCTACGTCCCTATACTCCCTGCTAACCTTTCCTCCGCCGCAAACAACTACCAATCTGTGCCCGTCATCCTTCAGCCTCTTAAGAACGTCAGCATATCTCTTGAAATTCTCAGAAGTGAGTTCCCTAGTCAGCAAGGAACCGCCGAGCGAGATTACGATTTTCATAATTATCATCTCTATTCATTATTTTATAAAGGTTTGTCAATATAGGATTAACTTTTCAGAGATTTGAAGAAAAAGAACAGCTTAGTTTCTTTCATTATATTTCCCTAATGCATATTTCTTAGTGAAGAAAGGGTTTAAATGTTTTATTGTTCTATTTATTTTAGATATTTATGCCAGCAGGACAAGATAAAGATGTTTTTCTATTTAAAACCAGGCCAACTGTAATCTATATTCCTAAAAAGGAGGATGAAAAATCTGCAAAATCAATACAACATGATAATGTTAATCATTCTGTTGCTATGGCATATTTAGGATATGGTGGTAAACAACCAGCAGAAGATATTGTTAGGTCTCACGTAAAAAAAGTTTTTGATGAAATGAGAAAAAATGGATATGAATCTCCATTAGTTTGTCTTGTAGAAGGTGCTATTTGGTCAGATACTTTTATGACTAGCCACGAACAAAGTGAATAATATCAGACGTGCAGGGACCAGATTTGAATTGATATAACAACCAATGCTAATATAAATATTTTCAATTTGATTAGATTCTTATGGAAAATTTCGAGTGCTGGTTGCCAAGTTGGGACTATCTTAACAACTCATGCAAGAGGATTGCCAAGAAAATCAAGGAAGATAAATTCAGACCGGACTTGGTCATCGCCCTTTCTAGAGGTGGATTCGTTCCCGCAAGAAGCATATGCGACATGCTTATCATAAAAGATTTGGTCTCAATCAAGGTAGATCATTGGGGAATAACTGCCAGCATGGACGGCAAAGCGAGCATAAGGTATCCGTTGAAAGTTGACTTGACGGGCAAGAAGATTCTGGTTGTTGACGATATAACCGATTCCGGCGAAAGCATGATAGTTTCTTTAGATTTTTTAAAATCCCTCAACCCGAAGGAGATAAAGACTGCCGCAGCCTTGCACATCAAAACATCAAAGTTCAAGCCAGACTATTATGGCGAGGAGATAGACTGGAAGTGGGTGGTATTTCCTTGGAACTACGTGGAAGATATGTGCAACATCGTGCCAAAGGTTCTGGACGAGAAAAAATCTAAGAGTTTAGAAGAGGTAAGAAATGATTTGAAAAGGAATTTCAAGATTGACATCTCCGGCGAGGCTGTTGACGAGATATTGGGAGAATTGGAAGAAAGGAACATCGCTACCAACAATGGAAAAGGTTGGGTAAGAATATGATTTTCTCATATTGTCTCATAGGCAAAATCCCTCAGAACCCCGGTGAATTTGCTCGAGTGTTATTGTAATGATCAACGGTCACCGAGGCTCCCGAGCTGCTCCTGATTGGAGGCGGGAGTTGAGAGAAAAAGCAAAATTGGGATTTCCGATTTTGGTATAAGCATTTAAAGATTACCTTCCTATTGATTTTTAGTGATGATAATTATGGGTAAATTAACAAATGAACAATTGGTAAAAGTTCTTGATAATGCTACTCACGTAGCTAACATAGCGTACGCGGTGGATAGATTTTTTAAAGATGGAAATATTGCATATCATGCAGCAATGATAGAAGAGCATAAAGCAGGTGAGAATGGTGTTTTGCCGAATGAAATTAAGAACATTGAAAAAATGGATAAGGGGCCTAAAGAGTATCAGTGGTATGAACACAATATGGGAAGATGGGGTGAAAATACAGGTGATGAAAGTGACCGTATTTATTATCAATTGGATGACGAGTTAGAAACAAAAGGCAAGGAATTACTTTTGCCTGCTCAATTACTGGTAAAAGAGCTTGGTGGAGGAATTGAAAATAAGCTAGCAGACGAATATGCAAGAGCTATGAGACTCAAAGGTTGTGCCGGGGAATCAAACTATATTAGAATGCTTGAAGGCAGCACAAATTATGAACCTTATACGCCTTTTACGCATGGAATATTTGCTCAACAAGTAAAAATGCTATGCTTAGATACTGCGAGGAAAAGAGGAATCAAGCTAGAAGAGATAGAAGCTTTAGATTTGGGAGAGATAATTAGAGAAAACATAGCTAAAAGAGAATCCAAAGCCAATCCTTCTGTTCAACAGAACTGCTGTTGCCCAATAGATTAAAAAGTATTAAGTCATCAAAAACCAACCATTTTCCATCAAATTTCAGCCAAAAACAGCCTATTTCTAAACATCCCAGCAGACGAGTTATACCGGTATAAGGATGGTGTTATTTTCATATAAGATATAGAAAATCAGACCTTAGCATTCTTCAGAGCTTCTTTGCAAATACAATTTCTTTCCTCGGGTATATTGTTGACAACTTCTTTTATTATCTGCTTTACTTTCTCCTCACTTTCTTTCATTGTTTTTAAGATTTCTTCTGCAGAAACAGGAACTTCTTTAAACGAGTCATAATCCGTCACCGTCGCCAGTATTGCAAGGCAGATTTCTTTTTCCCTTGTCAATATTGCCTCGGGAACCCCAGTCATTCCTATTATGTCTGCAAAGTTTCTGAACATCTTGCTCTCGGCCCTCGTAGAGAACCTTGGACCCTCGATACAAACGTATACGCCTTTATCATGATATCTTATTCCTAATTTTTTGCAGGCCTTAATCAACGCGGTTCTTATCTCCGGACAGAACGGGTCTGCTAATGAAACGTGCGTCACGTCGCCAGTGTTGTAAAACGTATTCATGCTCTTTCTCCAATCTATGAACTGGTCTGGTATCACTATATCTCCTGGTTTATAATCCTCTTTCAACGAGCCGACGGTACAGCACGAGATGATTCTCTTGATACCGAAGTTCTCGAAACCAGATATGTTCGCCTTGAAGTTTAGCTCGTGCGGCGGTATCTTATGTCCTTGACCATGCCTTGAAAGAAAAGCGACTCCTTTGCCGTTTATTTTTCCTATGAAGAAAGAATCAGAAGGATCGCCGTAAACTGTCTCCACCTTGATCTTTGATACGTTGCTAATCATGCTAGCATCATAAAGGCCTGAACCGCCTATTATGCCGATTTCAACCTTTTCCATAAATTTAATAATACGTAAAAGGATATTAATTTATCTAGTAAAAGATTGGTTAGAACAACATGAGAATAAAATGCCTTGGAGGTTTTAGGGAAGTAGGAAAAACCGCTGTTCTTTTGGAGGGCAGGGAAAATTTCTTGTTCGATTACGGGATGGAAGTGGAGACAGGCAAGACGCCTCTGCCTGTGAACAAGGTTGACAACATAATTCTTAGCCATGCACACCTTGACCACTCGGGCTACGTTCCTATGATATACAAAAAACTCAGACCATCGATATTCTCAACAGCAGCGACGTTTGATCTTTCTCATCTGCTTCTGAAAGACAGCCTAAAAATTGCCAAGATAAAAAATCTTCCAAAACATTACAACAAGAATGACATAGAGAAGATGAAAAAGTATGAGAGCAGGATAACTTATGGTCAGAGGATAGATGAGAGGAATTTTTCTTTGGATGTCTTCGACGCCGGCCACATACCAGGGTCTACCGCACCATTGTTAGAGATCGACAACAAGAGAATACTCTATGTTTGCGACTTCAACTCTGAGCCAACAAGATTGTTGAGCGGGGCAAGGATAGATGTCAAGGAACCTGATATTCTTTTGATTGAGAGCACGTATGCAGAAAGGGAGCACATGCCAAGGGACGAGACCGAGAAGAGATTTTTTGACGCAGTCAGAGCTACAATAGAGAACGAAGGGACAGTGGTCCTGCCATGTTTTGCTGTGGGGAGGGCGGCAGAGATTCTAATGGTCCTGAACAGCTTCAATCCTGATTTTCCCATTTTTCTTGACGGTATGGCAAAGAGCGCAACAGAGATATCGCTAAGGTATCCAGAACTTTTGAGGGATTCGAAAGCATTGAAGAAAGCTTTGAAAAGGGTCACGGAGATATGGGACGACAAGGATAGGAAAAAAATAACAAAAGAACCCTGCGCGATAATAACATCTTCTGGAATGCTGGAAGGAGGCCCATCTGTCAGATATGTCAAATACTTGTACGACGACCCTACTAGCTCCGTTGTGTTCACTGGATTTCTCTTACCTGGAACGGCTGGGAGGATACTCGCAGAAACAGGAAGGTTTGTAACAGAAGGGTTTGATTTGAAGATAAAGATGAATATCTATCGGTTTGACTTTAGTGCCCATGCAGGTCGTACGCAACTGTTCAATTTTGTCAACGAAATAAATCCCAAAAAAATCATCTGCCTGCATGGAGACAATTGCGATTGGTTTGCCAAAGAATTGAAGGAAAAGGGGTTCGATGCAATCGCTCCTCAGAACGGGGATATAATTGATATTGATTGATGGTTCTTATCTGGAAGGCGGAGGACAGATAATCAGAACTTCTGTTGCTTTGTCAGCACTTACAGGAAAGCCATGCAAAATTATTAACATTAGAAAGGGTAGAAAGAATCCTGGTCTGCAAGCTCAACACCTAAAAGGAATAGAGGCCGCTGCTAAAATATGTGATGCTGAATTAAAGAATGCGAAAATTGGCAGTCAAGAAATCGAATTCGCACCAAATAAAATAAAAAGCGGCAGCTTTTCTATAGACATTGGAACTGCTGGTTCAATATCTTTGGTTCTGCAAACTCTGGTTCCGATATGTATTCATGCTGGCAAAGGAGTTGAGTTGGAAATAATCGGTGGAACAGACGTTCTTTGGAGCCCTAACATAGAATACTTCCAGGAAGTATTTTGCAGAAATGTTAAAAGAATGGGAATTGAAATTGAATCGGAGATAATAAAATACGGCTTCTATCCAAAGGGTGGAGGAAAAGTCAAAGTTAGGGTTAAACCATGCCAGAAATTAAAACCATTGAGTATAATAGAAAGAGGCAGCGTAAACAGGTATGATATAAGAAGCATTGCCAGTAAATTTTTGGAGAAAGCAAAGGTTGCTGAGAGGCAGATTGAAGGAGCAAAGAAAATAATACCGAAATATGACTGTGAATACTTTGAATACGCGGATACGCTTTCTCCAGGCTCAACAGCCCACATACATGCTCACTGTGATAATTCGGAGTTGGGCGCAACTGTTTATGGTGAAATAGGCAAGCCTGCTGAAAAAGTTGGTGAGGAATGCGCAAGAAATCTGATGAAACAGATAGATTCTAATGCCTGCTTAGACGAGCATATGGCAGATCAGATTCTTCCTTACATTGCATTAGCAGGCGGTTCAGTATTCGTTGCAGGAATTACAAATCATTGCAAAACAAACATATGGGTAATTGAAAAATTCTTACCAGTAAAGTTTAAAATAAATGAGAAAATAATAAGCGTTTAAATTTAATCAAACAGCGCAGAATTTTCCGCCGTACACGCATTGTGATTGCTGACCACAACCATTTGGACTGCACGTTCTAACATATTTGTAATAGCAACCGTTGATCGCATCTGGACACAAGTCGCCTGTGTTAATCCAGCCAGTACAAGTGCATGTTGGTGGAGCAGGACATGTGAAAGTCTTTGTCAAGCAATTGTTATTCTCATTGCTCTCTACGATGTTGTTATTTGCATCAGCGCAAACTTTGATGCTATCACTAGAGCCTGAGCAAGTCCAACTATAACTGAAAGTTCTGCTAGCAGAAGAACCTTTTGCCAATGAAGTTAAGTAATCATTAGTAATGTAAGTACCATCAACCCACAAGTTAGAATAACTTGAACTGGCGTCAGCATTGCCTTGGTTGTTTATCTTATAGCTGATAGTATTGCCAGATGTCAGTATATCTCCTATGGTTAGGTCAGGTTTTGGCAGTGATACAGTGAAATAAATTTTCTGTGAAGAGTTCATCACTCCCCATGTTGTGTTTGCATAATAAATTATATTGTGAGAGCCTTCCGTCATGCTTAATGAAGTGTTTCCCTGCAATGTGACGTTAGGTTTATTGTCTAGGCTATAGCCGATCCAAGATATCTCGAATGGAGATATTACTGAATATTTCAAATCCATTGAGTTGGTCGAGTAAGTAGTATTTTGTGGAGAAATTATGTGAACTGAAACTGGATCTGTCTCAATAGTAAAGCTATAAAATCCTGTAGAGTTCTGGTCTCCAAAAACGTTTGAGGCATACCACTTGTAATTGTGAGTCCCTATGCCAAGGCAAGGTTGTGTGTCAGCCATAGAGACTGACATAAAAAATAAGTTAATAACTAAGGCAATAAAAATAACTGATAAGATGTTGCACTTCTTCTTTATTCTCACCACAAAGGAAAGGAATAATGAAATTAAGAATAACAAAGGAAGTATCGGACCAACAGACATCAACAATGGCATTCTTCCGCCTCCACCACCACTAGTATCAATATTACAAGTTGAGAAAGTCATACTGTAAGTGTTTCCGCTCTTTGAGGGCGTATAACTCGTACCGTCCATCTGAATAATAACCTGACTCACAGGAGAGTTGCCACTCCAATCTATACTGAAAGTGTAAGTAGCATCATGATTATAGACACTTGGGTCTGGAGGCTCTACAACATTTGAATACGTCGGAGGAGTTGTACCAACGCACACGGTTGCCACACGCCTCTTTTGCTCAAAACCACCATGTTCGTCATTTGCGCTTATTACGCATCTTCCACCTCGAATTTCTATATTCAATATACCATCCTCGCCATATTTGGGTTCGTTTTCTCCATTTGCTGATTCTGATAAACATGAAATAGGTAAAGTGCCTGAAGGACAGGAAGGACCATAAAATGTTTCAATGTCAGCATTGCCACCATCATGATAACCACTGGTGTCATTTCTTAAGCTCCAATCTCCCCATACTGTAATCGGGTTTACATTTGGCAAACAAACAACACCGGTCCTTCTATAATACTCGGAATCTGGAGTAACGCTATCATATACAGTAACTTGACATCGTCCATTTGTTATATTCACTCCAACAATATCATCTTCACCGTATAATCCTTGATTTTTGTCGTATCCTGTCTCTGATAGGCATGAGGCTGGGAAATAACCGGGAGAACAACTTGGACTATAAAATGTTTCAACAGCGCAATCAGGACCATCGCAATATCCGCTTTGGTTCCTATATTCCCAAGGACTCCACTGTGTGACAGGTGGAGATGGAATATAACCCTGCGGAATCGACATAACGCCAACATATCTTTTCTGTTGAAAATCCCCAGCAGTATCGTCCCCGACAATCTTGCATTTGTTGCCATCAAATGTTATTTCCTCTATAGAGTCTTCTCCGTATAAATTATCATCTTCAAAGTCTGCTGATTGCGATATGCATGAAATTAGATAAGTGCCTGAAGGCGAAGGCTGACTATAAAATTCTGCAACATCATTGCCGCTGCTAACCATATTAAATCCTAAACTGTAACTAATCCTTTTTTCAATGCCGCAGTCTCCATAGGCTATTTTAAAGTATCCATCGCCATTCCAACGATCACCCCAACTGTTTTTTACAATCCAATAACCTCCTGTATCATTCCACCCTGTCAAAATTATGGCATGGATTAAAAGAACGTCATTATCATTGCATCTGTAGATGCCATCAGGAGACGTTACACCATTAATAGGTACTATATCTCCAAATCCCATTGCAGCTGAGACTGGACCGTTGTTAAAAATTTCTTCTTTGATCTGTTGCCTATTCTGACTAGTTATTTTGCCAGAATAATCTGCTTTAATTAATCTGCTTTGCCAGTCTGAACACCTAAAACCGCACATTGAATTACTACAAGAATAACTAGTACTAAACTCGCAAGCAGTATTTTCAGAGGGGCACATGTGAGGAGGGTCACATCCACAATTCATATCATTATAAGTCATACAGTTATTATCAGGAACTCCTTGATCCCTAAAAAAATCATGAGCATTAGATGCAAGTCCTCCGCAACAATCATTGTTTGTTAAACAGTCTGACACCAAATATTCTTCTGAAAGGTCTAAATTAGTATGGGTGTTTGTAAAAATATTATATCTAGATTCTACAACTCCAACAGCAGAAAACGCCCAGCATGATCCACAAACGCCCTGATCTTTAGGAGTAGTCATCCAATATCCACCGTTATCTCTCCAACTAAAGTAAGATGGCAGTGGAACAAAGCTTGTTGCTGAAGCACTTTCTATTGATGTGCCTTCTGTAGAGGCATTAAGCGCTTCAGCAGTTAAATTTTCCTCTGACATGATAGATTTTTCAACTAGATTAAACAAATTAATAACTGAGTCAACTTCTCCAGTTGTTTTGTTAACACAATAAGCATTTACTGAAATATTGTTGATAGTTATGATGTCGTATCCGTTTAATGCACAATAAGAGTAATTCTGTCCGCACAAACCTTCTAAGAACTGCCATTCCTCGCATTGACTTCCATCAGGAAATGAACATACACCTTCTTGACCATTTTGAGTGTCAGTTATGTTATACTTATAGCCTAGATCGGTGCAATAAATAGCAGCAGGGTTTGCCATTCCAATTCTATGATAATCTTCACTTGAACTATGTGATGCAATCGCAAATCCGCTGATGCCATTAAAGTTGAAAGGATTCACCTTATCGAATCCGAAATAATCTTCAGCATTAACTAACTTTAAACAAAAAATAAGAACTACCATCAATAATAAAATTGTTTTTCTCATGCCAACACTTTATCAAACACCTAATATTAATTTCGGATTTTAGACTGTACTTTTCTTTTTTCTACTTTTAAAAAATTCATGAACGCCTTCAACAACGGCTACGCCTCCAAGTTCTATGAACGTCAAGTATTCGCGTACTTTACCTTTAAAATAATCAGCATTTTTCCCAGCATTTCCTGGAAACAATAGATCGTCTTTAGTAACATATGGAGGTACCCCAGTAGCTTTTTCTGTGTGCATTTTAAGTAGAAATGGTGAACCAGTTGTTATACTAGAGCCACCTTCTTTCTCTACTTTAATTACAGTATTATCTCCCTTATACCCAAGATAGTTTCCAACAGCCTCGCTTATACCAATGTCAGCAGCAATCACTCCTCCTATTACTGCCATTTTCAGTAAAGTTCCTCTGTGCCTGCCTGTCCAGCTCTCGCTAGCAGGATCGTTAGAAGTTGCAAAAGTATACATATGACATATGTTCTCTCCAAGTTTGTCTATATTCTTGTCAGCTCTTTTGACATAACTTGCAAATCTAGAATTCTTAACGTAATCAACACCTGATTTAAAATGATCGCTTAATCCCTTTCCAAGTGTTTCATAGTGATTTCTGCCGTCATTATCTAATCCTTTAGGAGAATCATATTTTTCCATAAACATCACATAAGCATTACTCTAAAATTAGAAGGAAAATTATTTAAACTGAATCTTATATTTAAACCTAACTATAGCTGCCATAAATTTTTATTAAGAACTCAAGGCGAGTTAACTCTAATCGATTTTAAAATCAATGAAAAAGACAGGATAATAAGCGTTTAAATTTAATTAAACCGCACAGTATTTTCCACCGTACACGCATTTTGATTGTTGGCCGCAATTACTTGGCGTGCATGTCCTTGTGTATTTATAGTAGCAACCGTTGACCATGCCTGTACACAAGTCACCTGTATTTATCCAACCAGTACATGTGCATGTTGGTGGAGCAGGGCATGTGAAAGTCTTTGTCAAGCAATTGTTATTCTCATTGCTTTCAAATATATTGTTGTTTGCATCAGCGCAAACTTTGATGCTATCGCTCGTACCTGAGCAAGTCCAACTATAACTGAAAGTTCTATTGGCAGAAGAACCTGCTGTCAATGAAGATAGATAATCATTTTTGATGTAGTTGCTATCAACGTATAGATTTGAATAGCTTGAACCAGCATTAGCATTGCCTTGGTTCTTTATAGTGTAGCTAATAGTGTTGCCAGAAGCCTGGATGTCATTGATAATCAAATCAGGCTTTGGCAGTGAGACTGTGAAATATATCAATTGCGAAGAGTTCATCACTCCCCATGTTGTGTTTGCATAATAAATTATGTTATGAGAGCCTTCCGCCATGATTAATGAAGTGTTTCCCTGTAATGTGACGTTAGGTTTATTGTCTAGACTATAGCCGATCCAAGATATCTCGAATGGAGATGAAACTGAGTATTTCAGGTCAACAGAGTTGGTCGAGTAAGTAACATTTTCTGGAGAAGTTATGTATATGTTAACCGGGTCTGTCTTTAATATTGTAAAACTCAAAAGATTGGTAGAGTTCCAGTTATTAGAAATATCTTTAGCGTACCACTTGTAGTAATGAGTTCCTATGCCGAGACACGGTGATGATACATTGGCATCGGAAATCACGGCAAAGAATGGGTTGATGACCAAAGCGATAAAAATAATTGACAAAATCTTGTATCTCTTCTTTATACTTACTATAAAAGACAAGAATATGAAAACTATCATGAACAAAGGAATGACAGGACCCACGGACATTAGGTAGAAACGACTTCCGCCACCTCCGCCGCTAGAACCATTACTAGAACAAGTCGAAAAAGTAATGCCGTAAGTATTATCGCCTATTTTTATCAAATCACCAGACCTGTAACTATAATTGGTCCCATCCATGCTGAGTACAACATCATTCACAGCCATGTTGTCATTCCAATTTATCTTGAAAGTGTAAATAGCTAAAGGACTGTAAAGGCTCGGATCCGTAGGTTCAATTATGCTTGAAGGGTCATATTGAGGAGGAGTTGTATCTGTTATAATAGCTCTTGCAGGTATCGGACCACCTTTTATAGGATCGTCTATTCCTGGTCTAAACGTCCTTGATAATGCATCTGCCCACCATTCTCCAACAATACCATTATTATTAGCATCCTGAGTTAAATCTCTTTCATGGGCCCAAATCATTATCCTTTGATTACCTGTTGTTGGTTTATAAAATGAAGCTGGCGCCTGACATTTTAATACCATAACTTCTCCAACATCTAATTTATTATTTGGACTTATGCTCTCGTATATAATACTGCAGTCAACCCCAGACGGGCAACTGCCGGGAGCCGCATGAAGTGGATCTGGGTTCAGCACGCAACCATGAGTTCCGTCATTTCCATTGTAAAAAGCGTTTATCCTTCCCCTATAATCTCTCGTACCAGACGGATCATTATAGTCTGAAACATTCCAAAATTCAACACCAGCATACCAAGAATTTTGTGGTTTTGAACCCGTATTTAAAATTTGAACGTAAGTTGTTATGTAATCCTTATCGGAAACGAAAGCATCACCATCAGTAGTACCACTTATTGATACCCCAATAGAAGAATCATAGCTAACTTTACAACCACAACCGACAGTGTCATTAAACCAATAATAATTTCTTATTTGATTAGCAGAAATAAGAGAACTGTAAAAATAATCTGGGCACTGGTTTGAATCTGTATCATTATATCCGCCGTCTCTAAAAGCAAGGCTACAGTTCGTAATGTAATTAACGGACCGCTGAACATTTATCTTGCCGTGACCTTCTCCATCACAAGAGATGTTGTATGGATATGGCCAATAACCAGCACAAACCTTAACCGCGCCTCTTATTAAGGCGTCATAAACATTTGAATAACATGTTGTGCGTGAGCACATCTCATTTATCAATGCTATTGAACCTGCAACCATGGGTGTAGCCATAGAGGTTCCACTCATTGAAGTATAGTAGCTGTTGCCACAACCAGAAGGAGTTCCTGTATCTTTTGCAAAAGCCGCACATACAGACACCCCTGGCGCAACAAAATTAGGTTTTGTAGTTCCTTGAGGTGAAGGCCCTCTGCTACTAAAAAATGGAATCATATCTGTAAGTAGTTGCTTATCAGTCTTACTTTGAAAGCAATCAACGTTTATTCCCATAGGTCTTACAAAGCCTGGAGAATATTCATGAGGGGTAAAATCTATAAGTGTATAATGCCAACCCACAGGAGGTGGTGGTGATCCATCCCACTCAGTAGTATTTGGAAAAGCAGTAAATTCAACTGCTATACCATCATCAGGATTATAATCGGCATTGTATATGCTACATTGTACTGAAAGAAAGGCAATACCTTTTGAATCATTTCCATTGGGAAACCATTTTTTTGACATCACACGATAGCCAAAAAGTGCGTTGTAAGCAATAACAGTCTGCGCATATTCATAGTATACTGTCAAAACTGATCCCCTTGCCGCATGAAAAACCTTATCAAAACCTGATTTTTCATAAAAGCCACCACTTGTTGCATTAAAGGCTTGCCAGTCAAAATTGTCCGAATGAGGAGTGCCTCCTGTATCTGTCCAACTAACTATAACATGAACTTCTGTGGAAATCGTCAGTTGTTCTACCGATTTGTCAACAAGAAAGTCATACGACTTATAAGGTCTGTTATAGGTAGCACCAACAGCAATCACGTTGTTCAAACAAGCTGGCCAGTTTATCGAACCATTATAAATTTCCCCTGATATCATTCTTTCTGCTGGCCCGCTATTTCCAGCAGCAGCAACAACAAAAGTTCCAAACGCTTCAATTTGACTTGTTAAACTATTGACGCTTTCAGTCATATTTGTACATTGATTAATGCTTGGTGCTGGTGATCCTAGGCTCATACTTATAGCATCTATTTGTGTTCCTGACATCAATAAATTTAAAGCATATCTCAAAGCATCTTCTATATAGCGCTCATCACAAGTTTCTCTTAATTGACCCCATAGATATACTTGTTTACAGGCTCTAGCAACAATTAAATTTGCACCTGATGCTACGCCCCTAAAAAGACTATTCGACGCATTACCTGTTCCTGCAGCTATAGAAGCAACATGAGTTCCATGCCCATCGTAATCATAAGGAACCACACTTGAATAGTTACCATTGTCCACAACCTCAACGGAATCTCTCCACCCTATTACTTTTGAATTATTAAGGTCAGGATGAGTTGCATCTATTCCTGTATCAATTATCATGATTGTTCTACCAGCACCTGTTAAAGTAAGGTTCCCTCCATCTTGTGACCATGTGTAAGGTGCACCTATAAGTGGTATTGAATCGTTGAGTTGAGGATAAGATACAATCTCATCTCTTACTCCGTAGCCTTTTGATTTAAGATCGTTGACAACTGAAGTGTAATTTTCTGATGGAACGTCCATATAGTAGTGGTCGTAAACTCCTTCTAAAGAAACCACTTTAGAATTGCTGCTACTAGCCGTGTCTGATATTGATTTAAAATCATTTTCGCTAAAGCTGCTTTCAATAACTCCAGAACTTTTAGGAATTTCTACAACTATTCCCCTTGTAGTAGTCTCATTTGTTAAATTTGTGTTGTTAAGCTCAAACTGCTCAATAGGTATTTCATATGCCTGAACGCTTTTTAAAATTAAAGTTAAAAAAATTATTAAAAATATTATACCCAGTACTCGCCCTTTCATGCAAATCCTTACTCTTTAGATACTTTTTCTTTAAACAATTTTTTTTCTACGATTTTACCTACACCCCAACCGGCTATAGCACCTGCGGCAGTTGACACAGCTATAAAAAGAGGCCAATATGGACTGTCAACTTTAACAATTTGATACATGTATTTATCCCACAAATTAAGTGCTCTGTAAGCATCTGAACTTGATGGAAAATTTAAACGCCTATGCATTTCATCTAGATAAAAAGCGGATCCTAAAAAACCTGTTGCAGCTCCTGCTAAACCTGTAATAGCGGGAAGAATCTTCTTAGCCTTCTTTTTAGGATTACTTGAATATGTTTCAGCTTTAGATGACAAATATGCCGGTATATATTTCGAATCTAAAATTCTATTGAATCTTTTTTTAATTCTGTCTCTAGTTAATCCAAGTCCTCTTTTGCAATCGGAAGCATAATCAGAAACTGATATTTTGCTTGAATCATTATATTCTGCCATAATATACACTCTCTTTAAAAAGAATAAGAAAGAGAATTTATTTAAATGCCATCTTGTATTTATATCTAACTATATAGGCATTGAAAAATTTATTACATGCCAAGCAGAGTTAATTTTGCTGTCATAGAAACTGACATGAACAATTACAATAAAATTCTTACGGGCATCCTTTTCCAAACTGCCTTGCAATTAAAGATATATCCTTGCCGTCAATCTTGCCATCATCGTTGATATCTGCTCTGTTGTCATAGCTAAAACCTCCGACAGGATGACCGGGAGAAGTACCGAACAACCTTGCTGAAAGTGATAAATCCCTGCCATCTACCTTGCCATCACCATTAACATCTCCTAAGCAATAATAGAAATTAGTAGAAGACGAGCCCATGTTGTTGTAAATGTCACTAGCATAGACTTTTATGATGTGCGAACCGTCTGATATATGGTAAGGGCCTGTTTGATTCGATAGATTCACCGGACCTGGAATGGTGATGTTTGGCTTGCCGTCTAAGCTGTAAGCAATCCATGATATTGATGTTGGTTTATTGACACTGAAGTTTAAAGGAACATTAACTTTGAAGTAAGATGAACCGCTTACTGGTGAAAAGATTGCTATAGCGGTAGGAGGATTATTATCTAAGCACACGGTTGCCACACGCCTCTTTTGCTCAAAAATGCCAGCTTCATCGTTTGCGGTTATTACGCATCTTCCACCTAAAATTCTTATGTCCAAAATGCCGTCTTCGCCGTAATATATTTCGCTCTCTGCGTTTGCTGACTCTGATAAGCATGAAATGGGAAACTCGCCAGAAGGACAGGTTGGACCATAAAATGTCTCAACGTCGGCATCAGGACCATCATGATAACCACTGGTGTCATTTCTTAAACTCCAATCTCCCCATATTGTATCCGGTTTTATACTTGGCAAGCAAACGACACCAGTTCTTCTATAATACTCAGAGTCTGAAGTAATGCCACCGAATACTGTAACTTGACATTGTCCATTTGTTATATTCATTCCAACGATATCATCTTTGCCGTATTTTCCTTGATCTATTTGATAATCAGTTTCTGACAGGCACGAAACCGGGAAATAACCGGGAGAACAACTTGGACTATAAAATGTTTCAACCGCGCAATCAGGACCATCGCAATACCCACTTTGGTTTCTAAATTCCCAGGAACTCCACAATGTGATGGGCGGAGATGGAATATAACTCTGTGGAATAGATGCAATACCCACATATCTTCTCTGCTCAGATGGTTCTTTAGTGTCATGCCCTACAACTTTGCATTGGCTATTGTTTATTGTTATTTCTTCGATACTATCATCTCCATGTGTGCTTTCGCTGTCCCATATCGCTGATTGCGATAAGCATGAAATTGGATAACTGCTTGCCGGGGCAGGTTGACTATAAAATGCATGAACATTATCACCAGTGTCAGTCATATTAAAACCTGCATCATAAGCAATCTGTTTTTCAATACCGCAATCGCCATAGGCAACATAAAAGTAACCGTCTAGAGGAGGAGGTTCGCCGTAAAACCCTGTTCCCATGCTATTTTTAACAATCCAATAACCACCAGCATCGTTCCATCCTGTCAAAATTACGTCATGATCTAAATCAAGATTATTGTTATTGCATCTGTAAATACCATTGGCGTCAAATTCTCCAACTCCAATTCCAATTCCATAAGCCATTGTAGCTGTTACAGGACCATTTGTAATAATTTTTTCTTTGATTTCCTGCATATTGCCACTAGTTATCCTACCTGAGTAGTCTGTTTTAAATAGCCTGCTTTGGTAGTCAGAGCACCTGTCAGAACATAGTCTATTACTACACATATACGTATCATGCCATTGACAACTTCCTATGTCGCCACAAGAAATATTATATCCACAATTTTTGTCAGCATATGGCAAACAACCTTCATCAGGAACCCCATTGCTTTTAAAATAATCATGAGAATCAGAAGCACGGCCACCGCCACAATTATCATTAGCAGCAACAGGACGGCCTGGATTCAAGCAGTCTGTTATCAAGTACTCCTCTGAAAGATCTAGATTAGCATGACTATTTGTAAAAATATTATATTCAGCCTCAAAAGTTCCTACAGGAGCAAACGCCCAACATGCGCCGCATAAGCCCTGATCTTTTACGCCCGTCATCCAATTACCATTGTTATTTCTCCAGTCAAAGTAAGACGGTAAAGAGATAAAAGTGCTTTCTGTTGAAGCACTTGGTTCTTGCCCTGTTACATTCTCTGTTGACATGACAGACTTTCCAATCAAGCCAAACAAATTGACCACAGAACCAACTTCTTCTCCAGTAGTTTTATTGACGCAAACGGCATATGTAGGTGAGAATGTGTTATTACCATCGCTCTTGGTTATGATGTCATATCCGTTTAATGCGCAATAAGAATAATTCTGACCGCACAAGCCTTCCAAGAATTGCCACTCCTCGCATTGGTTTCCATCAGGAAACGTGCATACGCCATCTTGCCCGTTCTCGGTATCGATTATATTGTAGTCATAGCCTAAACCGTTGCAATAAATAGCGGCTGGATTTGCCATTCCTACCCTAGGAGATGTATAATCGTTGCTTGAGCTTTGTGACGCAATCGCAAATCCGCTGATTTTGTTAAAATTAAAAGGATTCGCCTTATCGAATCCAAAATAATCTTCAGCACTAACTAACCTTAAACAGAAGATAAGAACTACCATCAACAATAAGATTGCTTTTTTCAATTTATCATCTTTCAAATGCTTAACCACATAGAGTTCAGGTTTCAGATTCTACATCTTCCATACTTTTATGAAAACGTTTGACAAGTTTAATAGCGCATTTGCCAAGTTTAGTACCGCCCCAAAATGAACCTAAACCTCCACCGCTCACTAAACCGTAAAGGATTTCATTTTTTCCATTATTTCCTGGAGGATAGTAAGGGAATGTATAAGATCCTCCACTATTAACAACTGTTATTATTTCTTTCTGAACAAAAGGCTCCCCATAGTATACTATATGACGGCCTTCTGATGCCGGATTATATACAACTGAATCCGCAGCTTTTCCAGCGAAGTATGCTGTTAAGATTGATGTTCCTAATATTGCTCCTAATGTTATTAAATCTCCTTTATGCCTCCCTATCCATTTATCACTAGCAGGATTATTAGCTAATTTTCTATAAACTGGAAGAAGTGATTCCCCTACAGTTTCATCTGCTCGTTCATTTGCTCTACTTAACGTTTTTTGAACATGCTCAATGCCTGATCTAAATTGAGTTAATCCTCCTCCAAGCTTCTCATAATGAGTTTTATCATTTTCTAATCCTTTAGGAGAATCATATTTTACCATAAAACCACTACATAAACATTACTCTAAAATTAGAAGGAAATTTATTTAAACCAAACCTTATATTTAAACCTAACTATATAGGCATTGAAAAATTTATTACACGCCAAGTCGAGTTAGTCGATCTTAACTTCTTTCTCTTTCTTAATCTCTTTTTTCTGCATCGTCACTTCCAATATACCGTTCTCAAACTTTGCTTTGACTCCTTCTGTCTTGACATCCTCTGGCAATGAAATCATCCTGCTGACAGAGTTAAAACCTTTCTCTGCTTTGAAAAAATCTTTCTTACTCTCAATAGACTGCCTTCTCTTCTCAGCGGATATGATAAATGTCTCCGGGGTAACCTTTAGTTTTATCTCGTCCTTGGAAAAGCCCGGAAGCTCTGCCCTGAGTATCAATTCATCGTCTGCCTCTCCTATTCTGACCGGTATGAATCTCATCTTGAACTCAGGCATAGGAATTCTAGACAATAAAGGATTCTTGAATATCTCATGCATGCCTCCAAAGAAGTCGTCCTGCATCTTCCTAAACTCGTCAAGCGGCTCCTCGAACCAAAGCAATGTCCTTTTCTTAACCATAGAATCACCTACGTGTCGCAAGGATGCCCACATCATTTATGAGTGGGATGAATTGCGACCATAATATATTTACATTTCTAAAACAAATAATAAAACGGTTTAGGAATATGAAAAGAGCAATCTTATTACAGACATTGTCTACAAAATCCAAAAACAATCGTTTAAAGGATTTTATGGATAATGCTATTGCTGAATATAACAGACTTCTATCTAAAAGGTGGGATTTAGACAATTGCAATTGGTGTGATACCTTCATGGAATTCCACCATAAGACATTATCAATTAGCAAGGAAAACACCTCTTTTAATGTTCAAGTCAGATGCAGTCTCATTCGTGATGCTTGGAAAAAGAAAACTGATAAGGTTAATGGATTGACTGTTAAATTCAATGTTCCTCGCAATTGCAAGACCTTCAACACAAAATCCAATTTTTTTATTAGGCTTGGGTTGTATCCAAAGATTAGAATTGCTGTTCCAATCAAACAGAATAGGAATTACCAAAGGTTCAATGACTTGATTAATAATAATTGGATTTGCAAGACTTTTGGTCTGACTACTAATTTGCAGATTGCCGCTTATCTCTCCAAAGAAAAGGAAATTCCACAAAGAGAGAATATTCTCGGAATTGATGTCAATGCCAAACATTTTGCTATCAGTATTATTTCTCCAGAAGGCAAAGTCCTCTATCAAACCTATATTGGAAAGCATATATGGACTAAGAGAAAGAAAATCATGGAAAGAAGAGCTTTGCTTCAATCCTTGAACGCTGTTAAAAAGCTTGAAAGGATTAAAAATTATGAAAGAAATTTTGTCAATACCAACCTTGGACAAGTTATTCAAGAAATAATCAAAATTGCTAATAGATTTGATGCTGATATTTCTATTGAGAACCTCAAAAAATTCAAACCTATCGGTAGAAGATTCAACAGAACCGTCATGAGAATTCCTTTTTACAAGTTTAAGCAGATTCTTGAGCAAAGGTGCTTTGATAATGATATTCATTTGAACATCGTGGATAGTTGGCATACAAGCAAATGGTGTAGCCATTGCGGTGCTCTGGCTAATGGTCATAGTTCCAACTATTCCTTGTTCAAGTGCAATTGTGGTCAAATCGTGAATAGCGACAGAAAAGCAAGTCTCGCTATCGCTATCAAATCCCTCTTGGAGCGGAATAGTCATATTCCTAAACCAAATATTTCTATCCAGATTTCCAAGAGGCGAGTGCCTGTAAACGCACTCCTGCGTTCCGATGATGTTGTTGATAAAGTTGCTGTGCAACATAATTATCAATCTTTAGGAATGCCCACACGCTTTAGCGGTGGGTAGTTTACCTAGTTAGTATAGACGTATATCAGAAATATTTAAAATTAATCTGTCCTGACGTTCAATTTCTCTTCTTCCTCTTCTTCAACCTTATTGACCTTCCCTGCCAAGCTTTCCAGATAAGAGGTCTTCTTGTTATTTTTAGATTTCTTGGTAATGGTTGTCAAGTAAGAGCTTATCTTGGTCCTCTCCAAGAAAATGAAAACACAGGCGATTATCGCAACCACTATTACTATTATTGTGGTTAATATGGATGTTTGTACAGGTGTTACAACAGTCGTCTCTGCTTTATTAACAGTGCAGCTCTGCGATTCGCTTGGCTTGCTTGCGGTCGTTCCACAACTGTTAGTATCCGTGCAAGTTCTCGTTTGCTGACTGTTTGCACAGGTAGACCAGTCAGTGCAAGACCAACTCTCAGTGCAGGCAGTCGGAGTTGGTGTGATAACAGGCGCACCTCCTTTGGTTCCTATGACGAATACGGACAGTCCTGGCGAGCTTACTCTGAAGAAGACTTCGTTAGCGTCCTCGGATATCTTTGAAGCGCTCAGGTCGTTCCACTTGTTGTTCGCCCACCTGTAAAGAGTTATATTTGAAGAGTCAACACCATTGCTCGTCAGCCAAGTCTTGTTGACTGCGAAAGAAATATTAACTATCTTGATATCGGCATCCGTGATGTTTATCTCACTTACACTAATGTAATTGTAGACCTTGCCGTTAATATCATATGGAACTGATGCTGGTAGCGTTGCTAGCTTGGAAGTCATTATCTTTATGTTTGCAACATTGTTCACAACAGTTATGTTCATCCCCCTTATTGCCACGTCTAGGTATCTTGCTATGTTCGCTATCATCTTCCCATCTGTAGTGATCTTGTCAGCTGTAATGTTCACTTTGCCTTGTGCAAGCCTGACTGTCGTAGAGGTTATTGTCGACGTTGTAAAGCCGCCAGTTGATCCGCCTGTGGTGGTTGTGGTTGCTGCTGCATTTACTGTTAAGGTCTGACTGGCCGATGAAGCGCTGTAATTGGTCGAAGCACTTGAGTTGCAAGTATAATTCCACGGACCGACAGTTAATGTGTAAGAGATTCCATTTTCTGTGCTATTTACAATAGTTCCGTTTCTAAGCAATGTAATATTAGTCTCATTAGTTGGTGTGGATACAGAACAGGTTACAGTTGTGGCTGTTCCATATGTTACAGACCAACTACTTGAAGTTAAACTTATAGATGGAGTGCTTTGGCTGATAGTTAAGGTTCTCGTCACAGTTCCATTCGTATAGTTCGCATTGCCAGTTGTGTTGAATATGTAAGTATAAGTATTAACACCAAAGAAGTTTTCATCGTCTATCATATAAGGTGCACTGGTTGTGTTGTTAACAAATGCACCACTTTTATACAAGTTAAATGTCAAGCCTGCTTGCCCTGTTATGGTCGACCAACCAGTAACATTCGTAGCGTTGGGATATGTTACGGTAGAATCATTTGCTGTTCCGTTAATTGATATGTTCATGGTAGAAGTTGGGTTGCCTTTGTTGACATATGTTGTATTTGTTGTTATGCTTGAATTAGATGTCCAGTTGGTGAATGTTGCAGACGTTGTGTTAAGAATACAAAGATAAGCTGATGAATTTGCCCCAAATTGATATGTACCAGTTGGTGCTAAACCTGTAGATAGATTGACGAGCGTGCTGTTACAGTAGATTGTATAGTTAACATCAGAATCACCTGAGTTGCTCTCTGTTGATGTCATGGTTAAATTATTTGGATAAGTAGCGTTTGGTGTTGAGAGCGTACCTGTTAAGGACCCCTTGCCCACATCCGTTATATTCGTTCTGTTTGATGTTGTATAGTTCTGTGTCGCAGCATAAACAACGGTGTAGTTGTAAGTACCGACACCAAGCAATATTGTTTCGCTAACTCCTGAAGAAGTTATGGACGAGTTTACCAGATTTCCGTTCCTGTAGAGGCTTATATTAGCACCAGAATCTCCTGACATATAGCTGCCGGTGGCAGTTATTGTTGTCGGATATGTTGTTATGTTCGAAGGAGTTATGATTAGACTTGGTGTTGAAGTCAGCGGAGTTATCGTCACATACAAACTGTTGTTCTCGGCAGAAGTCCAGTTATCGTTTCCAGAAGTATTATAGACAATGTTGTAGGTGCCGACACCTAATGATATTGATTGTGAAACATTAGTGCCATTGCCTAATGGAATAGAACCAACATACAAATTAAAGGTTGGTGGAGTCAAAACTATGGAGGTGTTGCCTTGTATTGTCTTTATAGATGGATATGGCGAAGATGCATTTACTCCCGCACCGTCTATGAATGTCTTCACGTCGGGCGTTGCTCGTGCTATATAAATTATGATAAGACTTGATTCGTTCACATTGCCCTTTGTATCATTAGCAATAGACCTCCATTGCCATACTCCTGCAGGCAGAACTGCTGAATAATTATAAATTCCTCCACCATAAGTTGCATTCGACATAGAAGCATTTGAGTTAGACCAATTTCCTTCTATCAAAACTGTTGATATATCAACATTGTCTGCCCAAGTGATATTGAATTGTGACAACGTTGTCGGTGAATAGCTTGATGGTGTAACGTTTGATGGACTAGACCATGTCGGAAGTGTAGTGTCGTTAACCGTCACGGTAACATTAGTAGAATTATAAACTCCGGTCGTATCTAAGGTTGAAACATTGAAATTGTATGCAGCACTTGCGACCGAAGGTACGCTTACGTTTATGGAAAAGTATTGCGTGCTTCCATTAGAAAGAAAACCTGCTGCTGTTGTGTTGGTCCATACAACTTTATTAGAAATGTTCGAGAAAATAGTATTAGTTTCCGTTGTTGTATTGCTGACGGCTATAAAACCAAAACCAACTGGCAAGGTTATATTAACCTGAGTTATATTTACAGTTGTATTGATATTAGCAATGGTGAAGTTTAGAATTTGATTGGTTGCACTCGCGTTTACATTAGTTGGATTTGAAAAAGCAATAAAAGATATGCTAAATACTGGCAAAACAAAAACTAAAATCAATATAACTGCCAAGAATATTACAGAAAATAAGCTAACCTTTCCTAAAAGACCTTTATTCATTACGCCACCTTTACAATAGAAATAATATCAGAAAACCTGCATATAAAGGTTGCGATTTGATATTACCTGGGTTATCCACAGGCATAAAAAAGAAATAATTTATCCTAAGACCCAGTATTTAATTAAATGAAGAAACAACTGCTAACAGTGTTCAAGAGCGACCTGGCAAAGATAGGAAGCATTATTTTCATCGCCTCTCTTAGCTCTAACTTGATACTGTTCTTGGCCAACCTTTTTGTCGCAGACAAGCTAGGCTCTATAAATTTCGGAGTTTTCAAGACAGTCACCTATCTCTTCGCCTTTCTACCTCTGTTAATAGGATTCGGCACTGATGTGAGTATGACTAAGTATATAGCTGAATTCGGCAAGAACAAGGAAAAGATTGGTTATCTGATAAAATGGTTCCTAAAGCTTAGGATAGTGGGATACTTGTTCCTTATTGCATTGACAGTGATGTTTAGAGAACAAATAAGCCTGCTTTTCTTAAAGGATCCCTCTTTTGGCTATCTGATATTAGCTGGAATCTTTTTAGCGACCTTGTCATTCTTTAATGTCTTCCAAAACGTAGTTCTCGGCTTTCAGAAGTTCAAATTATATGCTCTGTCACAGTTTTTAAGCATAACAAGTTCTGCTGTTCTTGGTGTTTTGCTGAGCCCGTTTGGTTTATTTTACGTTATCTTAGGTTGGGGTTCTGGTTCATTGATTGGTAACCTGCCTTGCATAATATTCCTCTCTAAACTGGGAATTCTAAAGAAAACCAAGAAGTTTGACGTCAAAACAAGTTTCTTCAGGTTCAGCATACCAATGTATGCAACAGCAATCATCAACGGCTTATTCGCCTCCGTCACCCCTTTGCTAAGTCTGTTCTTCTCGCAAGAAAAAATCGGCTATTTCTCATTCGCATTTTTGTTCTACTTTGCGACTCTGTTGATACCTAGTTCACTGTCCTCGATTCTGTTCCCAAAGGTATCTGAAATGAACGGCTTGAAAAGACATAGGGAAGCAAAAGACATCCTAAGGAGAGCCTTTGAACTATATGGTTTGGTCGCAATAATAGGCATACTTTTTGTTCTTCTGCTCTCAGACTGGTTGTTTGTTAGTTTTTTCAAGAATTACCTAACCAGCTTGTTCATGTTCAAGGTCCTAACCATTCTAGGGTTTGCCCTCGGATTCAACACAATATACGTTAGCTACTTGCAGGGTCTTGGAAGGATGAAAAAGTTCGTATTACTCAATCTATTACAAAACGTCATACTAATCTTGGTCAGCTTCGCACTTCTGATATAAGCTATTTAAAATTGAATAAATAAGTAATAGGTGAAGTGAGTGTCTAAACTTTTTATATTTGTCACTCTAAATCTTGTTATCAAAGTGATTCAATGAAGTTTGGATTCAAAAAGTACTTGTGGGCTTTATTGGTATTATTCATCTTCCTATTCTGCTATTACATAAGGGCTATAAACATAGTCCCTGACAGACTGCTGTCTTACGATCCCATATTCCAGTATAGGTTCACGAAATACTTGGCTGATTGGGGTCATCTGCCCGTGTGGGATGAACTAACCTATTATGTCGGCAGGCAGTTTAATTCCCTTGAAACACAACCATTTATGTATTACGTCACCGTCTTTGCATACTGGATAGCAAAGCTCTTTTCTAATGTGAGCATTATGACCGTATGCTCCTATATGTCAGCGATACTTGGAGCTTTGATAGTCATACCTGCTTTCTTGCTGGGAAGAGAACTGTCAAACAAGTATGGAGGGATAATGGCTGCTGCTCTCATAGGAACTGCACCTCAGATACTTGTCAGAACCTTTGGGAGTTCCTATGATACGGACCAGATAATAGTGTTCTTCATATTGCTGACGCTCTATGCAGGTTTCTATGCCTTGAGAAAGAGGACAATAGCAAGCTTCTGCTTTTTAGTCATAAGCTTTGCTGCGTTCATGATGACATGGACAGACTTCTCATACACATTTATAATATTGTCAGCATCAATTGTTGTTTATTTCTTGTTGGACATCGCTATAAGAAGAGTAAAGGAGAAAAAGTTTGACTTTAAAGCTTCTTTTAGGAATGTGAAAACTCAGATTCTTCTTTTGGTAGCCCTGTTCATATGCATCTACCTTATTGGCCTGATAAATAATACAGACTTGATAGAAATTATTGTTGGACTGGCGAATTTTGTTCAGAATGCAGAAGCAATGATTGTCAACATTTCGATAGCAGAGCTACAACCGTTTAGCATCTTCAACATAAATGGATGGATGCTAGCGACCGGCAGATTTGCTACCGGAGACAATATTGTGGATATTTCTCTGTTCTTGATTTTCATATTCTTCATATTGTTTGGCCTTTACAGAAGCTTTAAGAAAGACAGGATGACGCTGTCGTTCTTATTGACTCTGTTCTTGATAGGCATCTACACATCCTTCAAAGGTGTAAGATTCACAGAATACACCTCAGTGATATTCATAACCTTGATATCTGTTGGCTTTGGAAGCTTGGTTGAAAGAGCAACAAAGGACCAGCTTTTCAAAGCATTCTCAATCGGTCTAGGAATCATTATAATTTTGATAGCATTAGGCATAGGTTATCAGCTAGGACCTCAACTTGGGCCTGACATCAATGCGAACTGGGACAATGCCTGGGACTTTTTAAGGACGAAGACACCAGAGTTCTCAATAGTTGGAACGTGGTGGGATCCGGGCCATATGATAGCAGGCCTGGCGGACAGAAGAGACTATGCTGACGGTGCTCACTGTGGAGATGCTTGCTTCTATGGCATAAATGATAGAATAGTAGATTTAGGAAAAATAATGGTAACTTCAGATGAGAATGAATCCATTAATTTAATAAGAAAATATCAGGGCGACTCTTCACAGGTTTATTGGATCGCTTCGGACGACCTTATAGGGAAGTTCCAGTGGCTGCAATACTTTGGAACAGGCTGTGACGCTAGGACAGACAGAAATTGTCCCTTGTATATGCAGATACCTCACAGCTCAGATTCTTATGACAGCAATGGAAACGTAGCCCTTAGAAATTATGCCCTTGATAATCAGACAAGCATTATGGTTTACAATGGTCAGGTGCCGATACCGATATTTGTTCAGGGAATAAATGCTGTTCTGTTCGATGAATTCATAGTCTATAACGGAACGCAACCGATTCCTATCAAACCCGATGAAAATGAAACAAATTCTATCTTAGCTGCACTAAAGCCTCTTGAGAAGCAGTTAAACGTAAGGTTCACCAACCAAACTGTGCCCATGACAGTGTGGATACCGCAGGATTATTCCTATATCGTGCTGATACCTCCTACTCTCAGAGAATCCGTCTTTACCAAGATGTTCATGCTGGAAGGTCAAGGATTGGAGCATTTCAAGCAAGTGTTCAGTAATCCTCAAGTGAAAATTTACGAGGTTATATAAGCTGATTTGATGTCTAAGAGAAAAAAGATTATACTTTTCTATCCCAAGATTGCAGGGCCCAACCGACCCACACCTAGAATTCCATTAGCCTTGATTGCTATATCAAAACTATTAAGGGAAAAATATGATATCATTATAGTTTATGATAGGCTCTATGAAGATACGGCCCAAAAAATATTAAAAGAATGCAAAGATGCTTTATGCTTGGGCATATCTGTTATGACGGGTTACCAAATTTATGACGGTCTAAAAGTTTCTGAATTGGTAAAAGAGAGGTATCCTAATCTTCCTATCATTTTTGGTGGATGGCACCCAAGCCTAGAGCCTGAAACGACTATTGCTTCACCTTATGTTGACATAATAGTGAGGGGACAGGGGGAAAGGACCTTCGCAGAACTTGTTGATGCTTTGGATAAAAAGAAGCCGTTAAATAACATAAAGGGTGTTTCTTATAAAGTCGATGGAAAAATTTTTCATAATCCAGACAGAGAATCTGAAGATTTGAACAGCTTTCCAAGAATGCCCTTTGAGTTAATAGAAGATATGGATAAAGTACTCATATCCGATGAGTATGCCAACAGGACGGTAAATTATGTTTCATCTTATGGCTGTCCGTATAGATGCGGCTTCTGTGCCATACAAACTGTTCATAAAAGAAGTTGGAATGGTTTAGATGCCCATAGAATTGTTGATGAGATAGAAGAATTAATTAAAAGATATAAGATTGATGCTGTGCTGTTTGACGATCCTAATTTCTTTTTTGATAAGGAGCGAGTCAGAAAATTTTGCACGGAATTGATAAGAAGAAAACTGCCAATAATATGGCACGATGCCAATGGGAGAATAGAAGAAATGCTTAGGTTTGAAGATGATATGTGGGAATTAATCGAAAAAAGCGGATGCCGTAGCATCGAAGTTGGGGCAGAGTCTGGTTGGCAGAAAGCACTGGATTTCATGCAGAAAGATTTGCGTGTTAATAAAATTGTTGAGTTTGCAGAAAAATGCAAAAAGTACAATATAAAACCGATTTGTTCTTTTGTAATGGGCCTTCCTTGGAGTTCAGACTACAAGAAAACTCAGGAAATGATTGACAAAGAAATTAAATATACTTTAGAAGTTATGGAGAAGATAGTCTCAATAAATAGAAGAAGTAGGATAACCCCAAATGTTTTTACACCTTATCCAGGGTCTCCCCTATATTTTAAAAGCTTGGATATTGGATTAAAAGCTCCATCAACCCTTGAAGGTTGGAGTAATTGGATGATAGAAAAAAAGACGACGCCTTGGATTTTAAACAGGCAAGCAAGAACTATTATAATGATTAAAGATTATATATCATTCTTCCTAGACATAGACAGTTATGAAAGACTTCGCCAACTCTTAAGAAAGAAATCTTCCAAACTTTTGGTATTCTTTACACTAAGCATATTCGATATATTTAAAAAAATTGCAGAATTTCGATGGAAACATAAGTTTTTTTCATTACCAATTGACTATTGGTTATTTTCATTTGTAAAAGAAAGGGAATCGATATTCATAGGGAAACTTTGAAATATGATTTTTATAAAAACATGAGAAAATAAGTAACAATTAAAAATTAACTGATAAAAATGAATAAAAAAATACTTAATGTGGGTTGCGGAAACGACACTTATGGAACGGATTTCGTAGACGCAAAACCACGAAGAAAAGAAGTTTTAAAAATAAATGTTGATGAAGAAAGTTTGCCTTATAAAAACAATTATTTCGATGAGGTATACTCAACCTTTCTTTTTGAACACCTAACAAAACCTAATTTTGCTCTTAAAGAAATGTACAGAACTTTAAAACCCAAAGGTAAAATAATTATCATAACCGATAATGCTGGTTGCTGGGTTTGGCATACACCATTTACGAAAATCAATTATGGGGTGCACTGGGGCAGCGATAAACATTATGCATTGTATACGCCGCATCACCTAAAAAATCATTTAAGAAAAGTTGGTTTTAAAAATATTAGAACAAAATATATCCTAGTTGAAACAAAGGTACCAATATGGTATGTTAGAATAATATCAAACATCCTTTACAGTTTACCTTTCTTTTTCAAGAGAAATGCTCTACCTCATATAATCATTACTGCTACAAAATGATATTAATTGAATTATTGAAGCGATGACATGAAAAAATATAAAATCATTGCTGTTATAGCAGCATACAGAGAAGAAAAAAGAATTTTTAAAACAGTTAAGAATACTAAAAAATTTGTTGATGAAGTTATTGTCGTAGACGACGGATCAAAAGATAGAACAGCCGAAATGTCAGAAAATGCTGGTGCGATAGTTATAAAGTATGAAGAAAACAAAGGGGCTGGGTATGCCACTAGAATTGGACTGAAAAAAGCCATTGAAATGAAACCTGAATTTGTAGTAATTCTTGATGGCGACGGCCAATTAAACCCTAAATACATACCAAAATTCATAGACGCGCTTGAGAAGGGAGCAGACTATGTTTATGGCATAAGAGATCTTTCCAGATATCCGATTACAAGAAAGATTGGAAATTTTGGATTAACTCTCTTAGCAAACCTGTTTTGTTATACTGGCATAAAGGATGTCGAGTGCGGTTATAGAGCCATGAAGCTAGACACTCTGAAAAAATTAAACTTGAAAGCAAATAGGTACGAAAGGGAAATGGACTTTGCCTATGAAGTTTGGAAAAATAAATTAAAGATAGAAGGAATAAAAATAAAGGTTCTTAGATTTTACCCAAAATTTGCTGTTGCTAGAGGTTTTAAGAATTTTCTTTTCTTACTGGAGAGGAGATTTGGCGAGTGAATATAAACCTTTCTTATTTTCTATTTTATTGATTTACCTTTTTTCTTAAGTAATTTATTTGTAAAAAATAAAGCAATTACACCCATCGAAAATCCCCAAAATAATGTGAGTAGTCTGATTAATATTGTAGCTAAAGTAGCAGTTGCTAATGTAATTTTTTGAAGTAAAAGCAAGGCAACAAAGCTACTTTCTGCGGCTATAAGGCCGCCGGGTATTAATGTTGCAGACCCAAAAACCGAAGAAAAGGAAAATATAAAAGTGGCTGGCAATATTTGTAATGAAACATTTAATGCATTTAACAGTAAATAAAAAGAAAGGCATTCTAAAAACCAACCAAATGTTGACAACGGTAAAACAACAATTAGTGTCTTAAATGAAATTAATGTTGTTGAGCTTTGATAAATTTGGTCAAGATACTTGACATACTTTTTTATAAACGGTATCCTATTTAGAATGGAAGAGAATTTAAAGAACATTCGTCTATTCGTCAATAAAATAAATATAAAAGACAAAACAGAAATTAAAATTAATATTAGAATTTGAAAGTACAAATTTCTTATAAAGGCAAACGAGCCTATCAATGCTAGAATTGCTAAGCTTAGCAAATCGACTAATCTTTCGAATACGACCACCATTATACTTTTTCTAATTTTTATACCTTCGGATTTTTTTAACAAATATGATTTTAAAACTTCACCTACTTTTGCAGGCGTTATTACCATGGAGAGACCGGAAAAGAAAATTAAAAATGATACTTTAAGGGGTACTTTTATATCAAGTCTTTTTAGAAGGAAATTCCATTGATAAAAAGAAATCAGGTTTTCTAGAAACACCAGAGACAATATCACAGGTATTACTAATAAATTAAGGTGACTTAATTGGCTGGAAATCTTATTATAATCGCCAATAAAAAGCAAAGCTGCATAAATTACAACAGCCAAAACTAAAGTTTTAATCAAATTTTTTATGCTAAAGAATTTCATAATAATCTCATTGCTATTTTAAGCGGTAAGCTTAAATTCGGTTTTGCTATTTCATGATTTTTACTGAACCAGTCATAGCCAGCTTCTAAAGCATCGACATTTCCATATTTTGGCTTCCAACCTAACAATTTCTTTGCTTTGCTATTATCTGTCAGAAATGTTTTATCTGCTAAGGTATAGATCTCCTTGCCCATAGTTGCTTTTCCTATAACCCTTGTAAATAATAAAACAGGCCTCACAACCCAAGAAGGCACTGGCCTTACTTTTGCACCTGTTTTTGCATATTTACACAACTCGTCTAATTCTTCTTTTATTGTCGGCATTCCATCCATATCTGAAGTGATGTTGAAAACTTCATTCTTGGATTTTGGATTTTCAATACAGGCGATAACAGCGCTAACAACATCATCTATGTGAATCAGTTGTATCTTGTTTTTACCACCACCAATTAAAGGAAAGGTTTTACCATTATAAATGAATTCCATCATCGAGCGCAAAATTCCCACAAAGTTAGGTCCTAGAATAGTCATGGGTCTAATAATAGTTGTATTCAAACCCCTGGCCATGTACTTATTGCACAAATCTTCTGCCCTAGATTTTGCCTTTCCATACTCGTCCAAAGGTCTGTGCGGTGCATCTTCTTTCAATGGATAGGTCGGCGGGCTTCCGTAAACTGCCGAACTTGAAAAATAAATAATTTTTTTAACTTTGTACTTTAAGCAAGATTCAAGAACATTCCTCGTACCATCAACCATTATTTTCCACATGGTTCCTTTGGGCAGTTCTTTTTGCCAGCCAGCATGCGGTAATTCGCCTGCCAGGTGGATAACTATATCGGCATCTTTACAAAATTTATCACAATCTTTAGAATTTCTGATATCGCCAATCACCGCATTCGGCTTTTGAACAACGTCTACTGGAACAACTTTATATTTTTTATTTTGAAGGGATTTTGTCAGATGCTGACCAACAAAACCACACCCTCCAAAAATTACTACATTTTTCACTTTTTATCGCCTTATATTTCGCCGTAATCAAGTATTATAATCTGATGTTATTTTCTCAGCTATTTTCTCCCCTTCCTCCATAGCTGAAGCCATATTCCTTATTTTGGGATAGATTTTATAAATACCTGCGAAATAAATGCCATCATAATTCATAGGAGGGTTAACAAAACCTACTTTATAAATGGCCTCGGCATATTTCAACTTGAAAATTCTCCACCACTCTATTTGCTCCTCAAACCCAGGTATAATTTTCTTTATTGAATCAACATAAACTGCTTTTATTTCTTCTTCAGACATTTTCCACAAATCTTCGTTATTCATAAGATATGTAGTTATATAAACTACTGATTTATTCTTAGGAGAAGCATCTTCGTACAAAGTTGTATCATTAAACACAACCGAGAATGGTAGGCCTTCATCCAAAACGTTTAACCAGTAGTAACCTGTCAAACTCTTTTTTAGCCCAAAGGTAGCACATATACAACTTAGATATCTTATTTTTTGCAACTGTTCTTTTATATCATCTGGCGCATTGTCCATTACCTTAAGAAATACTTCCGGTGGTATTGTGCTAATTAGTATGTTAAATTTGAACTCCTTTTTTAACCCATTCTTGATGTATATCAGTTTTTTATCTTTGTTCCTTATAGAAGTGACTTCTGCATTCATTATTATTTTGCCGTTGTTTTTCTTTATGCAATCTTCAAAACCATTTATAATTTGTACAACGCCACCTTCCAACCATCCAAACTTTTTTAGAAATGAAGAGGATTCTTTGGCCAGACGCGTAATGACCCAAGAAGCGGTTATGTTTTCTGGCGAATCATGAAATTTATTTTTTATAAGTTGTTTAAAGAACATATTATAGTTTGTTCCACCGGCCTTTTTAGTAATCCATCGCTTTGCATTAATGTCATCTAGCTTGCTCAAGTCCTTTTGTTTAAGGTCCAAAAGAATAAATTTTGCCAGTTTAAATTTATCTGAAAATGAAGTAGGAAATTTTAAAATCTCCAAGGGGGTGGAAAATCCAAATATTTTGTTCTTGTAAATAAAGCCTTGTTTTACTTTTTTCCTATGAAATTTCTTCTCAAGACCAAATTTTCTAATGAATTCGATTGTTGTTAAATCCCCGTCTAGAACATGGTGGTATGTTTTTGTTATCGGATATTTTCCCCCATCCCATTCAACAAGATAAGAAGAAGCCATGCCACCAAGATAATCTTCTTTTTCAAAAAGTGTGACGTCATGTTTTTTTGATAAGATAAATGCTGCTGTAAGACCTGTAAGACCCCCACCTATTATTGCTATTTTCATTTTTATCTGCCTGACCTCAAATCTAAAATGAATCTAATTGTTCTAAAACCTTCTTTTAAATTGCCCTTTGATCTGCCCTCCTTTCTCTTAATGAAAACAATAGGGACTTCTGTGGCTTTAAAACCGAATTTCTTTGCTTTATACAAAATCTCTGTGTTTATTTTAAAACCCTTTGGCCTTAGGGTTATTTTGTCATACACCTCTCTCCTTATTGCAGAGAATCCGGACATATTGTCTTTGATGTTCAAGCCCAAAACAATTGAAGCAAACAAGCAAAATGCCTTGCTTATCAATATCCTATAGAACTTGTCCTCTGTTCTACCACCTTTCACGTATTTTGAACCTATGACGATGTCGAATTCCTTAGTTTTCTCAACAATTTTAGGGATATCTTCTGGTCTGTGACTGCCATCGCCATCTACAGTTATTATTACATCCCCTTTAGATTCTTTTAGACCTTCTAGAACAGCGCTACCCAAGCCATCAGATTTTTGCCTTAAAACTTTAGCTCCTTTCAGTTTAGGTATAACAGAACTCTTATCTACTATTATTATCTCGTGTTTTTCCTTTAGAATTTTGTTTATTTGATTAATCAAACTTTGTATATAAGGTTCATTTTTTGTTGGTATAATAATTGACAAAAACAATAAAATCACAAATTATGCTTTATTTATGGCACCTCATAAAAAGTCCATTCAACGCCTGAAAATTCTAAATCCTTCTCTATCAGCCTGTTGTACCTAGATTTTTCATACAAGGGGTTGCTACCATCCAGATATCTAGTTGGCACGATAAAATACTTCGCATTGCTGATTTTCAAATAGTAATAAAAGCTGTCAGCTGAAGTAAATTTGCTGGCGTCTGGATTTAAGATTCCCGCCACGTCGACAACGTATCTTCCTGTGACCCATTTTATAATTCCCAGCTCTCCCAAGGCGATTCTGTCGCTAGGAGCTGTGTTGTTGATTATCCACTCGCTTACTTCGAAAAAGGAAGAATAAAAACTGTTAACTTCGGCCGCCCTTGGAATTATAAAGTATAGCTCACCCAAGTTAAGAAGCAGGAGAATTATGAAAGATATGCTTATTATGTCTATTTTTGCTTTCTTGAGCCTTTCTAAAAATAATAGGATTGAAATATAAACAAAGGGTATGGCCGGCGTGAGGTATCTGTAAGTGTGCACGGAAAAAGCGAAAAACATGTGAACCAGTATAATCATGATCCACCATGCATCAATCAAGAAATTTTCTTTCAGCACGTCATTTCTGTTCAGACGGGTGATGAAAGCAAATGCGGCAATAAAAACAATCGGTATGGTTACTAGCAAATCCGGCACCAACAGGTAGGAAAACTTTATTGGCCCGATAGAAGCTGCAAATCTCTCATAAATGATTCTTTTCCCTGAAACAGAAGTTGCAAAAATTGTTCCTTGATTCAAGAGCAAGAACAAAAGCCATGGAGATGATATCAGGAGAAAAATAAAAATTTCGATTAGCCTGTCCTTTAATATCCTAGTCCATTTGGTCTTTAATGAAACCTCCTTTATAGTGGCATGGACCAAAATCAACAAGAACAGGAAAGCACCCTCTGGCCTGCTCAGGAACGTGAAGGCTGATAATGCTGAGGCAAGCAAATTTTTCTTCAGGATGTAAGCGTAAATCGTCAGTAAGGAGAACAGTATAAACAATATGGTGTCGGCGCCAGCGCATGAAAATAGGTTGATAAATGGATTCGTAGCAATTAAAATGGCTACCAGAAAGGCAATTCTCTTATTGGAGATTTTTGAAACAAGAAAATAAGAGACGAAAACTGCCAGAAATGTAAGGATGAGATTAAATATCTTTAAGAACAGCAGGGGGTCCTCGAACCTGAAGAGCATGTAAAAAAAGGCAAACACAAAGGTTAGCAGCGGGGTGTACGCAGAGGAAAATTCACCAACGTTATAGGTTGACCCGTTACCCTCTACAATGTTCTTGGCATAAACAAACGTAGTGTACGTGTCATCGATGGTGTAATTTCTTAAATCTTTGATGCTGAACTCGATAAAGGTTATGAGCAAAAAAAGCACTATGAACATAAACTTTTCTTTATTGTTCATTTTGAGCTTTAACATGAAATCCTTTATTAATACTTGAGTAAATATATATAAATCTTTTTAATAACCAAAAGAGAGAAATATAAAAAATCGTCTGATTTTTCAATTTAATTTAAATATAATATTATCCTGATTCTGGTAAGTAACGTTGAAATGACTACTATCGGTGAGTACACTATTCAAAAAGGTATAAGTGAAAACTCCATAAAGATTGCTTTGGGGAATTATAAAGTTCTGCCCCAAGACACCTCTCCATACCAAAATGTAAGAGACATTATATTTTTTTATAACATCATAAATATAAGATGAATTCGTACTTTCCATAACAGAGGGCAAGTCACCATGCATATCGTCTGTCCAAATATTATTTCTATCAGCAAAATATTTAAGGCTCCCGCCATATGTTGTAAGAATAATTGAATCATTCTTAGTATTCTGTTTAATCCATTTCAAAGCATCTATATAATCACTTGGATACCGTTGTGTGCTCGCTGTTGATAGGGCAATAGAAATGCTAGAATAAAATGATAAGGCAACAATCACTAAAACAAACATTATCAAGTATCTGTTTCTCTCCTTGAGCTTTAAAAAGAAGAAACTACCTAGCAAAGAAATTTGCGGAAATATCAAGAAAAAGTACCTTGGCTCTAAAATTGCTAAATCAAAAAAATAGAAAAAATAATAGATTAAGATAAATACAGCTGAAAAAGAAACGAAAAAAAACAATTGCTTTGTAATCTTGGTACCGGAACTAATTTCTACCAAGAACCAACTGAAACCTAAAATAGATGAAATAACTATAATCCAACCGAAATTCGAAATGTAATTTTGAATTGTCAGCATCGAAGGCGATAACATTTTATTGCTTACACCTTCAAGCGGAATTTGAACAGACGGATTCTTAAAAAGAAAGTTTAAACCATACATATAAGTATATTTGTAAATGATGAAGTTCCTTATTATAAACGGCATTATTAAGACTAAAGCCGCTACAAAGGAGACTATTAAGAATTTAATATATTTTTTATCTCTTTCATTGAAATACAAAAAAATTATATAAATGAAGATGCCAACAAGAAGCAGCAGACCGCTTTGTTTAGTAAGAGTTGCCACTGAAGTAATCACTCCTATTAGAATTGCTTTCTTGGTAGAGTCTAATGACAAAAGAAGGTATGTTACTAGAGCTGAAAAGAATGCTATAGGCACTTCTTCATATGAAATAAACATGAAATTGGTAAACAGAGTGATAGAAAGCAGTAAAAACGCTGCAATTATACCATACCAAATATTAATTTTCTTACCTATCAGATAGACCATAATCAATGTCAAAGCGCCGAAAAAGGCAATTATCATTTTTGCTAAAGCTAAAGAAGAACCAAATACCATAAACGGCACAGCATATAATAAAGAAGTGAACGGTGACAGGGGAAGATTTCTTCCCAAATCATCAAAAGCAGGATACCTTAATGAAGAAAAATCTTTGCCGAGCACATAATAGCTTACTTCATCCTCCCCTAGCATCTGAGTTTGTGAAGCTAGGTACATGTAGTAGATACCTAAAATTATTATGAACACTATGAATATTTTTTCTATCATATCTTTTCTCATTATCAATCACTTATGAGTTTATTTCAAAATTATTTAATTGTTACGGTACTTGGCAAATATTTAATACTGTGCCTGAAAATTCCATTTTATGCTTAGGATATTGACCTCTTAACCAGATAGTTTATAGATCTGAATAAGAATTCTAATTCCTTAATCGAGCTTATATTCATTATTCTTTTTGCTACCAGCTTAGGCCTGAAATAGAATTTTCTAACCAAGTATTGCTGAGCCTTCATCACCTCTTCAGCCGACATCGTGCTCATGTTCATGACAGTCGACTCGCCCAAGCATTCTAACAGAGGGTCATACTTATCTAGTTCAAAGCCTTTAATCCATCCTTCCTTCAGAGCCACCCCTTCCATTGTGGTCCCTGGATAGGGCGTGCAAATGCCGAACTGGGCGAAATCTGGGTCGATTGCTTTCGCAAAATTTAACGTCTCTTCCACAGTCTCCCAAGTCTCGCCCGGCAGACCGACCATGAATGAAGCCGAAGCATTCATACCAACCTCATGCGTTATCTTGAAAGTCTTCTTTATTGTTTCAGTAGAAATTCTTTTATTAACAAAATCTAAGATTTTCTGCGAGCCTGACTCGACACCGTAAACTAAATTCCAACAACCAGCTTCTTTCATTTTCTTTAGCATTTCCTTATCAACGGTGTCAGCCCTAGAGTTGCAGCTCCATACCAGAGGCAATTTTCTCCTTATCAACTCGTTGCAGATATCCATCAGCCTTTTCTTGTTCATCGTCAAATTCTCGTCCCAGAACTCGATGTCCTTGATGCCGTACTTTGTTGACAAGAGCTCCATTTCGTCAACGACATTCTTAACAGATCTAAACCTAGGATTCTTTCCATACCCTCTCCAAACAGTTGCACCACCCACAATACAATTTGCTATGAGCATGTTATGCGAGACGTAACAATGATCTTTGCTTACCATTAAATTGTATACCTTACCGCTATAGTAAGATTTGCTTATTTTTTTAACTTTAACAAATATATGATTCCCATCAAAAATAGCCCTCTTATAAGGATAATACTCTATATTTCGTTGATAGCGTAGGTTTAGAAGCTTACAAAATCTTCTCAAACCTTCTCCATGAAGTCTTAAAGTATAAACATAGTTTTTTGGTGTGACTTCTCTTTTTTGTATAAAACTTCTTTTACTTATCCATTTTCTACATGATGGCAGAATTTTCTGTCTTAAAAATAAAGTAAGTACTTGATCCGATAATATTTTTGAGGATGTTGTATAATCTATCCAACCTCTTGATTTTTTGTTTTTATAAAACGGCTTGATACTTCCGTCTCCTTTAATTAAACTGTATAGAAGCCATATCTGTTTTTCTTGCGGAATATACAAAAATTGATGAGGAATGTGTTTTGTTGTTGATTCCATACCAAATAGATTTTTAAACAAATGACCTAGAATAGAAGAAGATAATATTACTTGAGTACCGGTTTTAGTTTCAGATAAAACAGGTTCTAAACCAAAAATATTTTTGGCTAAATATGCCACTTCATTTATGTATTTTTTTTCATGTTTCCCAAAAGTAAACACTACAACAGAAGAATTTGGCCTATTTTTTAAAAAATATACAGAGCCCTCTGCTAAATAATAACCCACCAATTTTAAAAAATCTTCATTTAAGTTTATGAAACGTGGTATTTCTTTTCTACCTCTACTGTATATTATAGAATTGTCTTTAACTTTTAACTTTATTCTGTATTTTCTATCTTCTGATATTTTTTTAGATGTGTAATTCCAAACTGCTGTAGATGAAACATTAAGAATTCTTGCTATTTTTCTGGTGCTCATTCCCTTTTTGTATAGATTTTTAATTTTTTCTATTTTAACATTATCTAATTTTCTACTAACCTTATGCCAAGAAATTTCCTTTGGTACATATTCTGATATGTCAAGCTTATGTATATCTTCTATATTGTTAGGAACGGGAACTACGAGATAGTCTTTTTCTGAAAGACTGCCTGCTCTAATTTCCTTTATTCCGTTTTCGCATTTAACGAACACTTTATGGTTTGGTGTCAATTTTAAAGTTTGATGATTTAGGTAATAGGGTGTTATAGAAATCATACTTCCATTATATTCACGCGACATTGCCTTCTCAACTGTATTAAACTTACCATTTAAGCTAAGAACTAAATCGCCCTCTTTAATTTGTGTTATATTTTTGTGTGATTGTTGGGTTATTACTTCTGTTTGGGGATGGCAACAATAGATGCAGGAGAACGGACACCCTCTCGAACTCATCATTATTGTCCACGGACTTTTCTTGGCAAAGCTAACTGAGAAATACTTGGACATTGGCAAAAAGTCATAGGCGGGAAATGGCAACTCATCAAGATCCTGTACCCTTTCACCCTCTTTTGTGACAAAAATCTTATTATGCTCTCTAAAGGCTATGCCTCTTACCTGCTTTAAACTCTTTTTCTTTTCTAAACTATTACAGATGTTTAATGATGTTAATTCTGGCTCTCCTCTTATTATCATGTCGAGATAAGGAAATATCTTCAAAATCTCTTTTGATAGCGTGGCTCCTACGATGCTGTCATCAAGGGCAGTCTTTATTCTAGGGTTTATCTTCTTGGCAATCCTTGCAGTTTCCAAATCTGGCCTCATGGTAGCTGGTGAAGCCTTCAAAATTATCAGGTCGGGTGAGAAAGACTTTATCTGTTTCTTGATATAGTCTAAATCAAAATCATTGCCGTTGGCGTCAATCAAGTTTACTTCATGTCCCTTTTTTTTAAGGTAAGAAGTTGTATAAGCCAGGCCTAGTGGCGGAATCAAAGACGTCGGCGACATGCCGGCACATCTCTCTTCTCTTACTACAAAAAATCCTTTGTACCTTGGCGGGTTTATCAGCATGACTTTCATAAAATCACTCTAATGGCGTGCGCTCGAAAAAGTACTTCTTCAAAAATCCGCTAGCCATCCTCATATAACTCTTTAGCATGAAAAGATTATTAATTGATTTCAAATGGTTTAAAATGCTGCCTGGCCTTAGGTAAAATTCTCTATAGGCTTGGTTCAAGGCTTTCTTCAACTCACCAGGTGTAAGCTCTCCCATCTGGATGATATCCCTGACAACGTATTGATCCTCCTTTATCAATTTCTTTTCCCTGAGCCAATCGAAAAGCTGTGTCCCAGGAAATGGAGTTAGTATCGAATAAAGGGCGAAATCTGGATTTGCTTCCTTTGCAAAGTCTATTGTTTTTCTCACAGTATCTTTAGTTTCTCCAGGCGAACCTATTATGAAATAGCATCTCGTCCTTATGCCGGCTTCTCTTGCCCATCTCACAGCATCCTTGACTTTTTTTAGATCAACATCTTTCTGCAACGTATTCAAAATATTCTGGTCAGCGGATTCAACACCGTAACCAACAGACGTGCAGCCCGCTTCTGCCATCTTCTTCAAGAGTTCTCTACTCATCGTGTTGACCCTGGATTCGCAGTCCCACGTCACATCAAGTCCTCTCTTTATTATCTCGTTGCAGATGTCAAAAACCCTTTTAGGATCATTGTTGAAGGTGTCATCGTATATGTGGATGTGTTTCACTTTGTACTTGTTTATCAAGAACTCCATCTCGTCCACAACATTCTTTGCAGACCTTGCTCTGAATGACCTGCCGAAAACTGTTTTTGAACAATAGATGCACCTGTATGGACAGCCTCTTGATGTAAACATTGAAGTGTATGGTTCTCTAGCAAGTTTCTCTATTTCAGTTCTATACCTGTATATGCTCGGCAGCAAATCTCTGTCGGGGAACGGCAAAGAATCTAGATTCTCTATTGGTTTTCTCAGCCTGTTGTATTTTATCTTTCCTCCAGACCTATAGACTATTCCCTCAATCTTTCCTAAGGGTTTTCCTGAGCATATGCCCAAGATTGTAACCTCGCCCTCTCCTATGACAACGATATCGATGCAACGATTCTTCAAACAGTGTTCAGGAGCAGCACCTGCATGAGGTCCACCAACTATAATCTTTGTTCTTGGTAGTATCTTCTTAACACGGTTTATCAAATCAAAAGTAGAATTTACAGAGGCTGTGAAAACACTCACACCCACGATGTCTGGTTTTTCCTTTCTCAGACTATTGAAGAAGAGGTCATATTGATCTAAGAATTGGCAATCGAATATCTTAACATCGTGACCTGCTTTCTCCAGGACAGCAGCGATGTATGCCAAACCGAGAGGTGGCGATGTCGCTGCTTCAACGTCCTTCATCATTTCCCTTGAATATCCTGATAGCTTTTCTTCTATGTTCCAAGGAGGATATACTAAAAACACTTTCATATAACATACCTTTTCACTATCGCCTTGAAGGCTTCCATGTATCTCTTGAAATACCAATAGTTACGCAACCTTGAAACGCGAGAGAGCATGAACGACGGTCGTAGATAAAACTCCTTGTAAGCCATTGATGTGAATTCATTCAACTGCTCCCTTGTCATGGTAGATAAATTAATATTGGTTATGTCTGTGTTCCTGCCAGCGCAATAGTCATCCCATGTGCCTTTGGTCAATTTGCTCGCTATGTCAGACATCTCTGTGGCTGGGAATGGGGTTGCGATAGAAAAGTGGACGACATCCGGATTCAATTTCTTGGCGAAGTTCACGGTCTCTCTCATCTCCTCTATTGTTTCGCCTGGTATGCCCAGCATGAAATAACAGCGTGCCTCCATGTCAGCCTCCTTCGTCCACTTGACAGCCCTCTCAACCTGCTCTTTTATTATGCCTTTCTTTATCAGGTTCAAGACTCTCTGCGAGCCTGACTCGACTCCGAAAGCTATCTGATAGCATCCGGCTTCTGCCATCTTGAATATCAAATCCCTCGTTACAGTGTTGACACGAGCGCTGCAGTTCCAGATTATATCCATCTTGTCCTTTATAATGCCGTCGCAGATGTCAATGACTCTCTGGTTGTCGACCGAGAATGTGTCGTCAAAGAATATGATGTCTTTGATGCTGTGCTTATCCTGTAAAAATTTAATCTCGTTCAAAACATACTGGGCTGAGTGCGCTCTGAAAGCATTACCAAATATATTTCTGCAGCAGAAAATACAGCGATAGGGGCATCCTCTGCTTGTTATCATGTTGGTCGCTGGTTGTTTTATGTTCTTTTCTATCTCAGGCTTGTATTTCTTAAGGTCCAACAAATGCCTTGCAGGAAAAGGTAACTCGTCTAGGTTCTCTATCAACGGTCTAGGCTCTGTTCCAACTATCTTGTCTCCTTCTCTGAAGAGAATTCCTTTCACATCCTTGACGCTCTTTCCTTTCTCAAGCGTGTCAGCCAACTCGAGCATAGTGTTCTCGCCCTCGCCTACTGCAAGATAATCAGAATTGCAATATCTGAAAGACTCCATTGGTATTGATGTGGGATGGGGACCGCCTATTATGGTTTTAAAATCCCCCTGCCCCTTAATCCTGTTAACTAACTCTTTTACCTGCGGATAATTCATTGTCACACAGGTTATGCCTATCAAGTCAAAATCATTCCCAGGAAGTTTGAAATCATCGATCTGCATCTTCTCGACTGCGCAGTCGAATATCTTAACCTCGTGACCTGCTTTCTCCAGGACAGCAGCGATGTAGGCTAGACCCAAGGGTGGATCGCTAACCTCCCAAAGAGTACTGCCTCTGAAACCTCCATACATCCAATCTGGGTCAGGCAAGGGAGGCGTCATCAATAAAACTTTCACATCCAACCCTCTTTTTTACGATCAAGGTACGCCTTAGCCATACGCAATGTCTGCGAGAACTTTTCCTTTGACATCAACGACCTCTTTAACATAAGTGAGGCATAATTACTGCGAAGATAATACTTGCTGTAAGCCTCTTTCAAGAAGCATGTTATGTCATCAGAACTCAACTGAGGAAAGTTAACGCCCGCCTTATGAAAGCTGTCACAATTCTCCCAGTCTGAGACAAGATAGCCCTTGCTCTTGACAACATCATAGTAAGGAGTACCAGGTAATGGCGTTGCTATTGAAAATTGTGTAAACTCAGCATTCAACTTGCAAGCAAAGCCCAGAGTCTTTCTCATAGTATCCATGGTATCCCACATGAAACCAAAAATAATGCAATTGAGAACATCGATTCCTGCCTGCTTTGAAAGCTTCACGCCTCTTGCTATCTCCGCAGTGGTTGTTCCTTTGTTTATTAATTTTAAAATCTTATCGTCACCACTCTCCACGCCGAAAAGGATTCTTATGCATCCTGCCTTTGCCATCTCAGTGACAAGCTTTTTGGTCATCAAACCGGGTCTGCATTGAGGGGCCCAGTACATGTCTACGCCTTCTTTTCTAAAAAGATTGCAGATGTCAAAAACCCTTTTGCTGCTAACCTCGAAGGTATCGTCGTCATATCTTATCTCCTTTACACCAAACTCGTCCTGCAGGTATTTCGCCTCTTCCAAGACTCTTTGCGGGGACTGCGCCCGGAATTCATGCGAATAAATGGTGTTGGGAAACGCACAGAACACGCACCTGAAAGGGCATCCTCTAGAACTTATTACAGTCGCAGTGGGAAAACGCAAGAAAACTATCTCGAAAAACTTCTTCAAATCTACTAGGTCATAAGCAGGTATCGGCAGCTTGTCCAAATCCTTTATCAGCCCCTTTTCTCCGGTATCGACTATTTTTTTGCCCTTCTTGTATATTATACCTTTGACACCTGAGAAATCTTTTTTTGTTTCTAGGCAATCAGCTATCTCAGTTATAGTGTAATCATACTCTCTTTTCGCTATCATATCAGCTTGGCTTGACACAAGCAAATCTTTACCCAAGGCTGTTGCAAACGGACCGACGAAAATAGACAGCGAGTTGATTTGCTTGGCAATTTTAGCAATCTCAAAGTCAACACCCTTCTTGATGTGCTCTATGTATATGACCGTGACGTCGGGCTGCAGCTTTTCCATCATCTTCCTAAGTTTTGATATTGTAACGCCTTCTGTTTGGCAATGAATGTAAAAGATGTCATGACCTCTATGCCTTGCGACCGCAGCAGCTGACAAGTTTAGATAGGAATAGACCAACTCGCCTGTCACGTTCAGGGATGGATGCCTTCTTCCGCCTGTAGATACGTGACTTTCAGGCACCCAGTCTAAAGTCGGTGGTCCTTCAACGAATAGTATCCTCATATTAAGAGCCTACCCTTTATTTATCCGAATAAATCTTTAAAAATACCTACTATAATGCCAACGCACCAAGCAATGTTTCTGATTGCAAAGATGATTAACAGCAATAAGACATCATACAAGTTTCTGCTTAATTTCAAGGCATTAATTATATAGTCTACCAAGAGAATTGCAAACAGTAGTCGCGACACTCCTAAGAATATACCGTTATAAAAGCCCAGCAGAAGACTTAGAGCCCCAAAATAAATCAGCAACAACTCTAATAACATCGAAGACTTGGTTATGCCGTCTATTAATTTCGCTAAATTTTTCTTTTCAAAGTAAAGCCTGAAAGCAAACTCTGCATATCTGAACTGTTGCCTGAAGTAAGCCTTCCATGAAGACCTGTGATAATGAGAAACTATAGATCTGGGAACAAAAACTATTTTTCCTATCTTTGTTATCCTATAGCCCCATTCTGTCTCTTGGGCAACATCGAAATTCTCATCAAATGGGACCTTTTTTGCATACTCTGTTCTTATACAAAGAGACATGGTAGGCAGTCTCCAGACATACTTAGGAAGGGACCCGAAGCGATTTTTCAATTCCAAGCCTAAAAGGTATTGCAGTTTATTGACTTCTCCTGGTGTTTTTATAAACCCACCAGCAGCAATTATGTCATTGCTCTTGAATTCTTCAATAAGATACTTCAACCAATCTTTGTCAACAACACAGTCAGCATCCGTGAGAGCAACAAAATCAGTATTACATCTTCTTATCATATGGTTATGAGCTTTGGCTATATTGCCTCTCACTCTCTCAGTTCTTATCTTTTTGCCATAGCCTTTTAGAATTTCCCATGTCCCATCTGTAGAATAAGCATCCGTGACGTAGACCTTCTTGTTCTTGTAGTTTAGTTTCAAAATGGAATCCACACATTTTTTGATGGTGTTAGCCGAGTTTCTTACAGTCACTAGAACTGTTACAGAGGGCTCCTTGGTTAGCATGCATATATTTTTAAATTTATAATATTTATAAAGATTAGTAAAGTGATGCAATGAAAGCTGTATTTTTAAATCCGCCTTTCAAAGAGTTCTACAACAGGGTTGTGAGATGGCAGGCTGTAACTAACCAAGGGTCACTCCATCCTCCCATATGGCTGTTGTATGCTGCTACTATTGTAAGGGAGGGTGGCCATGAAGTCGAACTAATAGATTCAATAGCAGAAAATCTCAACTTTAAACAAACACTTGACAGGATAGGTGACGCAGACGTAATAATAATGGAATCTGCTACATCCTCCTTTAACAACGATATCAGATTTGCAGCATTTGTAAAAAAACACAGACCGAAAATAAAGATTGCAATAATGGGTCCTCACGTAACTGCATTGCCTAAGGAATCCTTGAAAAGACCTATTGATGCGATAATATATGGGGAAGCTGACCTCACTGCTAAGGAGTATGCAGACAACCTTGATAAAAGGGACAAGAGCAAGATTCTAGGTTTGGTTTGGAGAAAAGACGGAAGAATAATACAGAATGCTCGTAGGCCACTCGTGAAAGACCTGGACTCGTTGCCTATACCTGACAGAAGCATGCTCCTCATGGATAAATATCAGGACTCTATGTTCCCTTCGCCATTCTCCTTTTACTATACGATGAGGGGATGCGCCTTCAGATGCATCTATTGCTCCTGGGTACACACCATTTTTGATAAGCAGGTAAGACTGAGGAAACCCGAGCTGGCTGTAAAAGAAATAATGGACGACATAGACAGGTTCAAGCTAAACTGCTTCTACATCAACGATGAGTGCTTCACCACATTCAAAGAACATGCAATGAAAGTTTGCAAAGCAATGGGAGACCCTGGGGTTAGATGGGGATGCTATTTCAGGTCTGACACAATCGACGAACAGCTGTGCAAGAGGTTGGCAGACTCTGGATGCGAGATAATGAGAACGTCACCAGAAGTTGGTTCAGACGAGGCATTGAAAATAATTAACAAGGGCGGAAAGGCTTCGATGGAACAGGACAGAAAGGCCTTCAAGATGCTGAAGGATTATGGGTTCGAGATTTATGCCTCCTTTATACTGGGCCATCCGGGCGAGACAAAAGAAACTATCAAGAAAACGGTTGAGCACGCGATCGAGTTGGAACCTGATACTGTCCAGTTCGCAATACTGCAACCGTTGCCAGGAACACCTTTCTATGAATTTCTCAAGAAGAACCACTATCTTCTCACAGAGAATTTTGATGATTACTTGGATGAGGGCGGGACAACAAAACCAATTTTTGAATATCCGTGGCTTTCAAGAAAAGATCTCATAGATGGCTGGTATTATTGCTGGAGAAGATTCTACCTCAGGCCCAAGTTCATAGCAAGGACTTCTTGGAGATTGCTGAAGAGACCGCAATTCATACCGAGCACCATAAGGGCTTATATGAACATGCGCAAGAAAGCTCTTAGTAAGAAAGTTAGCTGGTAAAAAATGACTAAAGTTCTACTGATAGAACCTCCGCCAGTTACCGAGGTTAGCACGATGAGGGTTTTGGGCAGCATCGGCTCTACCAAAGCGGATATCTCATGGCCTCCCTACGATATCATGATAATAGGAGGTCTGTTAAGAAAGCATGGCATTGATTTCAAACTAATTGATGCGAACAACCTAAGAATCTCATTCTCAGAGCTGAAAAAGATTATTAAAAAGGAAAAACCAGAACTTGTTGTTTTTACGGTGGCTCCTATAACTCTGGCAAGCGATGCGAAAACAGCAGAGACAGCAAAAAGCGTATCCAAAAAAATAAAAACGTTTGCAGTGAATCTATCTTTGCAAGGTGTGAAAGATTTAGACAAAGTCTTTGCAAAGTACAAAGACCTTGACGTGATTGCTTACGGAGAACCAGAACTTCCAGTTCTAAATTTCATCAATTCTAATTACAACCCGAAAAAAGTTTTAGGAATCTATTACAGGATTGGTGGAAGGATAGTGAAGAACAGACCTCAACCGCCTGAGAACCTAGATGAATTGGGAACTCCTGTTCATGATTTGGTTCCGTTCAAATTATATCATGACCCATTGATGAAAAGAAGGCCAATGACAATTGCCTGCACATCAAGAGGCTGCGTTAACATGTGCATCTATTGCGCTTCCAAGTTCCAGAGGCCTGTTCGTTACAGGTCCGTTGAAAACGTGATGAAAGAAATCAGACTGATAAGAAGTCTAGGCATCAAAGAGATTAAGTTCTTTGACTGCACATTTACGAACAATCTGGTCTGGGTGGAAAAATTCCTTAGAGAGTTGATAAAGGAGAAGATTGATATAACATGGAGTTGCGATGTTAGGGCGGACCGTCTACCACCTAAGATAATAAAATTGATGAAGGCAGCAGGGTGCCACACCATCTGCGTTGGTTCAGACAGCGCAGACCAAAAAATATTGGACAATATAAAGAAAAACGTCACAGTAAAACAGATAGAAGATGCTGTAAAGAATGTTAAAAAAGAGGGTCTAAGAATCTTGTTGTATTTCACGTTCGGTCATCCTGGAGAAACCAGGGAAAGCATCAGAAAATCCATAGAATTCGCCAAGAGAATGAACCCTGACCTGGTGACATTCGGCATAATAGTCCCCGTCTATAACACGGAGTTCTATGATTATTTGGAAAAGAACGGACTCCTCCTGAATATGAAATCAAGCGATTACGATACGAGCAAGCCACCAGCCTATAGCTATCCTCATCTGTCTTCTGAAGAAATTTACGGTTTAGTTATGCAAGGTTATAGAGAGTTCTATCTCAGGCCTAGCTTTATGCTTAAGAGACTGACAAATTCTAATTCGTTGAGATACGAGTTTAATAACTTTAGATTCTTTGTAAAGAGATATGTTATAGAACCAATGAAAAAAACTTCCTGATTTGCATGAAAGAAAAAAAGAGAGTACTGTTAGTGAGTCCGAGTAATGTTGCTTGGACTGGGGCTGTTACACTGCCTTTGAACTTGGCATATCTGGCGTCTTCCTTGGAGGAGGAAGACCATGAAGTCAAATGCATTGACATGAGGGTAGACAAAAACATTGATATGGAGAAAGAGATTGAGAACTTTGATATCGTAGGTATTTCATCTTGCACGCCAAGCATCAAGGAAGCTTGGAAGGTAGCCAACATTGCCAAGAAGTGCAGAAAAACCGTTGCTCTTGGAGGCCCTCATCCGACTGCGCTTCCAAACGAGTCTCTGCAGAAAGATTCTGCTGACATAGTTGTTAGAGGTGAGGGAGAAATTACCATAAGGGAAATATGCAATGGCGTTAATCTGAGGAAAATTAAAGGCATATCATTCAAAGCTGGTAAGAAAATATTTCATAACGTTGATAGGCCATTCATACAGAACCTCGATAGCCTACCATTCCCCGCAAGAGATCTGTTTGATCTCAGAAAATATCACTCTTCTCTGCACAAGAATAAAATCATCGGAGACATTTTAACTTCTCGCGGTTGCCCGTATGGATGCAACTTTTGCTTCAAGGCGATATTCGGACGATATTATAGAATGAGGTCTCCTGAAAATGTCATTAAAGAATGGAAGCAGATGATAGAAATGGGTATAGAAGAAATAGGAATTCTTGATGACAACTTTACAGTTGACAAGGAAAGGGCAATAAAAATTTGCAATGAGATAAAAAAACAAAAACTTATTGTGGACTGGAGCGCTGTCGGCGGAATAAGAGTGGACAGCATATCAAAAGAATTGTTTACTGCTATGAAAAATGCTGGCTGCTACAGGGTTGCTTTTGGAGCAGAGTCAGGCTCGCAAAATATTCTAGACAAGAATTGCAAGGGAACCAAGCTGGAACAGATTAGAGATGCTGTGAAACTCGCCAAGGAATTCGGTTTTGAAATAACTTTGTTCTTCATGATCGGTAACCTGTACGAGAACAGGGAAACAATGCAAAAGACAATAGACTTTGCAAAAGAGCTAGACCCAGATTTCGTTCAATTCACAATCGCGACACCCTATCCTGGAACGGCCCTCTATGAAATTGTTAAGAGGGAAGGTAAACTACTCGTGAAAGATTGGGAGGAGTACGGATCTTATGAAGGCAAGGCTTATTTCGAACATGGAGAACTCAACAAAGAATTGGTAGAGGGGATGTACAGGAAAGCCTACAGAGATTTTTACCTCAGGCCAAGAATGGTTTTGAAATATATTAAGAATCACAAGTTTGAAATACTAAAGGGTTTTAGATTTCTAACGTCCTGATGTTCAAATAATTAATAAACACCGTTAATATTTGCTAACTTTCTGAAAGCATTTTTGAAATTCTTCAACTGTACTTCCTTGGTATAATACCTTGCTATTTTTTTAACCTTCTTAGACATCCTTTTTTTCCACCACAAAGGTTTTTCATAGATTTCTAAAATTTTCCTTGCAATGTTTTCAGGTTTATTATCCTTTAAAATAAGGAAATCTAATTTATATTTCCTAAATTCATAAGCCAAACCCATATTTTCTGTTATTATGGGTATTATGCCAGCGGACATCGCCTCAAAAATTACCACCCCGATAGATTCAAAAAATGCTGGATGCACATACATAGAACACATTTTAAGATACTTGTTAAAGTCTGGAACCCAACCTTCTACATGCAACCATTCAAATCTCTTTTTTACACTTTCTCCGCAACGCCCGATGAGATAGAGCTCAAAACGGTGTCCGCTATCATTTAACGATTCGACAGCGTCTATTAACTGATGGAAACCTTTCATTGGCTTGTTGATGCCTATAAACAAAATTTTATTAGATTTTACGTCACAATTTATTTTAAAATTGGGGTGTATGGGCGGAGAAAAAACTATCTCAGCAGGACCCTTATAATATTTTCTCAACAGTTCTAGATTCAAATGAGATATAGTAATTATACCGTCTACATATCTAAGCGTAAGTCTTACGAATAGGTAAAGCAACGGATTCAGATTTGGCATCAAGTAGAAGATATCGCCTGCGCTAAGGACTATTATCTTGGCTTTGGGATTCCTCAATTTCATAGCAAGGGCATACGGCACTGCTGGAACTCCCTCTAAGAACAGTATGTCGTATTTCTTCTTGTCTTTATTCAATATTATGTACTTCATAGAATTGAAGAATATTTCTCTATTTTTCCTTCCGATATCAACCCAATCGCTTGTTATTGTATTGGCAAACAGCTTGTGGCAATCATGGGCTTTATGATGGATGAATAATATTTTCATATTAATTATATCCTATGATTATGATTAAATATTTAAATGTTTTAATTATTAGATTACAGTATGATAAACAAGAGATATAAAATTAAAATTGATAAAATTAACCGAGAAATTTCACATACAGAAAGTATGATAAAGCGTATTAGAGCTAATATAGAAAAGTACTTTCCTAGAGGTATTGGTTATAGTCTTTATAGTGGTATTGGTTATAGTCTTTATAGTTTAAAGGGTATTTTTTCAGCTGATTTTGAAATATTCAAAATGTCATTGAAAATTATGTTTTTAAACTTTAACAAATTTTATTATATAATCAGATTGAAGATGAATAGAAAAAACGGATAAAACAAAGGAACTTATTATTGAAGAGAGGAGAATATGCTTGAAACTAAATCAAAAGTATCCACGAAAGTCTACATAATAAAGGGTAGCGATCCTTATGAGACAACAAAAAAGCTCTTGGAAAAGATGAAATTCTCATTGAGCAATAAAAAGGTTTTTATAAAGGCCAATGTGCACCCTAACAAGATTGTTTCAGCTGATGTCAATGTCGTCAGGGCAGTTCTAGAGAAGCTAAAGAATTGCAAGGTTGTGATAGGAGGGAATATTGGAATAACATGCAAGCCATTCAATATAAACAATTATTATGATTTGGAAGAAGAGTTTGATGTCAAGCTCTTGGATTTGGACAAAGACGATGCAGTAATCAAAAAAGTTAGGGAGCCCATAAGATTTAAGGAATTTCCTGCAGCAAAATCAGTTGTAGATGCTGATTACGTTATAAATGTCGCAAAACTGAAGATACATTCACATGCCAAGGTCACCATGTGCTTGAAGAACTTGTTTGGATGCATACCAGGAAGAATCAGGCTTACAATTCATCCTTTCATAAACGATGCCATTCATGATTACATGCAGGTTTTTAGGTCTGACTTGAACATCATCGACGGCATAGTCGGTAATCAGAATGATGAAATCATACCCCATCCTATCAGGTCTAACATCATGATAGGGGGTTACGACGCTCTTTGCGTTGATGTTGTCGGAACAAGGTGCATGGACGTCGACCCTGAAGAAGTTGAATATCTAAAGCTCTTGAATTATGATAGCAGAAATATTGAGGTTATCGGCGAAAAAATAGAAGACGTCATGAAAAAATACAACAGGAAGAGACTGACTACGACCAGTATAAGATATTTTATCGAGAGCTGCTCGAGACTTGCCATAAAACTAAATAAGAGTGATAAAAAATGAAAAACAAAGTGATACTTTTTTGTCCATTAAGTGTAAGTTCTAGACGAGCCGACATGCTAAGGATATCATTAACTTTACTTGCTGTTTCAAGGCTTCTGATAAAAAAATATAAGGTTTTGATAGTTTATGACCGCTTATATGAAAATCCTACTGAAAAAATATTGAAAGAATGCAAAGATGCTTTATGCTTGGGGATAACCACTATGACAGGCCATCAGATTCAAGAAGGCCTGAAAGTAGCAAGATTGGTAAGGGAACGATATCCTAGACTCCCTATAATTTGGGGAGGCTGGCACCCTAGCCTAGAGCCTGAAACGACCATTGCTTCACCTTATGTTGACATAATAGTGAAGGGACAGGGTGAGGAAACCCTCTTAGAATTGGTTGACGCCTTAGCGAAAAACAAGCCGTTGGATACCATTAAAGGAATTTCGTACAAGAAAGATGGAAAGATAATACATAACCAAGATAGGTCGATAAATACGAACAATTTTGGTTCTATGCCATATCATTTGATAGACATGAACAAGGCTGTTTTTGGCAATGAATGGGGTTCTAGAGGAATAAACTACGTTTCATCTTATGGCTGTCCGCACAGATGCGGTTTCTGTGCGATTAGAATCGTCTGTAAGGGAAGATGGTATGGATTAGACGCACAAAGTATTGTTGATGACTTTGAAAAGTTAAGCAAAGAATATAAAATTAATGCAATAACATTGGACGACCCGAACTTTTTCTTTGACAAGAACAGAATCAAAGAATTTTGTGAAGAGATGATAAAAAGAAAATTAAATATCAACTGGTGCGATGCCAATGGCACAGTAACTCAACTGCTTAGTTATGAAGACTCTTTGTGGGATTTAATAGCAAGAAGCGGGTGTCGTAGTATTGTGGTCGGTGCCGAGTCTGGCTGGCAGAAAGCACTGGATTTAATGCAGAAAGACCTTAAAGTAGAACAAACTTTAGAACTCGCCAAAAAATGCAAGGAACACAACATAAAGCTTCTTTTTTCCTTCGTCATAGGAATGCCCTGGGATGGCGATTATAATAAGACCCAAAAATTAATTGACAGGGAAATAAAATACACCTTAGATTTAGCTGATAAATTGATTTCCATAAACAGAAAAAATAGGGTACAGTTTAACACTTACACGCCTTTCCCTGGAAATCCTTTATATCAAAGGAGTTTAGAAATCGGATTAGAGGCTCCGAAGAGCTTTGAAGAATGGGGCGGCTGGTTTTATAATAAAAAGATTACACCCTGGATGTCAAAAAAACAAGTGAATACTGTCTCTCTGTTAAACGATTACATATCATTTTTCCTAGATACCAACAGTTACAATAGGCTTGCGAATCTGACAGTAAACAAAAAAATGATGAATTTTGCGGTTAAAAACATGTTTAAATTATATCAGAAACTTGCAGAATTCCGTTGGAAACATAGATTTTTCTCCATACCAATAGACTATTGGTTATACGATTTAACCAGAGAGATGTTTAAGATAGCTTGAAGCTAAAAATAAAGGAAACTGTTAAAATAGTTCTTTGTATCTTTTAGTAAAATAGTAAACTAGAGAGAAAATGTTTCTGAAACTATAAGGTTTTAAGGTGATTAAATCTATTGCAAAATGGAAAAATGACCCCAAAGCTATGGGAAGGAAAAATGGAAAATAGAATGAAACTATGGAAATTATTGCAAGGAACTCTATGTTATGAAAAATCAGAGGATACTTTCCTTTGTTTATGTCCACAAGCTCTTTTTTGTTGAATTTTTTAATCAGCTCATATGAATCAAAAATATTAAGATTCTTATTCATTATTGCATACAAAATGTAGTGGTCTATGTCGACCGCCATGCCTGCAATGAAAAATAAAAATACAAAGTAGTAGTTTGTAAACGCTAGCAAGAGAACAGACGCGACAATCGTTAATACGAAATGCCCGGTCCACCACATAACAATTACTTTAGCTTTTTGAATTTTTTGATGAAAAATAATCTAAAAATGACTTGAAACCGAACAGCTTTCTTTTGACGTCAGGAAGGCTTCTTATGTTTGAAGCCATCCTAATCATTTGGCTAGGCCTGAGATAAAATTCCTTGAGCGCCTTGTCTATGTAAAAATCTATCTGCTCTTTAGAGAATTGTGGATAACTCAAAACTGTAACCTGTTCTTTTTCCGGTGACACCCATTCGGTCCAATCTTTTGGAACCAAATAACCTTTTTGTTTTGCCCACTCATATATTGGTGTGCCAGGATAAGCTGTTATACCGCTAAACTGAACTGTATCCAGAGGTAAACTCTTGGCAAAGTCAATCGTCTTTTGAGCCTCTTCAGGTGTTTCTTCTGGAAAACCGAACATGAAGCAACCGTGGAGTATGAATCCTAATTTATGAGCAACTTCAGTAAATTTCTTGCTTTGTACTAGATTTACTCGCTTGCAGACAACATCCAAGCATCTTTGGTTCCCAGATTCATACCCTATCATGAGCATTCTGCAACCTGTTTTTTTCATAATAGGCAACAGTGATAAATCGATGTCAACTCTTATGTTGCAGCTCCATTTTATCTTAAGATTTCTTTTTAACAATTCGTGGCAGAAATCCCTGACATGATCTGAATATGCTGTGAATGTGTCGGTCTCTATCATGAATTCTTGAATCTGCGGGAACAGTTGCAAGTCATATTCGATCTCATCAACAATGTTTTTTGCGGTCCTTGGCCTGAATACCCTCTTAAACAATAAAGGAGTATTAACGCAGAACGTGCAATAGTTAGGACAACCTCTCCCTGTTATCAGAGTTATGAAGGGATATAATTTTCCAGGATCAGGATAATCTTCTATTTTAATGTGGTGCCAAGCAGGAAAAGGCAATTCATCTACGTTCTGTATAGGCGGTCTTGATTTATTCTTGTATATCTTATTATTTTTTCTGTAAACAATGCCTAAAATTTTATTAATGGCTTTTTTGTTTGCTAAATCACGCAAGGTGTAATCGAATTCGCCGTAAGCTACCACGTCTATAGATTTGTCTATCTTTAACGATTCTTCTGGCAAGGCAGAAACGTGAGGGCCAATCAAAACAGTCATTATCTTTTTGTTCTTTTCTTTTATCAACCTACCATGGTGTATGTCACTATATATCGACGGCGTGGTGCAATAGATAACGACCATCTCTGGATTAAAGCCCAAAACTTGTTTTACCAAAGTCTTTTCAGGAATGTCATGAGTAGTTGCATCAATGAACTGCACCTCGTGCCCGTCCTTCTCCAGAACAGCAACAGCAGTTAGAAAGTATTCCGGGTGCCTGAAACATCTGCTGCGGCTCTTGGTATACCAGCGGGCTGACTTTGAAAATCCTTTGCCATAGCTTGGAATTATAGCTGAAACTCTCATTTTTACCATTTAATTAATGCACATTAATTTTTATAATCTAAGTGCTTCACGTGTTATACAATTTTTTGTATGTTAAATAACCGTAAAAAAAGCCTAAAAGAAACACAAAACTAAAAAACAATATGCCTGCCTTATCCGAAAGAGATATGTCCTTGAAACCAAAAAGCTTTCTTAGCCTTAGGAAAAGTATTCCCCGTCTGTTCTTCTGCTGGGTCTTAGTTTTTAGAAATGCAGACTGCCTGCCGGCTATTACAGCCCTTTTCATAGCTGACCTAAAGGACTTTTTGTGCTTATGATAGATTATTGCGTCAGGAGCATAACCTATTTTGTATTTCTTGCTTATCCTGTAGCCAAATTCTGTGTCCTCGCTGCCTACAAGCTTAAAATCTTCGTCCATCAAACCAACATTTTTCAAAACACTTCTTTTCAAAGAAAGGTTGGACGTATACAGGTTCCAAAAGGGCAGCGTCTCAACATTTTTGTCTAAAAAAGGAAAGTCAAAATACGGCAAAAGACCGTACTCAAGCGATTTTGCAATTATAGAATTTCTCCAGCCTTTATGCAATACTATCTTGCCCATCACCACATCATATTTTTTCAGCGCTTCAAGATGATTTTTAATCCAGTTTGGACAGGCCACGCAGTCTGAATCTGTAAACAAGAGAATTTCACCTTTTGATTTTTTTATTCCGATGTTTCTTGCCAGAGCCCCGCCGGGCCTAGGTTCGACAATAATTTTTACAGGCATGTCCTTTATGCTTTCAACCGTCCCATCCTTTGAGGCACCATCAATGATTATTATTTCAGAGGGTTTTTGTTTTAAAATAGAGTTTATTGAAGATCTTACATTTTCCACGTCATTTTTTACTGGCATTATTACCGACACATCTTTCATTCTAATTACCTCTAAAAATGTTCAACAAACCCCAAGCAAAACCCAAAAAGCAAACAATAGTTCTTGAAAATAATATAAACATTGCCGAGGGTATCATCCCAGCTTCCTTTTTGTATAAAAACCTGAAAAATCCTGTGTAAACCGCGAAAAATGCTAACAAACCGATTATTGCAAGGTATAAAAATTCTAAATAAAATAATGATAGAAGCAAGCTTAACAAGAAGAGCATCATGAAAAAAGAAGCCATTGGTATTTCTTTTCCTGTGTAGCTTTCGCCGAGAATTTTTTCAGGGAATTTTTTGTACATCAGAACTCTCCAGTAGGCTCTCCAGAACTGTGTTCTTATATATTTTTTATAAGAAGAAGGATGATTGTGCCAAACGAACATATCTTTATCCAACAAAAGTTTGTGGTGCTTTGATATTCTAAAGGACAATTCGGAATCTTCGCCAGAAGCTATCAAAAAATTCTCATCAAAACCGCCGAATTTCAAAAATATGTCTTTTTTGTAGGCAGAACAATAGGAACCCAGAAAATCTGTGTATTTTGAAGACCTGGAGTGTCTCCATCCAATTTCATAACCGACGTATCTTGCGATTAAGCTTTCCTTGTTCAGAGTTTTATAAGTTCCCCCGACTCCGCCTATGTCATATTTCTTAAAGTCATTATCCACTCTTTTTAACAAATCTTTTGGTGCTACGCAATCTGCATCTATGAACAATATGATGGTTCCTTTTGCAATTTTAGCACCGTAATTCCTTGCCTCCGAAGGATTGGAAATTTTTTTAATGAACCTTACCCCTAATCCCTTGGCTATCCTTTCGCTATTATCCTTTGAGAAGTTATCCACGACGATGATTTCATAATTTTGTTTTGGGTAGTTTTGTTTCAACAGAGACTGCAAACATTTTTCTATCGTCTTTTCTGACCTGTATGTTGGAATTATTATTGATATTTTTATTTTATTTCCAGAGTGTGTTTGCTCTCTGTAATTCATTTTTGTTGTTGACATTTAACCACATTCCTTCAAAGGGATATCCTATCAGCAGGTTCTTTTTTGCCAGCCTTGGGAACAAGTCCAATTCTAGAGATTTCATATTTGAATTTATGTATTTAAATATTTCAGGTTCGGCAAGAAATATTCCAGAGGAAACTAGAAAGCTTTCTGCCACTGCTCTTTGAGGCTTTTCCTCAAAGTCTATTATCCTGTTTCCGCGCATCTTTACAACACCATAATTAAGAGGATTTGAAACTGTAGTTAACGCTATTGTAGACAAAGCCTTTGTATCATTGTGGACGCGTATCATATCCTTCAAATCGAAATTACACAATGTATCCCCATACCAGACCAAAAATGTTTTATCAAAATAATTTCTAGCCAACTTTATTGCCATGGCCATACCCAAGGGCTTTTCCGACGTTACATAATTTATTTCTGTGCCGAACTTCTTTCCATCAGAAAAGTAATTCATAATCTTGTCTGACATAACATCGCATGAAAATACAAACTTTTTAATCCCGCTTTTTTTAAGAAGCGAAATTATGTTTTCTAAAATCGGCTTGCCTCCGACAATTTGCATGCACTTCGGGGTCATAGAATTTTTAAATTCTCCGGTAGAGCCACCTGCTAGTATAAGGGCAGAGTTAATTTGGTAGCTGGAGATTGTTTTTGACAATAAATATTCTATTGCATGCGATCTGCTGCGTATTGTTAGGTTATTGATAAGCTTGTCGACCTCTTTTACAATGTCGTCCCTTAATGTTATAGTTATTCTATTCCTCATATATCATCATACATTATATGATAATATACATTTAAATACTATTTGGTTCTAATAATTTATAGATTCTATGAAAATTGGAGTAGTTGGTTGGGGTTATGTTGGCGCGACAACTGGTTTAGGACTTCGAACTTTCCATGAAATACTAGTTTATGATCCGTTTAAAGACATTGAAAAGTTCTCTATTGACTATATCGGAGAGTTGCCAACAAAAAATTTAACAGATAATTTAAAACATGTAGATAAATTGGAAAAGATGGCTGAAGCTGATGTTATTTTTGTCTGTTTGCCGACGCCTACGGTTGATGGAAAAATAGATATGTCTTACATAGATAATTTCTTTGCCGAGTGCAGTAAAACCTTAAAAAAAGGCATGTTCGTAATCCGTTCAACCGTATCACCTGGAACTACCAGAAAGCTTCAGAAAAAATATCCGCAGTACAAATTTGCTAATAACCCCGAATTTCTAAGGGAAAGAACACCACTTCATGATTTTCTATACCCCAGTAGAATTGTAATAGGCAGCGACAACAAAGAGCTAATAGACAAGCTTTTGGATGTTTACAAACCTTTTGAGTGCCATAAAATTGTAACCAATTCAGACACTTCTGAATTGATAAAATATGCTGCAAACTGCTTTTTAGCGACTAAAATCTCATACTTCAATGAGATACATAGAATATGCGAAAAGTGCAATATTGATTCGAAGGTAGTTTCGGAGGCTGTTAGTCTTGACGAGAGAATCGGTAGATATGGAATATACGGCGGTAGACCATTTGGTGGTACATGCCTGCCAAAAGATATTTCTGCATTCATCGCTCATGTAAAAGAAGTCGGACTAGAGCCAACCCTTCTAAATGCTGTTAAAAATGTTAATGAAGAGATGACTGATTAAAATGAAAATTCTTATAACCGGCTCGAGAGGTTTCATAGGAACACATCTAGCAGACGCCCTAACCAAAAGAGGTCATGAGATAATTCACTATGACTTGAAGGACGGTAACGATGTACTTGATCTTAAAAACCTAAAAGAAAAAGGAAAGGGAGCTGAATTCATTGCCGATTTTGCAGCTGTCCAAAGGCCATTAACCGGTTTTGATTATCCATTTAAAACCATTGAAACTAACATCATGGGTTTAAGCAATGTATTACAAGTTGCCATGGAAAACAAAGCGTCCTTGCTTTTTAGCTCTTCGAAAACAGTCTACGGAAAGCCAGAAAGAATACCTGTTAAAGAAAGTGATCCTAAAAACCCTACAAACATCTACAGCCTAACAAAATATGCGAGCGAATTAATTATCAGGGATTTCTGCAGAAATTACGGCTTAAAATCTGTTGTTGTAAGATTCAGTACCATCTTCGGAGACGGCAATGATTTGATTGACAGGGCAATACCAACGTTCATGTACAAGGCTATTAAAAACATTGATTTGATTGTGCAGGACCCAGAAAGAACGCTTGACCCAACGTTTATAGACGATATAATACCATGTCTTGTAAAGATTGTTGAAATGCTAAGGGACAAAAAAGAGGGATTCTTTGAAGACTATAACCTGGCTGCTGGAAATCCTATAAAAATTAGGGAAGTAATCGGTTTGATTTTAAAAACCACAAGATCCAAGGCTAAAATAGTTAAAACCTTAGAACCCAGGAAATATGATTTTGGAGAATTCTCTGGGGATAATACCAAAATAAAAGAGCAACTTGGCTTTAAGTCCGCTGATTTAGAGAATGCAATGAAAGTTTATCACAAAAGATTTTTAGATGCACTAAACTCAGGAAAGATTTCTCAAAAAGATATAGAGTATATGCTTAGTTATTATGACAGGATTAAGAAACAGAAGTTAAATTAATTATTGCAAACCATTTAAAATTAATCTTTTAACTTCCTTTACATTGTCTGGATTGTAAAATTTGCTAAGTATTTTTTCATTGTTTTTGTTTTTAACTACCTTTTCATATTTTTGTTTTATATCAATTTTAGCAAGTTGCAAACTTTTTGCTCTTATTGTTTCTTTTTTGAATATCCCAGGCTCACCTCTCAAGGTTGGCAGATATATGGAATATATTTTGCTGAGGGTTGACGCTTTTAAAATGACATATGTGTCTCCAGCATATCTTGTTAAATCCGCTTTTTGACATGCTGAGCTAACAAAGTTTTCTAGAATTCTAAATTTTTTATGGAGGCAATTTAAAATGTAAAAACCCGGTATCGGGTCACCGAATTTTTTGTATGGTGTTGGAACAGCACTTAAATCTAAATCAAATGGATTTTCTAAGATTATTTTTTTGAAAAACATTGCATGGTATATTTCTTCAACCTCCCTCATTTCTTCAAGATTTTTATCATTGGTGAGGAAAACATCGTCTCTGGCACCTAAACCTAAAAGTAAGTTTTTTCTTGAAAGGCATTCTGACATTGTTCTTATTCCGTCTAGGATATAGCTGTTTGAAATATCCCTAGAATCGCCGTCCATTAAAACATTGAATATTTTTTTGTAAACAGATTCGTTTGATATATAGTCGAAAATACAAGTTAAAAATGCTGTGCCCACTCCATATCCTTTATCAATTTTTAGAAAAACATTATCTTCAGAAAAAAACGTCTTGGTTAAGGAACATATTTTATCAAATAAACGTTGATTAGGTTCTTTGTAATTAATTAACAGACCGAATTTATAATCAGATTTTTGCTTTGCTAACAATGTTCTGCTTATTATTCTTTTCAAAACATTGAGACTGTTGCTATCGAAAACATAATGTCGTTGAAAAACTATTATTTTTGACGTTTCCATACTTATTATTTCGATGTTTTGTATAAAAAATTGACTTACTTTATTGCAAACCGGTATATATTTAAATTTAACTATGCGTTAGTAGTATATGAAATTAAAAATTGCCCAAAGGCATTTTGTAAATAATGAAGAAACTGTGAAATCTTTTGGGGAGATGACTAGCAGAACTATTGATGCCCAACAGAAAAAACCTCAGATAGAATATGCAATGAATATCGGGTATAAAGCAACCTCGCCAACAGAAGTCATGGAGGGTTTATCACAACAGTTGAAAAGGCTTGCCGAAAAAAACATTAAAGTGACTTTGGGAGATTATGGGCCTGGTTGTGCATGGTTTTCCAGAATGACAGACGTTATTGGTCTAAGGAGTTATTATAGCGATAAGGAAGTTTCTCAACCTCCAAAAGGTTGCGTATCATGTCTTGTTGATGGCGATCAATTCAATATCAATGATAGTAACGTTTTAGATGGAATAGATATGATAGCAAACAAATTAGTAAAGGAAGGCTGGCTTCTTGGTTTAGGGTCAAGAGACAAAGTATCTCTGGCTGACACTGAAGAATTAGATAACGCAAGAAAGATTGAGGAAATGTATCATGCTTTTTTAATGAAAAACATAAAATTAGACAATCCGCTCGGAATTGACATATCAAATGCTCCGTTAAGTTATAAAATTTTTGGAGACCCGATACCGGGTTGCTATCTAATTAATAATTCTTATGAAGACTTTCCTGAATGGTACGCAGCATTATGGGAAGATTCTTCCAGAGCAGTATTAACCAGACAAGTTGGTCTTGGCGACACTATTGGCGTAATGGAAGCTTCAACACTTGTAAATGAAATACCTTCTATCTACGTTAAGACAAGGGGCAACCCTGCTGGTGCATTTAATATAGAAACCATAAGAAAAAAATCCGTAGAATTGGGTAAAACTAATGTTGCAGAGAAATATCTTAAAACTGTTGAAAACGAATCCAATGAAGCGGAATTGTCAAAATATTACCCGAAAAACCAAGTAAACGAAGTTAAAGGAATGATTTTAGAAGGTCTTAGAGAAGGCATTAAACTTAACTATTCACAATAATTTTTAATTATATTTGTGGATTAAATTAGAACATCAAATCTCCGTCAAACCACATTTCCTTTGGCGCTAAGAAAGATAGTTTATTGCCAAGTAATTTACCAGCAGACAAAGTTGCTTTCGAGTAAAATATCTTTGGCTCGAAAAATCTTTTGATATCATCGTTATATTTTTTGAAGTTGGGAAAATCCTTCAAGAGAAAGTTGCATGCTGTCAGGCCCCATACTATGCCGCCGTTGGAAGTTGGCTTTGTCAGTCCTATGGCATCACCGCAAAGTGCAACTCTTCCTGCCTCCGCCTTAACCAGACCCTCGGGTATTATATGAGAATATATCTTACCGGGTTTTACTCCCTTGCCCTTGCAAAACTTATTGAATTTATCCTTAGCCTTATCCACATCTTCCAACAAACCATACTCAACAGTAGAACCTCTCGGTATAATCCAGGCAAAACCATTCTCAGACGGATAGACGTCAACAGAGTCTGATTTGTCTTTCTTGTTCCTGTACGTGTATATTCCTAGTTTATATTTTGGATCCTTGACACCTATAGATTTTCTGACAATCGAGTTGAAACCATCACAGCCTATCAAGTAGTCGAACTCGTAAACCTTGTCAGCCAGTATCTGCGGTTTTTTGTTCTTGAAAAAATAAACCTTCTTTACCTCGTTGTTAAGGAGTATATTTGCTCCGCTTTCCTTTGCTAGGTTGAACACATATTGGTCTAATGATTTCCTGTTAATGACAAGCATCCTAGGATGAAACTTTAGCTTGATTTTCTTCTTGGGAAAGTGAATTATTGCCCTGTCAATGAAGTTCTCTATTATTTTTTCATTCTTTGGTATGAAATTCCAAATCCTCTCGGATATAAGGCCGGAACAGGGTTTTTCTCCTATGACTTTGTTCCTTTCAAAGACGATAACTTCATTTTCCTTGGAAAGTTTCCATGCTAGATAAGAACCGTTAATGCTGCAACCTACTATGCCTACTCTGGATTTCACAAACTCTATTTAATTTTAAATACTTTTATATCATATGTATTTTGTATGAATTATAAGATAATGGCTTTAGTGCCTATGATTATATTAATTATAAGCATAGCTTATCTACTTTTTATAATAGTTGACCCAAACCATCAGATAGCATTGGACATAGATTTCAAGGGAGGAACACAGATATTCGCGCAATCCGACAAGGCAGTAGATGCGAAATCATTAGAAAACGTGTTAAGCCAATATAGTGCTAACGTTAGGGTCGCAAGAGGTATAACAAATTATGCTGTTTTCATTGATTTTGATCCAAGCATAAAACCTGAAAATGTTCTTAGCACATTGAAACAAAATAATTATAACTTCCAAAGCTTTTCTGTGCAAACGATAGGACCTGTTCTAGGCTCTAGCTTCTTTCAACAGGCATTGATCGTATTGGTTTTTTCGTTCTTGTTGATGGCAGTCACAGTTTTCGTAATGTTCAAGAACCCCATGCCGAGTATTTTCATGGTACTAACGGTATTAGCAGACTTGATAGAAACCGTAGTGTTCATGCAAATAATCGGAATAAAACTCTCTATAGCAACCTTTGCGGCCTTACTGCTATTGATAGGTGCCGCAGTTGGGGATAATGTCCTGTTCACAACAAAACTTTTGAAAAGCAATCCAAAGGATCATGACGCGATAATCAAAAAGACTTTCAAAACAGGTATAACTATGTTTGGCACTGTCCAGGTTGCATTTGCATCTTTGCTATTGATATCAGGTTCTGCTGTGATAACACAGATAGCTGCCATCTCTATAATCGGAGGGACTTTAGATCTTATGAACTCGTGGGCAATGAACCTTGGTTTGTTGATGCTTTACATAAAGAGGAAGATTAAATGAAACTTGACTTTTTAAAATACTTGCTAAAGCAATGGAAAGTTTCTATAGTTTTGATATGTGTAGTAGGCTCACTGATATTGATAGCACCCGACCCCTTTTCAAAGGGCGTTACAGTCACTTCTGTGTCAAGCACGTCTCCTCTTTTGGGAAAATTACAGGTTGGAGAGACACTGACATGGGCCAATGAGAAAGACATAAACTCTCCCGAAGACCTGTTGCAATTTGAAAATTTTACAGGTACTCTTAGATTCATGCACAATGGAAAATTAGATTTGGTGTATATAGACCAAACTGGCTTGGGAATATCTGTAGTCAAAAAACCTGTTTCTAACCTACAGTTCGGTATGGATTTGGTTGGAGGAACAAGGGTTCTATTAAAACCCAACGGCGTGGTAACTGACGCCCTAATTCAACAAATAATAAGCATACTGGAAACAAGGATAAACGTTTTCGGCTTGAAAGAGGTGACATTCCAACCAGTAAAGGACTTTTCTGGTAATAGCTATATACAGGTGGAGATGGCCGGTGGTTCAAGAGAGGACATAGAGAACCTGCTAGCAAAGGAAGGAAAGTTCGAGGGCAAGATAGAGAGAGTAGTCAGTCTAAAAAATAATACTGGTTCTTTTTTGCTCAATGGGGAATCATATTCACTGACAGTTGCCGGCAACAACACCTACATCGGTAGTATAACATTAATAGGAAACCAGACAGTAAAAATCGACAACGTAGACGTTCAGAACTACAACACTACCAATGACACCGCTCATATTATGCTTACGGCTTTCACAGGAGAGGACATTCAATCTGTATGCTTGCAAAACCAGCCCGGAATCTGCACCAATCAGATAATAAAAAGCAGCAACGGATGGGAATTTAATTTCCAAGTATTCATAACCCAAAGAGGTGCTGAAAGATTCGCCAACTTAACGAATGATATGAGCGTCATTACAGAACCCAACACAGGAACGAAATATCTGGACGGCAAAATTTATCTTTTCTTGGATGAAAATTTGGTGACATCCCTGTCAATAGCGGCTGATCTTAAAGGCAAGGCTTATACAACTCCTGCAATAACAGGTTTCAGGACAACAAGAGACGATGCCTTGAAGGAGCAGTTGACAATAGAAAGTATTTTACAATCCGGCTCGTTGCCGACAACCCTAGAAATAACAAGAGTAGATGAGATATCGCCTGCCTTGGGGGAGGAATTCATCAACGCGACTATAATTTCCGCTTTAGTCGCTGCCGCTGCAGTTTCAGCCATTCTTTTTATAAGATATAGAAGCCTCAAGATTTTGATACCGAACATACTCTGGAGCTTTTTTGAAATAGTACTAACCCTAGGTGCTGCAACAATAATAAGATGGACTATCGATTTGTCTTCCATCGCCGGTATAATAGCAGCGATAGGAGAAGGTACAAACGAACAGACAATGATGATTGACGAGGTAATGCAAGGCGGCGGTGGAGAAGAGGATAAGATACTCACAATAAGGGAAAGACTGAAAAGAGCTTTCTTTATCATCGTTGGTTCTGGAGCGGTTATAATGATGTCAGTTGTACCGATGGTATTCATCGGCATAGGTGTGATGAAAGGATTCGCCATAACAACTCTGTTGGGAACCTTCATTGGAACCATTCTAACAAGGCCAGCGTTTTCAATAGTTGCCCAGAAAGTACTGGAAGGCAGAGTCGAAAAGAAGTTGGAAGCGAAGATTGAAAGCGATGCAAGCAAAAAGATAGTGCCACCTGAGAAGGTAAAGGAAGATATTATAAGGAAAGAACGGGACAAACTGCTGGATATGGCATCAAAGGAAATGTACAACAGACCATTTAACGAGCTACCACCTGAAGAAAAGGCAGAAGTCAAAAAAATATTATCAGAAACCGAAGAAAAAGAAACTAAAGGTTAATAATTTATAAACTTGACAGCTCTCGTTTTTTGTCTTCTAAAAACTTCTCACCGTTTGTTGTTATAAGATAAATAACCCCTCTTTTGCCCATAGTTTTTTTAGATTCTACAAGCTTATCTCTTTCTAGTTCTTTAAAATATTTAGATATCCAACTATATCCCGCTACACCGTCTCCATAAACATTTTTACTTACTTGGTAAGGAGAAACTCCATCTGGTGGCCTAGATAAAGAAAGTAAGGTTAATCTCTTCAATAATTTATTATCTTTCCAAAGTTCCCTTATTAAGTGATTCATAAGAAATTAATAAAAAGTAAAAAATAAATACTTAAGTTAATTCAACCGTATTGCCCATCGAACCTGAAGCAGAAAAATACAGCCTGCCTGAGCATTTGGGGCATTTACCACTTAGGGTCGGTCTTCTGAAATCCCAGCCGCAGTTGACACATGTAACTGATTCAAATCTCTTTAGAACAGTTTCATCAGGGGATAACTTCTTAGCCCCGTTCATTATATCAAAAAGATTTGTCTGCTTGACACCTTCTATTAATTCAGACGGCGATACACCGCACACCTCGAATATCCTCTCCAATGGCGGCAACAGCTGATTGTAAATATAATACTCAGGGTCTATCTGCAAGTTGTTCTCCTTTACAAAATCAGGGTCCTCTGCCCTCTTCGATAGAAGTTGGTTGCCTTTTATTATGACATAGCCTAGTCTCTCTCCTATCATAGACCTAGTCTTGTCTCTTTTCATAATTTTCTTGGCAAGCTCCACGTGCGGTTGGATGCCATCATAAGACTCCAAAGATTTGGTAACTCCTTTCACAATTGTCAGCTTTTCCAAAGGTATCTCTCCCTTTGCCAGCTTTTCTATGATTGTTCTGACATACCTTGAAGCTTTTTTCACGTTCTTTTCCTTCAAGATTATATTGAGAACTTCCAAAGTTGTATCTGATGTCAAGTCACACCAGTCCCTCCTAACAGTCTCTATTCCTTTCATTTCCATCTTATCAGACCACTTGTCTCCGTCTTTTCCAAAGCACCAACCAGCATACCTCTTCTTAGCCTCAATCAAAAAAGTTTTGAAGACCTTTTCGAATTTCAAATCCAAACCATACATGCTATCAGAAATAAATTTCGAAATTTCCTTGCCGAACTTTTCTGCCTCATCCTCATTTTTGACACCGGATTTTATAAATACGGAATCTGTGTCAGCGTAAATAACCTTTACAGGAAAGTTTTTCTCAATCAAGTCCTTTGTTTTTGTTATGGTGTCCCTGCCAAATGCTGTTATCGTATTAGCGATGTTCATGACATATAATCTTGATCTTACGTAACCTGTGTAACCGTACAAAGAATTTAACAAATCTTTAAGCCCGAGCTGTTTTGCCTCTAATATTCTTTTGTTCTCAGTATCCGTCTCCATTTTATATTGCTTCCTCACTTCAACTCTAGCGGACATTATCTCATCTATAACCTGAGGTATTATTCCTTTGAAGACTGAAGGCTTCACAAATTTTGTTCCATAGGGGGAGACGAAATGATCAACATCGCCGCCATTCATCAGATAAGTAGTTGTGCATATGTTGAACGCCCTTATCAACGATGGGTACATGCTGGTGAAGTCTAGACAGATAACCCATTCATGGAAACCTGTTTCAGGGTCTAATACTAATGCCCCTTTCAACCCGTGTTCCTTTATCCTGTCGCCAACATCTGTCGGCTTGCAAGGCATTATGAAATTTCTCTTGTGAAATTCTCTTAACAAACGGTTCTCATGCCTCTGCGACTGGCCGCCGAGGGAATCCTGCAAAAGCAGTCCTGACAGTTTTGCTATTTCAAAGAACTTGTCCAGCATTCTTTTTTCAACAACCAACCTCAAACTTAGAACAGCATCTCTCCTTCCGTATTCTACAAATTCTCTAAAATCATTTCCATTCCATATATCTCTAACTTTTTGAATATAATTTCCGCCAAGATCAATCTTACCCTCGCCTAAAACTTTTTTGCAGATGGTGCTCAGGTCGTACCTCTTGAACTTGACCCAAGGGTCCCTCTTGTATATCTCAAAGGTGTCGACTACCACACGACCAGAAATAAATGGTATTGTGCTCTGCTGAAGTTTTCTTGTCATAGCAGGTTTTTCAGATCTTCCCAGGTCTCTCGGAACTTTTAAAATCTCCATTCTCTTTATTAAGAAGGGTAAATCAAAACCGTTGATGTTGTGACCACAGATAATATCAGGATCATAATCAACAAGTATTTCCCTGAATTTAGTTAACATTTCTTCTTCGCTTGCGCACGCTGTTGTATTTTCGCCAATCCTTGCTGGTTTTGCTATCAACACCAGCGAATCCTTTCCTTTGTATGCCGGCGAGAAGGCCATGCTTACCACGATTATTTTGTCCTTCTCAGGAATGGGTATCCTCTCTCCTGTTGGCAAACACTCTATATCAACGGCCATGTAATTCAACGGAGCATTCTTCATGACCTCTATCGGCGCTATGCTATCGGCTTTCAATGCCTTGCACTTGACAGTAGTGGTTCTAGTTAATTTGCCTTCAGCATTTATCCAACTCATTCCCTTCAAGCCATTATCAGCCATGAACCTGTATTTGAAGAGGACGTCAGCTTCGTAGGGAGTTCCGAATGCTTTTACAAATTCTCTCATCTCAGGCGTCTGCTGTGGATTGGTTCCTGTTATTTTTAGAACCTTGACAGGCGGCTGGTATCCTATTGGTAGGTATCTCTCTACGATTTCTATTTCCACGTTGAATTTGTTTTTTATTTGCTCTATTATTTCTGGATATCTGCTCTCTTCGCCATGAAGATAGAAGTAAGGCATGAACTTATCATAGAAGACGCATACAGACTCTCCTTGAATGTTCTTGCAGAACAGTCTTATTATTGGCTTGTTATTGAGAAGAATGTAATCGGCATCGATGATTTGGAGTTCCATAGTTTTCTTATTCGTCTCTGAAATTTAAAGCCTTTATGGTTATGAATGTTATTTAAAAACTTTGAACTTCTCTTGTCTTTAAATCAATTAATTTGTCCTTAGAAACGATGCTTATCCCTTTGTAGTTTGTGTTGATGTCTTTATCTGTAAATACAATGTCAGGAGAAGGATCTATTAGGAAATCTGCATTTTCTATACTAACATATCTTTTTTTCAAAACGTCCAAAGGATCAAAACCAAGAAGCAACAAAAATATGACATTGCCAATCTTAAAAATACTAGGATTGCTAATTTCTATTTCTTTCTTTTTTATCATGTCTTTTATTTTATTGTCATAGACGTTATAGTCTGCCTTAACATCTTTGTCTGCGAAGGCCATTTTGACCGAATCGTTGCTAAAAACTACAGGTTTCAAAGGAACATCAGGAAAAAGTATCTTGTCAGCGTTCAAGACTTTGTTTTTCATATCTCCGTATATTGCGATGACATCATCCAAAGATACTTTCTCGCCCAGTTTTTTTGATATGGAAACCTGAATCTCGCCGGTGGGGTCCTCTAAAATTATAATAAACTTGTCTCCCCTCTCCTCCTTTTCCTTTACCATGCCTATGACGCTCGCAGCGCCGTCGTTGCACTTGTTTATTGATACTATGTTTGCTAACTCCAATTTCTTCATCAATATATTCTGCAAGAATGCGTATCTGTCATTCAAAGTTTTCACGAAGTCCTGAATGTTAAACGCGTCCATCTTCTTAATCGTTCTAAGAATCTTTATCTCGTCAGAAACGATTGCTTTCAGAACACTCTCGTTAACGATAAACACATCATCCTTTTTCAAACCCTCGATTAGTTTAAAGAATTCTTCCTCGTTGAGATTCTCTATCTTCTCTGTTATTTTATCGTCTACCAGAAAGCCTAGGTTTATCAGATTTTTCAAATGACTGTGTTCGTTCATAAACTTACCCAAAGGAAGCTATTGAATTCATTTGATAGAGGAATTGAAAAGCATTTAAACCTTTATAATAATATAAATTTAGTGAGTTCGTGAGAAAGTGTATAGTCTTAAATAATTTAGATTTAACAAAGAAAAAATCAGACATCTTTGGTAAGTTTACTAATGAATATCTAAGAATTTTAGGCATTACTTCCTTACAATTACCTTTAGCATTTTCTTCTACCGATTTGCATAATTTAACGTATTTAAACATACGAAAGACCTCTTTCCTGCCAAGTGATATAATTCAAGAAGCAAGAAAAGACGTTTGGAAATGTAGAAAATACATAGAAAGTAATGGATTTAACAATAGCCTTAAAATCAATAACGGTTCTATTCGCCTTAACAAGAGATGGTTTAGATTTGTTAAGACCAAAAGAGGAAACCCTTGCTTCAAAATTACATATGCTCCTAAGAAAAACTTTATTATTCCTATAAGAACCGATAAACAACTTCAAAGATTTTATTCTTTTCTTAAGGATGGATGGATATTTGACAACATTTCTGTTTTGAAAGATGGTAGAATTTCTGTTGTTCTTGAAAAGGAATTCCAAAAACAAGAAATCAACCAAAGATATGTTGTTGGTATTGATATAGGATCTTCTACTCTTGCTTCTGCTACTGTTTTTGACATTAAAACTTCTAAGGTTGTTAAACAGCTTTATTTTGGTCGTGATGTTGCAATAAGGCAAAGAAGATATTTGGAAAAAAGAGCAAGATTTTTGAGTCTTGCTGATAAAGGTTCTCATAGAGCGAAACAACATCTTGAAAGGCTTAAACATAAACAACTTAATTTTGTCAAAACTAGAAGTGGCCAGATTGCTAAAGAAATCGTTAGTCTTGCCAAATTTTATAATGCTTACGTTTCTGTTGAGAAACTGAAGAATCTTAGAAGCAAAAGAGGAAATTTTAACAAGAAAGCTAATAGAAAAATCAATAGAATTCCTTATGGAAAGTTCAAGGAATTTCTTAAATCTAATTGCGAGATGTTTCAAATACCTCTTTATGAAGTTGATGCTTATCACACTTCTAAATGGTGCCATAAATGCGGTGCATTGAATAACGGGCATCATTCTGGAAACTATGCTTTGTATAAATGCAAGTGTGGTTTGATTGTGAATAGCGATAGGAAAGCCTCTTTGGCTGTCGCTGTAAAATCTGTCTTGGAGCGGAATAAGACTCACGAACTCACTATTCTGAGTTCTATCCAGATTTCCAAGACCCGAGCCCCAGTAAACGGACTTTTGCGTTCCGATGACGTTGATTCTAAAGTTGCTGTGCAACATAACAATCAGCATATGGAAAGCTACCATTTTTAAATGGTAGTAGTTTACAAGAATATTTCATACAGAAGTTTTTTTAACTTATTGTTTACAGAGTCTGTTGAGCCTAAGTTTATTACTCTATTTCTTCCGTACCTGCCTTTGGACACAACCTTAGTATTTATTATTCCAAACAAATCTAACTCAGCTATGAGGTCAGAGACTCTTCTGGTCGTCAATATCTTCAGGCCGTGCTTCTTGCACATCTCCTGATAGAAGTCATAGACCTCTCCAGACTCTATTTCCTTTTTCTTCTCTGCCAGTTCGACTATCGAATAGAGAACTACCTGCGACTGCCTGGGCTGCGCCTTTACTATCTCTATTACCCTGTCGATGTCTATCTTTTCCTGGGCATTGTCAACGTGCCTTACAGTGACCCTTTCCTCGGCATTTCTCTCAGCCAACTCCCCTGAGACTCTTAACAGGTCTAAAGCCCTTCTTGCATCTCCATGCTCTTGGGCAGCCAAAGCAGCGCATTTCTCTATAACACCTGGTTCCACAACCCCTGGCAGGAAGGCTACTGAAGCCCTTCCTTTTAAAATATCCTGCAATTGCAACGCGTTGTATGGTGGGAATATCAACTCCTCCTCGCTTAATGAACTTTTTATTCTTGGGTCTAAAGTTTCAACAAAACCTAGATTGTTTGTTATGCCTATCAAGGACAACCTTGAGTTCTCGAGCTCCTGGTTTATCCTTGTCAGGTTATACAGTATTTCGTCTCCTGTTTTTTCTACCAAGGCGTCTATCTCATCGACTATCAGAATCATGGTTTGCTTGTTCTCATCCAGTTTTTCAAAGAACACCTTGTAGATTTGATCTGTAGGAAGACCTGTAAAAGGAACCTCTTGGCCCAACAAGCTGGATAAGTAAGCCATTAATCTGTATTCTGTGTCGGCTGACTTCTTCATCTTACAGTTAACGTAAAGGACTTTGATGTATTGATTGTTGTTCTTACCTATTTTTTCAAGCTCAGAACCTACTAATCTAGACACCAAGGTCTTACCTGTTCCTGGCCTGCCATACAAGAATACATTACTAGGTCTGCCTCCTTTCAATGCCGGCGCCAGTATTCTTCCCAAGTCGCTTATCTGTTTTTCTCTGTGTGGTATGTTTTCAGGAGAAAATGAGATTGTCAGAGCTTCTCTGTTATTGAATAGAGGCTTTGATTGAAGAAACTTCTCGAAAATGTTTTCAGTTGAATTCATGGTCGACCCTTGTTTCTTCTGAAATTAGAAGGATGAACATATATATAATTTATTTCACATGAACCCCATTGCTTCTCATGGAGCTTCATATGAACTTCACAGATGCTGTTATAACAACGTTTTATCGCTACTCACCCGTTCTTTTCCTCTGTAGTTTCATAAGAAATAAAGGTTGTTGTTTCTTATGAAAAATAGACCTTCTCTTCTTATAACAATGTTATATAATATAATATATACAAAATAAATAAAAGTAAAGCTGACTTCGACTGGCACTAAGGGGGTGTGTGTTAGAAGTTCTTTTTCAATGTTTTTAACAAATCATCAGTGTTCTTTATCTTTGTCACGCCTATTGGTATTCCTTCTAGTTCTGCTATCCTTTTGGCAAGATCATCGATTTTCTCAGAGCCTTGTAAAATAACCAGACCAGGCCTTAGGTTAGTAACTTTAAGAGCAATCATTGAACTTCTTCCGCTATGCGATTTGGCAAATATTAGAGCTCTCTCGCTGGTTAATCCATATAATTTTACCATATCTATCGGAGAAAGGTCTATTATTGCCTTCAAAGAATCTATAACTGTGTAACCATATATTTTCTTGTCAATCATATCATCTCTTACCACCACAGGTGCCTCTATTATCTTGATAAAATCCTTTATATCAATAGGTGTCTCGAACTCCTTGATGTCTAGAACAGCGTCTGACAGAACCGCTTGAGTAGGCAGAACAGCAAACTCCTGTATCAATTTTCCGCCTGCTTTTTCGTCCAAGACTATCATTGCCTCTACCATTCTTTTTATTATCTTTATACCAGGCGATTTCCTTCTGCCGTTTTCGTAATCAGAAATAACAGAGGGCATTATGTTCATCTCGTCTGCCAGCCTCCTCTGCGGTATCTTGAATATGTTCCTCCATTTCTGTATTATCTTTCCTGCCTCTTCGCTTAGCACTATTTCCCCGGCTATCCTCTTGGCCAGGTTTTCCTTTGCTAAAGTTTGTGTATCCATATCCATATATTGTCGAACCAAACTTTATAAAATTATTTATTAGCTGTTCTTATGACATAAAGGTTTAAATTGTTTAGAAATAAAAGCAATAATATGCCAACCGGAATCAAGGTAAAAGACGCGATGCTAACAAAGGTAATCACAGCGAGGCCCGGCCAAACTGTTCTAGAAGCCTCTAAGATAATGAGAGATGAGGACGTTGGAAGCGTTGTAATATGCGAAGGGAGTAATCCAATAGGAATTGCCACAAGAGAGGATATTGTTAATAAGATAACAGCAGAAGACAAATTGTCATCAAAGGTATTCTTAAAAGAAATAATGACTAACGAACTTGTAACATGCACGCCTGACTGCGATATATCAGAAGCTGCTAGGTTGATGTCAAAAAACAAGTACGAGAGGATACCAGTGGTTGAATTCGGCAAACTGGTTGGTATTATCTCCGCGAGGGAGATTGCAAAAGTCGCGCCAGCCGTTATTGAGATTTTGACAGAGCACCTAAGAATCGAGGAGCCACAGAATATTGAAGAGGAGACCAACGAAGGAGAATGCGAACTTTGCGGTAATTTTTCTGATAAGTTAAACAAGATCAACGACAGGTGGGTTTGCGAGTCTTGCAAGGAAGAGGCAACAGAAATATAATTTCTATAATGTTATATGAAAATAACCACATATTCGGCTAATTTTCCTAAGAAAAATGAGGAAAAAGCATATGGTAATATTTCATAATAACACCATATTGATATATATCTAATAGTAATATTTGTGATTTTAAAATAATATTTTCAAAGTTAAGCAAAATTTAAGTATGGATTTTTATAAGTTATTATTATGCTTGAAACCTTTTTTACTTGCAGAGTATCGGTCAAAGGTGACAATCTGATTATACAACCCAAATACACAAGAGCGTTCTATCAGGTACGACTTGATAACATATCTTCTGTGACAACTAATGAAATTCCGCTAGAATGGTTAGCAGCTACATGGTCGCCTAAGATTTGGAGTTCTTCGTCAGATGTAATCAAAAATCTTACTGTAGCAAAGAGTGGTCAATCGCCCTTTTGGCGCATTTTTTATACTGAAGGCACCTTTGTTAACCCTAAAACCCATAATACTGCATTTCTCTTGTATAAACATAGAAATAAATGCATAACACTTGTTCTGAAGAAACCGCAAATTATGACATTTCAGAGCATGAATTTTAGAAGAAACACTCGTGAATTCATTACAGAAATTCAAAAGGCGACAAACGTAGCTGTTAGTGAAATATCATTTGAAGTCAATGATAAAGAAAAAACTGCTGAATCTATACTAAGCGTCCTAAAGGGAAATGTTGACGCTTTACCAAATGCATCTATGAAAATATCTAAAAAATTATTCCATAAGAATTTAATAATGGCGATAATTGCATTTGTAGGAATACCGATAATAATACTTATTTTAATTGTTTTAATTTCAATATATTTTGCCTAATTCTAGATTTTCTTTAAAACTCAAACATAAATATACAAAACAGATTTTTATTAAAAATCATATATAGGGAACTGGAAACATATGAAAATAACCAGTGGAAACAACTCAAATAAATTTAAATACTTTTAAAATGTACATATGACTAACCGAGAGGTTGAAGAAGAGTTGATAGAACTCTTGAAGAATAATAAGGACGTAAGAGTCATAGTTGAAGGAAAAAGAGATAAAGAAGTTTTATGTTCATTAGGTTTCAATAAAATACTTACAATACACAAGGGAATTTACGAAACAGCAGAGGGAATAGAAGAAAAGGAAATATTAATACTGACTGATTTCGATTCAGAAGGAAGACAAATAGCAAAGAAACTGAACCTAATTCTTCAACATCTTGGTTATAAGTTAGACAAAGAAACAAGAAGAAAGGTTGGTCTGATGTTTGCGAAATTAAGGATAAGAAAAATAGAGGAATTAAGGGGTGTTTTGTATGGGTAAGTTAGCGCAGGCTACTTCAAAGTATACTATTTATGCGAGGTTCGAGGCTGACGGCACTGTTGAAAAACCAGACGTTATTGGAGCGGTGTTCGGTCAATCAGAGGGTTTGCTAGGACCTGACATGGAATTAAGGGAATTGCAAAAAACAGGAAGAGTTGGAAGAATTGATGTTGAAATGAGGAGTGTTAATGGAAAAACCTCAGGGTTGATCACAATCCCGTCTTCTTTAGACAGCTCTGAAACAGCTTTGATAGCGGCTTGCATAGAGACGATAGAGAGGGTAGGACCTTGCTTGGCCAAGATATATATCGAAAAAATAGAGGACACGAGGATAACGAAAAGAAAATACGTCGTTGACAGGGCAAAGGACCTGTTGAGCAGAATGTTCCAGGAAGATTTCATCGACCCGCAACAGATAACAGAACAGATAAAAGAGGCAGTGAGAAGCGAGGAGATATCAGATTACAAAGGCTTGCCGGCTGGTCCGAACATAGAGAACTATGACGAGATTATAATCGTGGAAGGAAGGGCGGACGTAATCAACCTTCTCAAAAACGGTATAAAGAATGTTGTCGCAATAGAGGGAACGTCGGTTCCAAGAGCAATCGTTGATTTGACCAAAGAAAAAATAACTACAGCTTTTCTAGATGGCGACAGAGGTGGCGACCTTATACTGAAAGAATTGATGGCAGTTTGTGAAATAGATTTTGTGATAAGAGCGCCAAGAGGAAAAGAAGTCGAGGAATTGCAGAAGAAAGAGATATTCAAGATATTGAGAACAAAAATACCAGCTGCTGAAGCAAAGACAGAGGCTAGGAACGTTGAGATAAAAGAAGTCACGTATGAAAAGGAAATGAAACAGGAAAAACCAACTCAGACCTATACAAGCGTCAGGATAGAAGGCGACAAGCTTGAGGCTTTCAAGACCGTTCTGGAAGACTTGGTCGGTACAAGGGCGGCCTGTTTTCTAGATGAAAATATGGAGATATTGGGAAGAGTCCCTGTGAAAGAAATGTTCTCGGCTATGAGAGAATTAAAGGCGGACACCTTGATATTCGACGGAGATATAGACCAGAAACTAGTTAACCAGTGTTTGCACAACGGAATAAAATACATAGTCGGAATGAAGGTCGAGAGAATAAGGACGCCGGAAGGAATAAGCGTTTTGACAATACATGATTTGAAATAATTTAAGAGGTGATAAAAATGGCAAAGGGAAAGAAATACAAAGACGCGAAAATGTCTCCCTTAGAGTACAGGAGAAACAAAATATCAAACCGCCAGCAATTGGCGGTGAGAAGAAAGGAGTGATAAAAATGCCTGGTAGTGGCATAATAGGTTTATTTTTAGCAGGGGCTAGTGCAGGTCAAGTTTCAATTATTTTTGGCTTTATCAGTCTGCTTTTTGGCCTGTTGATTCTTTGGAAGCCTAACATCATTTCCTATCTGATTGGAATTTATCTGATTCTGATAGGTCTTGGTGCGATTCTGGGCGGATTGATTTAGCTAAAACTAATACATAGAAAAATTTAATATACTGCTAGAATAAATTATAGAAATGCTTGATCTAGTTAAAAAGACTTTGAACTACGCGGAAAAATTCTCAGACTATGCAGAGGTAAGGTTTGAGAATGCAAAAACAAACAAGATTGTAGTGAAGAACGGGAACATAGAAGCTACCGAATTTAGCAAGAAATTCGGCATTTCTGTGAGAATATTGAAGAACGGTTTTCTTGGTTTCGTTGCCACCAATGATCTTAATTTTTCTAATCTTAAAAAACAGATTGGCAAGGCATTGAAAATTGCCAAGTACAGAGGGAAAATACTCGAGAAACCGGTGAGACTTTCCGAGGAAAAAGCATTCAAAGACAAGTACGAAGTCAAAGAAAAGATAAAGCTAGAGAACGTCAGCTTGGAAGAGAAGATTAAAAGCATTTTTGAAATAGAGAAAGAGCTGCTAGGCACGAAAGTGCAACTGCCAATAAGGTTCTTCGAATACTCTGATTCCAACAAAGAGAAGATATTCATGAACTCAGAAGGAGCTTTGATACAATCAAAGATACCTCTGATTAGCTTCGAATATATGATTACTTTTCTATCAGGCAATGCTAGTGCTCAAAGAAGTTTTCAATACGGAGGTTCTGGAGGCTGGGAATTGTTCAAGCAATGGAATCTAAAACAAAGGATTTCAGACGAGGCAAGAATACTGCCTAAAGTTTCAAGAGCGAAAAAACTAACAGCGGACAAATATGATGTTATTCTTTCTCCAGAACTGGTAGGAATAGCGTCTCATGAAAGTTGCGGGCATCCATATGAGGCAGATAGAATCTTAGGCAGGGAGGCAGCACAAGCAGGTAAATCTTTTGTGAGCAAAGACATGCTGGAAAAGAAAATAGGGACAGAGGTTGTTAACGTGGTAGACGACCCGGCTGTTCCGAACAGCTATGGTTTTTATTTGTATGATGATGAAGGTGTAAAAGCAGAGAGAAGATTTCTGATAAGGAATGGTTTGATTAATTCTTTCTTGCAGAACAGGGAAACAGCTGCCGAACTGGGAACAAACAGCAATGCCTCTTCAAGGGCGAACGACTGGTTCTCGGAACCTATAGTAAGAATGGCTAACACATTCACCTTGCCAGGTGATCATAGTTTCGAAGAATTGTTAGAGACGATAAAGAAAGGAGTCTATATCAAATCATACATGGAATGGAATATTGATGATAAAAGATTCAACCAAAAATACACAGGCTTGGAGTCCTATTTGATAGAGAATGGCAAGCTTGCAGGGCTTGTTAAAAGTCCTGTGCTTGAAATAACAACGCCGACTTTCTGGAACAGCATAGACGCTGTTGGAAAAGATTTAGAATTTTCAGCTGGTAACTGCGGCAAGTCTGATCCCATGCAGGGGATTCCAGTCTGGTTCGGTGGTCCTCACATAAGATTAAGGAACATATCTTTGGTGTAATTATGAATTTCATAAAATTCGCCTTGAAGAAAGGAGCTGACGATGTTATTATAGAGAAGAACTCTGGAGAGACCAGGCAGGTCAGGTTCGCCAATAACAACGTTCAGATTTTTAACATCTGGAACATCCTTAGCTATGAAATATTCTTATCATATAAGAAAAGGGTTGTAGGCACTGTTGTTCTTGATGCTTCGGAAAAGGCAATTCTAGACGCCATCAAGAGCCTGATAAAATACGCCAAGATAACCAAACCTAGCCAGGATTATTTTGGAATAGCAGAAGGTCCGTTCAAATACAAAAACGTACCAAAGATTTATGACAAGAAGATTGTCAATGCGGATTTGCTAGACATAACCGAAAAGATGATCAACTCGGCTCTAGAGAACAGCAAGAACACGGCAGGTATAGTTTACACGGATTATAATGAAAGAGAGTTGGAGACGTCAACTAATGTCTCTGCTTCTGAAAAATCAACTTCCATAAAGCTATCGATAAGGGCTTTCAATGAGGACGAGGAGGCAGGTCATTCTGCTTCATGCTCTAGAATGTTGAATTCAATCAGCCCGGAAAAGATAGGGAAAAAGGCAGGGGAAATATCCAAACAGGCAAAGAAGCCTGAGAAATTAGAGCAAGGAAAATACGATGTGATATTCGATCCCTTGTCCGCGGCAAATTTGTTGAGCGCTGTTGGCTCTGTGTCTTCTGCTTTTTATGTTGATAGCGGCATGTCTTTTCTGCGCGAGAAGATGAACAAAAAAGTTGCTAGCACCGAAGTGATTTTGTTGGATGATGGGTCAATGGCGAATGGCTTTCAATCAACTGCCTTTGACAGCGAAGGCGTTCCCACAAGAAAAACCATAATCATAGACAAAGGAGTTCTCAGGAGCTATTTGCATAACACATCGACTGCTAAAAGATACAATACAAAGACAACCGCTAATGCTGGTTTGGTGGTGCCTCAACCTAGGAATGTTATCCTGGAGAAAGGCGATATTTCCAAAGAAAAATTGTTTGAAGGTTTCAACGGTTTGTATATAACAAACGTATGGTACACTAGGTTCCAAAACTATTTGACTGGGGATTTTTCAACCATACCAAGAGACGGCATATTCCTGATAAAGAACGGGGAGGTTGTAAAATCTGTAAAGGATATAAGAATCTCCGATAACCTGCAAAGGATGCTGGAGAATGTTTCAAGCATTTCTAACAAACCAGAATGGATCATTTGGTGGGGACTTGACTTTCAGACTCCGGTTTTCACGCCTTACTTCATAGTGAAGGACGTTAACATAACCCAATCAAAGATGTAGTAAAGAAGGCAAATATTTATTAGTCTGGAAAATTAATTCAGAATATGGTTGACATAAAAATATCAGGTACAGTGTTCATTTCACTGGTTCTTTTATGGTATCTAGGTATATCAGGATGCCAGGCAATGAACAAGATACAGCAAGGTCTGGGTGACCCATTGTGCTGGGGCGGTTGGATAGCTTTTACTGTTCTAATTCTAGTTGCGGTTATGTTGCATCCATGCGAAGATTAGACCCCTCTTATTTCGCATGTCTTGAAATAGGGTTTTAATATGTTACAAAATTTTATTAATTCCTCTTTAGAAAAAGGTTTTTTGCCTACAAAGTTCTTGTCTAGAGTTTTAATTCCTCTGAACTGTTGTATGTAAAACTTGTTCGAACCTTTAAGCCATTCGCCAATCAGTCTAGCATGTTCTTCGTTAAACAAACCAGGAACAACTGTTGTTCTGAACTCATAATCCTTCGTCTTTCTGATCAGATCAACACTCTTTTGAATGTCCGCTTTATTTACTTTAACATTAGTAACAGTATCGTAAAATTCTAAAGGCGCTTTGATATCCATGGCAATGTAATCAACCAATTTTTTATCAATCAATTCTTCTAGCATCTTTGGATTGGTGCCGTTGGTGTCTAGTTTAACAAGAAAACCCAGTTCTTTTATCTTTGAAATAAAATTAGGAAGTTCTTTGTTTAATGTCGGTTCACCGCCGGTTATACAAACTCCGTCTAAGAAATCTTTTCTTTTTTTCAAGAATTCTATAATATCTTCTTGCTTCATTTCTGGCCTTCCATCGTCTACAACCAACTCTGGGTTGTGGCAAAATCCGCAACGGAAATTACAGCCAAAAGTAAAAACAGTACATGCTAGCTTGCTTGGATAGTCCAGGACAGTCTGCTTCTGCAAACCTTTTATTTTCATAATCATTAACTAGGAATCTTGAATTCTAATCTATCCTTGAACTCTGCCTGCTTTCCCTCGTTCCAGTCTTGGACAGGCCTTATATAACCGACGACTCTTGAGAACACCTCTGACTTTGCATTGCAACTCGGGCAATTGAAATGCTCGCCCTTTACGTAACCGTGGGTCGGGCACACTGAAAACGTTGGAGTTATTGTGAAGTAAGGCAAGGCAAAACCAGAAGCGATCTTCTTGACCAATACCTTAATCGTATCTCCGTTGTCAGGAGACTCGCCCAAGAACGTGTGGAAGACTGTGCCTCCTGTATATTTTCTCTGTATATCCTCTTGGTGCTTCAACGCCCAGAAAACATCATCCGTGTAATTGACAGGCAGTTGCGTCGAATTGGTGTAGAAGGGTATGGCATTGCCTGCGGTTATTATTTTTGGATAAGTTGCCCTATCCACTTTTGCCATTCTGTATGAAGTTCCCTCTGCTGGCGTTGCTTCCAAGTTGTATATGTGGCCAGTCTCTTCCTGGAATTCTATCATCTTCTCCCTCATGAATTCTAGAATCTTTAGCGTGAACTTCCTTCCCTCCTCGGTCTCGATACCACAATGTAAGAAGTTCTGGCAGGCCTCGTTCATTCCTATCAATCCTATGGTAGAGAAGTGGTGATTGAAGTTGCCAAGGTATCTTTTTGAAAAAGGCAGCATACCAATGTCCATCATTCTGTTAACTAACTTTCTCTTTATCTCTAAAGAATTCTTTGCAAGGTACATCAATCTTTCCAACTTTTCCAAGAATTCATTCTCGTCCTTAGAAACGTATCCAATTCTAGGCATGTTTATCGTAACCACACCTATTGATCCTGTAGATTCACCGAAACCAAATAGACCACCAGTCTTGTTCCTAAGCTCTTGCAGATTCAGTTGCAAGCGGCAGCACATTGCCCTAACGTCTGTAGGTTTCAAGTCACTTTTTATGAAATTCTGGAAATAAGGCAGACCATATTTTGCTGTCATACTGAACAGTGAATCCAAGTTATCGTTGTTCCAATCCAAATCCTTGGTTATATTATACGTGGGAATAGGCCATGTGAAGACCCTGCCTTTCATATCTCCTGTGGTCATCACTTCAATGAACGCTTTGTTAACAATGTCCATCTCTTCCTGATAATCAGCATAAGTGCTATCCATTAATTTACCACCGATTGTGACGGGATCATTCTTCATGTCCTCAGGAACTGTCCAGTCTAAGGTTATATTGGAAAACGGAGTTTGTCCGCCCCAACGAGAAGTCGTGTTCATGCCATAAACATACTCTTGGATGACCTGTTTAACTTGGTCGTAATTTAGCTTGTCATGCCTTACGAATGGAGCCAAATAAGTGTCGAACGAACTGAATGCCTGAGCTCCTGCCCACTCGTTTTGCAACGTACCGATGAAGTTTACCATCTGTCCTGCTGCTGATCTTAGATGTTTTGCAGGTCCGGCATAAACATTACCTGGTACGCCATTAAGTCCTTCCATTAATAACTGTCTAAGCGACCAACCAGCGCAATAACCGCACAAGCTCATGCTTAAGTTGTGCAAGTGATAATCGCCGTTTATGTGAGCGTCAGCAATTTCTTTAGGATAAACATTATTTAAGGCATAATACGCCATTATTGTTCCAACACCATGCCAGAGTAAACCTGAAAATGAAAAACGAACATTAGCATTTTCTTTTATTCTCCATTCTTTTTCGGAGATATAGCCATCGATCACATCACCAACATTAAGAAGCAATGCCTTTACGTCTCTAAGTCTCTTGTGCTCTTCCCTGTATAGTATGTAAGCTTTGGCTGTCATATAGTGGCCGTTCTCGACCAGAACTTTCTCTACAATGTCTTGTACGTTTTCAACAGTCGGTATCGTTTTGCTGTTGAACTTCTGATTAATAATATCTACTACTTGGTCTGTCAATTTCTCTGTAAGCTCTCGGTTTGAACCGCCAACAGCTTGGGCAGCCTTAAAAATAGCGTTTGTTATTTTTTCTTTCTCAAAAGGAACAATCCTTCCGTCTCTTTTGCGTATTTTTTCAACCATTAAATCACCTTAAAGATTTTTTGAATGCTTCTACGTTTTTAAAGTCCCTGTAATAAGATGCGAACCTAACATAGGCTACCTTGTCAACTTTTTTCAGTTTCTCCATTACAAGGTCTCCAATCACAATGCTCTTTATTTCTGTCTTGTGCATGTTCTGAATCTCTGCTTCAATCTCGTCCACAAGCCTTTCTATAACCCTAAGCCCGACAGGCCTCTTCTCGCAAGCTTTCATTATTCCGTTCTTCAGTTTTTCTCTGTCGAAATACTCTCTCTTACCGTCTTTTTTTAAAACCATGAGGTCTAAAACAGCTCTTTCATACGTGGTAAAGCGTTTTTTGCAGCTCAGGCACTCCCTTCTCCTTCTTATCGCCTTATTGTCCTCACTACTTCTTTTGTCAGTTACCTTAGTTTTAGATGAGTTACAGTGAGGGCATAACATCGAAAAACCACAATATATTGTAGTTGTTATCTACCCAAACTACAATTTCGCAAACGGGTAAATAATATTCTCCCGAGATATTTATAAACGTTTGTATCATTCAAAATATATGTTTAAATTTTATCAGAATGTAATAATTTCATGCGAGCATTTCTAGGAATCTCGGTTCCAGACGGAGTAAAGCATAAAATTTTAGAGATTCAGAAGAAATTCTCTGGCTTTGACATAAAATTTGTCGAGCCAGAGAATCTTCATTTCAATCTAAAATTCTTTAGAGAGATAAGTGATGAACAAGTAGGAGGATTAAAGAAAATTCTTGAGGAAATCGCCAAAAAATACGGGCCTTTTGAAATAGAAATCAGAGGATTAGGAGTTTTTCCGAACAAAAATTATATAAGAGTAATCTGGATCGGGGTAAAAGAAGGCTTTAATGCAATAACATCGTTAGCTGAAGCAATACAGGATTCAATAGAAAGCATAGGATTCTCCAGAGAAGAGAAATTCGTACCGCATCTGACTCTTGGAAGGGTTAGAACAGCAAGAAATAAGGAAGAATTGAAAATTTTGATAGAAGAACTGGAAAACATAGAAATAGGAAAGATGAAAGTGGATACAATAAAATTATTCAGATCAAAACTGTCTCCTAGCGGTCCTGTTTATGAAGAAGTCTTTGACATCAATTTGTCATAATCTCTTACCACTGTTTGTAGTAAATAAAAATTAAGGCAAAAACAATTCTATTAAATTCATGGACATCTTAAAGGTAGCGATAGCAATGGTGGTTATAATCGTTATAGCCCTATTCTTTTTTACCCAATACAACGATGAAAACACGACCAAGATAAGAGACCTGAAAATAGGTCAGACAGAGAAGATAACCGGAATGGTAAACTCTGTTTTTGTGAGCAAGAACAACCACGTTTTTATAAAGATAGCAGACAATACAGGAGAGATCACAGTCGTGGCTTTTAACAATTCTAATATCGATACTGACGGGTTTTTCAATGGTGATCAGATTTCAGTTCTTGGTAGAGTGAGTGAATATAACGGCAAAATGGAGATAATAGCCAAAGAAATCAAGAAGGCTTGAATTTTCCAACCAGTTCCCAATAATCGTCTGTAGGGGCTTCACGGTCATTCTTGAAAACTAACAAATAATTGTCTTTGTCTTTCTTTAAACCAAATATTCCAAGAAGAGTTTTTGCGCCACTTCTTTCGTTGGCAGTTAACTTCATCTTTACTGATCCTGACCTCTGCTTGCTTATATCAGCAGTTGTAGGTAATTCTTTCACATTATTATAAATAGCGTCCCAAGCAATTTCCTTTGCCCTAGATGAATATTCTGGAAACTGCTCGGCTATTACATTATCCAAGGTTTTCTTTGTTAAGTCTATTGTCATTTTACCACTAATTAATAATAATATTACATATTTATATTTCTATACGTTTCTTGCGTTAACTACCTTTATATTTGCTATCTTTGAGATTGCATCATAATTTTTGAAAATATTGTTCTGACGGTCATTGCCGTATTCTATTTCTACTATATTCCATTTACCGTCTTCTAGAAAGCATATGTCAGGTCTAGTTCGTATACCACCAAGATTCAAGGCTCTTTCTACTAATACCTTTTTGCCTCCTTCTGTCATTTCTCTTGCTATTTTAAGCTTTATTTCTCTGTGAATCTTGCTCTCAGGTCTGATTCTTTCTAAAAATTCTGACAAGATGGCCTGATCTATTCTATTACCTCTTGCTACTCTGTATGCCATTTTTACTCTTTTTGCGAATCTTTTAACTTCTTCAATACTCATCATGCTTGGCACCTTTTATTATTCTTAAAGCTGTTAGCATGCCTTCTAAACTTATATTATCCTTTAATTTGACGAACCTTACCCTTATAGACTCTGAAAGTTTTCTTTCCTCTATAAATCTTTGAAAATAGTGATCTAAATACCATCTTACTGTGACTTTATTAATATTGGTTTCTCTAGATATTTCATTGATGTACATCCAATCTTGCCTTTCGCTTAGAACCTTCCATATCCTAGATATTTTATCAGCATCAAAGCCGTTTTTTACCTTTCTATCTCTTTTAATTTTACTCTCCATATATATCTATTACTATACTAGTAACATCAACTATATAAATTTAATTATATGGCAAAAATATAGTATTTGTCGTATTTCCTTATGAAATTATTGATGTTTTGTCGATTTTTCCTTCACATGAATATTCATAAAGTATTCACGTTTTCACAACACTTTAAACACACATAACTCACACTTTACAATCACATAACTTTTATATTCACGTGAATCCTCCTTATGAACCATAACATAATATAATATTCACACTAAATTCACATGTGAATGTGTGAACTTCACATGAACTATACGTGAATTCATATGAACATTATGTGAACTTCACAGAAACTTCACATGCAATCTCTCACAAAATGTTTTAGAGTTGAATTTTCACGTTAATTTTACTAAATTTTAATTAAATCAAAAATATTCACATTTTTATTCTAACTTCACGTTAACTTGACAAAAACATTAATTTTTCCTAGAAAATATTCACATTAACTTCACAAAATCTTCACATATGCATTCACGTGAATCGTAAAGCTTATATATTTACTTCACGTGAATATTAAATGAACAAATATGAATGATTTTACAAAATGGGGCTGGAAGGAAAATCCCTTTGTTCTTAAAATTGACCCAAGATTGTTTGTTGGCTATAATGAACAGGTAAATGCTGTTTTAAATCATATAAAAAACAAACATAAAATAGCCCTTGTCACAGGTAAAACAGGAGCAGGAAAAAGCACTTTCTTAAAATGGCTCGAAACCAATTATGATACCTCTAAATTATATGTAAGCAAACCTCCAGAAAATGCAGAGGACTTTGTGAGATTATTTACTGATATATTTGGCTTTAATATATTTGAAAGATTGTTAGGAAAAAAACCTAGTTTGTATACACTTCCTAATTATATTAATAAAAAATTGAAAAATGAACATCTGGTATTCTTGGTGGATGAGGCGCATGAGACCAATAAAGAGGTTCTGGAATGGTTAAGAGTTTTGACAGATCAGATTGATAATGTCAGCTTGATAATGGCTGGAATGCCTGTTTTAGAGGAAAAGATAAAAACAGACCTTGAGACGTTCGATCAGAGAATAACCACGAGGATAACTTTGAATGCTTTAAGCAAGGAAGATATGAGAAAGCTAATAGAAAAGAGAATAGAGGATGCCGGAGGCCAGGGAATAAAGCCTTTTACAGATGGTGTTTTGGACAAGATTTACGAGAGAACAGGAGGCTTTCCAAGAGAAGTTTTGAAATTCTGCGATAGACTGGTTAATTCTGCTCTTGAGAAGAACCAGGACGTAATAGATGAGAAACTTGTGGAGGAGCATAAGGAAATTGAGCTTCCGAAAGTGAGACTTGAAGAGCCTGTTGTCACTTTTATGCCAAAACCGCCTTCGGAAGAACAGATTAGGAATTTGCCTTACAAGCAAAAAATCATTCTTGAATTGTTATATAAGAAAGATTGGCTAACTCCAACAGCGATAGTCGAGGACCTAGAACTAAAAAGCTACAAAAGCAAAGGTCATGCTATAAGATCTGTTAACAATATTCTCAAAAGATTGATGCTAGATGGCTATGTGCAAAGAGAGTCCAGAGGAAAAGCATTCATGTACGCACTAACACCTAAGGTAAAGACGATGTTTGTTCAGAGCTGATTTTATTCTTCGTCTCTTGTACCTAAACCTACTAATCTGTAAGCAACACCCTGTACTGGATTCATATCTCTAGGTACGTTAAGTGCGTATGCAGCAGCACCTAGGTTAAATGTGTAAGGTTTTCCATGATCAAATACTGTTAATCCGTTTTCGTCCACCTTTTTTTCACCGTCACCGTATGCTACTTTATTTAGTATCTTTTCAGTATAAGTCATATTTATCTATTATTTACTTATCAGTGATGGTATATAAATCTATTGTACGTTTGTTACCAGATAGTAACATTTAAATACATTATGTATAATACTACTATATGGTGATTATATGGCTGGTGGCGGTAATTATAATTCGTTTGGAAGAAGGTCCATAAGGCCTATTCCCACACAAAAAGTTAGAAAAGCATATTCAAGATAAAAGATGCGTAGTTTAATTGACGGTGTTTAAAATGATTAAAACTGATAATATAAGCGACAGAGAGTTAAACCTATTTATCAGGATCTCGAGGGAGAAGAGACTCAGAGACATTTACAAGGGAAAAGCTGGCATAAATAAAATTAAAATACAAACTTAGACAATTATTTCTATGCCAAAGAAACTGATTTTGGTAGTAGGCCTGGCAGGTTCTGGAAAGTCGACCGTCTCAAAATTTATAAAAGATAAATTTAAAGCAGGTGTTTTTCGTACAGGGGACATAATAAGAGATGAAGTCAGAAGAAGGAGGTTAGAGCGTACAACCAAAAATGAAGTTTCAATCGCTAACTGGTTCTTTGCCAATAGAAAAAGAGAAAAAATAATAATAGAAAGAATAGCTGAAAAAATAATCAAATCCGATAAAAAAATAATTGTTATAGAAGGATTAACAACATATGAAAATCTGAAATATTTGGAAAAATTGGTCAAAATAAAACCTATTATTTTTTCTATCACATCAACTTTGAATGTGAGAGTTAAAAGAGAGGCTAAAAGGGGAAGGTTCAGAAGAAAAGAAAATACAGAATATGTAAAATCCAGGGACAAATTCGAAAAAAAGCGTGGAATAGGGGAATTAATGAGAAGAGCAGGCTATAAAATTGACAATTCCAAGATGAACATCGAGCAAACCAACGCTGCAGTGCAGAAAATAGTTAAAAAAATCTTAACAAAATAAATTTAAATATCTGAACTTAAAACTATACTATGGTGATTCGATGGTAAAGGCTAAAGAACTCATCGGAAAGACGATAGTTTCTGAGGAGAGCGGAAGGAAATTCGGCATTGTTGGAGATGTTAATTTTATAACAGAGTCAGGAGAACTCATGAATATAGTTATTGCCGAGCCAACCAAGCAGGCTTCAGAACTAAAACTCTCAGAGGATGAGAAGGGAAGACTACTGATTCCATTTTCAGCAGTAAAATCCGTTGGAGACTTTATAATAATAGCAGAGAAAGATATTGTCTAGTAATATTAATGTCAGAAACCGCATTTACTTATTGTACTAATAATTCTGAATCTCCCAATAGAAATTATGCTGTTATAAGTTTATTTGATAATGTTGCTTTGTGCGTAGAACTTGGATGTAAAAACCCCGATGGTTGTAAGCTTTGAAATCTAACCAAAGTAAAACGTTAATTACTCTTCTTCTTCCGGGTCCTTTATCCCCTCGGGCGTTATCAAGAAGACTGTCTCAGCTTCTGGCAGGTTCGGCGAATCGATGACCCTTGCGATCCTTCTGTTGGCCTTCGATTTCCTTACATAAACCCTGTGAGTGCTGAAGTGACCTAATATGTGACCACCTATAGGCACGGTCGGGTCACCGAACAAGATATCAGGTCTGGCCATAACCTGGTTCGTTATGTAAATGGCCACGTTGTATACGTCTGCTAATCTTTGCAATGTGTGCAGATGTCTGTTTAACTTTTGTTGTCTGTCTGCTAACGTTCCTCTTCCTATGTAATCAGCTCTAAAGTTGGAAGTTACACTATCTACGATGACTAACTTTACATTCCTTTCTTTGACCATTTCTCCAATCTTTTCAGTGAGAACCATCTGATGATCAGAATTATAAGCTCTTGCGACAAAAATATTTTCCAATATTTTTTTAGAATCCAAACCTTGTGCTTCAGCCATTTGCTTTATTCTGCCTGGCCTAAATGTATTTTCAGCGTCTACAAATATGCAAGCACCTTCCAATCCTCCCTGTTCCTTTGATAGTTGGACATTGATTGCGAGCTGGAAACCTACTTGCGTTTTTCCTGATCCGAATGCACCATGAAATTCTGTGACAGCTTGAGTTTCTATTCCACCGCCTAACAATGTATCAAGATTCTTGCTGCCTGTTGATATCTTTCCTATGTTCTCCCTTCTTTCGTAGACAACAGTGGCAGTCTCAAAATCGATGTTTAGAACTTTCCTGGCAGTCCTGATTATCTTGTCCGCTGTCGGCTCTCCTATCTCAGCAGCCTCTGCGACCTCCATGGGCGATGCGGCTGCCAGACTCATCATATCGATATAGCCAGCTTTCTTAAGTTTCTCGGCTATTTTTTCACCAACGCCAGGTATGTCAGCTATGTCCTCTATTTTATCAGCCATAGAATTCACTTTAAACATTCGTTGTTAAATTATTTATAATTTCATTTATCTCCTTTTCGACATTTACCTCTCTGATATCGTTCACCACGAACTCTAACCTGTTAAAGACGCTGTTTTTCCTGACCTTGCCGAACATTATAAACTCCTTTCCTAGCACGTCAAGGTTTTCGAAAAAAGAATCCTTCCTCTTCAAGGCCTCGTCTATGCTCATACCTATCAATTTTAGTGCGTTGTCCCTGAAGAAAACAGCTCTTATGTTTCCTGTTCCGTCATCAATGACTCCTGACAGGACAATGGTCTTCTTGGGTTCGACCTCTCCATGCTCATTGCACTTGATCTTGTCGCCATCCTTCGTTACACGCGTCTCGCATACAGGGCATATGTCATAGAAAACATTGGTCTCGAACAATTGTACCAGGGCAGCTCTTATTTCGCTCATTTCTCCCTCTTTCAAGTCAGATATGCTTTTCCTTCCTGATTCCTTTTGTGTCATCTTTTCCAAAGGCGGAATGTCGGTCTCTTCCAATACTTTCACACCGCCTTTGTTTCCAAGCCTTATCTCAACGCCGCCGATGCCGTTCTCCTTTGTGTATGCGCCGAACACTTCCACAGGCATTTCAGGTTTTAGCTTCTCTGCTATCTCTGTCTGCGCGTCCCACAAGGACATTCTTATAGTTCCTGTAGAATCACCCAGTATAACGGTGGCGACCTTGCCGGATTTGTCCTTTCTCTTGAACTCCCTCGTATCGAAAACCTTGACGACCCTTGCAGTTAGGTTGAGATTCCTTAGTTTCGGAAGAACATTCTTTATCTCAAGCCTTCTCTTCGTCTTGGGGAATATGTCCAAGCCGAGTTCCTTTGCTATTATGTAAGCAGCACCTTCCTTTGACACCAAGTTAGAGAGCTCTTGCTGTTTTTCTATTATTTTTTTGTTGACATCGTCCCTTGTAAGATTGGTCTTCTCGATTATCTTACCCACTATCGTCTCAAAATCCATAAAAACAATTGTACCTTAAAACTTATATTCTTTTTTTACTTCGCCGGAGAGTCAATCCGATTTTATAAGGTCTGCTATGCTCTTGAATGAAACAAACTTTGGGGTTGAAGTTTCGAGCGATACGAGGAATGCTTCTATGTTTCCTATGTTGTTGCCCATTACAGACTTGAAATCATTAAGGAAGTTGGTGTAATCCGTGAAGTTCTTATGCAGTGTCAGTATCGCGCAGTTCTTGCCGCGTATGCCATCCCCTGCAGCAGAAAACAGCACGGCAGGGTTTTTAACTATC